>Ga0307471_100000915_pt1 | contig 15693 bp, 10 predicted proteins | sample atmos_gasesAM3C__2_FD_204566 | JGI IMG/M metagenome (GOLD analysis project Ga0307471, IMG submission 204566) | Hardwood forest soil microbial communities from Morgan-Monroe State Forest, Indiana, United States - atmos_gasesAM3C_515 | ecosystem: Environmental > Terrestrial > Soil > Temperate... | reverse complement strand
GCCGCGTCCGCCGCCGCCGGCAGCCGCCTTGAGGAGAACGGGAAAGCCGATCGCTTGTGCGAGCGACACTGCCTCCTCGTCGGACGACAAGCCGCCGTTGGATCCCGGGACCACCGGCATGCCCAAACGCTCGGCCGTGCGGCGGGCTTCGATCTTGTCGCCCATCAGCCGAATATGCGCGGGCTTGGGGCCGATGAAATGAATGTCGTGCTCGGCGAGGATCTCCGCAAAGCGGGCGTTCTCCGAGAGAAAACCATAACCGGGATGCACCGCATCGGCGCCGGTGATCTCGCACGCGGCCAGTAGCGCGGGAACGTTGAGGTAGCTGTCGCGCGCGGCGGGCGGGCCGATGCACACGCTCTCGTCGGCAAGCCGCACATGCATGGCGTCCTCGTCCGCGGTCGAATGCACGGCGACCGAGGGTATGCCGAGCTCCTTGCAAGCCCGCAGCACGCGCAAGGCGATTTCGCCGCGGTTTGCGATCAGGATCTTGTCGAACATTGCGGCATCTTGCAGCGGCGGATGTGGCACAGCGCGGTCGCAAGCAACGCTTCGGCGCTCATTCGATGATCATCAACGGCTCGCCGAATTCGACAGGTTGGCCGTCCTCGATGAGAACCTGCACCACCGTGCCGGCGCGCGGCGAGGGGATCTGGTTCATGGTTTTCATGGCTTCGACGATGAGCAGCGTGTCGCCGGCCTTGACCTGGCTGCCCACTTCGACGAAGGGCCGCGCGCCCGGCTCGGGCCCGACGTAGGCGGTGCCGACCATGGGCGAAGTGACCACGCCCGGGTGCTTGGCGGGATCCAGCGGGCCAGGCTCGCCGGCAGCGAGCGGCGCGTCCGCCACCACGGCGAGGCGCGCGGGCGCCGGGGCCGACGGCTGCGCCTGCCGCGCCACGCGCACGCGTTGACCGTCGCGCTCGAACTCGATCTCGCTCAGCCCGGTTTCGTCGAGCAGGCGCGCAAGCTCGCGCACGATGTCGGGATCGATCGCGAGCTTCTCCTTGTCCTTGCTCCTGCGCTCGCCGGTCATGCGCCTAGCTCTTGCGGCGCGCGCCGATCAGCGCGGCCAACCCGTCGATGGCAAGCGCATAGCCGACGACGCCGAAGCCGCACAGGCTCGCCTTTGCCACCGCGGCGATATGGGAATGATGGCGAAAGCTCTCGCGCGCGAAGATGTTGCTTATGTGCACTTCCACCACCGGAACGTCGGTCGCCGCGACCGCGTCGCGGATCGCGACCGAGGTGTGCGTATAGGCGCCCGGGTTGATGACGATGCCCGCGGCTTTCTTCGCGGCAGCCTCGTGAATTGAGTCCACGATCTCGCCTTCGTGGTTCGACTGGCGAAATTCGACTTCGAGCTTGTGGCGCGCGGCGGCCTGACGACAAAGTTTCTCCACGTCCCGCAGTGTCGCGCGGCCATAGATCTTTGGCTCGCGCTTGCCGAGCAGATTGAGGTTGGGGCCGTTGAGGACGTAAACGGTTTTCGCCATGGACGGTCCGACGCCGTGACCCACGCAGCATCCGCTTTATAGGGACCTCGCGTATAAAGGGGAAGCCGAGACGCGCGCGCACGCCGCATCGGACGGCTCACACGATAGCCGTCCTCGCGTCGGCGCGATTCACATGAGGTGGGGGCCGCAGCCGCTTGGCGTTGGTTCGATCGCGGGGAGCGGCCCAATCCCTAGCAGGTCGGCTTGCCGCAGCGTGCGGCGTTAACCTTTTCCTTAAGCGAGTTCAGGCCGACCGCGCCGACCACCACGTCGTTGCCCACGACGTAGCTCGGCGTGCCGTTGAGCCCGAGCGCGTCGGCGAGCTTGAAGCTCTCTTCGAGGGTGGCTTTGACCTCGTCGCTCGCCATGTCCTTCTCGATCCGTGCCATGTCGAGGCCTGCATCCTTCGCCGCTGCGAGTGCGCGGGCCTGGTCCGCCTGGCCGCGCCCCCCGAGCAGCTTCTGATGGAATTCGAGATATTTCTTGCCGCTGGAGTCTTGCATGCGCACCGCCGCCGCGACCTGCGCCGCCTGTACCGAGCCGTCGCCGAGCACCGGGAATTCCTTGAGCACGAATTTGAGATGCCCGTCGCTCTTGAGGAGATCGAGCATGTCGCTCATCGCGCGTTTGCAGTAGCTGCAATTATAGTCGAAGAATTCGACCACAGTGACGTCGCCCTGCGGATTGCCCAGCGTCACCTGCCGCGGCGAGCTGAAAAGCGCGGCGCTGTGCTCTTTGACGCTGGCGCGATGCTTTTCCGCCTCCGCCGTGGCCTGCCGCTTCTCGAGCTCGTTCATCACGTCTTGCAGCAGCTCGGGGTTGCTCAGCAGATAATCCTTGACGATGCGTTCGATCTCACGGCGCTGATCGCCGCTGAAGGATTGGGCTTGCGCGAGCCCAGCCGCCGGCAATGCCATGGCGAGCGCAAGCAACGCGGCGGCGAAGGGGCGCGGATCACATTTCATCGTTGTTCGTCCTTCTGTCATCAACGGCGCTGAGCGCTTTTTGGGGGCTTGAGGCTGGCAAGATCGTCGGCCCTGACCCAGCCTGGCGATCCGACCGGAAAGCGGGTTTTGGCCCGGGCGGCAAGTTCGCGCGCGGTCTTGAGGTCGCCGCGGATGTAGGCCGCCTGCGCGGACGCGAGGTCCGCATGCGGCAAGTCGTTCTTCAGGCCGTAGGCCATCGCCAGATGGCCGTAGGCGTCGGGCGAGTCCTGTTCGCGCATCACTGCCGCCTGCAAGAGCGGTATCGCCTCGTCGACGTGCGCGCGGTCACGCGTGGCGACCAGTGCCTGCCCGAGCATGATCTGGATCAGCGACGGGTTGGGTGCGAGCTGCACCGCGTGCCGCAACGGGCCGACCGCTTCCGCCGGCTTGCCCGCTTCCAGCAGCGCCTGTCCCTTGAGTTCGTAAAAGTACGGGTTTTGCGGCTGCGCCTGGATCAGCCCGTCGATCTGCGCCAGCGCGGCGCGCGGATCGTAGAAGCGATACGCGGCGATGGCGCGCGCGTAGCGCGCGGGGAGCGAGGTGTCGCTCAGCGGATAGCGGCGCGCCACCCCATCCGCACGCTCGATGAAGCCGTAGAGCTTGGCGCGCATGAGATCGTGACGCATCTGCAGCGCCGGCGGGTCCTTGTGATCCCAGTAGGGGCTCGCCTTGGCTAGTCCCTCCAGCGCCGCCACGCGCTCGCTCGGGAGCGGGTGGGTCTGCAGATAGGGATTCATGTAGCGCACTTGATAGAGAGACTGATCGGCCATCCGCTTGAAGGTCTCGTACATGCCTTTGGGGGACTGCCCGGTCGCGGTGAGGAACTTTACGCCGGCGCGGTCGGCCTGCTCCTCCTGGGCGCGCATGTAACCGAACATCGTATTTTGGATCGCCATCGAGGGCCCGGCCAAGGCGGCCATGCCGGCTTGCCCGAGGTCTGCGCCGCCACTGCGGCTGGCGGCAACCAGCGCGCCGGCGCCGAGAAGCATGGCGATGATCGATTGCGTCGTCGCAGAGGCGATCGCCTCGCGCATGCGCGACAGATGTCCGCCGGCGATGTGGCCGCTCTCGTGCGCCAGCACGCCGATGATCTGATTCGGCGTCTCGGCCTCCATCAATGCGCCACCGTTGACGAAGATGCGGCGGCCGTCGGCGACGAAGGCATTGAACGAACGATCGTTGATGATGACGACCTGCACGTTCTGTTGGGCAAGCCCCGCCGCCCGCAGGATCGGTTGCGTGTATTCTCTGAGCAACTGCTCGATTTCCGCGTCGCGGACGACGGGCGGTCCCTTCTGCTGCGCGCGCGCGGGAGCGCCGGCACCGGCGAGCGCGGTGGCGGTCACGAGGGCGATGAGACGCGCCGCTGGCGTCGTTCGCCACGGCCTGATAGGTCTTTCGGTTCCGGTCATGTCCGCTGGGCTTGGCACCGTTTCCCGCGCAACCTATTGGTGCGCCGCAGGGCGGTCAACGCAGTTACGATCAGGGTCTGATTGCGGGACCTCAGTGACGCAAATCATGCGGAAAAATGCGGCGACAGCGGGGCGGGGTCGGCGCGAGTCGTCGAGAGCACAAAGCCGATGTTGGACGCGGCACGACGCTTGATCACGCCGTCAGCGCGCAGCGATGTTCCCCCGTTCATGGTCATGGACGTGATGGCGGCGGCGGCGCGCATCGAGGCAGCGGGCGGTCACGTCATCCACATGGAGGTCGGCCAGCCGGCGGCAGCGCCGCCCGCGAGCGCCATCGCGGCCGCACGCGCGGCGCTTGCTTCCGGCCGCCTGCGCTATACCGAGTCGCTCGGCATTGCCACGCTGCGCGCGCGCATCGCGCGGCACTATGAGGAAAGCTACGGTGTTGCCATCGACCCGGCGCGCGTGGTGGTCACGACCGGATCGTCGGCAGGATTCATTCTGGCCTTTCTCGCCCTGTTCGAGCCCGGCGACCGCGTCGCGGTGGCGCTGCCGGGCTATCCGCCCTATCGCCACATCCTGAGCGCGCTGGGCTGCGAGCCGGTGGCGATCGAGACCACGCAAGCGACGCGCTGGGCGCTCACGCCGGAGATGCTGATGGCGGCGCATCGCAAGACGCCGCTCAAGGGCGTGCTCGTCGCCAGTCCCGCCAATCCCACCGGCACCATGATGCCGGCAGAAGCGTTGCGCGAGCTCGTCGCCGCCGCCGAAAGCGAAGGGATCAGATTCATCTCCGACGAAATCTACCACGGTCTCGACTATGCGTTCCCGGCGGAAACCGCGGCGCGGCTATCGGAGAACTGCGTCATCATCAACTCCTTCTCGAAATATTTCTGTATGACCGGGTGGCGCATCGGCTGGATGGTGGCGCCGGAGCCGCTCGTGCGGCCGCTCGACCGCCTGCAGGGCAATCTCGCGGTCTCGGTTCCGACGCTGTCGCAGATCGCCGCGGAGGCGGCGTTCGACGGCCGCGCCGAGATGGAGGCGGTGAAGTACGGTTACGAAGAGAATCGCCGCATCCTGCTCGAGGGCCTGCCGAAAGCCGGCCTCGACAAAACGCTCCCGGTCGACGGCGCCTTCTATCTCTATGCCGATGTCTCGCGCTTCAGCGACGACAGCTTCGAATTCGCCCGGCGCATGCTGGCGCAGACGCACGTGGCGGCGACGCCCGGCATCGATTTCGATCCGCTCAAGGGCAGACATTTCATCCGTTTCTGCTACGCGGGTGCGGCGGCGGAGATGCACGAAGCGGTGGAGCGGCTGGCAAACTGGCTCAAACCGTGACGCGCGTGAGCGGATCATGAGCGAGCTCTTCGTTCTATCGCGACGGCGCGTTCCTGCGATCGTGCCGCCGCTTCTGAGCTTCACCGCCGGGTTCATCGACAGCTTCACCGTGCTGGCGCTGTTCGGCTTGTTCGTGGCGCAGGTCACCGGCAGCTTCGTGCTGATGGCGGTGGCGTTTGTGAAGAACGAGCAAGGCTCGCTCATCAAGGCACTGGCGGTTCCGGTATTCCTGCTAGCGGGCATGATGACGACCGTCCTCGCCGTCGTCCTCGAGCGGCGCGGGCGCGCCGTGCTGCCGTGGATCTTGGGACTGGAATGCGCGGTGCTGACCGGCTTTCTGCTGACGATATTGATCGGCGCGCCACTGGCGGAGGCCGGCGCGGTCAGCGTGGCGGCGGCGAGCCTGCTCGGGCTATTCGCCATGGGCACGCAGAGCGCAGGGGTGCGGCTCCTGATGAAGGACGTCGTCTCGACCAATGTGATGACCACCAACACCACGCAGCTCGCGATCGATGCCGCCGAACTGGTGCTCGCCTGGCAGGCCCGACGGCGGGCACCCGCCGATGCCGCGCTTGCCGCGGCTTACGAGAAGACTCGCGTTCGCTTTCGCGCGCTCCTTCCGATCATTCTCGGCTTTCTCGCCGGGACGGTGGTCGGCATGTTGGCTTACCTGGCGATCGGGGTCTGGGGCCTCTTGCTTCCGCTCGCGATCATGTACGGAATTTTCGCTTGGACGAGCGCAAGCGCGCTGCGCGCCGAGTTGGAGTAGTTACCGCAGAGCGGCCGCGATGTTGCCGCCGTCGACCGTCGTGACGTCGCCGGTCGTTTTCAATTCCAGCGCTTGGTGCAGAAAAGCCTGCGCCACGTCCTCGGCGGTGACCTCGCGGCCCAGTAGGTTGCCGCTGAGGTAATCCTTCTCGCTTACCCCGCGTGCCTTGGCCCGGTCGGCGATGAACGCGTCGGTGAGCAAGCCCGAACGCACGCGATCGGCATTGACGGCGTTGGCGCGGATGCCGGCGGCGCCGTAGTCGACCGCGTATTGGCGCACCAAGAACAGCGTCGCCGCCTTGGGCAGCCCGTACGGACCGAAGTTTGGGCCGGGATTGACGGCCTGCTTCGACACGTTGAACAACAGACAGCCGCCGGTACCCTGCGCCAGCATGATCTTCACCGCCGCCTGCGCCACCCGCTGGTGGCCGTAAAAGTTCAACTCGAAGCTTTTACGTAGCAGCTCTTCGTCGACCTCGCCGATGCGTCCCTGCCAGGCGGCGCCGGCGTTCGACACCACGATGTCGACCCCGCCGAAGGTCTCCACCACGCGCGCGAACGCTTCGCGCACGGAGGTCGCGCTGGTCACGTCGCACGCGAGTGCGAGCGCAGCTGGGCCGATGGCCTCCGCTTTGTCCTCGGCGGCGCGCCGGTCGACGTCGAGTAGCGCGACCTCCGCGCCCGCCGCGGCGAAGGCGCTGGCGGTCGCCGCGCCGATGGCGCCGCCGGCGCCAGTGATGACGGCGATCTGGCCGGCGAGCGGCTTCTCCGCTGCGGCGCCGAGCTTGGCCTGTTCGAGCGGCCAGTATTCCATGTCGAACATCTGGTCTTCCGAAATCGATTGGAAGTGGCCGACCGCCTCGGCATCGGTGACGATTTCGACCGCGCATTGCGCGAGATCGGCGGCGATACCGGCCTCCTTCTTCGATCGTCCCAGGCCGAACAGGCCGAGGCCGGGAATGAGCGCGACACGAGGCAGCGGATCGAGCGGCCGCTTGATCCCTCCGACACGGAGGTTCTGACGCGCAAAGTAATCCTCGTAGCGCTCGACGAAAGCCGCCACCGCGGCGCCCACAGCGCGTTTGAAATCATCCATGCGGTCGGGTTCGGGCGCAGCCGTGACGAGCGGCCAATTCTTGGTGCGGATCGTGTGGTCGGGAGTCACCACGCCCGCCTGGCTATAGCGCGCCAGCTCGCCGCCGTTGACGAAATTGAGGATGACGGGCGTAGCGCGGAAATCGAGAACCATGCGGCGCCACGCGCCTTCGCGGTTTTCGACCTTGCGGCTGCAGGCGCCGCGCAGAATCGGCGCCACGGCGGCTACCGGCGCGATCGCCTGTGGCAAGTGCGCCGTCACGAACACCGCTTTGCGGTTCTTCTGCAGCCGCTCCTCGGCCAATGTGACCAGGGCGATCATGCGCTCGTAGGCCTCGCGCGCGCCGTCGCCGAAGGTGACGATGCCGTGCTTGTGCAGGATCAGGCCTTCGACGGCGGGTTTGGCGTCGTGGATCTCGGCTGCCGTCTTGGCGAGGAGGAATCCGGGCATGACGTAAGGCACCACGCTCGCGCGCCCGTCATAGAGTTCGCTGCAGATCATCTCGCCGTCCGGCTGGTCGATGATGCTCAGGACGGCGTTGGCGTGGGTGTGATCGACGAATGTGTGCGGCAGAAACGCGTGCAGCAGAATCTCGACCGAAGGATTGGGCGCCGCGGGCTCGAGCAGGCTCGCGCGCTGGACGCGCACGATATCTTGATCGCCGAGAGCCCCCCGCGCCCGCAGCTTGCGCAAAGGGTCGAGCCGCACGGCGGGGAGATCGGCAGGCTCGACGCTGGCCATATCGGAACCCGAGCCTTTGACGCACAACACCGTGACCTGGTCGCCGAAAAGGTCAGGCATGGTCGTCTTGACGGAGGTGTTGCCGCCGCCATGCAGCACGAGCTTGGGGTCGCGGCCGAGCAGGCGCGTCGTGTAGACCCGCAGAGCGAGATCGCGGCCGATCCCAGCGCGAGCATAGCGGTCGATCGCCGCCTGCGCTTCGCTGTCGACCCAGCCGGATTTCATCGCCGCTTTCCGTCAGGCAATTGCGTGCCGCGTTCGAGCCCAAGCGCACGGCGCGGACCCGCGCGTGCGAATGGAAACGACCACGCGGTTAGCTCTTGCCGAGGACACGCCTGCTCCACCACCCGGAACGCCGCGGACGCTCGCCGGTCTCGCTCTCCGCCGAACTCGACACCACCGGCTCGATCGAAGGATCGGTCGGCGTGAACGACGGCGGGGGAGAGCTCGCGTCATCAGCCATCGCTTGCGGGGCGCGCTCGCGTACGGTCGAGCGACGGCGCGGTGCTTCCGATACCGCAGGTTCGGAAACAGCCGGCACCGCGGTCTGCACCGATCCGCTGTATTCCGGTTCGGCCTCGGACGTCGCGCCCACATCCTCATGCGGCTGGGCGATCGGAAATGCCGGCGTTTGCCGCTCCTCGCTGAACACCTCCCGCGGTGGTGCGGTCTCGTCGCTCGGGGCATCCTCTGAATCGCCGTGGGCGAGTTCCGGCTCGATCGGCGCGTCGGCGGCGAAGCTCTCGCCCTCGCGGCCGCGACGGTTGCGCCGTCCGCCGCGGCGCCCGCGCCGCCGCCGCCGGCGCTCGCCCTCAGGATGCGCCTCGGCCGGCTGCTCGAAGCCGATTGCGTCGGCGGCTTCGCGCGGCTCCTCCGACGACTCCGCCTCGTGTTCACCCGTCGCAGCAGCGAAGCCCGCGCCCTCCTCCTGCGGCGATCCCTCGCTCTCCGGCTGGAAGGTGGCGCGATCCTCGCCACGGCGGCCGCGCCGGCGTCGCCTGCGCTTGCGGGAAGGTCCTTGCTCGCCCGCTGCGCGCGCGTCTTCCTGCGACGTGCCGACGGCAGCGTCTTCGGATTCGGTCTCCTCGTCCTCATACACCTCTTCGTCTTCTTGCTCCTCCTCGATCGGCAGGGCCGCCGGGGGCTGCAGCGTCAGTGCTCTTGCCTGCTCCAGGCTGTGCACCTGCTCTGCTTTCTCGATGACGAAGGACAATTGTCCGCCAACCGTGGCGTCGGCATTGACCATGATCGCGATGCGGAATCGTTCCTCCAGGGTGCGCAGATGCGCGCGCTTGTGATTGAGCAGATAAAGGGCGATCTCGGAGCGCGTGCGAACGGTGATATTGTGCGTTGCTCCCTTGAGCAGCATCTCCTCGAGGGCACGCAGCAGTTGGAGCGACACCGAAGATACCGAGCGCACGTGGCCGGTCCCGCCGCAATGCGAGCATTTTTCGGTTGAGCTCTCGAGCACGCTCGAGCGGATGCGCTGGCGCGACATTTCGAGCAGTCCGAAATGCGAGATGTGTCCGACTTGGATGCGCGCGCGGTCGTGCCGCAGGCATTCCTTCAACCGCCGCTCGACCGAGCGGTTGTTGCGCTTTTCGTCCATGTCGATGAAATCGATGACGATCAGCCCGGCGAGATCGCGCAACCGCAATTGCCGGGCGATTTCCTCGGCGGCTTCGAGGTTCGTCTTGAGCGCGGTGTCCTCGATGTGGTGCTCGCGCGTGGCGCGGCCGGAATTGACGTCGATGGCGACCAGCGCCTCCGCCTGGTTGAGCACGATATAACCGCCCGAACGCAACTGCATCACCGGCGTGAACATGGCATCGAGTTGGCTCTCGATCCCGTGGCGGGTGAAGATCGGCAGCGCCTCACGATAGGGTTTCACGTTCTTGGCATGGCTCGGCATGAGCATGCGCATGAACTCTTTCGCTTCCTTGTAGGCGTCCTCTCCAGCGACCAGGATCTCGTCGATGTCCTTGTTATAAAGATCGCGGATCGAGCGCTTGACGAGCGAGCCTTCTTCGTAGACGAGCGTCGGCGCCGTCGAATTGAGGGTAAGGTCGCGCACCGTCTCCCACACCCGCAGCAGGTATTCGAAATCGCGTTTGACCTCGGTCTTGGTGCGGCTCGCGCCGGCGGTGCGCAGAATCACGCCCATGCCTTCCGGCACCTCCAGATCTTGCGCGATGTCCTTTAGCCGGCGACGATCTTCAGCGCTCGTGATCTTGCGGCTGATGCCGCCGCCGCGTGCGGTGTTCGGCATCAGCACCGAATAGCGGCCGGCAAGCGAGAGGTACGTGGTGAGCGCCGCGCCCTTGGTGCCGCGCTCCTCCTTGACCACTTGCACCAGCATCACTTGCCGGCGCTTGATGACTTCTTGAATCTTGTACTGGCGGCGCATCCGCGGCATGCGCTCGGGAACCTCTTCCAAGGCGTCGGCGCCGCCCACCGATTCCACCACTTCCTCCTCGCCTTCGGCGCCGTGGCCGTTGACCTCGGTGATGTTGGCGGCGGCGGGCGCGCCGCCTGTGCCGCCCGCGTCCGCCTCGCCGGCCAGCGCTGCGGCGCCGAGTTCGGCGGTTTCGGCAGCGAGGCACTCCGCCGCATTCGGCTCGCCGCCGGTTGGAAGCGGTTCTGCCGCGCTAGCTGCCTCGAGCTGCGCGAGTTCGATCGGGGGTTCGGCAGCGGCGGCGGGAGCTTCCTCGGAGGGCTCGAGCGGCATGGGCTCCGCCGCGACCGCGACCGCGGAGGGCGTCTCCGCCGTGACTTCTTCCGTCGCATCGGCGAATTCGGCAGGCGGCTCGGCGGCCGGGGCCGTTGTTTCCTCTTCGGCCTCGACCGGCGCGCTCTTGATCTCGTCGCGCGCGCGCTCGCTCGCGCGTTCGGCATGCGCAGCCCGCCGTCCGGCGCGGCGGTCGGCCTCGGCCTCGGCCGCGCGCTGGGCGCGTTCGTCCTCGGCGATCAGCGCCTGCCGGTCGGCGACCGGGATTTGATAATAATCCGGATGAATTTCGCTGAAGGCGAGAAAGCCGTGGCGGTTCCCGCCGTAGTCGATGAAGGCGGCCTGCAGCGACGGCTCGACGCGCGTCACCTTGGCCAAATAGATGTTGCCGCGAAGTTGCTTACGGTTTGCGGATTCGAAGTCGAATTCCTCGACGCGATGGCCGCGCAGAACAACCACCCGGGTCTCCTCCGGATGGGTCGCATCGACGAGCATTTTGTTGGACATTGACCAATCTCTTAATCGCCGGCTGGCGCGGCGCTCGCCGCCACATGGACGGGGCAAGACGGCGCGACCGAAGACCGGCCTGACTGTGGTTGAAACGATGAGTTCTGTGCGCGCGCGAGATCGAGGCGTGGCAGACAAGCGAGCCTGCGCACATCGCCGAACCGGTCATGGCGCCGTTCGGGGACGCCATGGTGGCTTGGCAGCGATCGGTTGAAGTCTCGACGCGCGGTCGTAGCATGACCTTTGGCCCATGCGAGGCGGCAGCGCTGGCGAGCGCGGCCGCGGGTTCTTGGCTGACGATATTCGACTCAGGCTCGCGGGTTTGGGAGCATAAGCCGCTTCGGATCGTGTACGGCACATGCCGCCCGCGGCACCGGCGGTGTCCACAAGAACATCAGCTTCGCTGATCCGTCGGCGCCGCACCCATGCGACGCGACCAAATCGTCCCGCGAAATCCCCTCCCGTCGCGTGTCAGGGAGCGGTCTTTGCGGTCTGCCGGATGTCCGAACGTGGCCCGACCGGAACCATAAATCGTCAGCACCCCTTTATTAGGGCTCGCGGCAGGCAATGGCAAGAGAGCCGGCCGGGTTCGCCGCGGCCACCGCGGCGAGGTTAGGTTTGGGTTAACTGCACCCCCGTAATGGAGTAAAACAGTCACGCAGGGGCCGGCAAAGCATGTTTGTGCGTGCGGCGATCTCGGCTTTTTTCCTCGGCGTAACGGTCCTGGGCGGGGCGTCCGCGGCCGAGCGCACCGGCGAAGCCGTCCCGCCGACCAGCGCCGGGGACGATTTCCCCAGGGCGAGCGACGTGCGGCTCGGCGGCGATGACGCGCAGACCCGGCTGATCATCGATTTGAGCCGCAAGATCGATGTCCGGACCTTCACCCTCGCCAATCCCTACCGGGTGGTGATGGACATGCCGCAGGTCACCTTCCAGTTTCCGCCCAAGGTCGGGGAGGCGGGGCGTGGTCTGATCAAGGCGTTCCGTTTCGGCCTGGTGATGCAAGGCGGCTCGCGCATGGTCATCGACCTCGCCCGGCCGGCGCAGGTCGACATGGCCTTCGTGCTCGATCCCATTCATGACCAGCCGGCCCGTCTCGTGCTCCACCTCACGGCGATCGACCGCGAGGCCTTCATGCGCAGCCTCGCGCTCGAGAGCGGGGCGCCGCAGCGCAGTAAGCCGGAAGCGCCGGTGGAGACCAAAGGCAACGGCGATTCCCGGCCGCTGATCGTCATCGATCCCGGCCACGGCGGCATCGACAACGGCACCAGGGCGGCGAGCGGGGAGATGGAGAAGACCATCGTGCTCGAGTTCTCGCTGCTCCTGCGCGACAAGCTCGAAAAGGCCGCCAAGTATCGCGTGCTCATGACCCGCACCGACGACACTTTCGTGGCGCTCGGCGATCGCGTCCAATTCGCGCGTGCGCGTCAGGCCGCGTTGTTCATTTCGATCCACGCCGATGCGTTGCGGCGAAGGGAAGGCGACGCGCAAGGGGCGACCATTTATACGCTCTCGGAACGTGCCTCGGACCCGCGCGCGGCGCGCCTGGCCGAGGCCGAGAACAAGGCCGACGTGATCGCGGGTCTCGATCTGTCCGCCGAGGAGAAAGACGTCGCAGGGATTCTCTTCGATCTTGCCCGGCGCGAGACCAAGACGTTTTCCGTGCAGTTCGCGCAAACCATGGTCGGGGCGCTCAAGAACGCTGCCCGGCTGCACCAACATCCGTTGAAATCCGCGAGCTTTGCCGTGCTCAAGGCCCCCGACGTGCCGTCGGTCCTGGTCGAGCTCGGCTATGTTTCGAACAAAGCCGACCTGAAGTCGCTGATCTCGACCGAATGGCGGGACCGCACCGCCGATTCGATCGTCCAGGCGGTGGATGCGTTTTTCCGCCCGCGCCTGGCGGGAAGCGGGCAAAGAAGCGGCCAGAATTGACTGGACTGTGGCCGTTTAGCCTCAGTTTCAACATAAAACAGAGCGACTTAGTTCGCCGGACCGAGCGCGGCAGGAGAGGGCGAGCGGCGGGGGAAAATCTCGCCCGAGGAGACCTTGGCCGGCTGGCGGGGCTCATCGGCAGATATCACAGCCGCGGCGGTTCGGGGCAGGGGACCTTCGGGCATGAGATTGTTGCTGCGCTTCTTCGGTTTGCTGTTCGCCGCCGGGACGATCATATTCATTGTCGCGGTCGCGGCGGCAGCCGGCTTGCTCTGGCACTACTCGCAATCGCTGCCGGAATATTCCCAGCTGCAGGACTACGAGCCCGCGGTCATGACGCGGGTGCACGCCGCCGACGGCTCGCTGCTCGCCGAGTACGCGCGCGAGCGGCGACTCTATATCCCGATCCAGGCGGTTCCCAAGCTTGTCATCAACGCCTTCATCGCCGCCGAGGACAAGAATTTCTACGAACATGGCGGGATCGATTTCTCCGGCATCGCGCGCGCCGCGGTGCTCTACGCGCAGCAATACGGGAGCGGCCGGCGCCCGCAGGGCGCCTCCACCATCACGCAGCAGGTCGCCAAGAACTTCCTGCTCACGAACGAACTGTCCTTCGCGCGCAAGATCAAAGAAGCGCTGCTGGCCATGAAGATCGAGCGCGCCTTCTCCAAGGAGAAGATCCTCGAGCTCTACCTCAACGAGATTTATCTCGGCATGGGAGCATATGGCGTGGCGGCTGCTTCGCTCCTCTATTTCGACAAATCGGTGCACGAATTGACGGTGGCGGAAGCGGCCTATCTCGCCGCGCTGCCCAAAGCGCCCAACAATTATCATCCGTTCCGTCAACGCGAGCGCGCCCTCGAGCGGCGCAACTACGTCGTCGATCGCATGGCCGAGGACCACTACATCACGGCGCAAGAAGCGGAGAAGGCGAGGAAAGAGCCGCTCAAGATCACCCCGCGGCCGACCGGAGCGCATATCTTCGCGGCCGAGTATTTCGCTGAGGAGGTTCGCCGCTACATCTACGAGAATTATACCGAGAAGAAGCTCTACGAAGGCGGCCTCTCGGTGCGCACGACGCTCGACCCGAAGATGCAGGTGCTGGCGCGCAAGGTGCTGGTCGACGGCTTCGTGCATTTCGACGAGCAGCAGGGCTACCGCGGCCCGACCCACAAGCTCGATCTTGCGGGCGATTGGGGCGTGAAACTCGCCGACGTCAAGGCGCTCTCCGATGTTGCGCCGTGGCGGTTGGCGGTGGTGTTGGAGGCCGACGACGCGTCGGCTCGCATCGGGTTGCAGCCCGGACGCGAGCCGGGCGGCATTCTCTCGAAGCAGCGCGAGACCGGCACGATTGCGCTCGAAGGCGTCAAGTGGGCGAAGCCGACCAGCGGGCCGATACGGGGCAAGACTCCGACCAAGGTCTCGCAGGTGCTTTCGCCGGGAGACGTCGTCTATGTGGAGCCGCTCGCCGAGAAGGACGGCCAGTTCCGCCTGCGCCAGGTGCCCGAGGTCTCCGGCGCGATCGTTGCCATGGATCCGCAGACCGGGCGGGTTCTGGCGATGGCCGGCGGCTTCTCCTACGACCAGAGCCAGTTCAACCGCGCGACCCAGGCGCTGCGCCAACCGGGCTCATCGTTCAAGCCTATCGTCTACGCCACGGCGCTCGACAATGGCTACACGCCTTCCACCGTCGTGCTCGACGCGCCGATCGAGATCGATACCGGCAGCGGCATTTGGGCGCCGGAAAACTATACGCGCAAATACTACGGGCCATCGACGCTGCGGTTCGGCATCGAGCAGTCGCGCAACGTGATGACGGTGCGCCTCGCGCAGGACATCGGCATGCCGCTGATCGGCGAATACGCCCGCCGCTTCGGCGTTTACGACAACTTGCCGCCCTACCTCTCGTTTGCGCTCGGCGCCGGCGAGACCACGCTCCTTCGCATGGTCGGTGCCTATGCCATGTTCGACAACGGCGGCAGGAAGATCCAGCCGACCTTGATCGACCGCATTCAGGACCGCTACGGCCATACCATCTACAAGCACGACTCGCGCGAATGTCGCGGCTGCGAGGCCGGTAAGTGGGAGAACCAGAACGAGCCGACGTTGATCGACAAGCGCGAGCGGGTGCTCGATCCGATGACCGCCTACCAAATCACCTCGATCATGGAAGGCGTCGTGCAGCGCGGCACCGCAACCGTGGTCAAGGAAGTCGGCAAGCCGATCGCCGGCAAGACGGGTACCACCAACGACGAGAAGGATGCCTGGTTCATCGGCTTCTCGCCCGACCTCGTGGTCGGCGTCTATCTCGGCTACGACAAGCCGCGCCACCTTGGCCGCGGCGCCACCGGCGGCGTGCTGGCGGCCCCGATTGTGCGCGACTTCATGAAGGTCGCGCTGGCCGACAAGCCGGCAGTGCCGTTCCGCGTGCCGGCGGGTATCAAGCTCATTCGCATCGATCCCAAGAGCGGCATGCGCGCGGGGCCCGGCGACCAGCGGGTGATCCTCGAAGCGTTCAAACCCGGCACCGCGCCGCCCGATAACTATTCGGTGATCGGCTTGAGCGATGCCGATGGCCGCCCGCTCGCGGTCTCGCCCGAAGCCGACCGCGCGGTGCGCACCGGCACCGGCGGGCTCTATTAGCCGCCTGAGTCGCAGTGCTTGGGTTCCCGAGCATCCTACG
>Ga0307471_100000914_pt1 | contig 15699 bp, 17 predicted proteins | sample atmos_gasesAM3C__2_FD_204566 | JGI IMG/M metagenome (GOLD analysis project Ga0307471, IMG submission 204566) | Hardwood forest soil microbial communities from Morgan-Monroe State Forest, Indiana, United States - atmos_gasesAM3C_515 | ecosystem: Environmental > Terrestrial > Soil > Temperate... | reverse complement strand
AAGCAGGCCGCTGCGACTCAGCCGCCTGTATGGACTCGCCAGCGGCTGCAGCGCAGCCGTCAAGTGCTCGGGAGCGAGCACGCCGAGATGACGCCTGCAGCGCGCCACCCACCCGGCCGCGTCCACTGGGAGATCGAGGTCCATCGCCTCGCCATCGCCGAGGGCGCCGTGCACCGCGTCGGATGCGGCTGCCACGATGTCAACAACATCCCAGAACGCGTCCTCGTCGCTCAACACTGCCACGAGCTCATCCCATGCGGGCATCTCCAACGTAACCTCGCGCGCGTCGTGAGCCTCCACGTGCAGCGTGCACCCACGCCAGCGGAATGCCTGCGAGTGAATCAGCGGCGCTCCGCTGCCGCTTCCCACGGCACGCGCCGCGCCGCCTGCGGTCGCGCCCGCCGCTGCGAGCTCAGCGAGCACGCGCGGCATGGGCCATGGCGCGCCGGACAAAGCGGGGCGGCACGCAAAGCGGACCACAGTCTCGCCGGCGGTGGGGATGTGCACCCTCCAGCCCGGCATGGACGCGACCCGCGTGGCGCTCACGGCGGCGGCGGTTCCGGTGCGGAACATGCCGTCACCCGCCAGCTGGCCGGCTGATTCGCGAGGGCGCCGCCGAACGGTACCGACACCGCGAAATCATCGTAGATCCCCCACACGATCCGGCCCGCCGCACGCAGCGGTGGGTACACGAGCACCGCGAGCATCGACGCGCCGGCATCAGTGTGGAGGGAGCAGTTCGAACCACTCGAGCTCGCGCTGATCAGCGCCAGCGGAAACATCGGGTGGTAGAAGTGTTTGAGCGGACCTGCCGCGGTGCCGGACGGTGCAAAGTCGCTGGCGATCTGGATCTCGTTGAGCTGCGGATCCGACCACGCCTTGCCGTTGTTGTGGAGGATCACGCCGACGAATGTGAAGTCGCCGAGCGCCGTCAGCGGTCGCCACAAGGCTGCGACACCGCCCAGGTGCGCTGCGACGACGGCCTCTGAATGACGCACGACCATGACGACGTCGAGACGATCCGGGTTGCGGTAGATGCCACCGTCGGGGCTCGTGTACAGCGTTGCCGTTGCAATCGACCGCTGTGACGCGGCAGCGGGAAATCCGAACTCGTTCGCGTCGACAGCCGCCTGCGCGCTCGCGCAGCCCACAACCGCGACGCACGACAGCACACCTGTGACCGCGCGGATCATGCCCGCTCCAGCACGCGACGGGCGAGTACGGCGAGCAGCATGCCTGAAGCGGCGATGGTGATGAGCCCCGCGGATATGACGGCAACCGCGTCGTACGAGGCGGCACCACCCAACGACGTGATAAACGCCGCGTGCACGTAGCTGAACGGGTCGACGAGCGCAGCCACAGCTCGCCAGCCGGTGGGCGGGACGCCGGTGAACAGCCCGCCGAGGAAGAGCAAGGGCGCCAGCACGACGACGACGTCGAGCAACACCTCACCTGGTCCGCCGCCGAGCACCGAGACGACGCAGCCGAGCACATTGGCGACCACCAGCGTCGCGATGACGCTGAGCACAATCGCCACGGCGGCCATCGGTGACACGGGCGCGAGCACAAGCAGGGCGACGATGCTCGGCGCCAGTTGCAGCGAGTCGACAGCCACGGCCCCGGCCACCCACGAACCCGCCGTCCGCCACGCGGGTCGTGGCGTCAAGGCGAGGCGGGTGAGCAGCCCGCTCTCCCGGGCTCGCGCGATGGTGACGGCCGAGCCGACTGCTCCTGTCATCGCGGCCAGCACCGTGAGCAGCATCGCTGCCCAGAACACCGGCGCGTGACCCAGCAGCAGCGGCAGCGTGAGCACAAGTGGGATCAAGGTCTTGAGCAGCAGGGCGCGCGGGCGCGACGCGCTCACGAGCAGCTCGCGCATCAGCATCGTGGACGGTTGGATGCGACGGCGAATTCCGACCGCGCGGCGGGCTGCAAACGCGCTGGTGGTCACCTCGGCAGCTCAATGAGCTCGTGACCTGTGAGGCTGCGGAAGCAGTCCGACAGATCGGGCGTGTGCAACGTCAACGCGCGCATCCGCCCACCCGGAGCATCCGCCACGGCGACGACCGAGCCGAGTGCTGTGTCGGTCAGCAACTCGATGCTGATCGACCCGTTGTGCCGTTCGACCCCGCCCACGCCCGGTATCGCCGCGAGCGCGGCCAGGTCGGGATCACCGAACACCTTCAGCTCAGCACGCCGGACCGGGGCCAGCTCGCCGAGCAGGGTAGCCGGCGACGCGTCGCGAACCACGTGGCCTTCGTGAAGGAACACAACGCGGTCGCATGCGGCGCCGGCGAAGCCGCAGTCGTTGCTCGCGACGACGGTGACCCATCCATTGCGCGCGCGCGTGACGATGAAATCGTGCAGCGCGCGGACCCCCTCGGGGTCGAGTCCTGCAGTGGGCTCATCGAGCAGTGCCAGCCGCGGCTGATGCGCGAGCGCCTGCGTCAGCGCCAGCCGCCGGCTCATGCCGAATGAATACGTGGCGACTGGCTCGTCGGCGACGCCGAGGAGGCCAAAGATTTCCAGCGCCTCCTCGACGAGCGAGGCAGCGCGCTGCCCTCCCACCCATTGACTGCACCAGAAGTGCGTGGCCTGCCGTCCCGTCAACGCACTCTCCTCGACCGCTCTGTCGGGGGCCACACCGACGAAGCGCCGCGCAGCGGTTCGCGATGCATTCCCATCCCACAGGATCTCGCCCTGCGAGGCGCGGTCCACGGTGGCGAGCAGGCGCAGCAGCGTCGTCTTGCCCGCACCGTTGGGGCCCATGAGCACCACGCGTTCACCACTCTCGATGCGCAGGTCCACCGGGCCGACCCCGCGCGCGTTGCGAAACCTGCGCCGGACGTCGCGAACGTCGATCACTGCCGCAGGCTCAGGAGGGTCGCCACCTGGCGTGCGACGTCGCTCGGCCGGAATGGCTTGACCACGAGACCGACCGCGCCCGCGTGCATGGCGCGCTGCTGCGACGCGATGTCGCGTGCCTCGACGATGGCGAACCATCCGGCCCGAGGCAGGCACCCGTCGCGCGTCCTCTCCTCCATCAGCGCGATGCCACCACGGTCCAGGCCGGCGTCGACGAGCAGGACGTCGGCGCCGTCGTCGTCGAGCAGTCGCCACAAGGTGGCGCTGTCCAGCACCCAACGCACCGCGTGGCCTTCCCGCCGAAGCTTGTGCTCCAGGATCCGGGCCACCATCGGTTCGTCGGCGGCGATCACGACACGCGCTGCAGCGTCGGAGACGGTGCCGCCAGTCATGATTTCTCCCCGCGAAGCAGGAGCGGCCAGCCATCATCGCCGATGTCGGTGACGGCGGTCATGGGACCGGCGACGCCGGCGGCCTCGAGTACCTCTCGAGCCTGCGCGGGCGACATGTGAGCGGTGGCGGTCAGCGCCTCGCCGTCGAGACGCACCTCCCACCCCAGCTCCTCCAGCGCCCCGACGACGAACGTGAGCACGCCGAGACGGTGGTTCATACGCTCTTGCATGTGCTTCAGCGCAGCGGACACCGTGACAGACTCCTCGTCATCACTGTGCAGTGAATGCGCGAGCTCGACGTGGGGTGCGTCGAACATGTGCAGCCGGATAATGACGGTTTCCGACGTCGACGGCGCTGGCTGTACGTCGCTCATCGCGCGGTGCCGCCGAGCTGGCTGGGCTGGTTGTTGAGGGTCTGCTGGTGCTGGATGGTCAGCTCGCCGCTGATGAGAAACGGCTGGCGCGAGTGCTCGCGGATCACGCCCATCACGATCATCATCGTGCTCACGACCACGCCGAGCGCCAGCAGCAATCCCTGATTGCGCCGGCCGACACGCCCGGGCTTCATCTCATCGCGGCTGTACGCGCGCATGTACGACGTGACGGAGGCGAGACCGAGAAACACCAGGGCGAAGAGCGCTCCGACCTTGTATGGGATGAAGTTGCCGATCGGATTGAGCAACCCCCCCTGCCACCATGGCCGGGCGAGACCCTGCGCGACCACGTCGGCGTACGTCCAGGCGAACCACGCGGGCTGCGCCGCGAAGAGTGTCACGACCGCCAATAGGATCGCGATGACTCCCTGCCGTCGATGATGCGTGGCGCCGGATGCCTTCATGCGCCGCCAGAAGTACGCGGTGCCGACGGTGAAGATCGTGCCCAGCAGCGTGAGCTGGAACAGGAACACGTTGCTGAGATCCCCGAACATCATGTCGTACCAGGCCGGGTACGCATGGAGCTGGACCTCCTTCGCGTACGAGTAACCGACCCACGGCTGCAGGGTCGTCAGGCCGACCACCCAGATCGCTCCCCATTGCCCCACCCAGTCCCAGTGCCGGGTTTCGCGCACCTCGGGTGGCTCCGCGGGTGCCTCATCAGCGTCCATGGCGCCGACCGATCGCACCGGTGCGCCGGCGCGAGCCGGAGCCGCGGCCGGCTCGAGCCCGCGGCTTGCGCGCAAGTATTGGAATGCGCCGGCGAAGGCCAGCACCGCGCCGGCCCACGCCACGTTCCCAATCGTCCGATGAATCGTCAGCGGGATGTTGCTGGGGTTGAGGAACTGATCGAGAAGGTTGGCATCGCCCCCGTTGGGCGTGAGCATGAACGATGCGACCACGTCGATGAAGAACATCTGCCAGAAGAGGTCGATGTTGAGGAGGATCAGCATCCCGAGGCGTGCCCGGCGATAGCGGCGCAGGCGCTCCCAGTTCGCATACAGCGTGTAGATGAGCGCGACCTCGACGAGGAATGCGATGGACTCGAAGAAGAAGGCGCCGAACGTGATCTGCTGCAGCGCGACGAAGAACTTGCCCCAGAAGCCGAGCAGCACGAGCATCACGAAGAAGATGCCGATCGCGCTACCGAAGGCGAAGATGTACGCCCAGCTGCGCACGATGGAGGTGGCGAGGCGATCATGGCGCTCGTCGCCGCCTCGTGCGATCGAGATCGCCTCGCTCACCCACGCGATCGTGCACGACCCCGTGATGTACGTGGCGATCTGAATGTGCACCAGCGCGACGATCGCGACCAGCAGGCCGTTGCTCAGCAGCGTGCCGCCGACGGCCGTCTGCGCCAGCGGATTCGCGGTCACAGGCTGTACAGGCGGTTCACGCCAAGCATCGCGAGGAAGACGACGGCGAACACGACGAACAATGCCGGGATGAGGATCTCCGGACGTCGTATCGGTCTGCGCTCCGTCGAGCGGTCGAGAAACGGCAGCAGCATGAATGCCAGCGCGCCGATTCCCACGATCGCAAAGATGCCCACGGCGATGAGCGGGTTGCCCGGCGTGAGCACCAGGAACTGGTCGAGCGGCAGATAGAACCACTCAGGGGTGGGCACGTAGGTGAGGGTCGCGGGGTCCGCCGCCGGGTCGAGCGGCGCGCCGGCCGCCCTGCCCATCACGAAGATGAGCGCGATCAACGCGACGCTGACCAGCATGTCCTTGAAGATCTGGTTGGGGAAAAACTGGTCGGTCTGGTTCGGCGCGGCGTAGCGCCGCTCGATGCGCTTCGTCGGATACGGAGGCTCGACGGTGCGAATCCGGTGTGCGATCTCCTTGTCGGGATCGTCACTCGTGGTGTCGTAGTTGACCCACGCTCCGAATTCGCCATGCCGGCGCAGCAGATAGAGGTGGGCGCCGATGAAGGTGAAGAGCAGGAACGGGAGGACCCAGATGTGGATCGCGAACGTCCTCGTCAGCGTGATCGGGCCGACGAAGCTGCCGCCGCGCCACAGCTGGCGCAACCCGTCGCCGATGAACGGAAAGTAGTGAAGGATGTTGGTGACGACGACCGTCGTCCAGTAGGAGGCCTGGTCCCAGGGCAGCATCGCGCCAGTGATCGCGAGGCCGAGAACCAGGAAGAACAGCAACGAGCCGGTCACCCAGTTGAGCTCGCGCGGGCGCTTGTAGCTGGCGCTGAGGAATGTGCGCAGGGCATGCAGGCCGATGACCAGGATCAGCGTGTACGCGCCCCACAGGTGCAGCCCACGCACCCACGATCCGAAGGGGTCCTGGGTCTCGAGGTAGTTGAGGCTCGGCCACGCCTCCTCCACCGAGGGGACGTAATCGAGCAGCAGGAAGATGCCGCTGAAGAGCTGAAGGAGGATGAGCGCGAGGGTCGCGCTCCCAAGCGTGTACGCCCATCCGCCGCGGCGCGGCACGGCCTCGTACAGCCCCTTGTGGAGGAGGTCCGCCGCACCGGTGCGCTCATCGAACCACCGGTAGCCGGACCGCAGTGTCTCCCGAGCACGCGCGCGGCGCAACGCGATTCTGGCGTCTCTGACCGTGCGCACTATATGTTTTCCTCGAGCTTGTTCTGGATCTCGAGAATGTGCTCACCGGTTCCGGCTTTGTAGGTGATCCGGTGCACCCACTGCGAGAGCGGCTGCGGGGGCGGCCCGCCGATGTTGTTGCCCAGGATGTCGTAGAGACCGCCGTGGCAGGGACAGAGGAACTGTGTGAGCGCCTGGTCCCAGTGCACGTCGCACTGCATATGCGTGCAGATGTTGCTGAGCGCCAGCGTCTGCCCGTCGGCTTGCTTGACGATGTAGACGACCCGCGGCTGCGACGGCGTCGGCCATCCCTGCTCGCTCGGCACAAAGGCGTAGAGCGGTGTCGGCGTGTCGACGGGAATGCTGTCGATCGGGCCGACGGTCACCCAGTACTCGCGGTTCTTGATGAACAGTGGACTCAGCAGGAAGCCGAGGGCCGGGATGCTCAGCAGCACGCCCACCAACCCCGCGCCGACGCCGGTACCCAGCACCATCGCCTGCCGCCGCGTCAGCTTCCGCTTCATCTCATCGGCCCGTGTTCATCAGCCCGACGGCGCCCGTGAGCAGGATGCCGAGGAAGAACAGCAGCGCGAGCGTGGCCGATGCGGCGATGATCGCCGCCGCATCGCGGTCGCCGCCTCTCCAGAGCAGGCGCACACCGCGTGCGACGTAGAACGCGGCGACCCCGACGAGGACGACGATGGCCGCGCCGACGATGGAGTAGTACCACGCCGCCTGGAAGTCGCTCTCGCGCGTGCTGTTGACCGCGAGCATCACCGCGCTCATGGATAGAGGTTTCCCGGTGGGTTGTATTGCTGCTGCGCGGCGGCCTGGGTGAGCTCCCCGTACAGCGCGAAGCTTCCCCTCGCGTGCTCTTTGATCACCCCCATCAGCAGCGCTGTGGCGAGCGAGAACACGCCGACGGTCACAAGGGCTCGGCGTGCCGCCACGAGCCCGGGGGCGTGCGTGCTCTGCAGCGCCCGTTCACGCGACACCTGCAGCCGCGCCACGAGATGAGCGGCGGTGACCACGACGGCGATCCCCAGTCCGACGTAGCGAAGAGCGAGAACCTGTGAGGGCAGCACCGCCGCGGGGAGGCAGGCGATCGTCATACCCGCGGCCGTGATCGGCACGCTCAGCGTCCCGAGAGTCGACCGACCCGCGCCATCGCCACGCGCATCGGCCTCGAGCGCGACGTTGCCACCGATCAGGACGACGGCGACGAACGCCTCCTGCAGCACCATCATCCAGGCGCTGCCTCCTGACACCAGGTTGTCGAAGAAGCCGGCCTGCGTGTTGTGCAGCACCACGATCAGCGCGAAGCCGTCCACCGGCATGAGCAGCGCCAGGCCGAGTCCGATGCGCAGGTTGACCCGCGCCGCCCACGCCTGGAACGCGCGCTCTCTGTCGTCCGCGTTCCCGCGCATCTTGACCGCGGCATAGGCGGCGAAGAAGAGCGCGGTCCACGAGACGTTGCCGATCAGTCGATGGATGAGCAGCGGCCAGTAGGGCGGGTTCAGCGTCGCGGCGAGCAAGCCGCTGTTGAAGGGCGTGATCAGATACGCGTCGATGCCGACGATGAGCACGACGAACAGCGTCTGGAACACCGCGACCGAGGTGCCGAGGATGGCGTGGTTGCGTGCGTCCATCCGGCCGAACGAGTTGCGATACCAGACCAGCAGCGGCACGAGCACGAAGAACAGGCCGAACGCGAACGCGACCAGCGGGATGAAGCTGTTGACGATCTGCCCGAAGACGTTGCCCCACAGACCGGTGAGCAGCACGACCGCGAAGACCGCCAGAGTCGCTCCGAGGCTGAACACCAGGTAGAAGCTGTTCGCGGCTGCGCGTGCGTAGCGCAGTGCCCAGGGATCGCCGGTGGAGACGCTCCGCCACTCCATCCCCACCGCAAGGGTGATCGCGCCGACGGAGAACTCCGCGATCGTGATGTGCAGCAGAAACAGAATGGCGAGCGGGAGCCCGTTGCCGAGCACCGGGAACTGCGGCGGTGATACCTGGAGACCAAGCATCAGCAACGCATCAGGTGGCGCGTTTACCGAGGCCGTCGACGACCGGCGCCGTCACTTCGTTCAGGCCTAACGCAGCACCCGGGGGGACTTGGGGGGTGTCCCCCCGCGTGCGCTCCATCTGCGCGCGTGCTTCGGCGATGCCCGCCTCGACGTGCAACGCGGTCACCTGGGGAGCTCCGAGCGCGATGGCAAGGCGCTCCACCTGCTCGCACGCGAGGTTGCGAAGAAACCCCGCAGGGATGCGCTGCATGCGCTCCTCGGCTTCGGCGTTCCAGGGAAGCCGGTGTGGCGAGGTCACGGCCGGACCCGTGTGCGCCTCTGGACCGAGCGGGGCGCGGTGAGCACCGGCGCGCTCGTCGAGGGCATCGAGCTCGGGAACGACGAACGGCTCTGCCACCTCGACTGTGATTGCCGGCAACCGCCGCGTGCGCGCCGTCTTCTCCACGATCGCCTTCACCCGCCGGCGCAGATAGCCGGCGGGTAGCTGCTGCAGGAGCCGACGGGCCTCGACCGTCCAGCCCAGCTTTTCGCCGTCGAAGCCACGCTCGGGGGACTCGCCTTCGCTGCGCGCGGCCACCACGAGCGACTCGACGTCGATCAGCTCGAAACAGCTGCCGTCACTTCCGCAGACCGGACACGCAGCGGGGGAATCGACCCGAGCGGCGTATCCGCAGGTTCGGCACAGCGACCTCGCCGCCTCTGCGGGCGGTTCGTCCAGCATCGCGTGCTCGGCTGAGTCGATGGCGAGCGTCACCTCGCGCACGCGGCGCATGGTTCGCCGGTAGGGCATCAGCTCGTCGAGGGCGGTGTCGACGTCGCCCGACGAGACCACGCTGTGCCCGCGTTCTGTGCACCAGCGCAGCACGGCGGTGCGCGCGAGGCCGCGGACGCCCGCCGGCACGTGCTGCATGGCACCTTCGGCCTCGGACGTCCACGCCACCGCCTGCTCGGCGCGCACGTCGATCGGCGGCAGGTAGGTAGCGCTGCTCATCAGGACGTCGCAGGGAGCCTCGCGAAGCAGGTGCTCCGCGTTGCTGCCGATGTCCATCGCCGGATCGGAATGCACGCCGATGCGCCCGCACACCAGCAGCCACGGCTGGCGCTCGCGCGCGTAGCGGACCACACGCTCGAACGGCTTGCCGTCGAGCAGCGTGATGGGTAGCTCGACGCCGGATTCGCGGGCCGTCGCTTGCGCGACGCGGAGGTGCGACTCGTAGATCTTGGCCAGACCGGTGTCGATGATCTCCTCGTGCAACGCCTCCTGTTCCTTGAATCGGAACACTTTGGAGGCCTTCTCCGAGAGCACGTCGACGATGCCATTGAACACCGAGTAATGGAGGTATGGGTCGTAGACGGCAACCGCCTCGACTCGCTTGTCGAGCGCCTTGCCGAGTGCGAGTGCCGAGCGCAGACCGCCGAACGATTGCGGCGAGCCGTCGATCGCCACGAGGATGTCGCCCTCGAGGGTCGCCTCCCCGAATCGCCGCACGACGAGCGTGTCGGTGCGCACTCGCCGGGTCACGCGTTCCACGACACTGCCGAGGCGTGACTCTTTGACTGCCCCGGTGCCGAGCGCGCCCATCAGCACCAGATCGCACTCGCTGTCGTTGATGTCGTCGACGAGCTCTTCCCAGTTGCGGCCGTCACGCATCCTCGCCTCGAACGGAATTTCGCGCTCGAGGCAGCGGTAGCGCATGACGTCGGTGTAGCTGTCGCTGATCAACTGCAGTCCGGTGGTGATCAGGCTGTCGTGGATACGCCGCTGACGGAGGAGCTCCGCTTCATCCTGATACTCCTCAGGCAGCGTGTACTCCATCTGTTTGAAGCGGTAGTCGTGCATGCGGGCGGCGTATACATGAGCGCCGACGCACCGCGCAGCGAACGCTTCAGCGAGAGCGAGCGCGACCGTGGTCGCAGCATCCGAGTGCTCGGAGTTGTCGAGCGCGACGTAGATGCTCCGGTACAAGGAACCTCCCGCCTGGGTGCCACCGCCGCCGCCGGGATGATACACAGCGGTCGCAGGGCGGCCGCCCAGCCGCGGCCGGACCGCTCAGTCGGGCCAGTACTGCTCTTCGCGTACCTCTTTGTCGGAGAGGCCCTTCCTACGCATGATCGCCCGGGCGTTGGCAATCATGCCCGGGTGACCGCAGAGATACACGGCTCCCCAGCCGCCGCGTATGCCGGCAAGGTCGGCGTACTTGCGGAGGATGTCGTCGACTCGTCCGAGCTCGCCCGGCCACTCGGGGTCCTCCCACGGACGGCTGACCGTGGGCACGTATCGAAACCAGTCGAACTCCGCCTGCAGGGCATCGAGCTCATCGGCATACCCCAGCTCGGACGACTTCGCCGCGCCCTGGAGCGCGACGATCGGGTCCGGTGAGGCCTCGCCTCGCCGGGCCTGCGACGCGAGCATGCGAAGGAAGCTGACGAAGGGGGCGATGCCGGTGACGGTCGCCACGAAGATGTGCGGCTGATCGATGACCGGCGCGTCCTTGAGGAAGAGGCCCTTGGTGCGACGGCGAACGACCATATCGGCGCCGACCCCGAGCTCGTACAGGGGCGATGACAGCTCTCCATCCGGCACCCGTTCGATGAACAGCTCGATCTCCTCCTCAGCGGGAGACGAGCAGATCGAGTAGGGGCGCTCGATGATTCGCCCGTTCTGCGGCAGGCCGATCGTCACGTACTGGCCGGGACGGAAGGGGAGCTCGGTCTCAGGCTTGATCCGGATCACCCAGAGATCGGGTCCGAGGTCTCGCCGGGAGACGATCGTGGCCGGCGCGTACTTCTGGGGGTCGATCATCCGATCAAAGTGTAGGGAGGCGAGACCGAGGCCGGCCGCCGCGCCGCTCGTATCCTGGGTCGTCATGCCCGGCCTCCTCGCGCTCGTCGGCGGCGATGAGTTCCGACCCGGCAACGAGCAGCACGACTCCCGACTGCTGGCCTCGGCGGACAACCGGCCCGTCTACATCGTGGCGACCGCGGCACGCGACAACCCCGAGGCGGCCGTCGCGACGGCCCGGCAGTGGTTCACCCGGCTCGGCCGCGAGGCGGAGGAGCTCCGCGTACGTAGCCGAGCCGACGCACAGTCGGCGGCTGTCGCCGAGCATGCACTCGCCGCCGGGCTCCTTTATATAGCCGGCGGAGACCCGGGTTGGGTCGTCGAGGTGCTGCGCGGTAGCCGGGTCTGGGCCGCGATGGTCGAGGCGTGGCGGCGCGGCACCGCGCTGGCCGGATCGTCAGCGGGCGCGATGGCGATGTGCCAGTGGTCGCTGATCAGGGCGCGCTGGCCGGACAGCACCCGGCGACGCCCGTCCGAGGCGCTCGGGCTGGTACCCGGCTGCGCCGTCCTCCCCCACTTCGACACTTTCGGAGAGCGCTGGATCCCATCCGCACAGCGCGAGCTCGGCGCTGACGTGCTGCTGGTCGGCGTCGACGAGCGCACCGCCGCACTCTGGGACGGCACAGCCTGGTCGGCCAGCGGATCAGGCGCGGTGACGTTGATTCGCGGCACCAAGCGGGTGCGCACCGCAACCCCGGCCCGCGTACCTGGAATGCCGGCCCCGGGGGCATCCGCCGGCGTCGCCACGACCTGATCCAGGCGGCTGCGCATCTCGTATTCCGAAATACGGGGGCAGTCGGGGGGTGTTCCTCTATCCGTGTAACGCGCGCGTCTATCTGATTACGAGAAGCACAGGTCTTCGTGACACGTAATCGCAAGATTTCCGGAGTAAACACTGGTCTGTGAGCATCGAAAAAGCTGCTGACGAGATGGCGGCGGCACGCGACCGCGCGGCCGAGCGGGCCGACCGGCGGCGCACCCACCGGCTCCAGGTTCGCCACATCGAGCGCCTGGTCGAACAGATGGAGATCAGGAACCTCAAGCGCGACCGGCAGGTATCAGACGAGATGTGGCTGGAGTTGAGCCGGCTCGAAGACTTCCTCCCGGTGCCGGCGCCGCCTTCGCTGTGGAAGGCACGCACGACGGTTCACCTGCACAACGCACTGCTGGACTGGGAGGGCAACCTCCTCGACATCATCGCGCCGCAGCGCCGCCTCTATCCCGACCGCAACGAGCAGGACTGAGCGCCGCGCGGCGTCAGTCCGCCGCCCACCTGTCACACTCGGGCGCCTGAGAACACATGACCTGTCGCTCGACGAGCGCATCGCGCTGGTCGAGCGCAACACCGCCGAGGTGCTCGGGCGCGACGAGCTGCTGATGCTCCTCGATTCCGGGATCGAGGTCCGCCACTACATCGGCTACGAGATCTCCGGGAAAGTGCACCTGGGAGGGCTCGTCGCGATGGCAAAGGTCCACGACCTTGCCCTCGCCGGGATCTGCTGCAGCGTGCTGCTCGCCGACTGGCACACCTGGATCAACGACAAGCTCGGCGGCGATCGCGAGGTCATCCGGCGTATCGCCACCGGCTACTTCGCCGAGGCATTGGGCGCGGCCCTCACCTGCGTCGGCGGTGACCCCGCGGCGGTGGAGCTGGTCCTGGCGACCGAGCTCTACCGCCACAACGACGAGTACTGGGCGACGGTCATCGAGGTCAGCAAGAACACGACTCTCGCGCGCATCCAGCGAAGCATCAGCATCATGGGCCGCCAGGAAGGCGAGAGCGTCGACTTCGCCAAGCTGATCTACCCGGCGATGCAGGTCGCCGACATCTTCGCGCAGGGCGTGCACGTCGCTCACGCCGGGATGGACCAGCGCAAGGCACACGTGATCGCGCGCGACGTGGCATCGCACATGCGCGTGAACCCCCTGCTGGGCCCGAACGAGGAACGCATCAAGCCGGTGGCGATGCACCATCCGCTGCTTCTCGGTCTGCGCCGTCCGCCGGTGTGGCCCGTCCCCGAGGACGCCGTGCGCGACGTGTTCAGCAGCATGAAGATGAGCAAGTCGGATCCGAACTCGGCGGTGTTCGTGCACGACCCGCCGGATCTCATCCGCGACAAGGTTCGGCGCGCCTTCGCTCCTCCGGAGACTGTCGAGTTCAATCCAATCCTCGACTGGATCGACAAGCTCATATTCCGCATCGCCGGTGGCCCGCTGCGCGTAGAGCGGTCGGCGCAGAACGGCGGACCGGTGACGTTCGACAGCTACGAGGAGGTGGCGGCGGCGTATTCGAGCGGCGCGCTGCATCCCTCGGACGCGAAGGCCGCCCTGGCTGACCGACTCATCGACCTGCTCGAGCCGGCGAGGACACATTTCGCACGACCCGAGGTCGCTGCCATGCTCGAAGAAGTGGACCGCCTCGAAGGCTAGCGAAGCCCGACCGCTTGCTGGACGCGCAAGAGCGTCGCGTCGGCCACCACACGCACTCGCGCTGCTGACTCATCAAGCAAGCGGAGCAGTGCTGTGTCGTCGCTCCGAAGCTCCGCGTACCGACGTTGGATCGGTTCCAGCGTTTCGATCAGGGAATCGGCCACCGCGTTCTTCAGCACGCTGTATGACTTGCCCGTGAAGTCGGCGATTGCGGTTTGCGGGTCGAAGTCGCGCAGCGCGGCGTAGATGTCGAGCAGGTTGGCGACGCCGGGGCCGACGGGCGGCTGCACAGCCGGATGGGTGTCGGTTGTCGCCCTGGCGATCTTGCGACGGATCACCTCCGGGGGATCGAGCATCAACACCGCGTGCATCGGCCGCTCGACCGCCGTGCTCTTGCTCATCTTCACCTCGGGGTCGTCCAGTCCCATCACCCTCGCTCCGACGTCGCGGATCAACGGCTCGGGAACCTTGAACACCTCGCCACGCATCGAGTTGATGCGCTGCGCCACGTCACGGGTGAGCTCGATGTGCTGACGCTGGTCCTCGCCGACGGGGACGTAGCCCGCGTCGTACAGGAGGATGTCTGCCGCCATCAGCGCGGGGTACGTGAACAGACCGGTGCTGACGCGCTCGCGCCCGGCAGCCGCGCTGCGCGCTCGAAACTGTGTCATCCGTTCGAGCCAGCCCATCGGAATATGGCATTCGAGGATCCACGAGAGCTGCGTGTGCGCGGTGACGTGCGACTGGACGAATATCTCGCTTCGCTGCGGGTCGAGGCCGGAGGCGATGTACAGCGCCGCCAGTTCCAGCACGTTCGCGCGCAGCGCGTCCGGATCGGGAGTGGTCGTCAGTGCATGCAGATCGACGATGCAGAAGAAGTTCGAGAACTCGTCCTGGTCGCGCACCCAGTTGCGCACCGCGCCCAAGTAGTTGCCGATGTGCAGGCTGAAATCAGGCTGGATGCCGCTGAGCACGCGCGGACGCACCGAAGCCTGCGATGTCACCGCAGCAATGCGGTCAGGCGCTGCGTCGACGCGGGCGTGGCTGTCGAGTCACCGTCCGCGGCGCCCAGCACTCGTCGACGAAATCAGCGATCGCCTCGGAGAGCCGCTCCGGCCAGAAGCGCAGTTCGAGGATCGACGACGCTTCCAGCAGGCGTGCATTGGACAATTCCGCGCCGAGCATCCCGGCGTCGGAGAAGGGATGGATCGGATCGCGATGGTGGCCGATGATGAGTGCCGGGGCGGTGATCGCGCGACGCGCTTCGCGGTGTGGCGCGGTGTGCCCGAAGAAGAGGCCCTGGAGCACCGCCGCACTCGGACCGGGATCCTGCCGCACCGTGTCGAGCGCGATGTTGCCCCAGAATGGGATCACGCTGCGGGGGATGCGTCGCAGAAACCGTGCGAGCGGGCGGATCACATCCTCGCCGAAGTGCAGCAGCACCAGCAGCGGACCGAACGCGATGGCCGATGCGATCAGCCCGTTCTCGAGAACGGGCATCTCGATGATCATGCCGCGCACGCGGCGAGGCGCCATCGACGCCATCTCCAGGGTGACGTTTGCACCGAGCGATGTGCCGCCGATGACCGCCTCGTCGATGTCGAGGTGGTCGAGCAGCGCCACGACCTCACCGGCAAAGTTCGTCACCGAGTACCGCCACATGTCGCGCGGCCGGTCGGAGAGCCCGTGGCCGAGCGGGTCGAACGTGACGACGCGGCATCCGTGACCGGCGAGAAACCGCGCGAGGTGGTTCTGCATGGCCACCGGGAGCAGCAGTCCCGGCAGCAACACCACCCAGCGATTGCCCTCGCCGTACTGGGTGTAGCTGAGGCGCTGACCGCCGTGGGTGAAGTGGCCCTGCCGGGTCTCGACTGTCGGGGGTGCAGCCACGGACGGAACTATTACCCATTCGGGAGGTTTTGCGGCAACTCGGTCGCGATCCCGTCAGCCATGTCCTGCCGCTTGCGCGTCTTCCTAGAGTCGAAGCGTGGCTCGACGCATCGTCATCTATGGCGCCTCGGGGTACACGGGCAGGCTCGTGGCGGAGGCGCTGGTGCGCGCCAAGGCGCGCCCCGTGCTCGCTGGGCGCAGCCTGCCGAACCTGCATGCCCTCGGTGTCGAGCTCGGCCACGGTCTCGACACGATC
>Ga0307471_100000912_pt1 | contig 15711 bp, 11 predicted proteins | sample atmos_gasesAM3C__2_FD_204566 | JGI IMG/M metagenome (GOLD analysis project Ga0307471, IMG submission 204566) | Hardwood forest soil microbial communities from Morgan-Monroe State Forest, Indiana, United States - atmos_gasesAM3C_515 | ecosystem: Environmental > Terrestrial > Soil > Temperate... | reverse complement strand
AGGAGTGGTTCGAGATCCGACTCGAGGACGAGGAGGCAAACTCGCAGCTCGAGCAGACTTCCGAGCGCCTCAAGCTACAGCGCAAGGCGTTCGAGAAGCGCCTCGACGACAAGAAGGCCAAGATCACAGCCGGGGATGATCTCGCCCCCGGTGTGCTCAAGATGGTCAAGGTCTATCTCGCCGTGAAGCGCCGCGTGCAGCCCGGCGACAAGATGGCGGGCCGCCACGGCAACAAGGGCGTGATCTCGACCATCGTGCCGGTGGAGGACATGCCGTACCTCGAGGATGGCACCCCGGTGGACGTGGTGCTGAACCCGCTCGGCGTGCCCTCGCGCATGAACGTCGGCCAGGTGCTGGAGACCCACCTCGGCTGGGCGGCAAAGGGCGTCGGACTGAAGATCGGCCGGATGCTCGAGCAGCAGGCGGCGGCCGCCGACCTGCGCGCGTTCGTGCGGCAGATCTACAACGAGACCGGCGGCCAGCGCGAGGAGATCGACAGCCTGGACGATACCGATCTCACCCAGCTCGCCAGGAATCTCTCCGGCGGCGTGCCGATGGCGACGCCGGTGTTCGACGGCGCGAGCGAGGAGGAGATCAAGCGCATGCTCAAGCTCGCTGATCTGCCGCTCAACGGCCAGACGTATCTGTACGACGGCCGCACCGGCGAGCGTTTCGAGCGTCAGGTGACGGTCGGTTACATGTACATGCTCAAGCTCAACCATCTGGTCGATGACAAGATGCACGCGCGCTCGACCGGCCCCTACAGTCTCGTTACCCAGCAGCCGCTGGGCGGCAAGGCGCAGTTCGGCGGCCAGCGCTTCGGCGAGATGGAAGTGTGGGCGCTGGAAGCGTACGGAGCCGCGTACACGCTGCAGGAGATGCTGACCGTCAAGTCGGACGACGTGAACGGTCGCACCAAGATGTACAAGAACATCGTCGACGGCAACCATCAGATGGATGCGGGCATGCCGGAGTCCTTCAACGTACTCGTGAAGGAGATCCGCTCGCTCGGCATCAACATGGAACTGGAACAGGACTGACAAGCCCCCCCATGAGTCACCCCACAGAATCGCGCGCGTCGCAGTCGGCGAGCTTCAGCCGCTCAGCGAGGCGCGCGATGTTGCGGGGACCCCGGTGAAGACGGCGGAAACGCCGTTAGGAGAGTAGATGAAAGACTTACTCAAGTTGTTCAAGCAGCACGCTCCGGTCGAGCATTTCGATTCGATCAAGATCGGGCTGGCATCGCCGGAGATGATCCGTGCCTGGTCGTACGGCGAGGTGAAGAAGCCGGAGACGATCAACTACCGCACCTTCAAGCCGGAGCGCGACGGCCTGTTCTGCGCCAAGATCTTCGGGCCGGTCAAGGACTACGAGTGCCTGTGCGGCAAGTACAAGCGCCTCAAGCACCGCGGCGTGGTGTGCGAGAAGTGCGGTGTCGAGGTGACGCAGTCCAAGGTGCGCCGCGAGCGCATGGGGCACATCGAGCTCGCGAGCCCGACCGCGCACATCTGGTTCCTGAAGTCGCTGCCGTCCCGCATCGGGCTGATGCTCGACATGACGCTGCGCGAGATCGAGCGCGTGCTGTATTTCGAAGCCTTCGTGGTCATCGATCCGGGTATGACCCCGATGCAGCGCGGGCAGCTGCTCACGGACGAGATGTACCTCGAGGCCATCGAGGAGCACGGCGATGAGTTCGATGCCCGCATGGGCGCGGAGGCGGTGTTCGAGCTGATGCGCACCATCGATCTCAATGCCGAGATCGCCAAGGTGCGCGAGGAAATGGCCGGCACTTCTTCGGAGACCAAGCTCAAGAGGCTCTCCAAGCGGCTGAAGCTCATCGAGTCGTTCGTCGAATCCGGCAACAAGCCCGAGTGGATGGTCATGACCGTCCTGCCGGTGCTGCCCCCGGACCTGCGGCCGCTCGTGCCGCTCGATGGCGGGCGCTTCGCCACCAGCGACCTGAACGACCTGTATCGTCGCGTCATCAACCGCAACAACCGCCTGCGCCGGCTGCTGGAGCTCAACGCGCCCGACATCATCGTGCGCAACGAGAAGCGCATGCTGCAGGAGGCGGTGGACGCGCTGCTCGACAACGGCCGCCGCGGCCGCGCCATCACCGGCACCAACAAGCGGCCGCTGAAGTCGCTCGCCGACATGATCAAGGGCAAGCAGGGGCGCTTCCGCCAGAACCTGCTCGGCAAGCGCGTCGACTACTCGGGCCGCTCGGTCATCGTGGTCGGCCCGCAGCTGCGCCTGCATCAGTGCGGACTGCCGAAGAAGATGGCGCTGGAGCTCTTCAAGCCCTTCATCTTCCAGAAGCTGCAGCTGCGCGGCGAGGCCTCAACCATCAAGGCTGCCAAGCGCCTGGTGGAGCGCGAGGGCCCGGAGGTGTGGGACATCCTCGAGGAGGTGATCCGCGAGCATCCGGTGCTGCTCAATCGCGCCCCGACGCTGCATCGCCTGGGGATCCAGGCGTTCGAGCCCCTGCTGGTCGAAGGCAAGGCCATCCAGCTGCATCCGCTGGTGTGCACCGCATTCAACGCCGACTTCGACGGCGACCAGATGGCGGTGCACGTGCCGCTGTCGCTGGAAGCGCAGCTGGAAGCGCGCGCGCTGATGATGTCGTCGAACAACATCCTCTCGCCGGCGAATGGCGATCCGATCATCGTGCCTTCGCAGGACGTGGTGCTCGGTCTTTACTACATGACCCGCGAGCGCATCGGCGCGAAGGGCGAAGGCATGCTGTTCGCCGACGTGCACGAAGTGCACCGCGCCTACGAGAGCCGCGGCGTCGACCTGCAGGCGCGCTGCCGCGTGCGGTTGCGCGAGCACGTGCGCGGCGAGGGTGGCACGCTCACCGAGCGTGCCCGCAGCGTCGACACGACCGTCGGCCGTGCGCTGCTGTTCGAGATCCTCCCCAGGGGGTTGCCCTTCGATCTCATCAACCAGGACATGACCAAGAAGGCGATCTCGGCAACCATCAACGCCTGTTACCGCGCGCTCGGCCTCAAGGAGACCGTGGTGTTTGCGGATCAGCTCATGTACACGGGGTTCCACTACGCCACGCGCGCGGGCGTCTCCTTCGGTATCGACGACATCGTCATACCGGAGCAGAAGACCCGCATCGTGACCTCCGCCGACAACGAGGTGAAGGAGATCCAGGACCAGTACGCCTCGGGTCTGGTCACCAACGGCGAGCGTTACAACAAGGTGGTCGATATCTGGTCGCGGGCGAACGACCAGGTGGCGAAAGCCATGATGGAGAAGCTCGGCTCGGAGGAGGCCACCGACTCCAGGGGCGTGCGCCAGAAGCAGAAGTCGTTCAACTCCATCTTCATGATGGCGGATTCCGGCGCGCGCGGCTCGGCGGCGCAGATCCGGCAGCTCGCCGGCATGCGCGGCCTGATGGCCAAGCCCGACGGCTCGATCATCGAGACGCCGATTACCGCGAACTTCCGCGAGGGGCTCAACGTTCTGCAGTACTTCATCTCCACGCACGGCGCCCGCAAGGGTCTCGCCGACACGGCGCTGAAGACGGCGAACTCGGGCTACCTCACCCGCCGCCTGGTCGATGTGGCGCAGGATCTGGTGGTGACCGAGGACGACTGCGGTACCTCCAACGGCCTCGCCATGACGCCGCTCGTCGAAGGCGGCGACGTGGTGGAAGCGCTCGGTGAGCGTGTGCTGGGACGCGTGCTTGCAGAAGACATCGTCAAGCCCGGCAGCCCGGAGGTACTCATCACGACCGGCACGCTGCTCGATGAGCGGCTGGTGCGGCTGCTCGAGACCGAGGGCGTAGACCAGATCAAGGTGCGCTCGCCGATCACCTGCGAGACGCGCTACGGAGTGTGCTCGCATTGCTACGGGCGCGATCTGGCGCGCGGCCGGCCGATCTCGATCGGCGAGGCCGTGGGCGTCATCGCCGCGCAGTCGATCGGCGAGCCCGGTACCCAGCTCACCATGCGCACCTTCCACATCGGCGGCGCGGCTTCCCGGGCCGCGGCGGCCTCCAGCGTCGAGGTGCGCAACAAGGGCGTGATCCGCTTTCATCACGTGAAGACCGTGCAGCACGAGAAGGGTCACCTCGTGGCGGTGTCGCGCTCGGGCGAGATCGGCGTGGTCGATGATTTCGGCCGCGAGCGCGAGCGTTACAAGATCCCCTACGGCGCAGTGATCAGCGCCAAGGAAGGTGCCACCGTCGCCGCCGGCCAGGTGGTCGCCACCTGGGACCCGCACACCCACCCGGTGGTCACGGAGGTCGCGGGCTCCGTCAAGTTCCAGGACTTCGTCGATGGTCTCACCGTCACCTCGCAGGTGGACGAGGTCACCGGGCTCTCGAGCACGGTGGTGCTCGACACCAAGCAGCGCGGCGGCAAGGACCTGCGCGCCACCATCAAGCTGGTGAGCGGCAAGGGCAAGGAAGTGACTTTCGCGAACACCGAGATCCCGGCGGTGTACACCCTGCCCCCGGGCGCGCTGGTGTCGCTCGAGGACGGCTCGCGCGTGTCGGTGGGTGATGTCATCGCGCGCATCCCGCAGGAGTCCTCCAAGACGCGCGACATCACCGGGGGACTCCCGCGTGTTGCCGATCTGTTCGAGGCGAGAAAGCCCAAGGATCCCGCAATCCTGGCGGAGCGTTCGGGAACGGTGAGCTTCGGCAAGGAGACCAAGGGCAAGCGGCGCCTCATCATCACCTCCGATGACGGCGAGAAGTACGAGGAGCTGATCCCGAAGTGGCGCCAGCTCAACGTATTCGAGGGCGAGACGGTGGAGCGCGGCGAGGTGATCGCGGACGGCGAGCCGAACCCGCACGACATCCTGAGACTCCAGGGCGTCGAGGCGCTCGCCAATTACCTCGTGCGCGAGATCCAGGACGTCTATCGCCTGCAGGGCGTGAAGATCAACGACAAGCACATCGAGGTGATCATCCGCCAGATGCTGCGCAAGACCGAGGTGCAGGAGGTCGGCGAGACCGCGCTGCTGCGTGGCGAGCAGCTCGATCGCTCGCGCGCCCTCGACATCAACGATCGTGCGCAGAGAGACGGCAAGAAGGCAGCGCGGCTGCAGCCGGTGCTGCTCGGCATCACCAAGGCATCGCTCGCCACCGAGTCGTTCATCTCCGCCGCGTCGTTCCAGGAGACCACTCGGGTACTCACCGAGGCCGCGGTGCGCGGGCTCAAGGACGACCTGCGGGGCCTCAAGGAGAACGTCATCGTCGGCCGGCTCATCCCGGCGGGCACGGGCTTCGCCGCCCACGCCTCGAGGCGCAGGAAGATGGAGGGCACCGACCGCCGCAGCTTCATGGATGTAGGCGGTGGACTTCCCGACACCGAGGAATCGAGCGTCGGCGAGGAGTCGGAGAGTGCCGCGGGCTGATGCAGGCCCGGCGTGCCGCGCCGCCGCGCGGCGCGCATGAGACTGGAGTCGGACGGGCCGGCGAGGATCGCTGGCCCGTTTTTTTTCGCCCTGAGACAGGGGTGAACGGCCTCACGCAGAGCTCTCTATGAGTGACACCACGCTGGTCCTTGCACCGACCATCCTCGCCGGCAGACACGTGCGCCTCGAGCCGCTCGCGCACACCCACATCCCGGGGCTCGTTGCGGCGGCACGCCAGGATCCCGGGCTCTACCGCTGGACCACCATTCCGCAGGGGGTGATGGAGATGGCGCAGTACGTGGACACCGCGCTCAGCTGGCGCGAGGCGGGCACTGCGCTGCCTTTCGCCACGGTGCGTGCCGAGGATGACTCGGTGATCGGCTCGACGCGCTTCTTCCTGCTGGAGCGCTGGGCGTGGCCTGCGGGTCATCCCGACGCCCGCCGCAACGGCTTCGATGGCTGCGAGATCGGTTACACCTGGCTGTCGGCTGCCAGCGTGCGCACCGCGGCCAACACCGAGGCGAAGCTCCTCATGCTCGCGCATGCGTTCGAGGTGTGGGGCGTGCACCGCGTATGCTTCCACACCGATGTGCGCAACGAGCGCTCGCGTGCGGCGCTCGAGCGCACCGGCGCGCGGTTCGAGGGCGTGCTGCGCGCGCATCGCCTGGCCGCCGATCTCATGCCGCGCGACTCGGCACGCTACTCCATCGTGACGGCCGAGTGGCCGCAGGTGAAGGAGCGTCTGCAGGATCTGCTGACCGCAGCGCGCTGAGTACGCCCCGCGGCGCCCGCTTCCGCCGCCCGGTCCGTCTACTTGCCTTCCCAGATCTTCATCATGTCGGGGGAGCCCTGCGCGCGCACGCCATTGTCGGTGAGTATGGCCTCCGTCGAGGAGGTGAGCTGAGCCCGTGGGAACACCATGGCCTCACTCGCACGGTTGTCGAAGTCGAGCGTGACGTACTCGTCCTTCAGGTCACGCAGCAGCGCCACGAGGTGCGCGAGGCTCCGCACCGGCGTGCCGTTGACGGACTTCACCACGGTGCCGGTCGGATCCGAGTAACCCTTGGAGAGGGCATGTGGGAAGAGCGGCGAGGGAAGGATGACGAGCTCCTGACGGTCGGAGTCGGGGCGGTCGCCGAACCTCGCCACGAGCGGGTTGCCGAATGCGGCCGGGCCGCGCCCGCGGATGAGCTGCAGTGCCTCGATGGAGGCTCGCTCGAACACTACGGGCCCGAGAATGAAATAGGAGGGGTACTGCCCCTGGAGCGAATCGATGAGCAGCGGCCGGTGCGCCGGTACCGGCATCTGGATCTGCTCACGCTTTCCGGCGCGCACGATGGTGAGCGGCACGGCGCCGTCGCGGGCCACGTGCTGGATCAGATAGCCGAACCCGACGCGCAGATTGTTGCGGATCGCGACCATGCCGTCATCGTCGATCGGCTCGGTGCCGATGTGCGTAATCACGTCCCATTGCTTGAGCGGGTAGCCGGGTCCGCTGTCGTCGGGGCGGTGCACGATCATCCCGCGCACGGAAGCGTCGAGCTTCAGGAAGCCGCGCAGCGCGGGATTCTCGAGCGTCTGCAGATCGTCATACATGCCGGGCTTGCCCTCGTAGTGACCGCCGGCGATGCCCTTGAGGAACAGCTCGATCTCCTCGTTCGGAATGATGTAGCTGATGTTCTCGGAGTTCGCGAGGTGGCTGAAGGCGAGTCCGATCATCCGGTTATCGGATATCGCTGGCCCGCCGCTGTTGCCGGGATTGATGGCGGCATCGATCTGGATGCGCAACCCCGAGGTCGAGAGGCCGTAAGGCACGAATTCGATGCGCGAGACGATGCCGCGGGTGATCGAGAGTGTCGTGCCGCCGGTCGGAAAGCCGTAGGCGAGCACCGGGTCCTTGATCTGCGGCAGCACGCTGGCGCGCGGCAGCGGCGGGCGCTGCTGGAAGAACGACTCGTCCTCGAGCTTCAGCACCGCCAGGTCGATGCCCGGATCCATCGCTGCGACGGTCGCCGGGAACTTGTCTCCGGACTGGTTGCCCTGCACCTGGACCTGGCTCGCATAGGCGATCACGTGCGCATTGGTCAGGATGCGTTTGCCCTCGATGACCACACCGGAGCCGAATGCCTCGACGGGCGAGGCCTTGCCCCACGGCCGTGCCACATCCGGCCGGCGCATGGTCGAGAACACCTTCACCACCGCACTCTCGGCTTCGTGCGCGATTGCGGGGCTCGGTTCGACGGCGGGCTTCGGGGCGGCGCCGGCGGTGGTGAGCGCGCCGGCGAGCAGCCAGAGGCAGAATGCGGAGCGGGACGCGGGCCTCATGGGTGGCGTTTCCTTGCGGGCCGGAACGCACCGATTCTGACACAGAAGCTCAAGCTTTCCCCGACGGGCGGGTCGTGTGTGCGCGGCGACCGGAGGGGGGCTCAATGCGCAGCCGAGCGCTGCGGCGATGCGCTGGCGCGGCGAGGCGAGGCCGTCGGGCCCGCTCCTCCTGATAGAGTCTTGCGCTATTGTTAGGTTGGAAAGGTGCGAGCAGGAGGAACTCCATGAAACGCTCAAGGCTGGCAACGACGGGTGCGCTGCTGATTTCGCTCCTCGGAGCATCGCTCGCCTCGGCCGCACCATCGATACCGGCGTACATCGCCGCCGCGGTCGCTGACGGCGCGCGGCCTGACGAGGACAAACAGCGGGACGCCGACCGCAAGCCCGCCGAGACTCTCGCCTTTGCGGGAGTCAAGCCGGGCGATACGGTCATCGAGATCACTCCCGGCAAGGGGTACTACACGCGGCTCCTGAGCGCGGTGGTGGGAGCCAAGGGCAAGGTGTATGCGGCCACTTCGCAGCCGAAGCCGGACGCGCCTCCACCGCCCGTGCAGGCGATAGCGGCCGATCCGCACTACAGTAACGTGAGCGTGAGCTTCCAGCGCGTCGCGGACCTGAAGCTGCCGCAGGGCGCGGAGCTGGTGTGGACATCGCTGAACTACCACGACTTCCACAACATTCCCGACGTGGATGTCGCTACGATCAACCGCGCGATCTTCGCCGCGCTCAAGCCAGGGGGTACTTACCTGGTGCTCGACCACGCCGCGGAGGCGGGCTCGGGCTTGCGAGATACCGGCACCCTGCACCGCATCGACGAAGAGACCGTGAAACAGGAGGTGACTGCGGCCGGCTTCAAGCTCAGCGGCGAGAGCGACATCCTGCGGAACAAGACGGATCCGCACACTGCGAAGGTCTTCGACCCCGAGATCCGCGGCCACACGGATCAATTCGTGCTGAAGTTCAAGAAGCCCTGAGACACCACCGGGGGACCCCGGTGGAGATGGCGCCTGGCGCGCCCAGGGCGGTCAGTCCGCAGCGAGGAGCTCGCGGGTGAGGCGATCCTCCTCGCCACCGTAGTATTTCGCGAGCGCTTCCTGGAAGGGTTCGCCCGCGCCCACGGCGGCGCGCGCAAACAGCGTCATCGAGGAGCGGAACTTGAGATCATCGGGGTACCCGAAGATCTCCTGCACGCTGCGGCCTTCGACGCGGTTCACGAGCTCGGTGCAGCGGCGCAGCCGCTCGCCAAGGAGCGGATGCGTGAGGTAGGCGCGCGCCTCCGCGAGCGAGTCGAGCCCGAAGCGCTGCGCCGTGGGACTCGATCCGAGGCCACGCAACTGCGGGAAGATGAACCACATCCAGTGGCTTCGCTTGTGACCGGCGGCGAGCTCGGCGCATACCCGGTCGAATACCGGATCCTGCGCCGCGATGAAGCGATCGAGATTGTAAGGGTCGGAGACCATGGCGCTGACGGCCGGAATCAGCTGCGTTTGCGGAACACCATCACGAAGCGGTCGGTCTTGCCGACCATCTCGCCCTTGTAAGTGATGAGCTCGCGCGGATCATCGGGACGTCGCAGCACATCGCTCGCGCGCACGAATTTGAAGCCGTGCTTCTCGAAATCGCGCCGGGCGTACTGCTCATCGATGCGATGCAGCGTGCCCGCAGCGGCGCTCCCGGTGCCGGGCTTCGCCGAATGATCGACCAGCAGCAGGATGCCCCCGGGCTTCACGACGCGGGCAATCTCGGTGAGTACGGCATCCGGATCGATGTCCTTCGGCCACGGTCCCTGGTCCGGGTGCCAGTAGAGATCGTGATACACCTTGATGAGGAGGATCGCATCGAGCGAGCGCGCCGGCAGTCCCAGGTGCTCGACCGTGATGGTCTGATGGACCACATTCGGTAACCGCTCGATGCGCCCCTGCCACTCATTCTCGCTCCACTTGTCGTAGGCGTCGTTGTTGAGCAGATACACCCGGCCCTTGGGCCCTACGAGGTAGCTGAGGAGCTCGCTGTAGTAGCCGTCCGCAGCCAGGAAATCCGCGACGACCATCGGCGCACGGATCCCCGAGAGCCGCAGCACCTCGGCCGGGTGGTCGATCTCGTCGCGTTTGACATCGACAGCCGGACGGCCCTCGTGCGCCACCGCATCGCTGTAGCGATCCGCCCAGGCGTTTGCCGGTACGAGTGTCGCGAGCGTGAGGACGGCGAATGCCAGCAAGCACTGGCGCATGTTCAGACCGGGGATCAGCATTGCAAGACTCCCGCTGCTTGTTGTTCTCTGAAGCTCAGTATGAACCTGTCGGACCGCCGCTGCGGCGCTGTTGCGGTGGGCGGAGCCGTAAGCGCGTCACCCGGAGCTCACCGCAATGGCTTATCCAGTAGCCCGTAGCCTGCACGCGCAGCAAACCCGAGGCGCTCGTAGAAGGAACGCGCGCGCACGTTTCCGGTCGCAAGCTGCAGCTGCAGGCGCACGCAGCCGCGCCGCAGGAGGTCCGCTTCGGCGGCCGCGAGCAGCCCTGCCCCCGTGCCCTGGGAGCGTACCTCCGGCAGCACGAAGAGCTCATCGATCTCGCCGGTGAGTCCCTGGTGCTCGACGCTCAGGACCAGCACCACGATCAGATATCCGACGAGCGCACCCTGCGATTCGGCGACCCAGATGAAGCCGCGCTCGGCGGGATGTGCGAGCAGCTCCTTGAGCACCAGCTCGATGCGCAGTGCCGTGAATCCCTCGATGCCCTCGAAGTCCCAGTAGCGTCGGATGAGGGTGAGCAGCCGCGGAATGTCGTCCGCGCGCGCGCGGCGGGTGTCCATGGGATCAGGCCGCGAGCGCCGCGGCGAGCTGCACCCGGTTGCGCCCCGAGCGCTTGGCGGCGTACTGGGCGTGGTCGGCGTGGGCGATCAGGTGCTGACCCCAGACTCCGAGCGTGTCGCTCGAGGCGACACCGATGCTGCAGGTGAGGTTGATGGGAGGGCCGAACCCCTCGATGTGCACCTCCGACACGCGGCGGCAGATGCGCTCGGCGATCGGGTGCGCCGCGGACGCGTCGGCGCCATTCAGGATCACCACGAACTCCTCGCCGCCATAACGGCCGATCACATCCGAGTGGCGCAGCTCCGCCTGGATGGGCGCAATGATGCCCGACAGGCAGGCATCGCCCGCGGCATGACCGCGGCTGTCGTTGATCTGCTTGAAGTGATCGAGGTCGATGAACAGCACCGAGATCGGCAGCCCCCGCGCCTTGGCGCGCATGCAGGCGGCGTCTAGCCGCTCGATGAGCGAGCGGCGGTTGAGTACTCCGGTGAGCGGGTCGGTCTGCGCACGCCGCTCGGCATCGGTGAGCGCGAGCGATTGTGCGCGTACGCGGTCGGAGGTGCCGAGTGCGATCAGCACGGCTGCCGCCACCATCGAGGGTGCGAGCCCGTAGTAGAGGAGTCCCTGGGCGTCGTCGGCTCGCGAGTACAGCAGGCGCAGCGCCGTCAGGATCTGGAAGGTGCAAAGCAGCGCCCAGGCGATGAGGAACCAGCCCGCGGCGCGATTGCCGCTGCGCCAGGCGAGATAGGAGACGATGAGGGTGAAGAGCGCGCTGCCGAGGAACATGAGATTGCCCATGGCGGCAATCACGGGCGAGAGTCCCGGCACGACCCGCAGCACGTTGCACAGGGCGAGCACGACGAAGGCTGCGGCCAGCCAGCCGAAGGCACTGTAGACCTTCGGCGAAAACAGCCGCAGGTTCGCGAACTCGCGCACGAAGAGCGACGCCGCAGCGGCCGAGATCGCCACGGGAATGTTCCAGGCGTAGGAGGAGATGGGACGAGCGAGCGAGAGAATCGGCCAATGGAACCCCTGGCCGGAGAAATAGGCGAGGTAGAGGGCCTGGAGCGAGAACAGCGTGCCGTAGAGCGGATACAGACGGTCGGTGAGCACGAAGCGCACCAGCAGCGTCGAAAGCGCCATCGCCATGAGCGCCCCGAATGCGAGCGCGATGACCCGCTGGTGCGTCGCAGCGACCTCGAGGGTTCGATCGAGCGTCGAGGCAGTGAAATGCACATCGGTCGTGGCGCGACCGTGGCGGGTCACCCGGGCGTAGAGCGGCTGCCCCGCATCGAGTCCCGGTGGCAGCACGAAGACAGAGTCCTGTGCGCCGCCAAACTGTGGCACGAGTGTCGCCGGGCTCAGCGACACGCTCACACCCTGATGCCGTGCGAACACCTCTACGCTCTGGTCGATCCCCGCACGGGCAAGGAGCACCGGAATGACGCCCGCATCGCGGACCGGTGGCTCGAGCGGCGGCAGCCGAAACCACAGCGGGGCCGTGAGACGGTGCGAGCCGCGCGCTGTGAAGGGGATGAAGTGACCGTCCAGAGTCCCGATCGTGACGGAGCCGACCGGTGGGTCCCCGAGCGAGGATTCGAGAACACGTACCTCGATGGGCGCCCCATTCCCGGGGGTGAGCTGGGCGACCGAAGGGAGATCGGGCACCAGCGTTGGTGCCGCCCCGGCAAGCGGCGGCAGGCAAACGGCGACCGCCACCACCCAGCTCGTCCGCGTCAGCTTATGCACCGAATCCCTGTGGCCTCCGCCGAGGCATTCTTGTATTCATCCGTAACGGGCTTCAGGGTCCCGCAGGGCTGCCCACCCTTTCGGGGTATCCTAATGAGCCGCCCGGTGACAAGCCAATTCCGGTCGCCGGGGCAGTGGTTTTCCCGCTGGTTGACACTCCCGGGGTCCGTACCTAGAATCGCCGGCCTTTGTCGGGCGGCCCACATACATGCCGGCCCGGAAACAGCGACTTACGAGAACCGGGCCGCCTCAATGAAGGCGGCCCGGTGGTCTTCGCAGGTCGTTTTATCGCGCAAGGAGACGAGCAAACGATGGCGACCACAGGTCAGCTCATCCGGCAACCACGCCGGACCGGAGCGGAAAAAACCAAGGTGCCGGCGCTGGGTGCGTCCCCGCAGAAGCGCGGCGTCTGCACACGCGTCTACACCACGACGCCGAAGAAGCCCAATTCGGCGCTGCGCAAGGTCTGCCGCGTCCGGCTCACCAACGGTTACGAAGTCACCAGCTACATCGGCGGCGAAGGCCACAACCTGCAGGAGCACTCGGTGGTGCTGATCCGCGGCGGCCGCGTCAAGGACCTCCCCGGCGTGCGTTATCACACCGTGCGCGGCACGCTCGACTGTGCCGGCGTCGCTGAGCGCAAGCAGGGCCGCTCCAAGTACGGCGCCAAGCGCCCGAAGAAATAAGGAGTAGGAATCCATGTCCCGTCGTGCCCAGGCTCCGGTCCGCACCATTCTTCCGGATCCGAAATACAACAACGAGATGCTCGCAAAGTTCATGAACGTCGTCATGAAGAACGGCAACAAGTCCGCCGCCGAGCGCATCATTTATGGTGCACTCAACCGCATTGCCGAGAAGACCGGTAAGCAGGGGGGCGAAGCGATCGAGGTGCTGTCCACCGCGCTCGACAACGTGAAGCCCGTCGTCGAAGTGAAATCGCGCCGCGTGGGCGGTGCCACTTACCAGGTACCGGTTGAAGTTCGGGCGACTCGCCGCCAGACATTGGCCATGCGCTGGATGATCGAGGCTGCCCGCGACCGCAGCGAAAAGTCCATGGCCTTCCGCCTGGCGCACGAGCTGATGGATGCCTCGGAGAACCGCGGGGCGGCCGTGCGCAAGCGTGAAGACACGCACCGCATGGCGGAGGCCAACAAGGCGTTCGCCCATTACCGCTGGTAAGGCATCAAGGAGCATACGGCAGTGCCACGCGCGACGCCCATCGAGCGCTATCGGAACATCGGCATCTCCGCGCACATCGACGCGGGGAAGACGACCACGACCGAGCGCATCCTTTTCTACACCGGCGTCTCGCACAAGATCGGTGAGGTTCACGACGGCGCGGCCGTGATGGATTACATGGAGCAGGAACAGGAGCGCGGCATCACCATCACCGCCGCGGCGACCACCTGCTTCTGGAAGGGGATGGACAACAGCTTCCCCGAGCACCGCATCAACATCCTCGATACCCCGGGGCACGTCGACTTCACCATCGAGGTGGAGCGCTCACTGCGCGTGCTCGATTCCGCCGTCGCGCTGTTCGACTCGGTGGCGGGCGTGCAGCCGCAGTCGGAGACGGTGTGGCGGCAGATGAACAAGTACCGCGTGCCGCGCATTGCCTTCGTCAACAAGATGGACCGCGCCGGCGCCAACTTCCTGCGCGTCGTCGACATGATCCGCTCGCGCCTGCGCGCGAACCCGGTCGCCATCCAGTTGCCGATCGGGGCCGAGGAGAACTTCGAGGGCGTGGTCGATCTCATTCGCATGAAGGCCATCTACTGGGACATGGAGACCCAGGGGATGAAGTTCGAGTACCGCGACATCCCGGAGAACCTCAAGGTGCAGGCGCAGGAGTACCGCGCCAAGATGATCGAGGTGGCGGCGGAAGCGAACGAGGCGCTCACTCACAAGTACCTCGAGCACGAGCAGCTCTCCGACGCCGAGATCCGCCAGGGGCTGCGCGAGCGCTCGATCCGCAACGAGATCGTGCTCGCCATGTGCGGCTCTGCCTTCAAGAACAAGGGCGTGCAGGCGCTGCTCGATGCCGTCATCGAGTTCATGCCCTCGCCGGTCGACATGCCGGACGTCAAGGGGATCGACGAGCGCGGCGAGCCCGCGACACGCAAGGCGAGCGATGATGCGCCGTTCTCCGCGCTCGCGTTCAAGATCCTCAACGACCCCTTCGTCGGCAACCTCACCTTCTTCCGCGTCTACTCGGGCGTGCTCAATTCCGGCGACACGGTGTTCGTGCCGAGCAAGGACAGGAAGGAGCGCATCGGACGATTGCTGCAGATGCACGCCAGCGAGCGCACCGAGATCAAGGAAGTGCGTGCCGGCGACATAGCCGCCGCCGTGGGACTCAAGGACGTCATCACCGGCGACACGCTGTGCGATCTCGAGAAGGTGATCACCCTCGAGAAGATGGAGTTCCCGGCGCCCGTCATCTCGGTGGCGGTGGAGCCGAAAACCAAGGCCGACCAGGAGAAGATGGGCCTGGCGCTGCAGCGGCTCGCCAAGGAGGATCCTTCCTTCCGCGTCAACACCGACCAGGAGTCCGGCCAGACGATCATCTCCGGGATGGGCGAGCTGCACCTCGAGATCATCGTCGACCGCATGAAGCGCGAGTTCAAGGTCGAAGCGAACGTCGGCAAGCCGCAGGTCGCCTACCGCGAGACCATCCGCGGCACGGTCGAGAGCGAGGGCAAGTTCGTGCGCCAGACCGGCGGGCGCGGCCAGTACGGCCACGTGTGGCTCAAGCTCGAGCCCAACTCCCCGGGCAAGGGCAACGAGTTCGTCAACGGCGTCGTCGGCGGCTCCGTGCCGCGCGAGTACGTGCCGGCGGTGGACAAGGGCATTCGCGAAGCCGAAGAGACCGGTGTGATCGCCGGCTACCCGGTGGTGGATGTGAAGGTGACGCTGTTCGATGGCTCCTACCACGACGTCGATTCGAACGAGATGGCCTTCAAGATCGCCGGCTCCATTGGCTTCAAGGAAGGCTTCCGGAAAGCGAAACCGGTGCTGCTCGAGCCGATCATGAAGGTGGAAGTGGTGACGCCCGAGGATTACTCGGGGGATGTGATCGGCGACCTCAACCGCCGCCGCGGCCAGATCACCGGCATGGACGAGACGCCCGCCGGCAAGGCGATCACGGCCGACGTGCCGTTGTCGGAGATGTTCGGTTACGCGACCACCGTGCGCTCCATGAGCCAGGGGCGCGCGACCTTCACCATGGAATTTTCCAAGTACGTGGAAGTGCCGCCGAACATTGCCGGCGGCATCCTCAAAGACGAGTAAGAACGCACTAAGGGTGAGTTAAGGAACTACGCCATGTCCAAAGAGAAATTCGAGCGCAGCAAGCCGCACGTGAATGTTGGGACGATTGGTCACGTGGACCACGGCAAGACGACTTTGACGGCGGCGCTGACGAAGGTGATGGCCGAGACTTACGGCGG
>Ga0307471_100000911_pt1 | contig 15720 bp, 17 predicted proteins | sample atmos_gasesAM3C__2_FD_204566 | JGI IMG/M metagenome (GOLD analysis project Ga0307471, IMG submission 204566) | Hardwood forest soil microbial communities from Morgan-Monroe State Forest, Indiana, United States - atmos_gasesAM3C_515 | ecosystem: Environmental > Terrestrial > Soil > Temperate... | reverse complement strand
CAGCTAAGTGAGTGTGGCGCCTTGCCTTAGCTTATTTTCCCCACTGTTCGCAACGAGGAGGCCGGGGGTTCGAATCCCCTCTCGTCCACCAAACTTCTCAAAGATTGCCAGCCTGCGAGCGTCCGGCGCATCTTGGCAGACGATCAGGCATGAGCTTGGAATCAGCGCGGGCACGGCCAAGACAACCTGTCCAAAAACCTCTAGTGTCCCGTGTCAGTAACTGCCTGATTCTGCTTGGTGGCTCTCGATTCTTCCGGCTTGTCCAAAAACAGATGTTTTTGTACCCTTGTGCGGTAAACCTGACTACCTGGGATACTGGCTGTCACAGGAAGCGAGCAGCTATTATTCAAGAATCTGGGCAAACAGCAGCACGAGGAAACTTGCGATCCATAATGCGACCGGCCATCACCAGTGCCACGCTCCCCAATGTGAGTCCCGTGAGAAGGTCAAGGATGGCGTGCTGGCGGGTCGCTAACGTGGCGGTCAAGAATCCCAACAGTAGAACACAAAAAAGAATCCCGATTGAGTTGGAGATCCGAAAGCTGAGCCGACAGCAGCATAGCCCCAAACCTGCGTGAAGACTTGGCAATGCGTTTCGGGTGCTATCGAACCGATACAATGTTTGGAGAGCCCAACCCGAGAAGCTCATCTCCGTCATCAAGTGCGGGCGTGGTACTTCCATCGGATGGAGTACAAAGATTATGGCTGAGATCAAAATGGTTATCGTGTAAGCTGAGGCCAATTCCTCAAGATCTCGGCGCCTATTCACCAAAAGAAGTGAAAGCAGAATCATCGGGAACGCGATGAGATAAATGGGCGTCCAGACGGGAGAGAACTTTATCCACCCGTCGATCGGAAGGAATACCGCTAAAGCCCCGCGGGAGCGGCCCAGGATGGAAGCGCCAAAATAGCCGAGGGTCCAAATGACGGCCAATCGAAGCATAACCAAGCGTCGGAAGGACCACGTAATGCTGTCGGGAAGATCCTTATCTGGCAGTTCGTGTTCACCATGGACTGCGGCGATATAAGATCCCAAGCAGAAGGCTAGAAAGAATATCGCCCAGCTTCCTCGAAGGGATTGATCCAAGGACGGAATCGAGAGCAATGCAGCGAAAACTGCAACCAGCGCAGCGAGGCATCCCCAGCATAGCGTGGCGGCAAAAGCTCGCATTTGTACGCTACGGGCGCGCCCTAGACGCGCGGAAACACTCTTCGGTACTGATGGAAAGAAAAAACTCAGAGACAGCAACCAGATTCTGCGAAGGCCCAGAGGATAGGACGATGAAAGTCAGTTTTCGCGGCCAACTCTTTCGATATGGGGTCATGGTTGCTTTCGGTCGGCGTTCCTGTGCTCAGCCTATCACAGCACGATTTCTGACGAAACTTCGCCACCAAATTGTGCACCATGTACATGGCGGTGGGCAAAACTGGAAGAGTTAGACTGTGTATCGGCGTTGCGAATCAGATCCGGACTTTTCAGGGGCCGTCGAGCCTACATCTCCGAACAAAAGGACATGGAGGAGCTGAAAATGAACGTGTCAGAGGTTGTTTGTCAAGCCGCGCGCAAGTATTCGGGACATACCGCTCTCGAATACTATGGCGAGACTTGGACCTTCCGGGATTTGCTGGAACGAGTCGAGTCGTTTGTTGGATCTCTAGGGCGTTGGGAATTGAAGTCCGGAGATCGCGTCGCGATCTGGCTTGGCGACCGGCCCGACACGGTGTTTCTGTACCTTGCTTCGATACAGAGGGATCTCACCGCTCTCATCATTGACGGACGATGCCGGGCGCAGGAGGCAGCCGTTCTATTGTCGACGCCTGTCGACGCCCTGATTTACCACTCCAGTCTTGCTCCAGTTGTCGCAGAGGCACTTAACTTTGCGTCCAGACCCAAGTTGCTGGTGGAATGCTGTGACGATGGGGCATTCCACGTTTCGTCTTCCTCCACGGCATCTGTAACTAGGCAGGCTGCGCCGAAGGAAGACCCTGATGCGATGATAATACCCACTTCCGGCACTTCTGGAGCGCCTCGCCTAGTCCGTCTTACCCATCAAAACATTGTTTCCAACCTTCAGGGACTCGAAGAGCGCGTAGCTGGTTGGCTAATGCCAGGAGATGTGTTCTTGAATTTTCTTCCGCTCGCGCACAGCTATGGGTTGCTCGGTGCCACTCTATTGCCTTGGCTGGAGGGGTGCAAAGTGGTGCTTCGGCGCGGGTTCAATCCTCTTGAGATGTGGGATCTCCTTGCATCTCACCATGTCTCTTTTTTTGCAGGAGTGCCCGCGGTGTACGCACTGCTTTTGACATTGCCTGCGCCGGAGCCTCTGCATATCTCGTTGAAAGCAGCATGTTGCGGGTCGGACCTGTTGTCTCCAGCGATCAAAAGAGCCTTCGAGGCACGCTTCTCTGCACCATTAGTGGAAGGTTACTCACTAACGGAAGCAACGGTAGTTACCACGATGAACTCGCCAGGTGATCCACGCGAAGGTTCAACCGGTCAGCCTTTGAGAGAAATCCAAGTGAAGATTATCAACGATGAGGGACAAGCATTGCCGGTTGGAGAAGTGGGTGAAATTATCCTTCAAGGTCCGACGGTGATGCGAGGGTACATTCGGTCGACCGCCGACAAAGGCAAGGAGATTCGGCAAGGCTGGTTGCACACTGAGGATCTTGGCAGCCTCGACGCGGAGAACCGTCTTCGAATCGTTGGACGAAAGAGCGACCTGATTGCTGTCGGGGGCGAAAAAGTGTATCCGAAAGAAGTCGAAGACGTGTGTCGACGCTTTCCGGGTGTTCTAGATGTGGCGGTGGTAGGGATTCCGGATGAGTGGATGGGACAACGTCCGATCGCATGTGTCGTGATGGCCCAAGGAACTGAGTTCGATCCCCATGCTATTGTCGAACACTGCGGCAATCATCTTACCAAGTTCAAAGTACCGAGCAGAGTTATTCCGTTTACTCAAATTCCGCGGAGTGGCATGGGGAAAATATTGCGCACCGCGTTGCGAATCGAAATCCAAGCTTCATCGTCGGCAGCCAAAGCATAATTATGACAGTCGAAATTCGCTCCTTCGAAGGAGATCTCAGCCAACTGCGGTCGTTTCTTTTTCAGACTTGGTCCGCTGTGTACCAAGGAGAATTATTCATAGATTTCTCCGAGGATTTTCTAGCTTGGCATCTTTTCGGTCCTCAAGCTACAAGGGCTTGGACAGTAGCAGCTTACGAAGGCAGCAAGTTGGGCGGTTTCGTCTGGGCTCTTCCTATGTCTGTCTCTGTTTCTGGTCAGAGATTCCACGCCACGGAAGCCGGCTTACTGGCAGTGAGCCCGGAGTTGCGAGGCAGAAACGTGGCGTTATCGTTAGCGCGCAAACTTGTGCAGCTTCATGAAGAACGCGGCTACGGTCTCAGCATGGGATTTTTCGATGGGGAACACCGGTCCATGCCGCTGTACCGACTACTGCTTGAATCTGGACTGCTTCAAATGCATCAAGTTGCCACCGTTCCGGCAGAGGTAAAAGTAAGAATTCTCGATCTCCCGAGCTTTCTGAGGGCTCGGCCAACAGAATTGGTGGAACGCATTGTACTGAGAGCGACACAAGTCCTTCCTTTTCGTCGGGTCGAGGGCGTCCGGCAGTATATGCCAGAGGATCTGTCTTCCTGCCTCGACCTTCTCCGGAGTGGGGAGAGTCGGCTTGAGCAGCCGTACCTTTACGAGGAGTGGACCGAAGCCGAGTTCGCGAGGCAACTTCAGGGCTCTCCCTGCGTGACGACGCTTGTGGCCGCGCGTGAGCGCGGTAGCGGAGCTCTGATCCGTGGCTTCGTGAATTATTTCCGCGTGGAGGCCGTCCAGAACGATCGCATGCTCTGCGGCGTCATCGACCATCTCCATAGCCTGCCCGAGGATGTGCGCACGACACGACTCTTACTCTCTGCGGCATTTTGTCATATGCAGGAACAAGGTTGCACTCTCGCCGTTTTTCCAATGCGTTCTGGGAGAAAGACCCGTGGTTTAACTCGTGCCGGGTTCGTTACGCTTCCGAGGAAGATGCTCTGCTGTTTGGTCGGTTTTCCCGGAGGCCCATCTGCCCGACCCTTAAAAGACTTTTATGTTCGGTTCCGTTGACCCGAGATGAGCCTCCACGACTGGCTTCAATTGGACCAATTAGCTCCCCCAGGATGGGTGCTGCCGCTGCGTAGACTCCTTCCCCCCCCTGAATGGGCAGCGCCAGCCTTGGCCTCGCTCAGTCGAGTGATCGCAACAGACGGGGAGAAGCATGATCCCTCGGTGTCATACTTGAGTGAGGAAAGCCATTGGGAGAACAGGGCTTATCCCGAAGGGTTCCTAAAGTGCTGGGCAGAGGCAGGTCTAGGAGCCATCATAGTGCCATCAACCTGGGGTGGTTGGGGAGACCGCGCTCTTCGTTTCAACTGGCTGCTCATGGAGCTAGCTGCATATGATGTGGGACGCGCCATCACGATAGGTGCAACAGCGCTGGCCTCCATCCCTATTTTTCTCGCAGGAACGCCAACAGCTAAGCAATGGTGCAGCGAGCGGATATTAGCCGGCAAGATGGGCGCACTAGCTCTCACCGAGCCGGACACAGGTTCCGATCTTGCGCGGAATCAAAGTCTCGTGGGCCGAAGGATCATCGGCACCGAGAATGAAATCTACTACGAGCTTAGCGGGGAGAAAACGCTTATCAATGGAGGGTCGGAAGCATCATTCGCTGTCACCTTGTGGCGGTTAGAGCCTGAGAACAGTGGCATGACAGGAGAAATGGGACCTGTTGGTCATTCTCTGGCTCTCATTGACCTCACATCGAACCGCGTACGTAAGCGGTCTCGGTACCCGCTGTCCGGCGCCGTGCAAGCGGACGTCAGCGGTTTTATTCTTGATGGCTACCGCGTCACGCCGCCATTCCACATCGGACCCCCAAATCGTGGTCTGGCAATTGTTCGGCGGACGCTAAGTATCTCGCGGGGGTGCATCCCGGCGATCGCGATAGGGACCGCATGCCGGGCTTTCTCAGAGGCACTTCTCTACGCAGGCGACAGACACGTGTATGGCCGGCGGCTACTAGACATTGAACATCCCAGACAGATGCTTTGTTCTATGTATTCGGATTTGTTCCTGGCGTCGGCGTTGTGTCTAAAACAGAGTGTGATCACGGACGCGTTTCCCGGAAGCCTCACGGATCTCGTGGCGGCTACAAAATTTTACGGCTGTAGGGTACCGCAGCTAGTGGTCACCCGCGCCTCGCGACTTTTCGCCGCAAGAGGCTTCTTGGCGGGGACCCCAATCGAGAAAATCAAAAGAGATGTCGCACTTATGGAGATCTTTGACGGAGCCTATCCGCTACAACTCGATGAGACATTTAGGAGAGCTGGTTGGCTTAAGGAGTGCCTGGAGCCAACCGAAGCAGGGCTAGACTGGATACATGAATACGCCGTGAACCGCGCGGGGGAAGCGGACAGGCGGACGGGCCGCCGCGAGGTTGCAGCCGTCGAGATTCCCGAGTCCGATGATCTTCCTAGCGTGCATGCATGTCGTGCAGCATGGCGTGTTCTCCGGCGTCTGGATTCGGAATGGAGGAGCGCCACAGATGTGGACTTGATTGCTGACCCCCTCCGAAGTCAAAGAGTGAAGTTCCTTCTGGCTGCTGGATGGGCAGACCTTCAGGCCCTTATTGCTGCAACCGAGGCTCTTCATTTGGCGCCTCAGCAGCTTCGATGGGAGACTCGTGTACTCCTGAAGTATGCGGCCGGCGAGTTCGCCCTTCGAACTGTGAAACTAGCCGAGGAGGTCATGGCGCATGTCCCATCCGGTGTGAGCCTGGAGGATGAACTGAGAGAAATTCGTTCGCTGACATCTCTTATTCACACGTCGTTCTCGGACATGGGCACTGTATTGGAGGGGCTGCTGAAAGACCTGGCAAAATGCCGGTTGCTTCGTCGTCGGGCTGCGGGTAATTAGCGATGCTTGTACTGGTGACAGGGGCGAGCGGATTTCTCGGTTCACATGTCGCTTCCCAGCTTGTGCAGGAGGGGCACTGCGTTCGTGTGTTTATGCGCAGTTCATCTGCAAAGGCTCCCGCAGGATGCGAGGTGGTTTTCGGAGATCTTTCGGATTCGGATTCGTTGGGTCGGGCAACAAACGGGGCGGAGGTGGTCTATCATTGCGCGGCGCTTGTGTCGGATTGGGGCCCCCTCTCAAGTTTTCGGGCGGTCAATCGCGACGGAGTTAAGACATTGCTGGAGGCTTGCGCGGCATCCAGGGTTCGTCGATTCGTACAGGTCAGCACACTGGATGTTTTGGGTTGGCGGAATCGCATGTTGCTAGAAGAGGCGGAGCCAGTGCACACCGGATTTGCTTATCCCGATACAAAGGGGGAGGGCGAAACGCTTGTGAAGCAGCTTGCTCCCGCCTCGAACATCGAGTATTCCATCATTCGGCCAGGCTGGATCTATGGGCCGGGCGATCGTCAGTTCCTCCCAGAGATCGTCGATGCGCTCCGAAAAGGAAATGCTCTTCTTATTGCCCTGGGGCGAAGGCCGGCGCCAGTGGTTTTCATCGAGAACTTGGTGCCTGCACTGGTTCAAGCTGGACAAAACGAAAATGCGTCGGGCAAGTGCTTTCATCTTGTGGACGACCCGGTGCCCACCTGGGCTGAGTTCTTCAACCGAATTGCGCGCCGCATCGGGGTTGCGACACCGACGTTCTCGTTGTCGCCAGACTTGGCGTACATCTGTGCTGCGGTTCTAGAATCGTGGGCGAAAGTAACGCGTCAAAAAACGCGACCGCTGTTAACGCGCTACATTGTCCGGTATTGGAGCTCGGATTTTGAGGTTGAGACAGCGCGAGCGCGCGCGGACCTGGGGTTTCGCACGGCAATCAGCCTCGAAGAAGGACTACAGCGCACACTGTCTCCGGCTGGCTATTTGAGCTGAGATTGCGAGGTCGTGTCAGCTATCTACTCTTGGGGGTGTTCTAGACAAAATGTATTCCTGAATGCCGCGAACAATCGCGTTTGGAGTTTGGAAAGCAGGGATTTGAACATCTGGAATCTCGATTTCAAACTCGGATTCTAGGCGCAAGACAATTTCCATGATGTCCATCGAGTCAGCTCCGAGCTGTCTAGAGATTACGGTCTCGCCTGCAATCGCGTCTTTAGGTACACGCAACTGTTCTGAGAGGATTTGCGCAACCTTTCCGAACAAGACATCAGATTCTAAGGATTCCATAGTGTTCTCACTCCTTTAGAGCCCCGGAGAGTTTCGTCACCTTCCGCATGGCGGACGCAGCAAACTCCATAAGAATCTCGTGACATTGATGTGAGAATCGTTGCAGTACAAAACATGCGGTCTTTGAGGTACCCCCGTGGCCGCCAGAACTACGCATGGCACTCCACCTTGCCAACGGCAACACAGCCTCCACATCTCTCATCGTGACGGTGCAACCCGGAGTGGAACGGTTCAGCTGGGTTGTGGCGAGCCGTATATGCCCACGCCAATTGGGCGCAGTCTACTCTTGGAGTTAGGACGCTGTCAATATCCGTGGGGATAATAGGGGTCGTGCGTTCGTAACGGGATGTCTAGCCAGGCGTGTTCAGGCCGTTCGGGTGAGAGAGGAGATCATCTACGGTGATCGCGATGCTACGGAGTGAGACCAGTTCGCTCATTCGGTCGGCAGGGACCTTCATTTTGAACTCTTTTTCAAGCGCAATAAGTAGTAGGACAGCCCCCTGCGAGTCCAGCCCCAGTTCCTCCGTCAGATTGGAGTCTGGATTTACCAACAGCCGGTCAACTGGAACCCCAATGACACCTGAGATAGCGCTTGCAACCTTAGCTTCAACAGCCGTTGCCATCCATGCTCCTTTGCTTTCTGCTTACGAGGCAGCGGTCCGATGTTCGCGGTTCACAATGCCCGCTTGTCGACCCGCTCTTTGAAAGATCTCAAGAATCCTATCTAGATGAGCATCCGTGTGACTGGCCATGTAGGAGGTGCGGATTAGACTCTGTCCCTCTGGGACCGCTGGCGGAATGATTGGGTTTGTGAATACACCCCCATCAAAAAGCATCTTCCAAAACATCAATGTGTCTCCATCGGAACCGACCCGAACTGAGACTATTGGCGTTTGGCTACCGCAAGTATCAAATCCCAGAGACTCAAGACCTGATTTCATCTTGCGGGCATGCTCCCACAATCTGTCACGACGTTCTGGCTCCCGTTCGATCACGTCCAACGCGGCCAGCGCAGAAGCGGCAGCGGACGGTGGGATTGCAGCCGAGAATAAAAATGGCCGCGCAAAGTGTTTGACATAGCGAATCACTTCTTCTTTCCCGGCGATGAATCCGCCCAAAGAGGCCAGTGACTTTGAAAACGTGCCCATGACCAAATCCACTTTGCCTTCTAGTCCAAAATGCTCTCCGGTTCCGCGCCCATGAGGGCCTAGCACTCCGATACTATGAGCGTCGTCGATCATGATGGCGGCGCCGTATAGCGACGCAATTTCAACTATCCGAGGCAGGTCGACGATGTCACCTCGAAGAGAGAAAACGCCGTCAACAACGATCAGTTTACCTCGATCGGGGCCGGCCTCTTCGAGCATTCGGACCAGATCTCCCATGTCTTGGTGCTTGAACTTGAAGATTTTGGCAAAGGAGAGACGACAGCCATCCATGATCGACGCATGGTTTTCCCGATCGCTGAAAATTGCGTCGTCCTTTCCGGCTAGAGCAGCAAGCGTGCCCATGTTGGTCTGGAATCCCGTGGAGAATACGAGGGCGGCGTCACGGCGCAGAAAACTGCTCAAGCGACGCTCCAGTTCTAAATGGAGGTCAATGGTCCCGTTCAGTAGCCGCGACCCTGTACAACTCGTGCCAAATCGCTGAAGCGCTTGGGAAGCCGCCTCTTTGACACGGGGGTCGTGGGATAAGCCCAAGTAGTCATTACTGCCGGCCATGACCACTCGTCTCCCTTCAATTAGAACTTCCGGGGACAGATTCTCCGAAATGGACCTGAAATAGGGGTAGAGGTCTGCTGCCATCGCTTCCAAGGGCCGAGTGAAGCTGGAACACTTGTCGAAGATGTTCATGTCAGAAAGGACCTCAGGAGCGCCGTTTGATTTTTTGTTGTACAGAGTCCATCCAATGGGCGGGATTATACCTCAGGAGGAATCGAGGCAAAGGAGAGTTATACACCACCGCGTACCGGTTCCTGTGGCGGCTCGAAGACGATGCGCTTTGGGTTTGTCACCTAAATGGCGCGAGTGTTAGGCTCTCCGAACCGTGGCCCCAAAGCTTCCAAGATTGGAACCGATTCGCAACCACTCTCTTCGAAATGGAGAAATTAGAGGAGGCAGGCAAACTCGCAAGCAAGCTAAAGCCCGAGCGCCCCTATCTATGATTGTGTCAACTCAGATTTAATATCCTCTTCAAATTACAGGACTTGAGTTTGTCGTGGGTTGGCCTTCGTGCGCGAGGGTGTCTGTAGTTCGCAGTAAAAGCCTTCCAGTTTTTTTCTCTGCAGCATGATTCTTTCTCCTCTGGCCAGGGGCGTGATTTCCGGCAGGTCATTTTGCGCCAGCACTTGCGGTAGCGAGGGAATAGCTCGCGTTCGTCCGTGTACGTACTGCGGCGACCACGGCGCGCCTTTCGCCGCTCCTCTCTTGTGCCGCCGCCCCGTCGCTCGCACGCGCAACCGCGAATACTTCGCTTCGAGGCTCTTCGGCAGTGCATAGCGAAACGGCTCTCCGCTCGTCAGCACGTGCCACAGCAAAACCGCCAGCTTTCGCGCGCACGCCACTACGGCCACACTGCGATTTTTTCTCTGGATAATCAGGCGCATCGTTTGCCCTAATAGACCGCGATACTGCCCCAGATGCTCGCCGCCTGCACCAACAGCCATCGCGCATGCGCGTTCCCTTGTTTCGTGATGGGTCCGTGGTAACAGTGTGCTCCCGATTGCCGCGTCGAAGGATTCAGTCCCAAGTACGCGCTCAGCTACTTGCATTGGGAAAGCGCGAAACGTCCCCGATCGCTGCCAGGCAGGTCTGCGCCACAGTGTAATCGATTCCTGGAATGCTCATCACCAGCCGCACCTTTTCGTTCTGTCAGGCTTCGCGCACAATCGTTGCTCGAGTTCCGCAATTTCCAGTTCGGTCTGTTCCAGCAAGCGCAAATCGCTGTCGCGCGCTTGTGCTTCCTCCTCGGCCAGCGGCAGTTCCCTCAGCCAGCGCATGCCTCTTTTGCTGAACAGATCGTACTCCGGCAGCGGCACCAACGTGTGGCGCAGGACGGAATGCAGCGTTCTTCAACCGCGTGCGGTCGCTTACCAGCGCCGCACGCACGTTCACGGCAGACGCAACGTACATCTCATACTTGACCGAGCAGAAACCGTTTCAGTTCCAGCCACGACTGCTGTAAGAGGCCGCTTTAACGTATTTGCCGCCACGTTTCTGCCCTCGCTTTGCACTGAATCCGCAGTGACTACTTACTCGGCGTTAGACCTCGACCTCTTTTCCCAACGGATCGCTGTGGAACCGTGTGCTGCCCCCTGTCTTGAACGAGCCTGCAGTGCCATAGCTATCCTCGAGAAACTGGAGGTAGGCAACTTTGTCCCCCTCGAACCGAGCTAAGAGGCTAAACGGAGATGTGATCTCCTTCCCGGTCACGTTCGATTTGTAGGTAAAAGAGCCGAACAGGGCGACGCGGCTACCTTGCTCAATAGTGTCGGTGACCTTGAAATCGGGTGTTTTCCAGAAGCGTTGGATTGCCGCAAAGACATCAGACAGAGCCTGTGGCCCTTTGTGAGTGCCGGCCCACGGCTCAATTTTCTTCAGCTCAGGGTTGTCGAAGTTTAATGAAACGTATGTCACGTCTGGCGTCATCAATTGCCTGAGCACTCCGAGGTTCGTTGTGTTCTGCAGAATCTGTTGAAGCACTGCCGTCAGGTTGGTCGACATGTGATAGTTCCTCCTTCCTCTTTTGTTAGTTCGTGGCGAACGAAGTTACTTGGCCTGGCCCACCTTGCGGTCAGAACATGCCGTTGCTATTCGCACGCGGAATGTTCGGTGCGATGATCGGAGCGGAGTTTTGAGGGGTGCCCACGAGTTGCAATGTATCCCAGTGCTCGACGGCTTTCCCCTCAGCGTCCATGCGATAAATATCGACGCCAGCAATGCCGGTGTCGTCGGGATCATCGTTGAAAAGGTTGAGGAAGTTCAAATGTACCCAGACGTAGTCGCGGACCGCAATGATCCGATGAACGACAACGCGCGCCCGGGCTCGCTCGCGCGTGACCTTGGCGAAGAACTGTCCGAGCGCGACGGATCCGTCCGGAATCAGCGGGTTGTGTTGGATGTATGACGGACTCACAAATTTAGCTGTCGCCTCTTCGGATCGCTTCTGGTTGATCATCAGATCGTACAGCGCGAGGACGTTGTTCTTGTTGCGGACAGCACGGCTGTCGGTGGCCTCAGCGAGTTCAATCATGGGTTTCTCCCTTTCTTGGATTTCTTATCTCAGTCCTACGATTTGGAGACGAAGAGCGTCTTGCTCGTCGTCGGATTTCTCGCGCACAACGCGAAGAATCTCTTCCGCATCCTGGCCGACCGCCGCAAAGCGCGGTGCAGGATTCTGCTCGGCGATCTCGATTACAAGCTTGGCGGCATCGACCGAGGCAAGCCCGTTGTCTTGCATGCTGTTGAGCTTGGCTGCAAAGGCACCGAACGCTTTTCCGTAAAGATCGCGCTCTTGCGGTGTCATCCGCTCCGCGGTGCGTGCGAGCGCGGCAGCTGTCTTGGCTGGCCCCCCGGTTTTCATATTTCCGGCGACCGCGACGACGACCTCGATACCGAAGCGCTTCAGTTCCTCTCGATACACGGTTGCGAATACCTCCATGGCCGCCTTTGAAGCGCCCGATGGACCGTTGAACGGAAGTGGCAGGTGTGCCGTCCAGGTGCTGACCTGAACAATACGACCGCGCGCTTTCCTCAAGGCCGGAAGGAATGCCTTTACCACGGACAGCGCGCCGAAAACGTTCACTTCGAATTCGCGTTTGATGGAGTCGAGTGGGAGCGTTTCGATAGGTCCGGGAGTCAAGATTCCCGCGTTACTGATGAGAAGATTGAGGCCGCCATCTGTCTGCGCGGTCACGGCAGGAGCCCAGCGCTTGACAGCTGGCTCGTCGGTGATATCGCAGCTGGTCAGAGTAACTGCGCCGCCAGAGGCTTGTTGGAGCTCAGTGATTTCCTCTGGTGTGATAGCAGTTCCAAAGACGCGGTAGCCCTTTGCAGCGAGACCAAGCGCAATATCTCGCCCGAGCCCACTACCGGCGCCAGTAATCGCGGCAGAACGACTGGACTGCTGAATGGCTCGTGACATGGTGCATCTCCTTCCTATCGGCGATTCGCTCAACCCTGATTGAGCAGTTGCTGTTCCATGTGGTCAGTGATCCGTTGTCGATAGAGCTTTGGAAATACGGAAGGTCACCTTGACTCCACTCGGACGATTGCGAACATCCGTTTCCATGTATCCATTCAGGCGGAACCAGATGTCATGACCGCCCAGCTGAAGTCCTGGGCCGAGACCGACCGTCCGCTCTCTGGAATAGGGAACATCGACATTGTTAATCCTGTGGTCGGTCACCTGTTGCAGCCAATACCCATTGAACCCAAGCCTTACGTTCTTGCGCACCTCGTAGGACGTCGCGTAGTTGGCGTGAAAGGCTTGACCGGGCTTCATGCTTTTAGTGCCGAATCCGACAAACGGATCGTAATTGGTGGAGTTCCACAGATAGTGGAGTCGAACGCTCAACTCCACCTTCTTGCGCTCGTAAGTGAAAGCATAGTAGGGGTCGACGACAACGAAATGATTGCCGAGGTTTACAGGGCGTGAATCGCTGTATTTCCCGGTGGGCACTCCCACGTCGATCACTGCACGGTGGACGAAGACGCCGTTCCCAATCTTTTTGGGCGCCCACTGGAGGCCGAAGCCGAGCGTGAGATCACCATCGCCACGAACTCTTGAGTGGGTGCCACTGGCGAGTTGCACATCCAGATCGACTAGTGGCAGCAACGCCTCGCCAGCTAACCAGCCCCCGAGTAAGCGCTTCTTGCTGGCGAAGGCTACGTGGCTGGTCGTGCTGTAGGTGGTCACGCGGTTGGATCCAGGAACCGTTTTTCCTTTGGAGTTCTTCAACTCACCGGCAGTGTAACCACCCGGAAACTCTTCCAGGAGCCAACCCGGCGCCCCGAAACCGTCTTCAAAATTCGTATCCCCTAGATTCACCGTAGGTAGCTGCACCTGCGCAACGGCAGGGTTCGCTGCCGTTGCGGCAAAGAACACTGCAAGGAGAAGGATGCGCAGTAGTCCGTCTCCTTTACCCTTTGCGGCTCTGTTGCCCTGTGCTGTTCGCGTCGACACCGGCGCCCCTGCTTACGCGCCCTTGAATTGCGTAGCGCCTAACAGCTGCATCTCCCACTGGAAGACAGAACCAGAGGCGCCGGCATGGTCGATCAGGATCTGAGCCACTTCTCCGAGGTGCTCTGTGCGCGCCCAATCACGCTGAAGTTCTCCGGCCAAGCCAAGCCAGGTAATTGGTTGAGCTCCCGCAGCAACCAGTCGGCGGATTGCCATGTCATGCGCTTCCGGGGTTACGCCGCCCGACGCGTCGGTGACCACGTAGACGTCGTAGCCATCCCCCATCGCGTGGATAGCGGGCATTGCAAGACACATCTCCGTCCAAAGTGCGGCGATGACCAGTTTCTTCCGGCCGGTCTTCTTTACCGCTTCAACGACGCGGCGGTCCTCCCAGGAGTTGATGAACGTGCGATTAATCGGCTTCTGATCCGGAAAGACTGCCTGGACCTGCTTGAAAATTACGCCGCCGCGTTCTTCAGTGACCGTGGTGAGAATCGTCGGAATGCCATAGGCCTTCGCGATTTTGGCTAGACCTGTGACGTTGTTGATCACCATCGTGGGCTCGTGACTGTTTACGTTTGCCAACTGGAAAGGCTGGTGGTCAATGAGGAGTAAGACGCAATTCTCCGGTGTCAGAAGGGCGTCGAGGCCGATTTTTGTAAACGTTTGCGTCATGTCTTCCTTTCCATGAATTAGTTTTGTTGGTAAAAAATCACGCCTTAACTGCGTCCAAGAACGTGTAGAGGGCGGTGATTCGACGATCGTCAGATGCGACTAACACATCGATACCAGTGATCTTGCGAGGCTCAGTGGGTGGACCGAATCCCCACGCCAGGCGTCCGACACCACTGTATGCGTCTCCATCCGCCAACTCTGAGAATGCAAAACCAGGAAGCCTACGATGCAGTTGCTCTGCTGCATCGTTGATCGCTGTATGTCCCACGTAACGGCCATGTGGGTCGATGAAAATGCCTTTACTATCCCAAATCTTGGCGATCAAGGATCGGCGCTTCTCGGCGTCGCGTTCACCGAAAACTCCGAGCAGGTTTTGCTTCATCAGGTCTTTCACTATGTTCGCGTCGGCCGGCATCGTGTGGTTCCCCCTGTGAGTGTTTGTTTGTGATTCAGATACGCCAATTGCTCCGAGAACTGCCACCAGCAACGTCGCGGAACCACTTCTTAGAAAAGCTCGGCGACAGAAGCCTGTTTCCTCGCTACTGTTCATTGCTACGCCCGTTCTCGCCGGCTCAGCGCCATCCTGGTTGTGGTCCGCTCGACGCCACTTTGACTCTTTCCCAATTTGGGGGTAAATACACTTAGGCATTATTTCGCGGCTATTTTTGTTATTTATTTGCGGATGAAGGACTTAGAAGGCGGTAGTGACGTGATCACGGAAGGGAGTTTGGCCGCGACCCCATGAATAACTCGACCAATCTGGCCGAGCGAGCGCGATTTGGAACGTTTGAGCTCAACGTCCGAACCGGTGAACTCGTCTCCATCGGAACGGCGCCTGCGGGGGCTGGGTCCGCAAAGGCCCTGCTCCGCGAGCAGCCCTTCCAGATTCTGCGCATCCTGGTGGAGCGGCAAGGCAACATTGTCACCCGCCGGGAAATACGGCAGATTCTTTGGCCGGACGATACCGTCGTGGAATTCGATAGAAGCATTAACGTTGCGATGGCCATCCTCCGCAAGGCGCTCGCAGACGATGCCGACCATCCCAAGTACATTGAAACTCTGGCGCGGCGCGGATACCGTTTGATCGCGCCAGTCGAATGGCAGCAGAGTTCGACAGCCGCTCAGGGCTTGCCCGAACCGCGAGCCGATACGGTGCCCAGGATCGAAGGCCAAATAAGCGAGCGGGAAGCAAGAGCACCAACACATTGGCGAAAAGCCGCCGTCCTGGGTGCGTCCGCGGTAATTTTGGTCATCGCCGGTTACCTGTCTTGGCGACACTTTCGTCCTATCACCCCGCCAAAATCAGAAAAGATCATGCTTGCCGTGCTGCCGTTTGAGAATCTCACTGGCGATCCGAATAAGGAATATCTTGCGGACGGCCTGACCGAGGAGACGATTTCACAGTTAGGCCGGCTTAACCCGAGCCGGTTGGGTGTGATCGCGCGAACGTCGGTCATGGGTTACAAGCACAAGGACGAACGCCTGGACCAGATTGGACGCGATCTTTCCGTCCAGTATGTTCTGGAAAACAGCCTGCGGCAGAGCGGCGATCACCTGCGCATCACGTCGCAGCTGCTACAGGTGAAGGACCAGAGCCATCTCTGGTCTCACGATTACGATTAT
>Ga0307471_100000910_pt1 | contig 15729 bp, 16 predicted proteins | sample atmos_gasesAM3C__2_FD_204566 | JGI IMG/M metagenome (GOLD analysis project Ga0307471, IMG submission 204566) | Hardwood forest soil microbial communities from Morgan-Monroe State Forest, Indiana, United States - atmos_gasesAM3C_515 | ecosystem: Environmental > Terrestrial > Soil > Temperate... | reverse complement strand
CGCCATTTGCAGTGGAGTTGCCGAGATACCCTGGCCAAAAGCATGAGTCGCAAGATCAATGGCCGACCAAGACTCCGCGTTGCGCAGCAAGCCGGGAACCTCTCCCGGCATATCGATCCCGGTGATTTTACCGAAACCAAACTTCTCAATGTATTTAAAGTAGCGATCCTTCTTGAGCTTCTCCGCAACCTTGGTGAAGCCGATGTTGCTCGATACTTGGAGGATCTTATAAAAGGGCAGCCATCCGTAGGAGTGTGTGTCGTGGATGATCTTGCCGGCGTAGGCGTATTTCCCCATCTCGCAATAGAAAAGATCTTCTTTACCGACTACTTCTTCCTCCAGCGCCGCCGCGGCAAGGATTGTCTTGAACGTGGAACCAGGCTCAAAACTATCTGCCACCGCGCGGTTGCGTCTCTGCTGCGCCGATTCCTTGGAAAAATTATTCGGATTGAACGAAGGAAAATTGGCTAACGCGAGTACCTCGCCGGTAAAGGGCTCTATGACAATGGCCACACCCGCCTTGGCGCGATTCTTGGTAATTGCCGATTCCAGCTCTTTTTCCGCTAGATGCTGAATAGAGGTATCCAAGGTCAGGTGGATATCACCTCCAGGGGGAATCTGCAGACCTTCCACACCCTGCACCAGAACTCTCCGTCCAAGAGCATCGCGCTCGATAACCGATGAGCCCATCTCACCCCGGATGTAGTCGTTATAGCGTAGCTCGAGCCCCTCGAGCCCTTCCGAATCGCGACTGACGAACCCAAGCACTTGTCCTGCGAGTTGACCTTGCGGATAGTAACGATTGGGTTCGAAGAACATGCCGATGCCATCGACATTGAGGGCTTGAATCTGCTCCGCTTCGGGAGGCGCGACTTGCCGCTTGATCCAAACGAAGGGTTTATTGGACGCGATCTTCTGTGCCACGTCGGGAACGTTGAGATTGAGAATTTTGGCCAGCTTTCGGCTCACCGCCTCCCCATCTTGAATACGGTGCGGCCGAGCATAAACAGACTGGCTTTCTAAACTGAGAGCCAACGGCTCTCCGGCACGATCTAACAGCGCCCCGCGTTTAGGCAACACAATCCATTCTTTAAGGTGCTGTCGCTCTCCCAAGCGCTTAAGCTTATCACCTTGGAGCACCTGAAGTTGGAAGGCTCGGCCAGCGACAATGATGAAGACAAACAGAAATAAAACTTTGGCAAACAGCAGGCGGAAGCGGTTAGTTTGAAACGACCGTCTCATGGCAATACGATGACTTGACTCTTCTCAGGTGGCGCCAACCCCAGTCGCTTGCGCGCCATCGCCTCTAAACGATCGGGCGACGTCAACGTGGCTGATTCTACCGTTAGTTCTTGACGCTCCTGTTCGAGCTGATTCTGCAACTTGCTGGTCGTCGATAGCACGTATCCCATATGCACCACTTGCAAGCGCAACCAGACATGCAACAACGCAACTCCCACCAAGCATACCGCCAGCGAAGCCACGGCCACATTCTGCCGGCGGCGCTGTTTTCGCACCGCACGATCCGGCCGTCCGCCTTTTGGAGCGCTCGCTTTTCTTACCTGTACATTCGCCGTGCTGACCATAAACCGCTAGACTCTCTCCACTGCGCGCAACCTGGCAGAACGGGCGCGGGGATTCACGCTAAGCTCTTTTTCGGACGGCGTCATAGGCCGCTTCGTGAGGAGCTTCACTTTCCGACTCCAGCCACATTGGCAAACAGGCGTTCGCGGAGGGCAGAGGCAGTCGCGGCTCCACATGCGAAAGGCCGTCTTTACCAATCGGTCTTCCAATGATTGAAATGAAATGATGACCATCCGGCCCTTTGGCTTTAATAGTTCGTAACCCTTTTGCAGGAATCGGCCCAAGTGATTCAACTCGTCATTCACCGCGATCCTCAAAGCCTGAAAGGTTTGAGTCGCGGGGTGGTGCTCTCGGCGGCCTCTTTTGACATTTGCAATCAGCTTGGCAAGCTCGTCGGTAGTTTCAAGGGCCCTCATCTGCCGGGACGCCGCAATGGCCAAAGCAATCCGGCGAGCCTGCGGCTCCTCACCGAAGTCGCGCAAAATCGTTTCCAAGTTGGCAACCGAAAACGTATTGACAATTTCATAGGCATTCAGGGACTGACGACGGTCCATTCGCATATCGAGTCTTGCTTGCGAACGAAAGCTAAAGCCTCGCTCCGGCGATTCGAGCTGATGCGACGAAACGCCGAGATCCAAAAGCAATCCGTTTACGGTGTGCCAATTTAGTTCGGCCAGGATTTCTTTGGCTACCTCGAAGCTCGCCTGTCGAGCCTTCAAACGCGTCTCAAATCTTTGCAGGCGGCTTCGTGCCGCGTTGACAGCCTCCTCATCCCGGTCGAGCCCCACAACTTCTCCGTCGGGGCTGCTCTCAACCAGTATGCGCTCTGTGTGTCCTCCTCCTCCTAACGTTCCGTCCAGGTATCTTCCGCCCGGCTCAGGTCTGAGAAACTGCATCACCTCCTGAACCATGACCGAAGCATGCGCAAACTCCATCTAATGACTGGTTCCGTCACCGTCCCAGTCATCGTCAAAACTCTCGATGGCGTCCTCCAAAGAAGTATACTCTTCAAAGAAACGATCCATGCCGACGACTTTGAAAATATCTCTTAAAAACGGACTCATCCCAGCAAGCTTAAGATCGCCGTTTAGGTTTCGCAGCAGCTTCAGCCGTTCTAGTAATACCCCGATGCTCAGATAGTTGATGTGATCCACGGATTTCAGGTTGAGAACGACTTTAATGCGCTCCTTTTCGATCAACGAACCTATCGCATCCTTGATGCGTATCATCTCGCGAAAATCGATATCTCCGGTCACATCGATCACCGAGATATCTTGTATGGGCTTTCGCGGCATCAGCATCTTTGGTCTCCTTTCGTTGATGCACCTCGTCGACTCGACCGTCTATCCTGCTATCCTACAGCCCTAAGGCGCCCAAAAGATCGGGGTCTTGCATCAACTTGTCTTCCGCCTCAGCGAAAACTTTTTTCCAAGTTTCCCGATCCCACACACGAAATTTTCCCAGGGCTGAAACCAAAACCACGTCCCGCTTGAGGCTAGCGTATTCCCGTAGCGAAGGTGGGATGAGAATACGTCCCTGCTTGTCAACGACGCATTCAGACGCACCGCCAAGGTAGTAGTTCTGAAGTACCACCATGCGCGAATCAAATGAGGGCTTCTTGCGAATTTCTTCTTCGAGATGAATCCACTCATCGATGGGATAAACATCGAGACAGCGGGAGCCCCCAACCGTAAAGTTAGTTATGACGATGCGTTCGTCTCCCTTGTCGACAAGCGACTCACGGAGCTTTGCAGGGATGCTGAGGCGCCCTTTCGCGTCCAAAGTATGTTCAACATTTCCACGGAACATTCTCAGCAGCTCCAAAATAGGATCGAAATGGGAATTTTTCCCACCTTATCCCACCTAGGCGCCAGTTATATTTTACTAGGTACTAAGTTGTCAATAAGAATCGCGATTTTTTGGAAGATTTTAGAGTTTTTGCTTTTAGGGATGGGTCAACAATTGGGTCTCAGAATGAAGGTCACTACCACATATTGTATTACCTCAGAATAGACATGAGAAGCTAGGCTAAAGTGGATCGATAAGCCGGATTCTGTAATGACTTCTAATGGAAGTCACAGCGATCATTCATCTTGCCCCGCGATTGCTCATGGGGTCAAGCGACCTTACCCGAGGGTTATGGGCGGACCACCCAACCCTCCTATTTGGTCTTGCTCCAGGTGGGGTTTGCCAAGCGTCCATCATTACTGATGGACCGGTGAGCTCTTACCTCGCCTTTTCAACCTTACCCTAAGCCTGAGGCTTAGAGCGGTATGTTTTCTGTGGTACTTTCCCCCGATCACTCGGGGCCGCCGTTAGCGGCCACCCTGTCCTCTGGAGTCCGGACTTTCCTCCCTCCCGTCAGGGAGGGCGATTGCTTGATCCGCTTTAGCCCAACGAACGCTGCTTGAGTGCATCGTCGATGCCTTGGTTAGCCAATCGATCGGCTAACTTGTTTAGTTCTCGCGGCACGTGAAGAATCTGAACGCTATCAAATTGACGCAACAAAGTCATGGCCCGTTCAAAAAGGCGCTTGAGCTTTTCGTCCTTGACTCGATACTGGCCGTTCAACTGGCGCACCAAGAGTTGTGAATCGCTTTGCACGACTATTCTTTTTCTGCCCAGCTGAATAAGCGCCTCCAGCCCCATCAGCAAGCCTTCATACTCTGCGACATTATTGGTCGCCTGACCGAGATACCGGCTAAGTTTCTTCACTACGGCTCCAGTTTCATCATAGATAGCGGCTCCGCATCCGGCTGTTCCCGGATTTCCTCGCGCCGCACCATCGACCATCAAGAGCCAATTGCCGTCTGTTTCAGACACACCCAAGCTCCACAAAAATCTCGGCTTTCGCTAAGTCTGGGGTGCTAACCATGCGACCCCATATTCCAGTTGCTTTAGACTGTTTGGAAACAACTACGAATTACTACCCGCACTTAGGGGCAGCGAGAACACGCGGGGCGAATAGGATCGATTGGACGATCGTCGTTATGCGGACTTCTCTTCCACCGAAGGAGCTTTATAATAAAGAATGCGCTGACAACTCGGGCACAGATGGACTTTCTCGCTCTTGATAATCTCGTTCCAGAGTTGTGGCGGAATGTTCATGAAGCAGCCTTGGCAAATCCCCCCCGCCACTTCCACCACCGCCGTACCGCCGCGCCGTGAAAAGATCAATTCGTATCGAGAAATCAAATCGCGCGTCACCTGGGCAGCAATACCCTGGCGTCGCGTAGCAGCTTCGGAGACGGCTTGATCGATACCGGAAATTTGCGCGCGCATTTCGTCTTGTTTTTGCCTCCACTCGTCCTGGATCTTTGCCAGCTCTTCTTCTTTGGATTTTATGGCCGCCTTGATGCCGTCTATTTCCTCCATGATCGTAATGAGTGCTTCCTCCAGTTCACCGTTATTCTGTTTAATCTGCTCGATTTCCCGCTGCAACGCTTGCAGTTCTTTTACATTCTTGATGCGCGTCATCCGCATCCGCCGGTCCATCGTTTTCTTGCTTTCGTCCTGCAGAACTCGGTCTTTCTCCTGGCGGAGCTTTTCCCTTTCTGAATACGTGGCGGTAAGCGACGAGATTTCTCGCTTCTTTGCTTCAATTTCCTTGTCTTTTGTTTGAAGCTCCCCGAGTAATTCTTGTTTGGTGTCGCTTTGCTCTTTTATTTCGCGATCGACCGTCTGCAATGAGGCTAAAATTTCAATCTGTGCATGCAACTTCTTTTCCCCCGCTACGCGCAAAAAAAGAGATGCACCCATCAGGGTGCATCTCTGTGCTTCGACGATTTTTCAAAAATATTGTTCGCGTTTGGTTATGTTCACCGCTCCCGACCAAGACCTCTATATATTTTATTATCTCGATCTTTCACCAATGTCAAAGCGACTTCAGCGCCGTATACGTGAACGGACAGGCCGCTGTTTTTGCCATAATGGAACCCTAGCCTTGCCACGCGCAGGCTCTATCTGACCTGATAGCTCGGCCGATACGGTTGACTCTTCAGTTGACGAACCCGGTCATTCGTTGTCCTCATCACATCGCCTATCCAGGCTGTCAAATCATTGACTCTGCTACCGTTGCTTTGTGCGATTTCGGACCATGATTGGCCAACTTGATAATCCGCGATGATGCGAGCGACGGATCCGCGGCCCAGGTAAGAAAGGCCTCTCAAGGCGGTGTATTGACCGTAACCGATTCGGAGCTGTTGACGCTCTTGAACGATTGTCTGCGGATTCAAGCGCAGTTGATAGGCTAGCGCTTCAACAACCGGTCGTTCGCCGTTTTGCTCGCCTACGTAACTGTTGATAGCTTGAATCCTTTTCAATAATTCTCTCTCGGCCCTGGCGGCCGGCGAATCAATGGATTCAGGCGAGGGCAATAACTCAGCGCGGGCGTTCGTCGGTTGATAGTAAGAAAGCGCCTCGGGCATAAAAGATCGCAGTTGCTGCACGCGGGTCTCGTACCCCGGATGGGTAGAGAGAAAAGCGGGCGGCGCGCCCTTTTCTTTGCGGGCCATGCGATCCCAAACCTCCAAGGCAACTCTGGGGTCGTAGCCGGCCTTGGCCATCAGAATCAAGCCGACATGGTCGGCTTCCGACTCTTGGGAACGGCTAAACGGCAGTATCAGTCCCACCGACGCACCCAGACCGAGCGCTTGCAGAATTTGCGGATTGATGCCGGAAGCTCCGGCAACCGCCATGCCCGCCCCCAAGACCTCGGCTTGGCTCATGCGCTCTCCGGCATGACGCAGCAGCGCGTGCGCCACTTCGTGTCCGAGCACAACTGCCAGTCCCGCTTCATCCCGCGCTATCGGAAAGAGGCCCGTATAAACCGCTACCTTGCCTCCCGGAACGCAAAAGGCATTGATCGTCTCGGGATCGTTGATTATTCGGAACTCCCAGCGGTAATCGGGTTTGTTGGCCGCCGCGGCGATTCGCTCCCCGACCGCGCGGACCATTCGCAACGCCTCCTGGTCGGACGTTGACACGCTGTCGCGCAAAATCTGACGATATGCTAGCTGACCCGATGCCACCTCATCCCTCTCCGACACCAGCATAAGCTGGCTTCGTCCCGTATACGGCGCCGAGACACAACTGGCGATGAAGAGGAGAACAAAAATCAGCAAAACGATCGTTTGCATCTGTCTTCCCGCACATGCTAGCTCTTTAGCTTTTGGCAATCAACGAACCCGAATTCCGCAGGTGACCTAATTTGAACGAGGCGTAACCTGAAGTAGCGAAGGACTAGGTCGTTCAAGGCGGGCAGTTCGCCCGTCCTGAGCTTCGAAGGATCTTTCGACCGTGGAACAAGATCCTTCACCTCGTTCAGGGCAGACTTGAACGCTGACCTTTGGATTATCACGCCCATTGCCGCCGCGGAAGGTTTTGCGCCAAGTTGAGGCGCGGAAAGAATCTGGACTAGAGCCCCATCTTCCCAGGATTCATAATGGAGTTGGGATCGAGCGTCTTTTTAATCTGGCGCATGACCTCCAGACCGTACCCATGTTCTTCAGCCATCAGCGGGGCGAGCTTTACGCCGACCCCGTGAGTATATTCCATAGATCCTCCCAACTTCTGTACCAGACGGAGTAGTTCCTCGACAGTCTCTTCAAGAGCGAGCTGAGGATCGGAGATCCCGCCCTGTTCAGCTCCCAGGCGCAAGGAGAATAGCTCCGGCTGAACCCAGAGACCGCTTTCCTGCAGCTGCACGCCGTGCTTTTTGATGACATCTCGCGCCGCGGTTCTGAACGGAAGCACCTTCGATGCGGGCAACGCGACATGAATCCAGTCGCGAAAAATTCCATCTTGACCGCGCTGTCTCCGTTGCCGGCGATTTTTCATAAAGCGCCGCGCGATTACATGACGGTCGCGCCAAAAGTTTTCCACCTCGCGTGTTGGCAGTAACTTTCCACCTTCCTGGGTGCAGATCGCAACCGCGAGCTTCGCCTCCGCCTTAACGATTTCCCGGGCGCCTTCAAAAACTAGGTAAAGAGGCGCGCCGGTATCATCTTCGTCATCGCCAAAGTCGAGCATTGCCGGCCTGATCCGCCGGTGAAACAGTTTTTCAATGGCTTTGAATCCCGGCTCGAACGACTGAAATTGGATGCCATACAACGCCCGAGCCTCAGGCTGCGGAAAGATTCTGATCGTCGCTTCAGTGATGATGCCGAAACAGCCCTCACCACCGATCAGTAAAAAATTGAGATTGATCCCCGCCGACGATTTTGATATCCCTCGCGTGCGCAAAATTTCGCCGTTAGGCAAGACCGCTTCCAACCCTAACACCTGCGCGCCCATGGAGCCGTAGATTCCAGCACGGTAGCCTACGCTGTTGGTAGAGATAGCGCCTCCCACCGTCGCCACTGGAACGGTCCACGGGTCATGCCCCAAGATGAAACCGACGGCGTTCAATTTCTTATCCAGAGCTTCCAGCACAATTCCCGCCTGTACACGTGCCGAGAGCGCTTCACTATCGATCTCAAAAACTCGATTCATCGCGCGCAGGTCCAGAAGGATATTCGGGCGGGTTGACAATGCTCCACCCATCAGTCCCGAACCGCCGCCGTACGGGACGATCGGCACTTTTTCTTCGTTGGCGAGTCGGACAATCTGCTGAACCTCGGACGTAGAGCCGGGTTCCACCACACAAAGCGGGAGCGTGCTGTGGGGTTTTTTCAGCGGATGAAGGCGCCCCTGGCTCAGAGCATCCCAGGACAATTCGTCGCGATGGGACAACTCGACACGAACCTTTTGTGGCGCGACAATATTAGAAAGTTTTTTCTGGAGATCTGCTTCCGTCGGATTGCTCAAGGCGCACCCGGATTAGCTAAGCTAGAGAAGCGTGCCGCGCAGGACCATCGCCGCTACGCTGAAGTAAATCACCAGACCGGTGACATCCACAAGCGTAGCGACAAAAGGGGCCGACGCGCTTGCAGGGTCGAAACCAAGTCCGCGAAGAATGAACGGCAAAATCGACCCGATCAGAGAGCCCCACATAACTACGCCGATCAGACTGAGGGCTACGGTCATCGCCAGCAGGAAGTAGTGATCACCGTAGACGTTGAACAAACCCTGCCACAGAAGAATCCGCGTCAAACCGATAGCCGCCAAGATTGTGCCCAGCCCTAAGCCGGTAATGAACTCACGTCGAATGACCCGCCACCAATCCCGAAGTCTCACTTCTCCAAGGGCCATGGCGCGAATGACAAGCGTAGTTGCCTGAGATCCGGAATTTCCGCCGCTGCTGATGATCAATGGAACAAAGAGAGCGAGGACTACCGCCCGCGCAATCTCCGCTTCAAACTGGCCCATGGCCGTGGCAGTGAGCATCTCGCCTAGAAACAAGGCGGCCAGCCAGCCAGCCCGTTTTTGAATCATTTTCAACAGCGGCACTTGAAGGTAGGGGCCGTCCAACGTCTCAACGCCGCCGATTTTCTGAATATCTTCCGTCGCTTCTTCCTGAACGACGTGGACGATATCATCCACGCTCACGATACCTTTGATGCGGCCTTCCGCGTCGACCACGGGCACCATCATGAGATGGTGGCGCATGAAGAGCTGGCTAAGCGCTTCCTGGTCCAAGTCTTCCGGCGCAGAGATGACTTCCGTGCGCATGACTTCTTTGACTAATTTATCGCCCGGAGCGACGATGAGATCGCGAAAAGTGACGACGCCCAACAAACGTTCTTCAGGGTCAACGACATATGCGTAGTACACGGTTTTCTCCCGAGTCCGCGCATCGCGCCGAAGATAACTAATCGCTTCTCCGACAGTCATGTCCGCCCGAAGTCGCGAATAGCGAGTGTTCATTAGCCCGCCAGCATCATCCTCCGCGTAGTCCAGAAGCCCCTTTACTTCTCTTCGAGTCGAATCGTCCAAAAGGGCCAGCAGACCTTCGCGTTCTCCCGGCGGCGCTTCTTGAATGACGTCAGCTGCGTCATCGGGCGCCAGTAATCTCATCCACAACCGCCGTTCACCCGGCGGCAATGCCAAGATGAGCTCGGCGCGATCCCTTGCAGTGAGCTGCAGGAAAAAATCATCCGCATCGTTTCTCGGGATAGACTCAAAACCCTCTACACGCTCATCGATGGAGAGAATGCGCCAAGCCTCGTAGAGTTCCGAAAGGGTGAAGTTTTTTTCCGCCATGATGCTGTCGATCAGCTGAACAATGGGATCAACCCGGTATCCTTACCCATATTGATCAGCCCTTGCAATCGCTGGCAAGGCCAGTTTGCAAGAATTGCGGCAAAACTTTTGATGGAATATCAGTGACGCGCTAGTAGCCCGGGAAAAGACAGATCTCGACGTCCTCTGGGCAGATGTATGCTGCGGTTTCCAGCGGAAATTTATGGGTGCCGGCAAGGTGATCGAGCATGCCCGCCCTGGTCCAAAAGCCGACCTGATGCAGCGTGCAAAAAAACGGTAGGTTAGCCACTACAGTGGGTGGGAGATAATAGGAATAGGGAGTAGGGCGACACGACGCGAGGATAAAAGGAGCCGTAGTAATAGGGGTAATAGAAATAACTAGGAGTGACAATAACACCGGAGGGCCAGCCGCGGGGAGAGACAGCGCCGGGCACAACGCCGACATTGGCCCCTCCTATTGCTCTACCAGTCGCGCGGCCACCGCCAACTCTCCCCGGCTACATAGAACTCATTAATTCCGTGCGGGCAATCCTATTACTTAGACGTTCGAAGCGGCTATTTGTTATTTTGTTCCGTCGGAATCATGCGCCAGCACCCTTAACATCCCAGGATGCTGCTCCGGCTTCAATGCAGCGTCGGTTTGGAATCATCGTTCTTTCTGCCTGGAATCACCTGAAAGCGGCGCTTCAGCCGGGCGAGGCGGCGTTGATCCAGATAAAGCTTGAAACGATCCCACGGATTTCCCCAGCGAAGATAGAGATAACCGAAAAGCATTCCACCCAAATGAGCCAGATGGGCGATCCCACTTTGGCCGGCCGTGATCGAAGAATAGAACGCGATGCCGCCGATGATCCACACGAAGTGCTTCATTTTGATGGGAAAAAGAAAATAAAAATAAACGATCTGGTTGGGATAGATCAGTCCATAGGCAAGCAAAACACCGTAGATGCCGGCTGAAGCTCCGATGCTAGGGGCGCTTTGGCCGGGCACCAGCAGCGCGTTCAAAATTCCTCCGCCGACAACAGAGACAAAGTAGTATTTAAGGAAGAACTCGCTTCCCCAGCGGTGCTCCAGGTTACAGCCGAACATCCAGAGCGCAAGCATGTTAAAAAGGATATGAAATAATCCCCCGTGGAGAAACTGGTAGGTGAAGAGTTGCCACAAGTAAAAATTACTCCAGACCAGTGCCGGCACCAGGCCAAAAAGCATGAAAATTTGCGACTCGCGAAAAGGATCTAAAGAAACCACTGCGACGTTAACGATCAAAAAAACTGCGACGTTGACGATCAGCAGCAACTTAATCGCTGGCGTAACGCCGCCGCCGCCAAAGCTCATATATCTTGTTCGATATTGCACTTCGTCTAAGCTTAACTTTTGACCGTTTGAATTGAAAGTCTGTTTTTGGAATTCAGCAAAACTCATCCACCCAAGTAGGCCTGACGCACTCTATCGTTGCCGGCCAGATCGCTCGATTTCCCTTCCAATATCACCGAGCCCGTCTCCAGGACGTAACCCCGGTGAGAAATCGCCAGCGCCATGGCTGCATTCTGCTCCACGAGCAATACCGTCACTCCCCCGCGGTTAATCAAACAAATATTCTCCACGATCTGCTCGACAATCTTCGGCGCGAGTCCCATGGAGGGTTCGTCGAGCAGCAGCAATTTGGGCTGTGCCATCAGCGCCCGCCCGATGGCGAGCATCTGTTGCTCGCCGCCGGATAGCGTCCCGGCAATCTGCTTGCGCCGTTCCTTCAAGCGAGGAAACATAGTGAACACATAATCGAAGTGACGACCAAGGGAGGCTTGGTCGCGAACGTAGCCGCCGATCTGGAGATTTTCCAGCACGGTAAAGCGCGGAAAAACTCTTCTTCCCTCGGGCACGTGGGCGACGCCGCGGCGGACAATTTCATGAGGACCGATGCTTTCCAGAGAACTTCCTTCCAGTTCGACGGTGCCTTGTCGTGGCCTCAACAGTCCGGAAAGTGTTTTCAGCGTCGTGGTCTTGCCCGCACCGTTGGCGCCCAGTAACGTTACCAGTTCACCTTTTTCAATCGAGAAGGAAACGCCTTTCAGCGCATGAATGGCGTCGTAGTAAACATGGACGCCCTTAACGCTGAGCATGCTCAACCCATGACCCTTGCCCCAGATAAGCCTCGATCACCCGCGGATCCTGCCGCACCTCGTCGGGACGGCCTTCGGCGATTTTCTCGCCGTAGTCCAACACATGCACTCGATGGGAAATACCCATTACAACTCGCATGTTGTGCTCGATGAGAAGAATCGCCCTGACATAGGATCCGATAAGCTGTTTAAACAGCGTCATCAAGGATTGCGCCTCGGTGGTATTCATCCCGGCCGTCGGTTCGTCGAGAAGCAGTAGCTTCGGTCGGGCTGCCAAAGCGCGGGCGATCTCAAGCCGGCGTTGCTCACCGTAGGAAAGCTGGTGCGCCCATTCTCCTTCCCTGCCTGCAAGTCCCGTGAGCTCGATGAGTTCTCTGGCGCGCCGCCGCGCCTCTTCCTCCCGCAGTTGGCAATTCTTGGTTCGCAAAACAATTTCCGTAAGCCGCGTAAGCAGGTGTGAGTGCATGCCGACGAGCACGTTTTCGAGCACGGTCATATGCGAAAAAAGCCGGATGTTTTGAAATGTCCGGCTAATGCCCGCGCCCGTGATCTTGTCCGGTTTCAATCCAACCAGCGAACGATTCTGAAACTCGATTTCTCCCTCGTCCGGCGCGTAAAGGCCGGTGAGAGTATTGAAGAGTGTGGTTTTGCCGGCGCCGTTGGGTCCGATCAAAGAGACAATCATCCCATCATCCACCGTAAGATTGACCCGGTCGAGCGCCTGCAGGCCGCCGAATCGCTTCGATAAATCACGCAGCTCCAGCAACGCCACGCTAATTCCTCTTATCCTGCCGGGGCGGGAGAATACCCTGCGGCCGAAAAATCATCATGAGAATCAAAATCAAACCGAACACCATGCGTTCATATTTGGCCGGTTCGAATTGCACCGGGATTTGATCCAAGGCGAAGCTGCCCAAAAACGGCAACGACAGCACCGCTCCCGACTGGCGCACCGAATTGAGCCAGAGAGACAGCCCCTTCAGCAGCTGCAAGTTGAGAATCGTAACCCCCGTGGCGCCCAGGATTGCGCCGGGGATCGATCCCATGCCGCCGAGGATTACCATCGCCAGGACACCTATCGACTCCATGAAGGTAAAGCTTTCCGGATTGATGAATACCTGCTTGGCCGCAAAAACCACGCCGACGGCTGAAGCAAATGACGCACCCACGGCGAACCCGAGGAGTTTCATTCGAACCACCGGAATCCCCATCGCTGCGGCCGCGACCTCGTCCTCCCGTATCGCTTTCCAGGCGCGCCCGATGCGTGAATCTTCCAACCGCCGGGTAACGAGAATAATAACCACGACGAGAAAGAGCACAAGAAAGTAAAAGTACAGAGGATAGAGTTTAGCAGGTGCGATTTGCGCGCCGAAAAACTCCAGCGTCGGTTGGAAGAAGAGCGGCGGCTTTTCTATGGGTGAGATGCCTTTGGGACCGTTGGTAAAATTGATGGGTTTGTCGAGGTTGTTGACCAGAGCGCGCACTACCTCGGCAAAGCCGAGGGTCACCACGGCGAGATAGTCGCCGCGCAGACGCAGGACCGGCAATCCCAGTAACACCCCGGTCATCGCCCCCACGGCAATACTAAATATCAGGAACACAAAAAACCAAGACGGCGCCAACGGAAAAAAGCCGCCGGCGATAAACTCATTAGCCTGAGGCGAGCCGAAGATGGCCCATAGATAAGCGCCGATCGCGTAGAAGGCGACAAAACCCAAGTTGAGCAGCCCCACAAAACCGACCACGATGTTCAAGCCCAGGGCCAGCGCCACATAGATGCCGACTTGCACTGCGACTTCCAGGTAATAGGCGTTGATAAAACCCAAAATCGGCAGGAGCACGAGCAATACCACGGCGCCCAAGATAAATTTCATTTTGGGCTGAGCGGGCAAGTAATAGATCAGCAGCAGCGAATTTTCAAAGAGCAAAAAGGCCAGCACTGATTGTGGGTGGAGATAAGCCAGAACGCTGCTTACGGCGATGTAAACCAACACGCCGATGGAGGCGACGGAACCCTTCACCCCCGCTCCTCCCGCACTTTCTCGCCAAGCAGTCCGCGCGGGCGAAAGATAAGAATGAGAATCAGCACAACGAAGGCGAAAACGTCTTTGTACTCCGCGCCGAACGCTCCATCGGTAAGAATGGAGAGATAAGATCCCGCCATCGCTTCCAACAGACCCAGCACCATGCCACCCAGCATCGCGCCCGGGATATTGCCGATGCCTCCGAGCACCGCCGCAGTAAAAGCCTTGAGCCCGGGAAAAAATCCGCTGTAAGGATTGACCAAACTATAGTGAAGACCGAAGAGAACTCCCGCCAATCCACCCATGGCGCCGCCCACGAAAAAAGTGAGCGCGATCACACGATTTACCGCAATGCCCATCAGCGACGCCGTATCAGGATCCTGCGCCACGGCGCGAATCGCCGTCCCCACCCGCGTGCGATTCACAAAAAGATAAAGTCCCAGAAGCATAATAAGCGCGGTCACCACGACTAGAATCGACTTCACAGGTACCACGAGGCTTGCCGTCAGCGGCACAGTCCGATCAAGAATCTCCACGGTGGGATAGGTGAGATAAAAGGTATTGCGCCAGAGACTCTCGAAGAGCCGCAGTCCGTCTTGCAGAAAAAAAGAAGCGCCGATGGCGGAGATAAGCGCCACCAGCCGCGGGCTCCCTTGCAGCGGGCGGTAGGCAACGCGTTCCAACGCCATAGCGGCAAAGCCGCTAACCACCATCGCGGCAACGATGATAAGCAACAAAACCAACGCGGGATGCAGTGCCTCGAGCTGTCCGGTGCTTTGCAATAACAACAGAATCTCTACGCCGACGAAAGCGCCGAGAACGAAAATCTCGCTGTGGGCAAAGTTGATAAACTCGAGCACGCCGTAAACCATGGTGTATCCCAAGGCGATGAGCGCATACATGAAGCCCAGCACGATGCCGTCGACGAGCACTTGCGGCAAGATTTCCAGCGCCAAGTCCAAAAACGACGATGACCTTTCGAAATGCGTTATGCTAACAAATCCTTGTTTCTGTGGCTACTCTTTTGAATCACTGAAGCATAAATCGGCGACTGCCTTTGACCTCAAGAGAGATTCCTCGGCTTCCCTCGCGATGACAAGCAAGCGATTTTGTCATCCCGAACCCCTCGATTGTTACTCCGAGCGTAGCGAAAACTCGCGGTGCGAAATCTTGGCTGTTATCAGTTACGTTTTCGCTTATCGAAACCACCACCGTTGGTATATAATCCCTTTCCACATGTCTTGGGTTAAGAAACCAGCCGTATCAGACAGCAGCGATTTTTGCCGTGGTCGATTGTTCACAGGAGCCGGCGTGTGAAAAAATTCCTGGGCATCGGCATCGGCGTGATCGGATTATTGATTGGAGTCGTGCTAGTGGTGCCGGCCTTCGTCGACCTGGGCATCTTCAAGCATACCTATCTCCCGATTATCGAAGAGGCGATACGCCGGCGCGTCGACGTTAGCGAGGTCCGCTTGAGCCTAGTCCCCACACCCTCGATTCGGCTGTCGAATCTGAGAGTCTCCGATAGTCCGGAGTTTCCCGACAATGTCTTTTTCGCTACCCAGCAACTGCAACTCCGGCTCAAGCTGTGGCCTCTCCTACGGGGGCGCTTCGAGATCACGGAATTTGTCCTTGAAAAGCCGGTCATCAACCTGTTGAAGAAACCCGACGGCACTTTTAACTATGCCGATCTTGCGGACAAAGAAATTCCTCTCGCCAAGAAATCCGCGGGGAAAAAAAAGAAACCTACCTCCAAGCCGCAGGAAACTCCGACTTTACCTTTTGTAGTGCCGAGCCGTATGCGCATCAAAGACGGACAGCTGAACCTCGAAACCAAAGGGCGAAAGCCTGTGGTGATC
>Ga0307471_100000907_pt1 | contig 15737 bp, 7 predicted proteins | sample atmos_gasesAM3C__2_FD_204566 | JGI IMG/M metagenome (GOLD analysis project Ga0307471, IMG submission 204566) | Hardwood forest soil microbial communities from Morgan-Monroe State Forest, Indiana, United States - atmos_gasesAM3C_515 | ecosystem: Environmental > Terrestrial > Soil > Temperate... | reverse complement strand
AACGCGATCAGTATCAACGGCGGGCGGCCGACGTCGAACAACTACACGCTCGATGGTTTGGTGAATACGGACACCGCGCTGAACACACCCGCCGTAATCCTCTCGCAGGACGCGATTCAGGAATTCAAAGTGCAGAGCGAAACGTATTCCGCGGAATACGGCTTCAGCGCGAATCAGATCAACATCGTCAGCAAGAGCGGAACCAACCAGTTCCATGGCACGGCGTTCGAGTTCTTGCGCAACGATGCGTTCGATGCGCGCTCGACATTCCAGCAAACGATCCCCGAACTCCGCCAGAATCAATTCGGATTCGTTCTCGGTGGGCCGGTCTACATTCCCAAAGTCTATGATGGCCGCAACAAAACATTTTTTCTGGTGAACTATGAAGGCTGGCGCATTCGGAACGGAACCAACGGCTTCTACAACGTCCCTGACCCGGCGCAACTCTCTGGTGATTTCTCCAGTTCCGGCTTGCTCACCGTTGCTCAAGGCTGTGTGCCGAGCGCCACAACGTTCTGCATGCCGATCGATCCGGCCACGAGCGCGCCCTTCCCGGGCAACAAGATTGATCCGAGCCGATTCTCTCGCCTTGCGCAGGTCGCCATTGGCGCTAGCCTCTTTCCTGCGCCGAATTGCCTGACCGGCGGCTGCCTCGGCAACTACCGGCTGAACACCACGCTATCCAACACGGTCGATCAACAAACCTACAAGCTCGACCAAAACCTCGGCCGCTTCGGATCCGTTTTCTTCCGCTACACCAAGGCGGAGTATTCGAATCAGAACATCAACGGTTCCGTCAGCATCCCGTTCGGCGTCGGCCAGTTCCAGGAAGAATCAGAGAGCTGGCAGATTTCTCACACCATCTCGGTCGGCCACAATAACGTGAACAATTTCCGGTTCGGCCATCTCGACCCCAGCGCTATTCAAGGCAGCAACCCGGCGCCGCAATCCGACGTCACCGCCCTGGGGCTCTCCGGCGTCTTTCAGAATCTTGCCAACTATGCACGCGCCTATCCCGACATGTCTCTGCAAGGTCTGCCTGGAACTGCGTTCGGCAGTCAGGTGAACGACACCACGACCAGCGATGTCCCAATGTGGGAGTTCGCTGATTCCTTCTCGATGATTCGCGGCCGGCACACCGTCACCATCGGCTTCGACTATCGCCGTTGGGTTCAAAAGCGCGATTTATCGGCGGACTTTCTTGGAAGCTTCACCTTCAACAACGACACAATTTTGAACAACGGCAGCGCTACGGGCTTCGGCGGCCAGCCTGCCAAGGGATGCGCGACGCCGACCTGCGGCACGGGAAACTCTATCGCTGACTTCCTTCTCGGCTACTATGGGGCGGTCAGCACTTTCCAACCGGGTCCATTCAGCCCCGCCGACGTTGCGGGCAATCTGAACAAATACCATTTCCAGTACGTTGCTCCGTTCGTTCAGGACGACTGGAAAGTGACCAATCGGCTCACTGTGAACCTGGGCCTTCGATGGGACTACCGGAGTGTTCCCTACGAAGAAACCAACAAAATGTTTTGGTTCGACCTTCAGAATCCAGGCGGCGGTCTTTGCTACGCCGACAAGAATCTGGGAACCGCCTCGGTTTCAGGTTTGGGTGGACCGATCGCTCCCGACGGCAACGGGTTCTACCGCTACTGTGGGCGGAACAATCCCGCCGATGGTTCCAAGAAACCTTTCGCTCCGCGCATCGGACTCGCATGGAGACCCTTGGGCAACCGGACCGTAATTCGCGCCGGCTACGGACTCTTCTTCGATTCCGCGGAAACTCGAGAAATCGACGATTCCGGCGACATTTATCCGTTCGTCGTTCGCGCCTCCGATAATCCGACCGTTGATCCAACTTTGCCCAAGCTGACCGATAACATGTTTCCGCCGGTGAGCCTGCATCAGGTTAGCCCGGCAACCGACGGCAGCCAATTTTTCGCGGTCATCATTTCCGAAAAACCGCGGAACCCTTACGTGCAGCAGTGGTCACTGTCGGTCCAGCGTGAGCTCGCCAGAAACACCACGCTGGAAGTCAACTACGTTGGCAACAAAGGGACGCACCTGTTGGATCGCGCCAACATTGGACAAGGTCCGCCGCCCGCGGATCCAACGCTCTGCGATCCAAGCACGGGAGGCAGCCCCACGGCGGGTGATTGTCCGGCGCTTTCGCGGCGGCCTTTTGCGAACATTACTTCGTCGCTGGGCTTCCTGGACAGCCAGTGGGAAGGCTATTCCAACTACAACGCGGCCAACGTGAAGTTCGAGCGACGTACCAGTTCGATGGCGGTCGTTTCCGTCTACACCTGGGCTAAAAGCATGGACGACAAGTCCGCCGCTGCGGGAGTGGGCGCGACGAACGCGTTCGCCGGACACATGGTAGAGCGCGATCCCGCCCGCGACTACGGCCTATCCGATTTCGACGTCAATCATCGCTTCGTGACCAGCTTCGTCTATCAACTGCCTGTTGGTCGCGGAAAGCGTTACATGAGCAACGCTAACCGTGTCACCGATCTCGCCCTCGGCGGTTGGCAAGTCACCGGCGTTGTGACTTTCCAGAAGGGCTTCCCCTTCTCCATCCTCGCTAACGATCAGTTCGGCTTGCTTACGACGTTCACGCAGCGAGCCAATATCCTTTGCGATCCGAACAGTGGATTCAAGAAGTCCATCACCGAGTGGTTCAATACTTCCTGCTTCAATCAGGGGCTCGCCGGACAATTCGGCGACGTCGGTCGCAACACGCTGCGCCAGCCCGGCATCAACAACTGGGATTTCGGCATCGGCAAGACCTTCAACTTTACCGAGCGCATTGGCCTCCAGTTCCGCGCCGAAACCTTCAACCTCTTCAATCACACGCAATACGGATACGATCCGTTCACCAGCACTGGAATCGGCAGCTCGGTCGATAACAACCCGAACGATCCGCAGTACGGCAAAGTCATTGCCGCAAGGCCTGGTCGCATTCTGCAACTCGGGGCCAAGTTCACGTTCTGAACTGCACACCCACGGGCCCGCCCGATCCGCTCGTGATCTGGCGGGCCTTTTTTCTTGGAGGTAGACTGCACGAATGCCGATGCTCCGCGCCAGAAGTCTGCGTTTGCTTGCGCCTTTCGCCTGGCTTGCCGCAACTGCGCTTCCCGCACAGACCAACGACACCGCGGCGATTCAGAAATACTCGGAGCAAGGCCAGCAAGCCTTAGCGGACGGCCGCTTGGAAGAAGCGCAAGGTGCCTTCGAAAAGCTGCTCGAGCTCTCGCCAGCCGTCGCTGAAATCCACGCGAACCTCGGCCTGATCTATTTCAACGAAAAGAAATTCCAGCTCGCGGTCGTGGCGCTTCGCCGGGCGCTCAAGCTCAATCCCAATTTGCAGAAAGCGCAGGCTTTGCTGGTGATGTCGTTCTCGGAGCTGGGTCAATATAAGGACGCGGTGCCGGGCCTCGAGCGGGAATTTCGCCGTTCCACCGACCCTGTCGTGAAGCGCTCCTGCGGCCTGCATCTCGAGCGCGCGTACACCGGCCTCAAGCGCGACGACAAGGCCGTCGAAGTCGCGCTGGAGCTCACTCGGCTGTATCCAAATGATCCCGAAGTCCTCTACCACACCGGGCGCCTGTTCGGAAATTTCGCCTATCTCTCGATCAAGCGTCTCTCCGACGTGGCGCCGAATTCGATGTGGAAATATCAAGCTGCGGCGGAAGCGTGGGAGAGCCAGGGATTCTACGATTTGGCGATTGCAAGCTACCGTGAGGTGCTGCGTCTCGACCCGCGCCGCCCTGGCATCCACTATCGCATCGGGCGTTCGCTGCTCGCGCGCAGCAGCCAGTCGAATTCACAGGCTGATGCCCCTGAAGCGTTGCAGGAATTCGCCACGGAACTCGAACTCGACCCGAGCAACGCCAGCGCCGCCTACGAGATCGCCGATGCTCATCGAAATCGTGGCGAAATGGCCGAAGCTGACAAATTTTTCCAGCAGGCGCTGCAGTATTACCCGGATTTTGCGCAGGCCAACCTGGGCCTTGCGTCGGTGCTACTGCAGGAAGGCAAACCCGAAGCTGCGCGAGAGCGCGTCCGGAAAGCCGTCGCCGCAGACCCTTCGAACGAGGTCGGATGGTATCGCCTCGGCCAAGCGGAGCGCGCGCTTGGCAATGTCGCGGGAGAGCAACAGGCGTTCGCCGAGTTTCGCCGCCTTCGCCAGGAAAACAGCGGCCAGCACGACGCCAAAGTGATGTTCACCCCGGACGAAGTCACCAAACAGAAAGCGGAGTGACTCTTAACGCCAAGTCGCGCTAACCATTGCAGCCGACGCCGTCCCGGCGGTGCCCAGGAAATTCCCATATCCCACAACCACGGTGGAAGCCACCAGCACGAACAGACTCAGCGCCAGGAGCAACTTCGTGCGCGTTCCCGCGCCTTTCCATTCCTTCAACGCGATGCCCCACAACGTGCTGAAAATCATGATGCTGGCCATATGCAGCGTCCAGCTGGAAAACTTGAACCGCCCCATCTGCGTCTCGCCCATCGTGTAAAAGAAAAACTGCATATACCAGGTCGTGCCCGCCAGTGCTGAGAAGAAATAATTCGAAAGCATCGGCGCCCGAGAAGAATTCTGCGGCGGACCGCCGGCGGCAACCGCCATTTCCTCGGCAGGCGCGTCGGTTGCGTTCTCGAGGATCGGTTCCCTTTCTCGCGCCGGCAATGGTCCGCGCACCTCCGAACTGAAATATTGATATCCCGTACGGTTGCGAATATTCAGGATGACGCACCAGATGAAATTCGTGGTGAATCCGCCGAACAACAGCACCACCAGCACCGGCAAGCCCTGCCACAACGTCGAAGTGCCGTGCTGCAACGTCAACGCCTTGATGGGATCTCCCGCCGCCAGTCCATAGGCGAAGCACGCGCTCATGACGCCGGAAAACGTGGCCACCAGGATTCCCTTTTTCAAACTGAATTCCTTGATCGCCGCGCGCTTCTGTTCCTCCGACATCTCCTTTTCTTTCGACATCCCCGCCGCACCGGCAAAGACGATGCCCAGCAAGCAGATCCCGACTCCAACAAGAATTGTGATTCCCGACCGAGTTCCTAGCACTTCACTCTGGAATCGCCCTCGGAAAATCGGTGGCATCAACGTGCCAAACGCGGCCGTGTAGCCCAGAACCATCGCCATTCCCAGCGACATACCCAGGTATCGCATAGTCAGCCCGAACGTCAGCCCGCCCAGGCCCCACAGCACGCCGAAACCGTACGTCCAGAAGATACTGCTTGCCGGCGCCGCGTGGATCACATCGTGCAAATCACGAGTCATCGTGTGCGCAAGAATGATCGGCACAATGATCCAGCTGAAAAATCCCCCGACCAGCCAGTACGTTTCCCAACTCCAGCTCCTGACTTTGCGGAACGGAACGTAAAAGCTTCCGGACGCGAGTCCGCCCAGCCAGTGAAACACCACGCCGAGAATCGGGTTCCCTCCCAAGATCGCCTCCTGACCTGAGTCGGCCCCGCCCGTCTACATCTGGCGAGCCCCGGGCACGCGCAAGCGCGAAACTGTAGTTTGTGCCCAGCCGTCGCGTCAATACAAATGCTGTGTATCTATTGAAATCGCCGCGATTTCGCCGATTGCGCTATACTCCCGCCATGCGCAGCGGCCAGCCGCGGTCCGGACCGCAGAGACTCTACCTCATCCCGGTGCTTTCCAAAGCCCTGGACATTCTCGAGTTACTGCAAAAAGAGAATCATCCGAAGTCTCTGGAAGAGATTTATCAGCGCACAAACATCTCAAAGACCACCGTTTACCGCATCCTGAAAACCTTCACCCATCGCGGCTACCTGGCCCAGTCTGACAACGGCTTGTATCGCCTGGTCACGCGCCCTCGAAAAGTGCGCTTCGGCTTCGGCAGTGAATCCTCGGAAATGCCTTTCTCTGAAGCCGTGCGCGAGAGCTTGGCTGCCGCCGCATCCTCGGCCGGCGTCGATCTGCTCGTGCTGGACAACAAATACGATGCTGCCACCGCAATTCGCAACGCCGAGGAATTCGTTCAGCAAGGCGTAGACCTCGTCATCGAATTCCAGATCGACCAGCGTATCGCGCCGATCATCGCCGACAAGATTTACGGCGCAGGCATCCCGCTGATTGCTGTCGATATTCCGCATCCCCACGCCACGTTCTTTGGTGTCGACAACTATCGCGTCGGCTTCGAGGCTGGCGCGTTCCTTGCGCAGCACGCCAAGACCAACTGGCGTGGCCGAATCAACTGGGCAGTTGGCCTCGACATTCAGGAAGCCGGACCGCTCGTTCACAGCCGTATGACCGGCGCCTTCGCAGGCATTCGATCCAAATTCCCCACGCTGGCCGAGAGTCGCTATCTCTTGCTGAATGCCGAAGGGTTGCGCGGGAAGAGCCATCACCTCATGCTCGATTTTCTGCGCCGTCATCCCAGGGACGAGGGCGTGCTTGTCGCCGCGGCCACGGATACGAGCGCGCTCGGCGCTCTGCAAGCCGTCCGCGAAGCCAAGCGCGAAAAAGACGTGGTTATCGTCGGCCAGGACTGCATCCCTGAGGCTATCGATGAAATGAGCATTCCTGGCAGCTGTTTCATTGGCTCCGTCTCCCACGAAGCCGGCAGCTACGGACCGCAGCTCGTTCAACTCGGGCTCGCCATCCTCAATGGCCAGACCTTGCCACCCTACAACTATGTGAAACACAAGCTGGTTGCATCGGCCTCTCTGGCTCGACGGGTCCGGGTCGCCCGGTAATCGCGCCGGTGGTTCGACACTCGCTTTCGTTTTATTCCACTATTGAAACAATTAATCTATTGCAATCTCAACCCTGTTCCGATATCTTCTTCAGGTTCTCTCGCGGTGGTCGCTCTCCTTCCGGTTTTCCCGAACGGTTGGCGGTCGCCGTAATTGTCCCGCCAGAGGGTTCCTCTTGAAGACCGAAGTAACGCTCCGCTATCTGGAAGATCGCTGGGACGACCGCGCCGCCAATGCCCTGGACCCGGCCGAACTCCTGCGCTATCGCTCCAATCTACTGGGCTCCGATCTGCGCATCACGAATTTCGGTGGCGGCAACACCAGCTCCAAGATCACCGATTCCGATCCGCTCGACGCCTCAAAAACGTCCGTCCTGTGGATCAAGGGCAGCGGCGGTGATATCGGCAGCATCCAGCGCAAAGGTTTCGCTACTCTCTACCTCGACAAACTGCTGTCCCTGACCAACCGTTATCGGGGAGTGGAACTCGAAGACGAGATGGTCGAGATGTATCCCCTGTGCGCCTTCGGCAACAACTCCATTGCCGCCTCGATTGACACTCCTCTTCACGGATTTCTTCCCTTTGAACATGTCGATCACCTCCACCCGGACTGGGGCATCGCGCTTGCCGCGGCCGCCAACGGCCGCTCCAAAATGGAGGAGTTCAATCAAATTTTCGGCCACAAGTTGATCTGGCTTCCATGGCAGCGGCCCGGGTTCGAACTGGCGATGATGCTCCGCGACGCCGTCCGTCAAACTCCGGACTGCGACGGCATCGTCCTGGCCGGCCACGGTCTCTTCACCTGGGGCGCCACTCAGCGCGAGTGCTACCTGAATACGATCACGATCATCGACCAGCTCGGGCAATTCGTCCTTGAACACATCGACAAGCGCAGCGACAAACTTTTCGGCGGCGGGCAAGCCGCAACGCTCGCGAATCATCGGGAACTTGCCGAGCAAGTGTTTCCGTTCGTCCGGGGTCGCGTCTCTGCCAAGAACCGTCTGATCGGCACTTTCAACGATCTCCCCGAAATCCTGCGCTTCGTAAATTCAACCGAAGCCAGACAGCTATCCCACCTTGGGACAAGCTGCCCTGATCACTTCATTCGCACCAAGATTCGCCCACTCTTCGTTCAGTGGGAGCCGAAACCTGACCTAAGCGGCCTGCGACAACAAATCGATTCCGCCTTGGCTCGCTATCGCGACGAATATCGCGCCTACTACGAATCCTTCGCCCAAGCCGATTCGCCAAAAATGCGTGATCCCAACCCCACGGTGGTCCTGATTCCTGGAATCGGCATGTTTAGCTTCGGCAAAAACAAGACCGAGGCCCGCATCACCGGCGAGTTCTACACCAACGCCATTCACGTGATGGAAGGCGCCACCGCCCTCGGCGACTCCGCCACGTCCGGGAAACCTGAGATCCTGCCCCAAGCCGGACCCGCCGCGAAAACCGCCGAGTTCAGCGTCTATTCCAACTACGTTGCCCTGCCTCCTTCGGAAGCGTTCCGCATCGAGTATTGGCAGCTGGAAGAAGCAAAGATTCGCCGCCAGCCGCCGGAAAGAGAACTGAGCCGACAGGTTTGCCTCATCGTTGGCGGCGCAAACGGCATTGGCCGCGAAACGGCGTTACTCGCCACCCAACGTGGAGCGCATGTCGTCGTGGCTGACAAAGACCTCGAATCCGCGAAAACCGTTGCCAGCGAAGCCCAGAAAATCGCCGGCAAAGAAGCTGCCGTCGCGGTTGCGATCGACATTCGAGATCGCCAATCCGTACAACAAGCATTGCGCCAAACGGTCAGCGCGTTTGGCGGTGTCGACATCATCGTCAACACCGCTGCGATTTTTCCATCGTCCTCCGACGGACAGATCACCGATTCACAGTGGGCGCTCACCTTCGATATCAACGTCACCGCGAATCACCGCCTGCTGGAAGAGTCTGCGCGGCTGCTTCGGGAACAAAATCTCAACGCCAGCATCGTGCTTGTGAGTTCTGCGAACGCCGTGGTTCCAAAGCGCGGCAGCGAAGCTTACGACGTCAGCAAAGCCGCGGTAAACCACCTCGTCCGCGAATTCGCGATTTCTCTCGCTCCTCTCGTCCGTGTCAACGGCATTAGTCCCGCCACCGTCGTCAAAGGCTCCACGATGTTCCCTCGCGATCGCGTGATCGCCTCTCTGAAAAAGTACGACATCGCTTTCGACGCCGCCGCAACCGACGAGCAACTACGCTCGACGCTTGCCGAGTTCTACGCCAGACGCACGTTGACCCATCAGCCCATCGATCCTCAGGATTGTGCCGCGGCCATTCTCTTTCTCGCTGGTCCCCAATCGCGCTGCACGACGGGCCATCTCATCCCTGTCGATGGGGGCCTGACGGAAGCATTTCTTCGATAGTTCAGCGCGACGTTGTGGTAAGACGTTTCCGGCGTTGCGACGCGGCAACCGCTTCTGAGCCGCGCACTTTGGATCGCGCCGCAAGAATGTATCTTATGGACCTAGTCGAGGATCGCAGAGCTCTGATCGCAGTTGATTTAGGTGCTCAAAGTTGCCGTGTGTCGGTCCTGCGCTGGCACGGCAACGAGCCGGAAATCCAGCTGGCTCATCGCTTCGCGAATTCCCCGCGCGAAATTTCCGGCGGCCTGCGTTGGGATGTGGAAGGAATTTTCGCCGGAATCAAAACCGGCCTCCGTATGGCCGCGCGGCTGGCTCCTGAGGGCATCGCATCTGTCGCCATCGACGGTTGGGCTGTCGACTACGTTCGGTTGCTCGAATCCGCTCAGCCAGCCGCTGACGCCTTCTGCTATCGCGATCCGCGCACCGAACAGGCCGCAACGCAAGTCCACGCCATCCTTCCGCACGCTCGCCTCTACGAACTAACCGGCGTTCAGATTCTCCGCATCAACACGCTCTATCAGCTCTACGCCGACAAGCTCGCGCACACCGATCCGAAACTTCCGTGGATCAATCTTCCCGAATTCATGACCTATCGCCTGTGCGGCAAGCGCGTCAGCGAGTACACCAACGCCACACACTCTGGGTTGGTCGCACTAGGCACTCACAAATGGTGCGAGACCATCTTCCGTGAACTAGGGCTGAACCTCGCCGCCGCTCCGGAAATCGTCCCTAGCGGCTCGATCCTAGGTACTCTCAACGGCGATCTCGCGCAGCTCCCCGAATTTCGCGATACCAAAGTGATCGTCCCCGCCTGCCACGACACCGCCTCGGCAATTGCCGCGATCCCCGCAACCGGTAATGACTGGGCTTTCATTAGCTCCGGCACCTGGTCCCTGGTCGGCGCCGTTCTCGACTCTCCATGCGTCTCCGAAGCAGCGAGGTCCGCGAATTTCACGAATCTCGGCGGCGTAGGCGGCAAAATTTGCTTTCTCAAAAATGTAAATGGCATGTGGCTGCTGCGCCAGTGCATGGATGAATGGGAAAAACTCGGCAAGCGCTGGTCGCTACCGGACCTCCTTGCCGGGTGCGAGTCACTTCCTGCGCCGCGCGCCGTCATCGATGTCGACGATCCCCAACTCATGCTGCCCGGCAACACCATCGGTAAGCTCAACACGCAACTGAGCCGCCTCGGCCAACCCCTGCTCGCAACGGATTGCAGTAATGTTCCCGCCGTCGCCAATCTCGTCTTTCATAGCTTAGCTGCGCGCTACGCGGAAGTTATCTCTTCCATCGCAAAAATCACCGGCAAAAAGTTGAAGCGCCTCTTCATCGTCGGCGGCGGCAACCAGAACGCGCTGTTGAACCGGCTCACCACCGAACGGACGGGGCTCGAAGTGATCCTGGGCTCGACGGAGAGCACGACCATTGGAAATTTCGCGATTCAAATTGCAGCTCTGCTGGGCAATAGTTCTCCGTCAACCGGCGTTTCCGCCGAGAGTGTCGCTCGATGGGCGGAGCGAATGATGTCACAATCGCTGGCGCCCGCCGGTGATCGGGAGGCTCAATGACGATGACCGGCCACAACAGCGCCAACCCAAATGGAGGCTCGTCCATGAAGGACAGATCCGTCGAAATCATCTGTAAGGTCCTCGACCGCCTCAACATTGAGCTTCCCTCGTGGGGCTTCGCCAACACCGGCACGCGTTTCGGGAAATTCATCCAGCCCGCCGCCGCCACTTCGATCGAAGAGAAATTCAGCGACGCCGCTCAAGTCCGCGCCGTAACGGGCGCCTGCAAGACCATGGCGCTTCACGTCCAATGGGATCTTCCGCGCGGCTTGAAAGACGTCGCCGTTGTTGAAGCGCTGGCCAGAAAATTCAGCATTCGCCCGGGCTCCATCAACCCCAACATCTTTCAGAATCAGGAATACAAATACGGCTCCGTCGGCAATCCCGATCCGGCAATCCGCCGCATGGCCCTCGATCACATCCTGGAATGCGTCGCCATCGCCGACAAACTCGACTCTCGCGATATCTCTCCCTGGTTTGCCGACGGCTCCAACTATCCCGGTACGCAGAACATTCGCAAGCGCGTCCACTACTTCGAAGACGGCCTGAAAGAAATTCACGCCGCGCTGAAGCCCGGCCAGCGTTTGCTGATCGAATACAAGCCGTTCGAGCCCGCCTTCTATCACACGGACATCGCCGACTGGGGCATGGCGTATTTGCTTGCCAAAAATTCCGGCCCGCAGGCGCTCGTGCTCGTCGACACCGGACATCACTACCAAGCCCAGAATATCGAGCAGATCGTCGCATGGCTTCTCCACCACAACATGATGGGCGGCTTCCATTTCAACGACCGCCGTTACGCCGACGATGACCTTACCCTCGGCTCGATCGATCCTTATCAGGTTTTCCGGATCTTCCACGAAATCCACATGTACGAGTGGGAGACGCATTCGACTGCCGACATCGCCTACATGGTCGATCAAAGCCACAACCTCAAAGGCAAAGTCGAAGCCATGATCCAGACCGTCTGCACCGCTCAGGAACTTTGCGCCCGTGCCGCCCTAGTCGATCACGCGCAACTTGCGAAACACCAGCAAGCTTGCTCTCTGGTGGACGCCGAAGAAACGCTCCGCGGTGCATTTTGGCAAGACATTCGACCCGCTGTTCGCGAATGGCGTAAGTCGAGAGGCCTTCCCGAAGATCCGATGCAGGCTTTCCGCACCAGTGGCTATCTCGAGCGCATCACCAAAGAACGCGCCGACAAAAACGTCGGGGCCAGCGCCAGCTACGCCTGAGAAGTTTGGCCGTGGCTCAGGCATTCAAGCCTAAGGGGTTCTATAGGGCAGGGCAGCAGCCTTCGTTCGGCTGCTAGAGATCAGCAAACGAGGTGGCCAATGCCAGCACCGTTGCGTGCGTTCGCACAAGTGTGTCTGCTCGCCGCAGTTACTGTAGTTCTCGCGGGAGTTCGCGTCACCGCGCAAGATGCTTCCGACCCGCTGCGTCAGGGCTTCGAGACTCCGCCCAACGCAGCGAAGCCGCGCGTCTGGTGGCATTGGATGAACGGCAACATCACCAAAGAAGGCATCCAGCTCGACCTCGAATGGATGCATCGCGTCGGCATTGGCGGCTTCCAGAACTTTGACGCCGCCCTGAACACACCACAAGTGGTGCAGAAGCGCCTCGTCTACATGACGCCCGAATGGAAGGACGCATTCCTGTTCACCACAAAACTCGCCGACCAACTCGGCCTCGAAGAAGCCATCGCTGGATCTCCGGGCTGGAGCGAATCCGGCGGCCCTTGGGTTAAGCCCAATCAGGCCATGAAAAAATTTGTCTGGACCGAAACGCGCCTCACCGGCGGCCAGCCTTTCTCCGGCGCGCTTCCGAAGCCATCCTCGGTCGGCGGCCCGTTCCAGAACATTCCCATGATCGATTTCATTGACCTGTTCATGGGACGCGAGACCACGCCCGCTCCGCAGTTTTATGCCGATAGCGCCGTCATCGCGTATCGGGTCGCCTCCAGCGACATTCCCATGCCCGAGCTTCAGCCAAAAGTCACTTCCAGTGGCGGCTCGATTGATCCTTCGCTGCTCGCCGACGGCGACGACGTGAAGTCCAGTTCCCTTCCCGCCGCTCCCGTCGGTGAGAAAGCGTGGGTGCAGTTTGAGTTTCCCAAACCGCAATCCATCCAGGGCGTGACGCTCGTCCTGAACGACCTGCGCAATCCGTTTGCCGAAGCCAACGACCTCACATCCAAGGGTCCCGAACTCGAATCCAGTGACGACGGCTCCACCTTCAAGAAAGTCGCTTCCATTCCCTCTGACGGCGCAATCTCCAATACCATCTCCTTCCGGAAAGTCACCACAAAATTCTTTCGCGTTACCTTCACAACCCCCCCGCCTCCGCCAAAATCCGATTCCGATATCGACTTCAGCGCCCCGCCAAAAAAGGAATACAAGATTGCCGAGCTCGTCCTCCATTCCGGCGCGCGCGTCAATCGCTTCGAAGAAAAGGCGGCGTTCGCCAATTTCCCGGATCTCTACGCCGTTCCCACTCCGCAATTCCCCGCTGCCGACGCGATCCGCAAACAGGATGTCGTCGATCTCACTTCGAAAATGAAAGCCAATGGCACACTTGACTGGACCCCGCCCGCGGGCAATTGGGTCGTTGTTCGGATGGGCTATTCGCTAACCGGCATCACCAACCATCCCGCATCGCCCGAAGGCACCGGCCTCGAAGTGGACAAGCTCAGCGCCGACCACGTTCGCGCCTATATGAACACCTATCTCGACAACTACAAGAAAGCGGTCGGCGATCTGATGGGCAAGCGCGGACTGCAATACGTCATCAGCGACAGTTGGGAAGCCGGCACACAAAATTGGACCGACAATCTTCTAACCGAATTCAAAAAGCGCCGCGGCTATGAACTGCAGCCCTGGATTCCCGTCCTTACCGGACGCGTGGTGGAAAGCGCCGCATCCAGCGATCGCTTTCTCTGGGATTTCCGCCGCACTCTCGCCGACCTTCTCGCAGAAAATCACTATGACTTGATTACGAAAATCCTCAAAGAGCGTGGCATGGGTCACTACGGCGAGTCGCACGAAGAAGGCCGCGCCTTCATCGGCGACGGTATGGAAGTCAAGCGCAGCAACGACGTTCCGATGTCCGCCATGTGGACGCAGCGTCCCGGCGTCAACAAGGAGCAGTTCGGCTACGACGCCGACATTCGCGAATCCGCATCGGTCGCCCACATCTACGGTCAAAATCTCGTCGCCGCGGAATCGCTCACCGCTGGATCGTCGGCATGGGCATGGTCACCCGAAACTCTGAAGCCCACCGCCGACCAGGAACTCTCCATGGGCCTGAATCGCTTCGTAATTCACACGTCCGTGCATCAACCGCTGACCGACAAAGGTCCCGGGCTCGGACTGGGTCCGTTCGGCCAGTGGTTCACGCGCAATGAAACTTGGGCCGAGCCGGCGAAGGCGTGGATCACCTATCTCGCGCGCAATTCCTATGTGCTCCAGCAGGGACGATTCGCCGCGGACATCGCATATTTCTACGGCGAGGATTCCAACCTGACGTCCATGTTCCTCCACAAAGCTCCCGAAATTCCCGAAGGCTACAATTTCGACTACTTCAACGCCGATGCGCTCGTTCACGAATTGACTTTCGACGGCACGCATTTCACCACCCGCAGCGGCATGAAGTATCGCGTGCTCGGCCTCGATCCATACAGCGTGCACATGTCGTTGCCGGTCCTGCGCAAGATCCGCGACCTCGTTGCCGCCGGCGCGGTCGTCTCCGGCGCGAAGCCGGTCGGCACGCCAAGCCTTGCCGATAACGAAGCGGAATTCCGCAAAATCGCGGACGAATTGTGGGGCTCAGGTTCGGGCGAACATTCCTACGGAAAAGGTAAAGTCTACGGCGGCACGCCGTTGGCCGACGTTCTAGCGAAACTCAACACTTCACCCGACTTCGAATACCGCAAGCCGGCAGGCGGCGCGAAATTCGAATTCGTTCACCGCATCCTGAAAGACGGCGACGCCTATTTCGTCGACAATCGCAGCGATCAGCCGCAAGAAGTTCAGGCAACCTTTCGCATCCAAGGCAAGGAGCCTGAACTCTGGCACGCCGATACCGGCGTCATCGAGCTTGCGTCTTTCCAGATCGCGAACAATCGAACCACCGTTCCCCTCAGCCTCGAACCGTGGGGCACGATTCTCGTCGTGTTCCGCAAACCCGTAGCCAATTCCCGCCCGCTTCCGAGGTACCAGAACCAACCTGTCGCAACGATCGACAGCACCTGGGAAGTCGCGTTCCAGGAAAATCGCGGTGCTCCCGCCAAATCAACCTTCGCCACGCTCAGCGACTGGAGCAAGAACTCCGACGAAGGGATCAAGTATTTTTCTGGCAGCGCGACGTACACGAAAAGCATTCAAGCCGACGCCGGTTGGTTTCAGCCCAACTCCTCCATTTGGCTCGATCTCGGCGACGTGAAAAACATTGCCGAAGTCACGGTAAACGGAAAATCCGCCGGCATCCTCTGGAAGACTCCGTTCCGTGTGGACATCACCAAGCTCTTGAAACCCGGCGCCAACCAGCTCGAACTGAAAATCACCAATCTCTGGGTGAATCGCATGATCGGCGACCGTCAACCCAACGCCCCCAAGCAATACACCTTCACCAACCCAGTCTTCTACAAAGCGGACTCGCCGCTGCTGCCATCAGGCCTAATCGGCCCGGTCAAGCTGCTTCAATCAACGAGCGCCTCGAATTAGGACGCGGTGAGCGTGCATGTAACGTGAGTGCATAAGAATGTTTGGTGTTCAGGGAAATTATTTGGCTGGGAGGCCCGGATACTCGCTTCTCAGCCAAAAACTCACTAAAAACCTGGGTTCCGCTTAAATTCCGTTCGCTTCGGTTCGCCTCTGCGGTACCTCTCGGTACTTTTGGCTTAGCGTATATTAGCGGCGTCCAACCAAAAGTAAATGCTTTTTGTTTATTAGCGCCGCGCTAATGTCGCCCCATCGCAGGGCCAAAGGGGGCTGGCCCAAATACCCAGGAAGTGGATCTCTCGGTAGTTT
>Ga0307471_100000906_pt1 | contig 15737 bp, 14 predicted proteins | sample atmos_gasesAM3C__2_FD_204566 | JGI IMG/M metagenome (GOLD analysis project Ga0307471, IMG submission 204566) | Hardwood forest soil microbial communities from Morgan-Monroe State Forest, Indiana, United States - atmos_gasesAM3C_515 | ecosystem: Environmental > Terrestrial > Soil > Temperate... | reverse complement strand
GCGCGCCCTCCGGCTTGCCCGCGATTTGATGGTGAACGGCGCGCGCTATCCGCGAATTGCCGATGTGACGGCTGCCGCGCGGGCCATGCGCAAGCGCGACCTTGTTCAGCTGTGAGAGACCGCTGACCCTGCCTTTTCAGGGAACAGCGCGGCCAGGCCGGTGCGCGAGGCGGCGGCGACGCCGCGCTCGGTGATCAGGCCGCTGATCAGCCGGGCCGGCGTCACATCGAAGGCGTAATTGGCGGTCGGACTGCCGGCGGGAACCACACGCACCGTCGCCAGGCGGCCGTCGGCGGTCTGTCCCGTCACATGGGATACTTCGGCGCCGGCACGTTCCTCGATGGGGATTTGCCGCACGCCGTCGTCGAGCGTCCAATCCACGCTGGGGGACGGCAGGGCGACGTAGAACGGCACGCCGTTGTCACGCGCCGACAGTGCCTTGAGATATGTGCCGATCTTGTTGGCTACATCGCCGGTAGCCGTCGTGCGGTCGGTTCCGACGATGCATAGATCGACTTTGCCGTGCTGCATCAAATGGCCGCCGGCGTTGTCGGCGATCACCGTATGGGCCACGCCGTGGTTCTTGAGCTCCCAGGCGGTGAGGGAGGCGCCCTGGTTGCGCGGCCGCGTCTCGTCCACCCAGACATGGACAGCAAGACCCTGGGCGTGGGCGCGATAGATCGGCGCGGTCGCCGTACCCCAGTCGACGGTCGCCAGCCATCCCGCGTTGCAGTGGGTCAGAATATTCACCGGCTCGCCGGCCGGTTTGGCGCTTGCTGCCACCTCGATGAGCTTGACCCCGTGTTCGCCGATGGCGGCGTTGATGGCGATGTCCTGCTCGCAGATCTCGCCGGCGCGGCGATAGGCGATTCCCACGCGTTCGGCCGGCGGCTGGTTGCGGAGAGCATCCCTCATGAGATCGAGCGCCCAGCGCAGATTGATCGCCGTCGGCCGCGCTGCCGCCAGCAACCGATAGGCCTCGTCGAGTGCCGAATCGCTGGGATCCGAAATGGCCGCCAGGCACATGCCATAGGCCCCGGCGGCCCCGATCAAAGGGGCGCCGCGCACCAGCATGTCACGGATGGCGTGTTCCGCATCCTGCACCCGCTTCAACGTCACAGTCTGGAATGCATGCGGCAGCTTCGTCTGGTCGATGATACCAATGGAGCGGCCATCGGATTCGACCCAAATGGTGCGATAGGCAACGCCGCCAACTTTCAAACCCGCCTCCAAGAGCACGCCCCACCTGTGTTGCGGGCTGTTCGTCCAACCGACAACCTAGCTATAATACCGTAAGAGCCACCGATCGGGGGAAGGTCCATGCCGGATAAGGTGCTTGAGAGAAATATCCGGCGGGCGATCGTCGAGGTTTATGGGGCGCTCGCCCAGCGCGGCATGAACGCCGGCTCGACGGGCAACATCAGCGTGCGTTTCGGCCCGGGCATGCTGATCACGCCCACCGGCTGCACCGAAGAGACGCTGCGAGCGGCCGATGTCGTCCTCGCCGATTTCGACGGGCACACGAAATCAACGCTCAAGCCATCGTCCGAATGGGCCATGCATGCGGAAATCTACGCCCGCGTCGCCGGGGCCCATGCCGTCATCCACACCCATGCCGACCACTGCGTGGCGCTTTCCAGCCTGAGGAAACCAATTCCCGCCTTCCACTATATGATCCATGGCTTCGGGGGAGCCGACGTGCCCTGCGTCGGTTACCATCCCTTCGGCACGCGCGAATTGGGCCTGGCCGCCGCAAAGGCATTGCGCAAGCGCACTGCATGTCTAATGGCCAATCACGGCATGCTGACGGTCGGCAAGACCATGCGCGCCGCCTTCGACGCTGCCGTGCAGCTCGAGACCCTCGCCCGGCAATACTTGACGGCGCTCTCGGTCGGTAGGCCCATCTTGCTGACAAGTAGGGAAATGGCCGTCGTTGCGCGGCAATTCGAGGATTATGGCCGTCAACCCCGATCTGCCGCCAGACTGCGCTGGGCTTTGCCGTAAGGCGATTTGTTGACGGCCGATTATGCTTTTATGGTTCGACGGGCTCGCCCATGAGGACTTTCTATTCGCCTCATCCAGCGCTTATCGAACGATGAGGCGAGCCAGACCACATCTCGCTTGTTACGTATGGTATATGAAACAAACGGTGACGAAGAGCCAGCGCCGCGGAAAACCGACCGCTTGCTCAAACCGGGAATCGCGGGCAGATGGAGTTCAAGGACTACTACAAGACCCTGGGGGTAGCTCGAGATGCCTCGGCGGAGGATATCAAGCGCGCCTACCGTAAGCTTGCCCGGGAATTTCACCCGGACATCAACAAAAAGCCGGGCGCCGAGGCGCGTTTCAAGGAAATCGGCGAAGCCCATGACGTCTTGAAGGATCCGGAAAAACGCGCCGCCTATGATCAGGTCGGCGCGGGATTCCAGGCGGGGCAGGAATTTCGTCCGCCGCCGGGCTGGGATGCCGGCTTCGAGCATGGCGAATCCTTTTCCGATACGGATGCCGCGGCGGCCAGCGATTTTTTCGAAGCGCTCTTCGGTCGCGCCCGAGGCGCGCGGCGCGGCGGCGGAGGTTTCGGGGGCGAGGGATTTCGCGCCAGGGGCGGGGACCATCAGGCCAAGGTGCTGATCGATCTCGAAGACGCCTATCGCGGCGCCACGCGCGCGATTTCTCTCCGCTCGGTGGAACTGGATGGGGAAGGGCGCCCGCATATGCGCCAGCGCAGCCTCAATGTGCAGATTCCCAAGGGGGTTCGCCAGGGCCAGCAAATTCGGCTCAGCGGACAAGGCGATCCGGGAATCGGCGGCGGGCCGGCCGGCGATCTTTATCTCGAGATCGAATTCAATGCGCATTCCTTCTATCGCGTCGAGGGCCGGGACGTTTACCTCGACCTTCCGGTGGCGCCCTGGGAGGCTGCGCTGGGCAAGAAAGTCAAAGCGCCGACCCCGGAGGGCACAGTCAACCTTCAAATCCCCGCCGGCTCGAGCGCCGGCCGGAAACTGCGCTTGAAGGGTCGGGGCATACCCGGCGAACCGCCCGGCGATCTTTACGCCGTGCTGCAGATCGCTCTGCCGCCGGCCGATTCGGAAGCGGCCCGCCGGATCTATCGCGAGATGGAAGAGAATCTTGCCTTCAATCCCCGGGCTAAACTGAAAGTGTGAACCATGGCCAACGATCAGGAAGGCTTTGTACTGGCCGGCACCATCATCGACGAGCAGACGGAGGTGACTCTGGACGACCTCTCCGTTTTCTGTTCCGTGCGCCGCGAACGGATCGTGGCGTTGGTGGAGGAGGGCGTTATCGAGCCGAAAAGCGGCGGTTCGAAGGAGTGGCGATTCGCGGGGCACAGCCTCCGTCGCGCGGCCAAGGCCCTTCGCCTGCAACAGGATCTGGAGATTGATCTTGCCGCGGTCGCCCTCGTTCTCGATCTACTGGAGCAGATCGATACGCTGAAAGCGCAATTGCAGTCGGGCAATCGCGGCTGATCCTCGGTGGCGGCTTCCTGGCTCAGAGCCGGAGTTCCGGCCTGCTGGCGACGCCGTCCGCGCTCTGGTAGTATAAATTCGCCTCACGATAGAAGACGGCGAGCTAGAAGGGTTGCTTCATGTGCTTTTTAGTGCCCGCCATCGTTCTTGTCGGCTCGATTGTCGGCCCGCCGGCCTCGCCGGCGGCAGCGCTTAGCCTCCCCGAACTCAGTCCGGCAAGGGAAGCACCCCTCTCGGGCTTCCCGCCTGTTTTTGCAACGTTTCGGCTTGCCGCGAGCGCGTACAAGGCTCCATCGGCCGATACCGTGACTCCGCCCCCCGCTGAGGCGACCGGCACCACCACGCGCGCGACGACGACGACATCGACGACAACCCCGGCCACGCCGGCCGCGACGTCGGAAACGGGCAACTCCGGCAGTGAGCCGTCGGCTACGCCGAATCCCAATGCCTACAAACCCCCCAGTGTCGAAATCGCTCCGGGCGGCATAACGATCTATCGAGGTTCGGGCTCGCCTTAACCTTCGCCGAACTGAGCGGGCCTCGATCCGGTCCGCCATTTCGGGCGGAACAACCGACTTGTCATGGGGTTCTTGAGCGAAACGCGCCCGCCACATGATCGCTTTTCCCACCGGCGAATGCGTGGTAATCGATCCGGCATTCCTTGGCACTTTGGCGCCTCGGGTGCAGCGAGATTCTGAACAGCAAGGACTGTGGCACATAAATGCCAGTTGAGACCAGCATTGCCATGTCGCCCGACGCGCGGCGAGATCTCGCTGAATCGCGCCTGCCGCGACCGTTGCGAATTTCCCTCCCTTGGCCAATCCGCCGGGCCCTTCGCATCAATCACGTCACCTTGGCTCTGCGGGTCGCCTTGGGGGCGGAACTGATCGCCACGCTTGTCGGCGTCTGGTGGTTCGCCGTCCACGGCATCGGTTGGGTGGAATTCGCCGTATTTGCGCTCATGTTCATGATGAGCGGGCTGGGCATTACCGTGGGCTACCACCGCATGTTCGCCCACCGCTCTCTGCGGGCCCGCCCATGGGTTCGGCTCGTGCTCGGCATCTGGGGCGCGACGGGCATGCAAGGCCCGATACTCTATTGGGTATCCATTCATCGAAAGCACCATCGATATCCCGACGCGCCGGAGGATCCGCACTCGCCGCGGCCGCGGGGATCTGGGCGCTTCGCCGCCGTGAAAGGCGCCTATCACGGGTTTGTCGGTTGGATTCTCAGCGGGTCGTTCTGCCTTTACACGGACTACATCAAGGATCTGCGCCGGGACGCCATCGTCCGCTTTGTCGACCGCTTCTATCCGGTCTGGGTCGTCGCCGGAATCCTCGTCCCGGGACTGATCGGTTGGGCTTGGTATGGAACCTGGGATGGTTTCATCGCCTGCGCCTTCGCCGGTGGTCCCATTCGACTGTTCTTCACCCTGACGGCCGCGTGGTACGTGAATTCGGCCGCCCATCTTGCCGGGCGCCGCCCCTTTGCGACGGCGGACGCCAGCCGCAACAATCGGTTCGTGATCGTGGCCTCGGTGATCGGCGAGGGCTGGCACAACAATCACCACGCCTTCCCCCGATCGGCCAATTTCGGCTTGCAGCCGGGCCAGGCCGATATCGGTTATTTCTTTATTCGGTTGCTCGCGCGCCTGGGCTTGGTGGACAGGGTTCTCGTAGCATCGGGGCAATCTTTCGTGGCGGCCGAACCGGAATCGCAATAGATCGCCTGCTGGGGCCCCGCCGCGAGGTCGCCTGCCCAGTATGTTTTTTCGAACGGCTTTAGGCTAGGGTGCGCCCGACGGCAACCAATTCTCTCGAATAGGATCCAGATGAAAAAATCGAGCAAGAAAGTTCGGTCCAACCGGCGCAAGTCCAAGCTGAAGGCCAGTCGCCGTCGGCAGCGCGCCAGAGCCGCCTAGCGCCTGATCGTCTTAGGCCTATTCGGTGTCGGCGTATTCAGCACCGGCCAAACGATCCGTTTGATGGGGATAGGTCGCTCGATTGCACTGGCCGCTCGGCGACGTCTCAAGGGCGCGCCGAACTTTGTTCGGCCCGCGCCCGTGACGGAGTCGCCACAGGCGCGTCCGATTCATCCGCCTGTCTAGTTACAGGGCGCCGGACCGGCGTTGATCTGATTCTGCGTGGTCAGGCCACCCACAGCACCGCCCGCGACGGCGCCTGCTGCAGCACCCAGCAGCGGATTTCCACCGAGCGCCCCTAGTACAGCGCCACCGGCAGCGCCGATGCCCGCTCCCGTTACCGCCCGACAGCCTGGCGATTGACCGCAACCGGAGAGGGCGATTGAACCAACCGCCAAGAGAGTGATCAGCATAGTTGAACGCATCAATGGCCTCCATCGTTAGCAATCAGAATCACGGTTGCAATTCTGAATCCCCCGCACTCGTTCTGCAAGGGGATAACGCGCGCCACGCAGGTTTGTTCCCAGGTAGGAGGCCTTGGCCCGGCGCTCGACCATCCCTATCGGATGCGCCGGATCAACAGGAGTAAGTAGTTCTCAGTATGTGAATGGCAAGAAGTTGGCTTTCCATGCACACTGGCGGGCGCCTGATTCCCAGAAAAGCGAGCAGGCGGTGGAGCATCGCGGCCCTCCCGTTAAGAGGCGAACTCGGCCTTCTTTTGGCAGCATATGTCAGGCATGAGAGTTAACGTAAGCCACCAATGGTAAACGATTGGTTTAGTGACAAAATCAAGTCAATCAGGCCCATCGCCAAATCGTGATCCAGTTCGAAGCACGAATGACGGCAGATTGAGCAGAACCCCGGATTTGGAGAATCGATTTGCGTTCATGGCCCGCGCGCAACCACGCCGGCGGCGAATCCTCGCCGCTCGATCGGCGGCGATGTCGCCCGTGAGGACCGCTTGACGATTCTCGATCGCCACGTTTCCTCGGCCGTGTCCGCCTGGGCCGGTTTCCTTGCCATGTGCCTGGGCATGTTCATGGCGATTTTGGATATTCAGATCGTGGCCAGTTCCCTGCCTGAAATTCAGGCCGCCCTCGACATCCCGCTCGACCGGTTGAGCTGGGTCCAGACGGCCTATCTGATTGCCGAGGTGGTGGCGATTCCTTTGACCGCCCGCATGACGCGGCTGCTGTCGCTGCGCGGCCTGTTCGTCAGCGCCGTGACGGGCTTCACCCTCGCCAGCATCGGCTGCGCGCTCAGCCACAGATTCGAGACGCTAATCCTGTTCCGCATCATTCAGGGCTTCTGCGGCGGGATTGTCATTCCGGCGGTCTTCACCGCCGGGTTCCTGCTGTTCCCCGAGGGCCGGCGAATCCTTCCTACCGCCGTGGCCGGCGTATTCGCCATGCTTGCGCCCACCCTTGGGCCTGTGGTCGGAGGCTATATCACCGAGACATATTCCTGGCATTGGCTGTTCCTGATCAATCTAGGGCCCGGAATTCTCGTCGTTCCAATTGCAGCCTGGCTGATCCGCGCCAGCCGGCCCGATTGGCGATTGCTCCCCCATCTCGATTATGTCGGAGTGGGGCTGATGGCCCTTGGCCTCGGGTCGCTGGAGATCTTGCTCAAGGAAGGGCCGAAACATGCCTGGTCGGGCAGTATTGTATTTCTTCCGCTGGCCTCTTGCCTCATCGCCGGTGGCGGCGCGATCCGGCGCTGCCTTCATCGTGCCGATCCCATCGTCGAATTGCGGCTTCTGGGCGACCGCGCCTTCGCTATGAGCTGCATCTACAGTTTCGTCCTGGGCATGGGCCTCTATGGTTCGGTTTACCTGCTGCCCCTGTTCCTGGGCTTGGTGCGCGAGCACACGCCGCTTGAAATCGGTGAGATCATGATCGTATGCGGCGTCGCTCAATTGGTGATGGCACCGCTGGCCGCCGCCGCCGAGCGGCGCGTCGATGCGCGGCTGCTGACGGCGGTGGGCTACGCGCTGTTTGCAGCTGGCCTGTTGAGCAATGCCTTTGCCACATACGAGACGGATTTCGCGGGGCTGTTCTGGCCTCAGGTTCTGCGGGGCGTCGGCACGATGCTGTGCTTGCTGCCCACGACCGCCATCGCGCTCGCCGGCCATCCGGGCGACATGTTGGCCAATGCGAGTGCGCTGTTCAACCTGATGCGCAACCTGGGCGGGGCCATCGGCATCTCGCTGGTCGACACGATTCTCGAGCGACGGCCGCCGGTGCATGTGGCCGAACTCGTGGCGCGGCTGCAGGCGGGCGATCCAGATGCCGCGCGGATCGTGGGATTGCCGGTGGATAAATTCCATGGCGTCGCCATGGCGCCGGTGGACGAGGCCACGAAGGAAGCCGTGGCGACGCTGGTGGAGCGCGCTGCCCTGGTCGTGTCGTTCAACGAGGCCTGGCTGGTGTTCGGAATTCTCTTCGCCTTGGCCATGTTGGCGGCCCCGCTTATCCCCCGGATCGATCCACGGCGCCTGAGCTAACGATCCGACCCGACGTGTCGGGAGTTGTAAGCAACGTCACGGCCGGAGCGACCGTCCGATGATCCGCCAATGGCAAATGAAACCATCGATATTGGCGTTGAGGCGGCACCTTTGGCAATGCCGCCGACGGAAGGATATGTTGAAATAGACGGAGTTGAAGGCCGGGGTCCGGCTGGCGATCGGTTGTTGGAGGCAAAGGCATTGAACCAAACACCATTATCACCGGACGGGATCATGCGCCTGGGCTTGGGCTTCTGGGGCTCGAAGGCGTTCCTGAGCGCGGTGGAGCTTGGTCTTTTCACAACGCTGGCCAAAGGTCCGCTGGACCATGACGCCTTGCGGGAAAAACTCGGCTTGCACGAGCGCGGCTCGCGCGATTTCTTCGATGCGCTGGTGGCGCTTCGCATGTTGGACATGCGCGCGGGCAAATACGCCAACACGCCGGAAACGGACATCTATCTCGATCGGGCCAAGCCGTCTTACATCGGCGGGTTGCTGGAGATGTCCAATAGGCGCCTCTATCCGTTCTGGGGCCATTTGACCGAGGCGTTGCGCAGCGGCCAGCCGCAGAACGAGTCCAAGGACGGCGGACCAAATCCGTTCGCCGCCATGTATGCCGATCCCGTCAATCTGGAGGGTTTCCTTAAGGCGATGACGGGTGTCAGCCTGCCGACGGCGCGAGCGATTGCCACCGCCTTCCCTTGGGCGAACTACAAGACCTTCGCCGATATCGGCTGCGCCCAGGGCGGGCTGATGGTCGAGGTCGGCGCCGCTCATCCCCATCTCTCGGGCATCGGCTTCGATCTGCCGGCAGTGCAGCCGGTGTTCGAACAGTATGTGAAGGAACGGGGCTTGGCCGGCCGGCTGGCCTTTCAACCCGGAAATTTTTTCGAAGATGCCTTGCCCAAAACCGAAGTGCTGGTGATGGGACATATTCTGCACGATTGGAATCTGGTGCAGAAGCAGATGCTGCTGGGAAAGGCGCATGCGGCGTTGGGCGACGGCGGCACGCTCATCGTCTACGACGCGATGATCGACGATGGACGGCGGGAGAATGCGTTTGGCCTATTGATGAGCCTCAATATGTTGATCGAAACCCCTGGCGGGTTCGACTACACCGGTGCCGACTGCCTGGGCTGGATGCGCAATGCAGGGTTCCGCGAGGTCCGCGTCCAGCACCTCCAGGGGCCGTATTCGATGGCGCTGGCGACGAAGTAAGAACCTGAGCGGCAGATTGTGGCAAGCCGGCCGATGTTTCGAACTCTTATGCCTGCTACCCTGAAGATCGAACTCGAAGAGGGTAAAGTTTCAGCCCGAGGGTGTCGCCACTCGGTGGCACACCCGGCGCAACAGTTGAGATTCGTCTAGCATGTCGGTTCGACCGGGGACAGACTGGTACGCCCGCGGCGAGGCTTGGTGCAACCGGGAGCCGATGCCATTGTTTTATAGTAGGCGCTGAGAATATTGAAGGAGACCGTCATGATCCGTATCGCGATGCTGTTCGCGGCCACGCTGAGCCTGGCCCTGTCGCTCAACATCACGAATGCCCGGGCGGTCACCGATTGCCCGCCGAATTCCCAAGGGGTGCCTGGACCGTTTTATGTACTCTTCGCCGTCGGCAGCACCCATATCGATGCGGCGGGCATGGGAAAAATTCAAGCGGCGGCCAAGCTGGCCAAGGACCTGTACATCCGCAAGGTGTGCGTGCGCGGTAAGGCGGACAAGCAGGGGAATGTCGGAGCCAATTTCACCCTCTCGGTCAAGCGCGCCCAGGCGGTTGCCGATGCGCTGGTCAGGCAGGGGGTCGATGCCAGCACGGTCGTGGTGGTCGGTAAGGGCGAAGGCTACGGAGATTCGATCAATATCTTCGACGATAGCCAGATCGATCGTAGCGCGAGAATCTCTCTCACCAAATGATCGCCTCGGGCCAGGCGACTGAGGCAGCGGTTCGGCGTCAAGATCTGCAACGAGGTCAACGTTCAGGAGCCCGGCGTTGCGGATCGGCCGGCAGGGCGCACTACTGCCTGTTATCCGCTGAACAGCCCCCGAAAGGGGCCGAGGCGGCGGCGATGTTCGATCCAAGCTGAGCGGGCGGCCAATTCTGGGTGGAGGCGGGCAGGCGCCGAAAGGAGTTCTATTTTCCCTTCGGCCGGTCGACGCTAGAGAACCGAGATGACCTTGCCGGTCTGCAGCCCTTCGACGGATTTGACATAGGCATCCGCAACACGTTTGCCCGGCACCGCTTCGAATCCCCGGAAGTAGGCGCCGAAGACGGGCAGCGATTCGATCAAGACGCCCGGGCTCACCACATTGATGCGCAGGCCCCGAGGCATTTCGATGGCGGCGCCGACGACGAAGCCGTCGAGTGCGCCGTTCACCAGGCTGGCCGCCACGCCGTCACGGATGGGATCGTGGTTCAACAGCCCGCTGGTGAGCGTGAAGGAGCCCTTGTCGTTGATATGGTCGCGGCCGATCAGCACCAGATTGACCTGGCCCATCAGCTTGTTCAGCAAGCCGATCTGCATCTCCTTTTCGGTCATGGCGGTAAAATCGCCGAAATGAACCTTGCCTGCAGCGGAGACCAGGGCATCGAACCGCCCGATCTTCTTGAACAGGGCGCGGATCGAATTGCCGTCGGCGATATCGACCTGATGTTCACCGCCGCGACTGCCGACCTTGACGATCTCATGACGGTCCTGAAGGGCCGCCACGACGAATTTTCCGATTGTGCCGGTCGCACCCACAACGACGATCTTCATATTAAAGCGCTCCTTGGTCGGTCATTTTCTTGATTCTAGCATTGGGATCCGGGTTCGCCCATGCCAAGAGTGGCCGGCAGGTGTAAGACTGTCATATGGCTGACCCTTCCTCGTGATAGGGACATGCGGCAAATCGTTCGTCGGACAAGGAGACCCAGCAAATGCATGACGGTACGACGCTGACCTTTCGCACGCCCGAGACGATTCCCAACGGCCTGCCGGCGCATGAGCCGCGGCTGGTGCGGGCGACGGCGGAATCGTTTGCCGATTACGGCACCATCGTCACCGATCCGGACAATCACAAGGTGGAAATCGTGCGCTGGCCGGCGCTGGGCTGGCGGCCGATCGATCCCAATACAGGGGATGAAGGCGGCACGACCGAAGGCATTTTCTCCTTCTGGTGGAAGGGTGAGGTTCTATACGGACGCAACGAGGCGGTGGGCGATGCCTATCTGCTGGGCTGGTCGCGCGATCCCGCGAAAGCATCCGAGACGGTGACATCACCGGATCGTTCGCGGGTCATGATCTGGCATGTGAACTACCATCCTGATGGTGGACAGATGTTCTATCCCCTGGACGGCATGCCCTTCGTGGTCCCACTGGCCCTGCCTGGCGACGACGTGAAGCCCGATGATTTCGTCGCTTTCTATTGCGATGGCAGCTTCGGTGTCTGCATCCACCCCAACATCTGGCATGAAGGCGTCTTCCCGCTGAGCGAGTCGGCGCGCTTCTTCGACAGGCAGGGAAAAGTTCATGCCCGGGTCAGCTGCAACTTTCCGCGGGAGTTCGGCTGCCTGCTCTCGGTGCCGCTGCGCGAACCGGACTAGACTTCGGCGGTCCTCAGGCTCTTTGGCTGCGAGCCCACCATTGTGCCAATTGCGTGGCGACTTGAACCGCGCCTGAATCCTTCAGTTCATTGGCACGGGTGACCGCCTGCCAGGTCGTGGGCAGGCCTTTGCCCGTCAAGCGTTTCAATACCAGACCGGGGATGCGCGAGGCTGGCTCGACGGCCCAGCGGCTGAGGATCGAAACGCCCAGGCCCTGGCGAACCATTTCGACGATCATGGCAACGTCGCCAGTCCGGCGCCACCGTTTGGGCATCGCGCGCGCGGGGCGGAAAAAGCGTTCGTCCTCGAAACCCTTCTCGGGAATCGTCGAATAGCTGAGATAGGTCTCGCCGGCGAAATCGGTGGCCTCGAGATGGCGCCGCCCGGCAAGATGGTGACCGGAGGGCAGCACGGCGACGAGCTCGTCGTCGAACAAATGATGGCGATGGACGCGACGGTCATCGACCTCGCCCCCGCAAATCGCGATGTCGATCTTGCCGTCGACTACGGCCTTGATGAGAGGGAAGGAGAGGCTGTTGTCCAGGATCTCGATATCGAACCTGGCGCCTTGGGTCCCCACATCGGCCATAAAATGCGGCAGCCAGGTGTGGCAGGCATAGGCGCCGGTGCCGACCCGCACCACCGGCCCGAAGCCCTCGCGGAAGAGGGCAAGATCGCCCTCGATGCGGTCGACCTCGCCCAGGATGGTCTTCGCGGCCTGGAGAAGTTCTTCCCCAATGGCCGTCAGATGCAGGCGCTTGCCGACGCGATGGAAAATCTCCACGGCGGTTCGCCGCTCGGTTTCCCTGATGTGATGGCTGATGGCGGATTGGGTGATGCCCAGCGCCTGGGCGGCGCGCGTCAAGGAGCCTTGGCGATCGATGGCCACCAGCATGCGCAATACTTTGATATCGAGCCCGGCGGCCAGGAGCACCTCCCGCGATTTGTGCCTTAATATGAATTTTCTTCATGATAATGGCAGAAATTATGAGTTTCTCCTAGAGGCCCTCATGCCTCATATCTGGGGCCGCGCAAGCCTAGGCCGGGATTCGTTCGAAACCCTGGGGCTGCCCGAAATCACGAGCACAGCGACCATGGCGAGAAACCCGCGTTACGACCTCCTTTTCGAGCCCCTGAAGATCGGGCCGGTGACGGCGCCGAACCGCTTCTATCAGGTGCCCCATTGCACCGGCATGGGGATGGATCAGCCGGGCAGCCTGACGCGGCTGCGCGAGATCAAGGCCGAGGGCGGCTGGGGCGTGGTCAATACCGAATACTGCTCGATACATCCAACGTCGGACGACGCGCCCTATCGCACGGCCAGCCTTTGGGACGATCGCGATACCGGTGTCCTGGCGAATGTGGCCGATGGCATCCATAGGCATGGCGCACTTGCCGGCGTGGAACTCTGGCACGGCGGGATCAAGGCGCCCAACCGGGCCAGCCGCGAAGTCACTCTTTCGGTGTCCGGGGGCCCGGGGCATTACATCCAGCCGCTTCAGACCCGCGCCATGGATCGCGAAGACATCCGTGCCGTGCTGCGCTGGCAGAGGGATTCGGCCAAGCGTGCCATGCAGGCCGGGTTCGACGTCGTCTATTGCTATGCCGGCCATGGCTATCTGGCATTCCAGTTCATCTCGCGGCGCTGGAATCGCCGCATCGATGAATATGGCGGCCCGATCGAAAATCGCGCCCGGCTGCTGCGCGAGATGATCGAAGTGACCAAGGACGCCGTGGGCCATAAATGCGCGGTGGCCGTGCGCCTGGCTATGGACGAGCTGATGGGCGAGGCGGGGGTGACCCACGAGCGCGAAGGCCGCGAGGTGGTGGAGATGTTGGCCGAACTGCCCGACCTCTGGGACGTCAACATCTCCTACGTCGAGAACGATTCGATGAGCGCCCGCTTTTCCGCCGAGGGCTTTCAGGAGAAATACGTCTCGATCGTAAAGAAACTCACCACCAAGCCGGTGGTGGGCGTCGGCCGCTTCACCTCGCCCGATCTCATGGTCTCCCAGATCAAGCGCGGCGTGCTCGATCTGATCGGCGCGGCGCGGCCCTCCATCGCCGATCCCTGGCTGCCGCGCAAGATCGCCGAGGGCCGCGAGGACGAGATCCGCGAATGCATCGGCTGCAACATCTGCCGAGCTCATAACAACATGGGGGTGGCGCTGCGCTGTACCCAGAATCCCACCATGGGAGAGGAATACCGCCGCGGCTGGCACCCCGAGATTCTGCCGCCGGCAACGAAATTCAAAGAAGACTCGATCCTTGTGGTGGGTGGCGGCCCGGCCGGGCTGGAATGCGCCGCGAGCCTGGGCAAGCGGGGATATCGCGTGATGCTGGCCGAGGCACGCCGCGAACTCGGCGGACGGGTCAGCCAGGAAAGCCGGCTGCCGGGACTCTCGAGTTGGGCGCGCGTGCGCGATTACCGCCTGGGCCAGCTCGGCAAGCTCGCCAATGTGGAGGTCTTTCTCGAAAGCAACCTGTCGTCGGCCGATATCGCCAGCATGGATTGCCGGCATGTGGTTCTGGCGACCGGCGCGCGCTGGCGCCGCGACGGCGTGGGATATGCCAATTCGCAGGCGGTGGTCGGCGCCGAGGCGCCCAACCTCTGGACACCCGACGACATCCTGGCGGGCAAACTGCCCCAGGGCGATGTGGTGATTTACGACGACGACCAGTACTACATGGCCGGCGTTATCGCCGAGAAGTTGATTCAGGCCGGATGCAACGTCACCTTCGTCACCCCAGGCCTCGAAGTCTCCGCCTGGACCACCATGACCGACGAGCAGATGCGGGTGCAGACCCGATTGATGGCCGCCGGCGTCGTCATACACCTGGCCCGGCGCCTCGCCGGTTGGGATGGCACTCAGGCCCGCTTCGTCAGCATCTACGACGGCGCGCCGCTGGTTGTGGCGGGCGACGCGCTGCTCATCGCGGCCGCCCGAGAGACGAACGACGGCCTGGCGCGGGAACTCCTGGCGCTTCACGCGACCGGCAAGCTGGCGCAACTCGAAACCATCCGGGCGATCGGCGACTGCTATGCGCCGGGTGCGATCTTCAACGCTGTCTATGCCGGCCATCGCCTAGCGCGAGAATTCGACCAGGACCTGGACCGCGATCGGGTCGGCTACACCCGAGAGACCGTTTCGTTGAGCTGACCAACGCGGGACAAGAGGAGACTAATGTGACCCAAGCCCTCAACGTGGAACAGGCCAAGCCGCGGCGCCGCGACCGCAGCGCGCGGACAACGGGCATGCGCCAGCTTCCCTTCGCCCGCATTCGCAATCCCTGTCGCCCGGTCGAGTTGATGAGCGCCGATCAGATCGAGCAGATTCACGCCGCTTCGCTGCGGCTGCTGGCCGACATAGGATTCGAGGTTCTGCATGAGGAGAGCCGGTCGATCCTGAAGAAGGCTGGAGCGAACGTGAATGACTCCACGTTTCGCGTGCGCTGCGATCCGGCGATGATCGAAGCGGCGATCCTCACCGCGCCGCCGGTCTTCACCATGCATGCCCGCGATCCCGAGAAAAGCCTGGAGATCGGCGGCGACAATCTGATCTTCACTGCGGTGGGCGGGCCCGCTTTCGTCAACGATCTGGATCGCGGCCGGCGTGCCGGGACCTATGCCGATATGCGCGACTATATCCGGGTCATCCACCAGTTGAACGTCATTCATCAGGAGGGCGGCGGCCCAGTAGAGCCGACCGACTTGCCCAGCGAGACGCGCCACCTCGATTTCTACGAGTCGGTCCTGACGCTCACCGACAAATCCTGGCAATGCTGGGCCCTCGGCGGCTATCGCGTGCGCGATGCCATCGCCATGACGGCGATTGCCACTGGCATTCCCAAGAGCGAAATCGGGCAGAAGATCATCGCCGGCACGGTGATCAATGCCAATTCGCCCATGCGGCTCGACGTTCCCATGGGCGAGGGGCTGGTCGAACTGGCGCGCGCAGGGCAGGTGACGGTGGCGACGCCCTTCACTCTGGCGGGAGCCATGAGTCCGGTGACCATGGTGGGGGCGTTGGTGCAGCAGAATGCCGAGGCTCTGTTCATGGTTGCCCTGACTCAGCTCGTCCACCCGGGCGCGCCGGCGATCTATGGCGGGTTCACCTCCAACGTCGATATGCGCACCGGGGCGCCGGCCTTTGGAACGCCGGAATATGCGAAGGCCGCTATGGTCAGCGGGCAACTCGCCCGGCGCTATAAATTGCCGTTCCGTTCGAGCAACGT
>Ga0307471_100000905_pt1 | contig 15753 bp, 17 predicted proteins | sample atmos_gasesAM3C__2_FD_204566 | JGI IMG/M metagenome (GOLD analysis project Ga0307471, IMG submission 204566) | Hardwood forest soil microbial communities from Morgan-Monroe State Forest, Indiana, United States - atmos_gasesAM3C_515 | ecosystem: Environmental > Terrestrial > Soil > Temperate... | reverse complement strand
CCGCCACCCGCTTGCCGACCTGACGCTCGAGCACCATATTCACGGAGTCGGCATCGCCCAGCTCGAGGCTCTCCGGCTGGGCGTGGAGCACGCCGGCGGGCAGGTGAACGGTGGCGGCCATGATCATGACGGCAACGGCAAGTCGAACGAGCATCGGGCGCTCCGCCCGGGGGACGTGTGCCCGGCGGACGTGTGCCCGGCGGACGTGTGGTTGACGCCAAGCCGCCCTAGAAGGCGGACTCCCGCCAATCGGACGCGGGCTCGGGCGGATCACATCCCAGGCCCGCGGCCTTGATACCTTCGATGGCACAGTACTCGTCCCGATCGGACGTGTCGCCGCTGATGCCTACGGCGCCGATGGCCCTCCCCTCGCCGTCCAGGATGAGCACCCCGCCCGGCACGGGAATGAACTGTCCCTGAGAGGCAGTGGCCACCGCGCTCTGGAAGGCCGGCCGATTCTGGAGCCGGTCGCGAATGGTACGTGACGGAATGCCCATGCCGAGCGCGCCGCGCGCCTTGCCCTGGGCGATGCGCACGCGCAACGTCCCGCATCCGTCGTCGCGCTGCACGGTGACGATCTGGCCCCCCGCGTCCACCACCACCACAGCGAGCGGAAGCATTCGCTCGCGGCGGCCCGCGGCGATGGCGTGGGTGGCGACGGCGACGGCCTGCGCGAGGGTGAGCGTCGAGACGACGTGACGAAGGGCCATGACGGTTGGCGATACTAGCATCAAACCGCGCGACGGGAGAAGGGGGAAAGACGCCCCGTCGTCTCCACGCCGCCTGGATGTCGACGTGCCGATCGGATGTCTACGCCGTAGACGCGGCGCTCGCTCCGGTTTCGGGAGCACGCAGCACGCTCACCGCCACGCGGAGGCTCTCCGTCCCGCCTCCGCGCCGCAGACCTTTCACGGGCGGCACGTCGTCGTAGTCGCGGCCATGGCCCACCTTGACGTAGGTCTGCCCGACCGCCACGCCGTTGGTGGGATCGAAGCCGACCCAGCCGCTGCCCGGAAGATACGCTTCGACCCAGGCGTGCGAGGCATCCGAGCCGAGGTTGAGGCCCGGGCTTGTCTCGAGATAGCCGCTCACGTAGCGCGAGGGAATGCCGAGCATCCGGCACACCGCGAGCATCGCGTGCGTGTAGTCCTGGCACACCCCCACCCCCGCCTCGACGAAGGCGGCAATGGGCGTGTCGATCTCCGTCACGTCCTGCCGGTAGGTGAAGAATCCGTGCAGGTGCCGGGTGAGCCGGGCGAGATAGTCGACGACGTCGCCATCGCGAGGAAAGGCGGGAGCCCGCATGGCTGCCGCCCAGTCCCGGTCCAGGGGCACGCGCCGCGTGGGCGCGAGAAAGTCGAAGAAGCGTGGACGGAGCTCGGCCAGGCTGGTGGCCGCCAGGGCGACGGGGGCGGCCCGCGGATACGTGACTACGCTCGAGCGTGCCTGGATGGCCAAGCGTCGATGGGACTCCGTGATGTGAAACTGATGCACCCGGTTGCCGTAGTAGTCGGTGTGATTGCGCACGGTGGCGTCCGGGGTGAGCTCGAGGGCGAAGGACAGGAGGCTCTGGCCGTGATCGTCCATGGGGAAGAGCCGTACCTCGTTGAAGGAGTCCCACGCCGGCTCGGGATAGCGGTACTCGGTGAGATGAACGACGGTGAGGTGCACGGGCGCGTCGGCGGCGCTGCTCACGACGTGCCCTGTCTCTGCGCTTCGCGAGGCTCGAGGGTTCCCTTCACGCCGAAGTACGTGGAGCTGATGGCATCGGAGATCGCGGCCACTTCCTCGAGCAGGGTCTCGATGCCTGGCTCCCGGCTGTCGAGGATGGCCTCCACCCCCGGCAGGTACTCGAGACGGGCAGCGAGCCAGCCCGCCTGTCGGGTGGAGGAATCGGAGGCCCCCGGGTTGAGCCGCTCGATGCTCCCGAGAGTGGCGTGGAGGGCGGCCAGGTTGTGCCGCACGCTGCGAGGGAAATCGGGATCGAGGAGCAGGAAGGCGGCGATGCGGCGCCCTTCGAGCGCGGAGTGGTGGCGCTTGCGGAAGGCCTCGTAGGCCGAGACCGATTTGAGCAGGGCCATCCCGCGGTGGTTCTCGAGACCGCGGGCCACCGGCTCGAGGCCCGCCCCCTGGCGCTGGCGCACCTGGAGCAGCCGGAGCACGTTGTCCGCGCGCTCGAGGTGATGCCCGGCGAGGAGGAAGTACCAGCCGAGGTCGCGGGGCAAGGTCGCGTGGGCGATGCCGAGGAAGAGGTGGCTCGCCTCGCGCGCGGCCACACAGTACTCGTGGAGACCGTCCTCGTCGAGAATGCGCTCGGTGGAAAAGCAGAGGGCCAGATACGCCCGGTTGAGTGTCTCCCACATCTCGAGGCTGATGCGGTCGCGCAAGCCCCGCGCGTCCTCCCGCGCCCGGCTCAGGCTCGATCGGATGCTCGAGGAGTTCTGAGGATGAAAGGCGAGCCATTCCGGCACCGTCCGCCCATCCGCCCGGTCGAAGTGCTCACGGAACGCGCCTTCGTCTCCGGTCAGAGCGAGGAGCGGCGCCCACTGCTCGGTGACGATGCCCTTGGCGCCGGCAACCACGGGCGCTTCCACGATGGCGTGGTAGTTCACGTCGAGGAGGCGCGCGGTGTTCTCCACCCGCTCGATGTACCGCCCGATCCAGTACAGGTTCTCGGCGATTCGGCTGAGCATCAGCCCTGGCCGGTGTCCGACAGGACCCAGGTGTCCTTGGAGCCACCGCCTTGCGAGGAGTTGACCACGAGCGAGCCGCGCTTCAGGGCCACCCGCGTGAGCCCGCCCGGCACCACGGTGATGTCCTCGCCCACCAGGACGTAGGGACGGAGATCGATGTGACAGGGCTCGAAGCATCCCGTGTCGGAGTAGAAAGACGGGTGCCGCCCGAGGGCCACCACGGGCTGGCCGATGTAGTTGCCGGGATCGGCGCGGACCGTCTCCAGAAAAGCCTGGCGCTGGTGGGCGGTAGACTCGGGGCCGATGAGCATGCCGTAGCCGCCCGACTGCCCGACCGCCTTGATCACGAGCGACTCCGCGTTGTCGAGAATGTAGGCGAGCCCCTCCGGCTCCGCGCCGAGGAAGGTGGGGACGTTGGGAAGCATCGGCTCCTGTCCCAGGTAGAAACGGATCATGGCCGGCACGTAGCTGTACATGGCCTTGTCGTCGGCCACCCCGGTGCCCACGGCATTGGCGAGGGCCACCCGACCCTGGCGATAGACCTGGAGGAGCCCGGGGACTCCGAGCATCGAATCGGGGCGGAACACCGCGGGGTCGAGAAAGTCGTCGTCGATCCGCCGATAGATCACGTCCACCTGCTGGCGGCCCTGGGTAGTCCGCATCCAGACGCGGCGGTCCTCCACGTAGAGGTCCCGGCCCTCGCAGAGCTCGATGCCCATCTGCTGGGCGAGGAAGGCATGCTCGAAGTAGGCGCTGTTGTAGAGCCCCGGGGTGAGGAGCACGATGGTCGGCTCCTTGAGGTCACGAGGGGAAAGGCTCCGCAGCATCTCGAGGAGGGCGGTGGTGTAGTGCTGGACGGGCCGGACCCCGCGCCCTTCGAAGAGCATGGGGAAGGTGCGCGTCATGACCATGCGGTTGGCGAGCATGTAGCTCACCCCGCTCGGCGTGCGCAGGTTGTCCTCCAGCACCATGTAGCGGCCGTCGTCGCCCCGGATGAGGTCGATGCCGCTCACGTGGGTGTACACGTCGTGGGGCATGGCGATGCCGTGCACCTCGCGGCGAAAGGCGGGATTGCCGAGAACGAGTCTTCGCGGGATCACGCCCTCGTCGAGGATCTTCGCCTCGTGGTAGATGTCCCGCAGGAAGAGATTGAGCGCGCGCACGCGCTGGATCAGCCCCGCCTCGATCAGCGACCACTCGGTGGCGGGAATAATGCGGGGAAGGAGGTCGAAGGGAAAGGTGCGCTCGGTGCCGGACTCGTCGCCGTACACGGTGAACGTGATGCCCTGGTTGCGGAAGGTCAGATCGGCGAGGGCGCGCCGTCGCCCGAACTCCACGGGAGAGAGCGACCGGATGCGCTTGATGATGTCGGCGTAGTGCGGGCGCGGTGTCCCGTCGGCCTCGAACACTTCGTCGAAGAAGCTCTTCGCGTCGTAGTCGGCGAACACGGCCCGTCCTCCGCTGCCGTGCTGACCCGTCCCCTCTGCCACCGGACTCAGCGGGAGCGCGCCAGCCGCTTGAGCGGCGCGTCCTTGAGCCGCGTGATGATCCACTCCTTGTCGAGCCGCGCGCCGATCCGCCGATAGAAGCGGATGGCCGGGACGTTCCAGTCCAGCACCGACCATTCCATTCTGCCACAGCCGCGAGTCACCGCGATCTTCGCCAGCGCCTTCAGGAGCGCCTTGCCCGCTCCGCGCCCGCGCTCCGCGGGGAGCACGAGGAGGTCTTCCAGCCAGAGCACGGGCTTGCCGAGGAAGCTCGAGTAGGTGAAGAAGTAGAGGGCGAGGCCCACCGGCGTGCGTCCCCGGCGGCAGATCAAGGTCTTGAAGTAGGAGCGCGGGCCGAATCCGTGGCGGCGGACGTGGGCGGGGGTGATCTTGACCTCGTGAAGCAGCCGCTCGTACACTGCCAGCTCGCGGATGAGGGCGACGATGGTCACCGCGTCGCGGGCCGAGCCGGGCCGGATGCTGAAGGCGGCCCGCGCCATCAGGCGGCCGCCATGTCCAGCAGCATCTCCGCGTAGCAGCGGGCCCCCGCCTGGAGATTCTCCACGGAGATGCGCTCGTCGTTGCCGTGGATCCGCTTCCAGTCCTCCGCCTCCAGCACGAAGGGGCCGAATCCGTAGCCGTGCATCCCGCAGCGTCGGAACACCCAGTTGTCCGTGAAGCCCACCATGATCTCGGGCGCCACCACCGCTCCCGGGGCACGCCGGCGCAGGGCATCGGCGAGCGACTTGTAGAGCTCGGTGTCCGGGGGCGAGAGATTCGGCACCTTGGCCGTTCCGGTCAGGCTCACCTCCACGTGTGGGTCGGCGATGACCCCGCGCACCCAGCTCGCGATCTCCTCCGGATCCTCGCCCGCGAGCATGCGGCAATCGAGATCGGCCACCGCTTCGGGCGGAATCACGTTTCGCTTCTCGCTGCCCTTGAGCATGTTGATGGCGAAGGTGGTCCGCACGAGGGCGGCGTGGTGCCGGTTGGCGAGGAAGCGCGCGCGAAATCCCGGCTCGCCCAGTGACTCCGCGAGCCGGTCGAAGCCCGCCCCCTCCCCGCTCGGGAGCACCGAGGCCATGCGGGCGAAGTATTCCTGGATCTCGGGGAGAACACGAAGGGGCCGTTCCGCGTCGAGGAGCCGGCCGAGGGCGCGCACGAGGCGATGGGGAGCCGTCTCCGGCCACGGCATGGAGCCGTGGCCGGGCTCGCTGCGCGCGGTGAGGCGGAGGGGCAGACCCGTCTTCTCCGAGATCACGATGGAGCCGAAGGGCGCCCGCCGGGGCGCCTCGCCGGCGTGGATCGCGCCCAGCTCTGACAATGCGTACTCCGCGCCGTCGATCCAGGCGCGCCGCTGGTCGGCGACCCACTGCGCGCCGAACCGGCTCCCCGCTTCCTCGTCAGCGGTGGCGAGAAAGATGAGATCCCGCTTGAGCGGCACCTTGGCGCGCACGATGGCGAGGAGGGCGGCGAGCTGGACAACCCCGGTGGACTTCATGTCAAGGGCGCCGCGCCCGTACACGTAGCCGTCCCTGAGCAGGCCGCCGAAGGGATCGACGGTCCAGTAGCGCTCGTCGGCGTAGACCACGTCGATGTGATGATGGAGGACGATGCCGCCCAGCGAGCCGTCGCCTCTCACCCGCGCCACGAGATTTCCCCGCCCCGGCGCCGACTCCGCCGTCTCGCTCGCCACCCCAGCGCCGTCCAGGACCTGGGCGAGGAAGCGCGTGCCCGCCGTCTCCCCGCCGGGCGGGTTGGTGGTGTTCACGCGGAGATAGTCGCGTGTCAGCTGCACCGCCTCCTCGCCGATCTTCGCCCAGTCCATCACGCGCGCACCTCTTCCCAGTGCCGGCCGGGATTCGGGCGCTTGACAAGGCGCCGCTCGAGAAGCGGTCGCGCGCGCTCCGCCTCCCCCGCGCGCAGGGCGGCCTCCAGCAGCGTGTCGTGGAAGACCTCGCGCTGGGCGTGGCTGCCCCCCACCTCGATGATCCGCTCGTCGATCGGCGCGATCTTGGCCACGGCGTCGTGATAGTCCTCGCGCGCGAAGGCGTGCAGGCCCTCCATGAGTGGCACCACCACCTCGGGGAGCGTGGGGTGGCGGGACTTCTTTCCGCGCTCGCGGAGACGGTCGAGCTGCGTCTCCGCGGCGCTCCAGTCACCCGCGGCGGCCAGGGCCATCCCCACGTGGAGGTCGTGGAAGAGGAGCAAGGGCATCTCCAGCCAGCCCCGCGCCGCCGCGCCCAGCCGCTTCCATCGCTGAGGATCCGGGCGGCCGTAGAGATCGAGCCGCCAGGCGAGGGCCACTGAATCCTGGAGGTCCGAGCCCACGGTGATCGGGATGTCGCCGAAGACGCTCTCGAAGAGCCGGCCCACGTGATCGTAGCGCCCCTCCGCCAGATGCATGAGGGCGAGGTGCCAGAGGAGATGGTTCTTGAAGTAGCCGAGGTGATCGCAGGGGTCGATGCGCAGAGGCAGGAGATCGACGCCGCGGGCATTCTCGCCCCGCTCGTAGAGCACGTGGGCGACGGTGTGCACGGCCCACGCATCCCGGGGATTCATGGCGATGGCGCGCTCGGCCAGGGGCAGGGCCTCGTCGAAGCGCCGGTTCTCCTCGAGGGCGAAGGCGTGGTAGCCGAGCATGAAGCCGTCCCCGCCGAGGGCGTGCCGTACAGATTGGGTCAGCTCCAGCATCTCGGCCGAGCGTCCCTGCCAGAAGTAGATGTAGTAGAGACGCTGCATCAGCACCATATCGCGCGGGTGCTCGACCAGGCTCTCCTTGATCAGCCGGACCGCGTCGGGCGCGCGACCGCCTACCCACAGGGCGAGGGCCTCCACGTGGCGGCGCTCCCGGAGGGGTAGCGAGGCCGCGGCGGCGGCCGCCCGGTCGATCTCCGCCCGCCCTTCGGGAATCTTCTCCGCGAGATAGAGGGAGGTGGCGAGGGCCGCCCGGGCCAGCACGAAGTCCGGGTCGGCCGCGAGGGCCGAGCGGAAGCAATCGATGATGTCGGCGCTGAAGCCGAGCAGCCCCCGCACCCCACGGTCATAGGCGTCGACGGCGGCCCGCGAGCCGGACGACACGGGGTTGCCGTAGAGATCCGTGAGCGACACGGCGGTCATCCTAGCAGATGGCGGCGAAGGAAGGCGAGGGCGCGGGCCTCGGCCCACGAGCTCCGCCCCGCGAAGCCCTCGAGGAAGCCCGCATGGCCGCCCTCCTTGACGAAGGCGGCCTCGAGCCAGCGCGACTTCGCCACCGCGGTGCGCGGCAGGGCGGAGCCCGGCATGAAGGGGTCGTTCAGGGCATTGATGAGGAGAGTGGGCCGGCGAATCCCCGGGAGGAACTGGGCGCTGCTCGATCGATCCCAGTAGTCCCGCTCGTCGGCGAAGCCGTGCAAGGGCGCGGTGACGAGACGATCGTACTCGGCGAAGGTCTTCGCCTTGAGGGCCGCGGACAGATCGAGCACGTTTCCGAAGAGGTGCGCCTTCTTGTCGAGCTTCGCCTTCATGGTGGAGAGGAAAGACGCGGTGTAGAGCCGTCGATTGATCCCCCGGTCGAGCACGGAAGCGCACGCGGCCAGATTGAACGGGGTCGAGATGGCCGCGGCCGCCACCAGCTGCGCCGGGGCGGCGTCACCGCGCTCCCCCAGCCACTTCAGCATGACGTTGCCACCCAGGGATACGCCGACCATGCCCAGGCGCAGCCGCGGCTCGCGCGAGGTGAGCCGGGAGATCACGAACTCGAGGTCTCCCGTATCGCCCGAGTGATAGAGGCGCGCCGCCCGATTGACCTCGCCGCCGCAGGACCTGAAGTGAACGACGAGGCCGCGCCACCCGAGCTTTTCGAGGCCACGCAGAAGGCCCACCGCGTAGTGGGAGCGGGCCGAGCCCTCGAGTCCGTGGAGAATGACCACGAGCGGCGCGCCACGCTCGCGGCCGGCCAGCCAGTCGAGATCGACGAAGTCGCCGTCGGCGGTCTCGACCCGCTCGCGGCGAACCTCCGGGCGCCGGCCGCCGCGGAGCAAGGGACCCCACAGCGTCTGGAGATGGCGGCCCCGGTACCACCAGGGCGGCCGGTAGGAGGGAGCGGCAGTGGACTCTCCCTCGCCGGCCGGCCGCCCGCGGTCTCCGGAGAAGCTATTCCTGGCCTTGGAGGAGGAGCCTGACGATCTCAGGCGTGATCTCCCGCGCCCGCTGGTCGAGCTGCTCCTCCGTCAGGTTGGCGATCGGATGGGGCAGCTCCAGGAACTTGTAGTCCGGCAGGCCCCAGCTCTGGGCCATGGCGTGGCCCGTGCCCCGGAACACATCGGTCACGATGGAAGCGGAAGGAACGCCGATCTTCTCGAACAGGATTCCGTCGAGCACACTGCCCGACGAGCAGGACCCTCAGTCGCCGATGCCCGCGACGATGCAATCCACGCTCCGCCGCGCCTCCTCGATGATCTCCTCGTGGGCGGGGACGCTGGAGTTGTGCTTCCGCCACATCTTGCACTCGGCGACGCCGTACTCGTTCTTGAGGATCTCGCCGATCCTCACCAGGAGATTGTCCGAGTTGAACTTGGTGTTCTCGATGAGACCGATCCGCTTGCCCCGGAGGGAGTCCGGCCTCGGCACATAGGTGAGCGGCTGCTTGCGCGGCTCGACGGTGGGATCGAGGATTTCAAAGCCTGCCATCATGGCCTCCTGTCTTGGATGAGCTTCGTCACGCTCTGACTCGACTTCTTGCCGCCCGCCCACGCCGGGATGTAGCAGGAGAAGGCGCCGGCCCGGCCGCCCGCCGCCACCACCAGCACGTCGTCGGGGCTGGCCACGAGCGGCCGCATGCTCGTCTCGTCCTGGGGCGTGACCGATCCGGCCAGGCGCTCGACGCGCTTGATGTGGGCGACGGGGTTCTGCGTGTTCTCGTAGACGAACTTCTGGATGTCCGCCTTGGACCAGCCGTCATTGGCGATGGTGCGCATGTGCTCGCCCGCCAGCACCACCACGTACTGGGGCTGGCTGTTGGTGGCCCCGTGATGCTTCATGTCGTCGCACAGCGAGGTCAGCACCCCCTTGGCGGTGCTGGAGAGCTGGTTGTAGAACTGGCGCGGCCCCTCCGCGGCGAGCACGGTGACCGCGCTCTGCTCCTTGGTGAAGCCGCGCTGGACATGGAGCGGCGTCCACGGGCTCTCCGCCTCGTTCTCGGCGATCACGTAGCTGTACTTCCCCGGGTGCGCCACCGTCCCCCGATCGAGAGCTCCGGGCAGCGTGCCGATCACATTGCGCATGATCAGGCGCACCGCGCGCCCGGTGGTGGCATTGCTGCGCCAGCCCGGCCCGAAGAGGTTGTCCCCCGAGTTGAAGCCGAGCCGGGCCGCGATGGGGCCGTTGACGATGATGAGGGGGGCGGCGCCACCCGTGGACGCGGCGGGGCCATGGTAGCCCCACTTCGGATCGGCGATGGCCTCGATGGCCGCCAGCACGATGGGCATGTGCTCGGGCAGGCATCCCGCCATGACGGCATTGACGGCGACTTTCTCCGCGCTCACCGCCACCTGGCGATTCGTGATGAAGCAGACTTCCTTGTCCGGCTCGAGGTCGGCCGCCTCCAGCATGGCGCGCACCGCCGGCTCGGTGGGCGGGACCACGGGCAGCCCGTCCGTCCACCCCTGCTGGAAGCAGAACTCGATAGCGTGAGTCGGATCCTCGACGACGTGCCGTTTGGAGGTGAGAAGTTGTGTCGACATGGGCCAGATTATACTCCAGCGCCGGAGTGTGAGTCGGCGCGTCGCGTCCGGGAAGGCTCGCGTGAAAGCCGCCTTTGCCGTATTCTCTCCGCGTGCCGCCTCTCGTCGCCTACTTCTCGATGGAGTACGGGCTCCACGAGGACTTCCACTCCTATGCCGGCGGACTCGGCGTCCTCGCCGGCGACTTCATGAAGTCCGCGGGCGACCTCGGCCTTTCCGTGGTGGGGATCGGCCTCCGCTGGGCGCAAGGCTATACCGTGCAGCGCATCGGATCCGACGGCTACCCCTACGACACGTGGCGCGACTTTCCTCCGGGGCCCCTGCGCGACACGGGCTTTCGTGTGCGCGTGCGGGTGGCCGCGCGCGAGGTCGAGTGCTGCGTGTGGCAGGTCGAGCGCTACGCCATCGCCCCTCTCTACCTGATCGAGCCGGTGGACGAGCGGGACCGCTGGATCACCCGCCGCCTCTACGACCCCGCGCCCGACTGCCGGATTGCCCAGGAGATGCTGCTGGGTATCGGGGGAATCCGGGCCCTCCGCGCCCTCCACCTTCCCGTCGATCTCTATCACTTCAACGAGGGGCATGCGGTCTTCGCGGGGATCGAGCTCATCGCCGATCGCATCGAGGCGGGCGCCGACTTCCATGCGGCGTGGCAGGAGGTGCGCGAGAAGATCGTCTTCACCACCCATACGCCGGTGCCCGCGGGCAACGAGATCCACGCCATCGAGCATCTGCACCGTCTCGGGGCGGGCTGCGAGCTCGTGAAGGCCGAGCTACGCGAGGTCGGCGGCGACCCCTTCAACATGACGGTGGCGGGGCTGCGCCTCGCCCGGCGCGCCAACGCGGTGGCCCAGCTCCACGGAGAGACGGCACGCTCGATGTGGGCGACGGTCGACGACGCCGCCCCCATCATCGCCATCACCAACGGCGTCCATCGCGGGACGTGGCAGGACCCGCGCATCGCCGCCGCCGTGGACGGCGACGACGGCGCCCTTCGCTCGGCGCGCCGGGAGATGAAGGACGAGCTCCTCGCCGAGGTCGCGGCGAGAACGGGGGTCAAGCTGAGCCGGGAGGCGCTCACCATCGGCTTCGCCCGGCGCGCGGCGACGTACAAGCGCCCCGACCTCCTGCTGCGCGATCCGGACCGCCTCGCCCCCCTCCTGAAGGACGGCCGCGTCCAGCTCATCTTTTCCGGGAAAGCGCACCCGGCGGACCAGGCGGGCAAGGCCGTGGTCGCCCTCCTCATCGAAACGATCCGGCAGTGGCCGGAGTCCATCGTCTTCCTCGAGAACTACGACATGGCCCTGGGCCGCCTGCTCACCCGCGGCTGCGATGTCTGGCTCAACACCCCGCGCCGGCCCATGGAAGCGAGCGGCACCTCGGGCATGAAGGCGGCCATGAACGGCACCCTGAACCTCTCCATCCTCGACGGCTGGTGGCCGGAAGGGTGCGAGCACGGCGTCACCGGCTGGGCCATCGGGGACGAGACGGTGGAGCCGGATGCAGTTCAAGATGTCCGCGACCTCAAGGCCCTGTACGCGACGCTCGAGCGGGACGTGGTGCCCGCGTGGGCCGATCCCGCCCGCTGGGCCCGCATGATGCGCGCCTCCATCCGGATGGGCGTGGAGCGCTTCTCCTCGGACCGCATGGTCACCGAGTATTTTGCTCGCCTCTACTCTGCCGCCCCCTAGCCCGCCGCGGCGACACCTGACAAGGAGACGATCATGCACATGAGCGCGAACATGCAAGAGATGATCATGGAGATCGTGACGCGCTACGGCTTTCAGGTACTGGGCGCCCTCGCCATTCTCGTGGCGGGTCTGCTCGTCGCGCGATGGATCGGGGGCGCGGCGGACCGGCGCTTCCAGAAGTCGCAGATGGAGCCGCCCATGCGGATCCTTCTCGTGCGGGTGATCAGGATGATCATCCTCGTCATGGCCTTTCTCGTCGCCCTCGACAAGTTCGGATTCTCCGTGGCTCCCCTCGTGGCGGGCATCGGGGTGGCCGGCCTTGGGGCGGGCTTGGCTCTCCAGGGCGTGTTCAGCAACCTGGTGGCCGGCCTCACCATCATCTTCACCAAGCCGTTCCGGGTGGGCGAGTACATCGAGCTCAACAATGTCCACGGCGACGTGTCGATGATCGAGCTCTCCACCACCACCCTGATCCAGCCCGACTTCTCGCGGGTCATCGTGCCCAACCGGAAGATCGTGGGGGAGATACTCCACAACTTCGGCACCATGCGCCAGCTCACCCTCACCATTCGCGTACCGCACGCCACGGATCTGAACGTGGCGCTGCAGGCCGCGCACCAGGTGGCGGTACAGAGCGCCCGTGTGCTCAAGGATCCCGCACCGAGCGCGGGCATCGCCGCCGTCGACGACAACGGGTTCAAGATCGCCGTGTGGGCGTGGGTCCGCGTGGTCGACGTGGTCCCCGCCGAGCCCGAGCTCTACCAGTCGTTCGTGGAGGCGTTTCGCGCCCGTGGCATCGACTTCGGAGCCACCGCCCACGAGGTCAAGCTGCTCGAATCGGCGCGCCCGCGCTAGGGCATCGAGAGCTAGTTGCCCTTGGCGATGGCCTCGGAAAGCTCGGCGGCCCGGGCCGCGTCGAGCGGCTTGAGGCGCTCGAGGACCTTCTGGGCGTCGTCCACTCGGCCGAGCTTCACGTAGGCCTCGCCGAGGTACTCGAGCGCTTCGGGGAAGTTCGGACGGAGCCGGAGCGCCTCGTCATAGGCCTTGAGCGAATCCGGGTAGTTGCCCTGGTTGCGCTGGGCGAAGCCCAGCTCGTTCCACGCCTCGGGAAAAGCGGGCTTGAGGCTCACCGCCTTCTGGAAGAATCCCACCGCCGCCGGCCAGTTCTTCGCGTTCTTGGCGGCCATGCCGCGGCTGTATTCCTGCTCGGCCGTGGGCACGGCGCTCGGCTGAGCGCGGGGCGGCTCGCGGCTGCTCGCGGCCAGAGCCTCCCCCACCCCGAGGGCAATACCCAGGAACAGCGCCATGATCATCGCGACTCTTTTCATCGGCCACCCTCATTTTGCTCGTCCGTGATTCGTCGGGTGACGGATCGCGTGGCCCCGAAGGTCGGGATGAGAGCCGAGTGCTTTCCCGCGCCTCCCGCCACGACGACCATGATGTCCCGCCAGTCGCGGGCTATCCGTGCCACCGCTCCCGGGGGACGGTCCTTGAATCCCCCGGGAAATATCGTCGCGAATCGCGCGATGTTCTCCTGAGCGAAGCTGGCAAGGGGAACCGCCGACTGCTCCCACACCTGGCACCGGAAGTCGTCCTTGGACCACCCAGAGGAGGCGGCGGTGGCCGCGTGCTCCGGCCCGAGCACGACCAGCGGCTCGCCACCGAGATAGATGTTGTTCGAGCCGACGGTGGCCATCACGCTCGCCACGGTGGTGACGATGTTGGCCGGCGTGGTCGAGGCATGATCGTTGATGTTGTGCGGTGCTTCTGATCCGCACACGGTGACCGTGCTTTCTCCGGCCGCGAAGCCTCGCTCGACCGACAACGGCTCCCACGGGGACGCCGTCTCGTTCTCCGCCATGCAGTACGAGTACTTCCCCGGATGCCCGTGCGTGGCGCGATCTTCCTTGCCCGGGCGCGCGCCCCCCACGTTCTGCAGGGTCAGCCGGAGGGCGCGGCCGATCACGGCATTGGCGCGGGCTCCCTGCCCCAGCACATTGCCTCCGGCGTGGATGCCGAGACGCTGGGTGATGGGTCCGTTGACGATGACGAGGGGCGAGCAGGGGTGCGTCGTGGTCTGGATCGCCTGCAGATTGAACGCGGGATCGGCCACGGCTTCGACGGCGGCGAGAATGACCGGGAAATGCTCGGGCCGGGCTCCCGCCATCACCGCGTTCGCGGCGATGGCCTCCACGCTCGCCCGGCCGAGCCTCGGCACGAGGATGGCCGCGATGTCGTCGGGCCGGCGACGGGTGCCGGAGAGCATGCGCGCGACACGCTCGCGCGTGGGAGGAATGGCGGGAAGCCCGTCACCCCATCCCTGCTCCATGAGCCACGTCTGGAACTCCTCGATGTCGCCGGGCGCCTCCATCGACGGTCCGGCGCCGCCGGCGGCGGCCCTGCTCGCGTCCGGATTCTCGGTGAGGGCACGCAGCACTCGCTCGACGATGGCCTCGGCCTTGGCCGCCACCAGCGACGCCGGTATGCCGCCGATCGGGTGAGGCACCGTCACCACGGGCAGACTCGGAAGGCCCCTGGCACTGACCTGGGCCTGGGCGAGCGGAATGAACTCATCCGTCCCCAGGACCACGCAGGCCACTCCCCTCGCTTCCAGCTCCGCGGCGTCGTGGACACTCCACGACGTGCACGAGCCTCAGTCGGCTGAGGCGGTGAGGGCAACCCGCGCGACGGCTGCGATCTCCTCGAGGACGGCCACCGAGGCGCCGATCGACGAGCCGGGCTTGCCCCAGACGCGCACCGCGCGGGCCCCGCCGCGCGCCGTGAGGAGCTCGCCCACCCGCTCGAGGAGCACGCTCGCATTGGGTTTGGAGTTGTCGAGGAGGGCGATGGTCACCCCCTGGAGAGAGACCGGGCGAGGGGCGAGAGTCTTGGCCGCGGCGGCGCTCGAGCTTGCCGGATCGACGATGTGCATGTCAGGTCACCATGACGGGGCGCCGACGCAGGCCCGTCTCTCGGGTAAAGGCGCCGCTCACCAGCGCCAGGGCCTCGCAGGCCGCGCACGCGATGAAGGCTGCCGGAAAGCTGCCGCTCACGTCGAGTATCTTGCCCACGAGCACGGGAATGAGCAAGCTTCCCACGAAGCAGAACGCGTTCACCACGCCCGAGGCCGTGCCGATCAGGCCCGCAGATGCCGAGAACGATCCAGCGGTGGTGGGTCATGCACCGGAACGGCGTCCAGGCAGGAGGGAGAGGAGCGCGGCCGTCCCGCACACGATGGCCGCCGCGTCGAAGGTGAAGCGAAAGGCGGGAAGGAAGCCGAGGACCTGCGCGCGCCCTCCGAAGAGCGAGGCCGCGCACTGGACGCCCGCCACGATGCCGACGGTGCGCGCGAGAAACGCAAAGCCGCCCGCCGCCCCCTGCTGGCGCGCCGGAAATGCCGCCATGATCTGGGCGAGATTGGGCACCTGAAACATGCCGAGGCCGAAGCCCACGAGGACGAGGGCGGCCCCCACGAGGGCGAGCGGGGTCGAGGCTCCGCAGCGGCCGACGAGAAGCAGGCCGACAACCTCCGTCACGAGCCCGGCGACCATGGGACCGCGGGGGCCCCACCGGTCGGTGACGCGACCCGCGATGGGCGCGGCCACCGCGGTGGCGATCGGCGTGAGCATGAAGAGGAGCCCGCCCGCGGTGGCGCTCAGGCCACGCTCGGTCACCAGGTAGTACGGGGCGAGGAGCCACACCGCGAACTGGGCGAAGTTGGCGAGGAAGGCGAGAAGCCCGGCATGGAGGACGGGCCAGCGGAGAATATCGGTGGGCGCGACCATCCGCGCGCCGTGTCCGCCCGCGCGCGGAGTGACCGTCCACGCCGCCAGGACCACGAAGAGGGCGACGATGGGCACGCGAAACAGGAAGACGCTCTTCCACCCGAAAGCGCCCACGAGCGCGCCGCCGATGAGCGGGCTCAGGCTGAGCCCGATACCCAGCCCGGTGCTCGCCCAGCCCAGGCCCCAGCCGTGGCGAGAGGGGGGCAGCGACAGCGTCACGAGCGCGGGCGAGGCGCCGTAGAGGAGACCGCCGGCTGCTCCCTGGAGCACGCGGAAGACGAGGAAGACGGCGAAGGACGGCACCAGCGCGTAGCCCGCGAAGCACAGAAGCGAGAGCACGAGGCCGGCGCGCACCACGCGCCCCGGGCCCAGCC
>Ga0307471_100000903_pt1 | contig 15781 bp, 9 predicted proteins | sample atmos_gasesAM3C__2_FD_204566 | JGI IMG/M metagenome (GOLD analysis project Ga0307471, IMG submission 204566) | Hardwood forest soil microbial communities from Morgan-Monroe State Forest, Indiana, United States - atmos_gasesAM3C_515 | ecosystem: Environmental > Terrestrial > Soil > Temperate... | reverse complement strand
GCGAAACAGCCGGTGGCGATCTGGCTGAATCTTGAAATGGGTGAGCGCGAAGCGGAAGGATTCGGGACGCGCATCGCTTCGATCGAGGTTTCCTCGAAGACCGGAGAAGGGCGCGCTGTCTGGTTCGACGAAAAGGGCGAGGCGCTGAAAGCGCTTATGCCGCTGCTTGCTGACGCGAAGCGGCCGAAAATTGTCCACGACCCAAAACTTTTTCAACTGCTTACCGGGCGGACCGCGAATATCCACCACGCGACGCAGCTCTATTCCTATTTGTTGCGTCCCACGACGGCGAACCACAACTTCACCGATGTGGTGATGCGGCAATTCAACGTGATGATGGGAGGCGGGCCCGGGGAGCGCGCCGATTTTCTGCAGCGGCTCGCGCCTGCGCTCCACACACAGATCGAAGAACAGCAGCTCGAAAGCGTCTACGAGAAAATTGATCTGCCGCTTGCGCCGGTGATCGCGGACATTGAGCGCGTGGGCATCCGCGTCGATCCTAAAGAACTCGACAAAATGTCGCAGTCCATGGAGAAGGAAGTCCGGCGGCTGGAGAAAGAGATCTGGAAGCTCGCAGGCTCGGAATTCAACGTCAATTCACCGGCGCAACTTGCGGAAATTCTTTTCGACAAATTGAATCTACAGCCCAACGCCCGTCGCGGAAAGGCCAAAGCGCGGTCCACTGCCGCTGACATTCTCGAAGAATTAGCCGCACAACACCCGCTTCCCGCGAAAATCATCGAGTATCGCGAAATCGCCAAGCTCAAATCCACTTACGTGGACGCGCTGCCGAAACTGATCCATCCGGAAACCGGGCGCTTGCATACGAGTTTCTCGCAGACCGGAACCGCCACCGGCCGGCTCAGTTCGAGCGATCCGAACTTGCAGAACATTCCTATTCGAACGGAGCTGGGCCGCGAGATTCGCGCCGCTTTCGTCGCCGAAAAAGGAAAGATATTGCTCTCCGCTGACTACTCGCAGATCGAGCTGCGCATCATGGCGCACTTTTCACAGGACCCCGTGCTCAGCCAGGCTTTCCGCGACGGGGAGGACATTCATGCGCGTACGGCGCAGGAAGTGTTCGGCGTGGGGCCGATGGCGCAGAACGCGGAGCACCGCCGCGCCGCCAAGGCCATCAATTTCGGGATCATTTACGGCCTCTCGCCGTTTGGCCTGGCACAGCAGTTGGATATCGAGCAAAAAGAAGCCGCGAAATTCATCAACGCGTATTTCACACGCTATCGAGGCGTGAAGGAATACCTGGACAAGATTATTGCCGAAACGCGGAAAAGCGAAGTTGCGAAGACATTGTTTGGAAGAGTCCGTCCTATTCCGGAAATCAATTCACCGCAGATGCAGCTTCGGAATTTTGCGGAGCGCACGGCGCTCAATTCGCCGTTGCAAGGCACAGCGGCGGATCTCATCAAACTGGCGATGATCAATATTGACCGACGCCTGACGGACGAGAAATTCGAAGCAAAAATGATCCTGCAGGTTCATGACGAGCTGCTGTTTGAAGCGCCCAATAAAGAACGTGCCAAGCTCGAAAAAATGGTTCAAGAAGAAATGGAAGGAGTCCACAAACTGGCAGTCCCACTCGCCGTCGAAATCGGTGTGGGGCCCAACTGGCGTGATCTGGATTGATTCGCAGCGGGACGGAACTCGACAGTTTCGAGAAGAACCTTCCGTGCATCCTTTGCCGGGGTTGCGGCAGTAAAACCTTTGAATTTAGAATTGGAGCCACCTGCCCGGTCCAAATTGATTTGATTGCGTTATGACTCCTGCCCGGAAATCGAGGTGCCAATGCGTCGCGCGATCTTCCTCCTGCTTGGCCTAACCAGCACCGCGTTTCTAGTTTCTTGTAGCGGCGGAGGCAGCGGAGGTGGGACTCCGCCACCCCGCCCAGCAGTGTAATGGTAGCGCCTGCCAGCCTCCAGTTGAACAAGGGCGGGATGCAGACGTTCACGGCGACAGTGAATGGAACGAGCGATCAAAGCGTCTTCTGGGCGATTGACGAAGCGTTGCCCAACGATTCGACGCATGGAGCTATTTCTACAGGAGGAATCTACATTGCACCGGCCACGGTTCCGACCCCGCCAACGGTGACGATCAGGGCGCGATCGGCAGCGGACCCCACGAAGTCCGGCACGGCAACTGTGACGCTTCAGGCCGGGCCAACCACCAGCGTGACGATTTCACAGGCATCGGGCGAAGTCATAACGTTCGGGTCCATCCAATTCACGGCAACAGTGACGGGGAACCCTAATACAGCGGTGACCTGGAGCGTAAATGGCGTGATAGGAGGAAGCCCGCAAACGGGGTCGGTTTCGACAACTGGATTGTACAAGGCACCAAATTCGGTACCGGTGCTGACCAGCGGGAATAACAGCGGGCAGACGACTGAAGTGGTGCTCACGGCGACTTCCCAAGCGGATCCAAACGCGATGGATTCCATTTTGATGAGGATTTTTCCGCCACAACAACAAGGGCAAGGTGCGAATTCGCCGCTAGGGGTTTCCGGGGGGAATGCCAACGACAAGTCCACAAGCGGCGCAGTGTCCAGTTGTTGCGGCGGCACGCTAGGCGCATTGGTAGCGCGAGGTGGAAGCCAATACATTCTCAGCAATAATCACGTTCTCGCGCGCAGCGACACTGGTACGGTCGGCGGTCCAAACGTTGGCGATCTCATTGTGCAGCCTGGCCTCATCGATAATGGGTGTTCTCCGGCATTTACAGCTGGCAATTTGTCGCAATTCTTCAATATGGAGACCGGCGCGCCGCCGAAAATTGACGCAGCGCTAGCACTCATAAACCTGGGGGGAGTGGACTTGGCGGGTAACATCCTGCAACTGGGCGGGACGAACAATAACAACCAGCCGACGAACGCTCCGCCTCGCGCAGGGTCTGGGATTACGCCCCCTCAGGCTTTAGGCTCCCCGCACAACGGTTTGGTTGCAAAGAGCGGGCGGTCTACGGGCCTGACGTGCTCCGCCATTTTTTCCACCAGCACCAGTGTTTCCGTGGAGTATCAGAAAGGGTGCGGTACCGGCAATACCTTTAAGGTTTCCTACACAAACCAGATCGATATCACGAACAATGGCTTCAGTGCCGAGGGGGATTCTGGTTCGTTGATTGTCACGCAAGATAGCGCCGAAGCAGTGGCACTGTTATTTGCCGGAAGCGCATCCGATGTGGTGGGCAATCCCATTGCAGACGTCCTGAATGGACTTGTGGATCCGAATAATGCGCAGTCCAAACCCGTCCTTGTAGGAACACCTTCCGCGCATCCCGTCGCAGCGTGCAGCCTGCCAGGACCACAAGCCGCAATGGCCGACCGTCTTGCAGTGCAGAGAGTTGTTCCGGTCGCAGAATCGCTGAAGCAGGCCGTCACCGTGCGGGATGCGCATGTATCGGAATTGATGTCGCATCGTGAAATGCAGGCCGTCGGAGTGGGAACGAGCTACGACAATTCCCGCGAGCCAGCGATTTTACTTTTCGTAACGAGGGGGCAGCCGCGCAGCAATTTGCCTGCGCAGCTTGAGGGTATACGCACACGCATCGTCGAGGGAGATCTCTTCTGGCAGCACGGCGCGGTTTCTGCGGCCGAGAGCGCGGCGCTTGAGGAGACCGCTGTGGCCCCGCAATTGGTCTATTCCTTCTCCGAGGCGGAAATGGCGCGCGCGAAAGTCGTGCATACCGCGCATGCCGATGAGCTGATGAAGAAGGCTGGCGTGCAGGGGGTAGGCATCGGTTCAAGCGCCGATGCTCCTAGCGAAGCGGCACTGGTCATTTTTCTCATCCAAGGGCTCCCGCATGACGCGATTCCACCGGTGATCGACGGACTCCGTACGCGGGTCCGAGAATCTAACCGCTTCCGCGCCGGTTTTGGTGATGCACCCGCGAAGCGCGGGTGCTCGATGCCCGCAAGCAGAAAAACGCAGGCACCTCTGCCAGATTCCCGGCCCAAGCACTAGTTCGAACGCGGACGGCGAGTCGAACCGTCCCTTTCCATTCTTCCTCCTTTTCTTCCTGCACGCGCGGGCGTAGAATCCGTTCAAAACTAAGCCGAACACGCTCCGTCGGCGGGCCCTTTCAGTGAGGAGGAAACTATGCGCAGGACGCTTCTCGTCCTGGGTGCGTTTCTGCTCGCGAATTTCGGGATGTCATCCGCTAAAACGGATTCGACCCAGGAAAAACCGGGCAGCACCGAGCCCAAGATGACGCCCGAGGAGGCTGCCAGGAAGAACCCCGTCCCGTCGACGCCGGAAGGTCTGGCGGAAGTGCGCAAACTATACAGCTACAATTGCGCGATGTGTCATGGAAAGACCGGCGATGGCAAGGGCGACCTCGTCGCGGACATGAAGCTCGAGCTTCTCGACTGGCGCGAAGCTTCTTCTCTCGAGAAAATGACCGACGGCGAACTTTTTTGGATTATCAGCAAGGGCAAAGGAAAGATGCCTGGCGAAGGCGATCGAACATCGGAAAAATTACGCTGGAACTTTGTGAACCTGGTGCGCTCTTTTGCCAAGAAGGGCAGCTAAGAAATACTTGGATTTTTCCGCGGACTCCAGGACCGAAAAGCTGAGCTGGCGCGAATGCAGGGTAGGTAGATGAGCATCGCGGCGCCTGTGCTATCCTCAGTTCGAAATCCATTCCAACAAGGGGTTTTTCCATGGCTCACGCGCCACAATTCTTGAAACTTGTGAACGAATCGAAAAAGAAAATCAAAGAGACGAATGTCGCGGACGTAAAACGCCGCATGGACGCCGGTGAAAAATTTCTTCTCGTGGATGTCCGCGAGGATAACGAATGGATGAACGGGCATCTGCCGGGAGCAGTCCACATGGGTCGGGGCATCATCGAACGCGACATCGAGCAGCAAGTGCCGGACACCAGCGCGAAGATGATTCTGTATTGCGGCGGCGGATTCCGATCGGCGCTGGTGGCGGAAAACCTGCAAAAAATGGGCTACACCAACGTCGAATCCATGGATGGCGGCTGGAAGGGCTGGGTGGGGGCGGGGCTGCCGACAGCTCGGGGCTGACAGCCGCATTCGATTTCTTCTAGAAAGGATCTACGGATGCTTATGCGAAAACTCACTGGCGTACTGACCGTGTCGCTGGCCGCGCTTGTAGCGCTCACGCTCAACGCGGGCGAAGACAAAAAGAAGGAGGCGGCGGCGAAGGAATCGGTGAAACCTTCGTACGAGATGCCGCAGCCAGAGAAGGAGACGCTGGATCTGGAGATGTACGGAAGGATCCGCGAAGAAGCGACTGCGCATTCCCACGTCATGGAATATGCATCGGGCCTGATGGACGGCATTGGGCCGAGACTAACGGGTTCGGAGAACCTGAAAAAGGCGAACGAGTGGACCAAAACTCAATTTGCCGCGATGGGCTGCAGCAACGCGCATCTGGAGGACTGGGGCGAGTTTGGGATGGGTTGGCAACAATTGAACACCTGGGTGAGGATGACTTCGCCCGACTCGGCGGTGTTTATCGCGCAGGCCGCGCCGTGGTCACCGGCGACAAAGGGAGCAGTCAGCGGCGCCGCCACTTGGGTTGAGATCAAGGAAGAAAAGGACTTTGAGAAATACAAAGGAAAGCTCGCGGGCAAAATCGTATTTCTTGGAAACATGCGGGAAGTGAAACCCGTGGATAAGCCACTGTTTACCCGGGATGATGAAGCGGAGCTGAAAGGAATTCACGAGTACCCGATTCGTCTGAACGACACGGAAAATTCTTTCCAGGCTTTTTTGAAGAGCCAGGAATTCCGGGAAAAGATTGGGAAGTTTCTGGCGGGAGAAGGAGTGGCTGCGGTGATTACGCCGAGCCGCGACGCGCGAAACAGCGGAGGGTCCGGCGGAACGATCTTCGACGACACCGGTGCTGGATTCGGGTGGCTGATTTACCAGAAGGATCACGCGAACCCGTTGCCGGTGGCCGTGACCGCGATTGAAAATTACGGGCGCGTGCACCGTTTGTTGAAGGCCGGTGTGCCCGTGACCATTGAACTCAACATTGATACGAAATTTACCGGCGAGCATGAGCACGGGTTCGACACCATTGCTGAAATTCCCGGAACCGACCCGAAGCTGAAAGACGAGTTGGTCATGGTGGGCGGGCACCTGGACTCGTGGGCATCAGCGACGGGAGCTACGGACAACGGAGCGGGAACCGTGGTGGCCATGGAAGTGATGCGCATCCTGAACGCGCTGCAGGTGAAGCCTCGGCGAACCATTCGCGTTGGATTGTGGACCGGCGAGGAACAAGGCGAGTTTGGGTCATTTGGGTATGTGAAGGAACACTTCGGGTACGTTCCGCGTTCGACGGCGCCGGATCAAATGACGGTGACGGAGTTCGATCGCGACCCGGCCGGTCCCATTGTACTGAAACCGGAGCAAAAGAAAATCTCCGCGTATTTCAATCTCGACAATGGGAGCGGGAAGATTCGGGGAGTCTATTTGCAAGGGAACGCGTCGGCGGGGCCGATTTTTGAGCAATGGATTGAGCCTTTGAAAGACGTCGGCGTCTCGACGATCACGGACCGGGACACCGGCGGAACAGACCACGAAGCGTTTGACGCGGTGGGAATACCGGGATTCCAATTTATTCAGGACCGGCTGGATTACGGTTCCCGCACACATCATTCGAACATGGATACGTACGAGCGCTTGCAGCCCGAGGATCTGGCGCAAGCTGCCATGGTCGAGGCCATTTTCGTGTACAACGCAGCCATGCGCGATCAGATGCTGCCGAGGAAGGCGTTATCGCATCCGGAGTTGGAGAAGGAGCTGTCGAAACCGCTGAAGGGTGTGATGCCGGGGGCAGCAGCAAAGAATTAAGATGTTTTTGCCGCCGTCGCTGGCGGGATGTTCTGGTTCAGACGGAAAAAGTTGCCTGGATCGTAGATTGTCTTGATTGCCCGGAGGCGCTCCCACCGCTCGCGATACGCCTCGGGAACGCGATCGCTTTCATCGCCACTCATGAAATTGACGTAAACTCCCGGAACCATTGCCGGCCGCAACTTCGCAAACAAGCCGCGAATCCATGAAATATTTGCGGCGTCGTCCGCGGGGTTTGACCAGTTGCCAAGCAGATTGAGAACAAAGGGCGCGCTGCGATCACCGAAGGCGGTTTCGCCGGGTGCAACCCGCGCAGCGGCGCCGCCGAGGTAGGCCAGTTCAATTTCATTCGAAACCGAGGGGTTCGTAGCGAGAGCTTCCATCATGATGTCGATGCTTTCGTCGTTTAAGGATTTGAAATACCCGGCCTTCGTGTAGTAGCGGCGGTCGTGTGGAAAATCTGAATCCCCAAGAGTCTGCAACGTGCCGAAGGACATCACTTCTTTGGTGACCGCTTTGTGATTGCCCACCGCGAAGGCGCGATCCACATACTTGCGGCCTTCTTCCAAATCCCCAACCCAAAGCGCTGACGCACTTGCGATTGCACGTCCACGGACTTCCGATGGAATGTTTTCCGCGTCGGGAGCGATCCGCAAGGAGAAGCCCCATCGCAGGTTATCTGGCGCTTCGGGCATGAATTCGCGCCAATGCCGGAGAAGGCCGCGCACATCATCCTCAACACAGATCCCTCTGCCGAAAAGAACCGAACTTACGGGATGAAGTGCGACTTCGAATTCGGTCACGACGCCAAAGTTGCCTCCTCCGCCTCGCAAGGCCCAAAACAGGTCGGAGTTTTCGCTGGGGCTGGCGCGAACTAGCGATCCGTCGGCAATTACTACCGTAAAGCCGCGCACGTTGTCGCAGGATAGGCCGTACAGACGATTGAGCCATCCGGTTCCGCCCCCTAGAACCAAGCCAGCGGCACCGGTGTGGGAAACCACGCCCGCAGGAAAAGCGAGTCCCGCAGTTTGCGTCGCGGTGTCAACGGAGCCGAGCAGGCATCCGCCGTCGAATTTTGCGCGCCGTGCCTCTGGAAAGACGTGGACCCTGCGCATGGGGGAGAGGTCAATGACCAGGCCGTCATCGCAAGTGCTAAAGCCGGCAAGACTGTGGCCTCCACAACGGACGGCGGTGAGCACACCCACGGAGCCGGCGGCTCGCACGGCGGCTTGCACATCACTTGAATCGGTGCATCGAGCAATCAGACCGGGCCTGCGAGCAACCAAGCCGTTCCAAATTCTGCGGGCATCAGGATACTCGGCGTCGTCAGGCCGCAGCAGACTCCCTTTGAAGCGGCCTTTGAGAGTGGAATAGACTTCGTCGATTGCTTTGGTCATAGAGGCGAACGACCAAGAGGATAGGGATGATTCGAGATACAAGCAAGCGGCGTGCTGGTAGCATGTTGGTTGACACGCGGAAGTACGCATTATAGCGTCCTCCATCGGCTAGAAACGGGACGCAAGGAAATCAAATGAGCAGTACTGCTAATCCTCCAACTATTTTGGACCGGCGCTCGGGATTCCCCGTTGAGTCCATTCGCGCGCAGTTTCCGGCCCTTCACCGCTCACCCCGGCTTATATTCCTCGACAATGCCGCAGGCGCGCAAGTGCCGCAGATCGTGCTGGACGCCGTCAACGAGCATTTGGTGGGGCACAACGTTCAGCGCGGAGGCCGCTATTGGCACAGCCGGGAAGTGGATGCGACCATCGCGCGGGCTCGCGAGAGCGTGGGCGTCTTTCTCAATGCCCGAGATCCGAGCGAAATCGCATTTGGCATGAACGCGACTTCCTTCATTCGCCTGGTGAGCCTGGCGATTGGCCAAACCCTGCAGGACCGAAACGAGATCATCGTCACCGACATGGATCACGAAGCCAACGTGGCCACTTGGCTGGCGTTACAGAGAGAAGGAGCGAAATTTCAGTGGTGGAAGATGCGGGACGACGGCAATCTGCATCCCGAAGACCTGAAGCAGCTGCTGAGTTCGAAAACGCGCCTGGTGGCGTGCACCGTGGCTTCGAATGCGCTGGGCTCGATTGTGGACGTTGCTGCGGCGGCCAAGCTCGCGCACGAAGCTGGCGCCGAGATTTTTCTGGATTGCGTGCACTATGGGCCGCACGCGGTCATGGATGTCCAGGCTTTCGACTGCGATTACCTGGTGTGTTCCGGTTACAAGATTTTTTCTCCGCACATGGGATTCCTCTGGGGGCGCCGCAATCTTCTTCAGAAGCTGCCGACTTTCCGCGAGGACTTTATTCCCGATGAGCCGCCCGGAAAAATCGAAGCGGGGACGTTTATTTATGAAAATGTGGCGGGCATGGATGCCGCCGTCTCGTATCTGGAGAATCTGGGAAAGAGTCTGGGAGATGGCGAGAAAGCCGGTCAAGCAAGCTCCAAGCGCGCCAATATCGTCCGTGCGATGACGGCCATACGTTCGTATGAAGAATCATTGTCGCTCGAACTGCTGCGCATTTTGCGCGAGTGCGGCGCCACCATCTATGGCGTGCGGGAAGATCATCGCGTACACGAACGCGTGCCAACGGTGTGCTTCAATCTGCAGAATACCTCCCCGGCTAAAGTCACCGAGACCATGTCCGACGCGGGCATTGGGATACGCGACGGCCACATGTACACGCCTCGCCTGATGAAGCGGTTCGGGTTGCGCCAGGATAGCGGGGTGGTGCGAATCTCTGCGGTTCACTACAACACCATGGAAGAGGTCCACCGCTTTTCGGACGTTCTGCTCGATTTGAGCAAGCATGAGTAATGCTCCCGAGCCCTCCGGGGGGCCCACGGTAGAAACCGGGGAACTGCGGAGGCGGCTGACCCAGCGGCAGCTCAGCATGCTGGCCATCGGCGGGGCCATCGGTGTCGGCCTTTTCTTGGGAAGCAGCGTGACGATTCGCCTGGCGGGGCCGGGCGTGATCGTGTCCTACCTTCTCGGCGCCGTCATCGCGCTTATTGTCTCTTACTCGCTGGTGGAAATGGCCGTCGTGCATCCCGTTGCCGGCTCTTTTGGCGTCTACGCGCAAACGTATCTCAGCCCCTGGGCGGGATTCACGGTTCGCGCGACGTACGGATTGGTTCAAATCATCGCGATTGGCGCGGAAGTGACAGCCGTCGCTATTTATTTCGCCTTTTGGTTTCCCTCGGTTCCCCAATGGATCTGGGTGGTCGCGGTTTCGATTGGCCTTGTCGCGCTGAACACGCAGCAGGTGGCGCGCTTCGGCGAGTTCGAGTACTGGTTTGCGTTGATCAAGGTTTTAGCGATCGTTGGATTTATTGTCGTCGGTCTGGGTTTGATATTTGGGCTGGGGCCAAGGCCGGCCGTTGGCCTTTCGAATCTCTACGCCCACGGCGGCTTTCTTCCTTTTGGCTGGAAGGGCGTGTGGCTGGCGCTTACGCTCGTGCTGACGAGCTACATGGGCGTGGAAATCATCGCGGTCACCGCGGGTGAAGCTGAACGCCCGGAGGAATCCATTCCGCGCGCCATGCGCACGATTGTGTTTCGGCTCATTCTCTTTTACGTTCTGGCCATTTCCATCATGCTCGCGATGACGCCTTGGAATCACGCGGGCACGGGCAGCGGTATTACCGGGAGTCCGTTCGTGAGCGCTTTTTCCGCCGTGGGCATTCCCTATGTTGCGAGCATTATGAACCTGGTGGTGATCACGGCGGCGCTCTCCAGTTCCAACACTGATCTGTATCTCACTACGCGTATGCTTTATTCCCTGTCGCGGGGCCGCTACGCCCCGGAATGGCTCGGGCGCCTCAGCGAAAACGGCGTTCCCCGGCGCGCCCTGGCTGTTTCGACGGCAGGGATGGTGGCAGCGATATTGCTGGCGATTTATGCGCCGGCGAAAGCGTTCCTCATGCTTTATGGCGTGGCGGTCGCGGGAATGTTTTTTGTCTGGATCATCATTTTGCTGACGCATCTCGCGTTTCGGCGCGCGCTTGGTCCCGAACGAATCGCGCGGCTTCCCATGCGCTTGCGATTCTTTCCGTATTCGACATGGTTGGGCATCGTGGCTCTGCTGGGGATCGGCGTGAGCACGTTTTATGTCGAGGGCTTGCAGTACTCGGTTCCCGCTTTCGCGCCGTTTCTTTTGCTGATTTCTCTCGCGTATTGGAAGGTCCGGCAACGGAACGGAATCGCGCCCACCTTGGAACGCCAGTAACTGCTTGGGGAAATTGGCTGGGGCGGAAGGATTCGAACCTTCACCGTCCTCATTAACAGTGAGGTGTCCTACCAGTTGGACCACGCCCCAGCGGGCCGCCGACGCCCCCGATCCAGCCGGGGACATCTCGTTATAGGTAGGCTCCGCCGCAAAAAGAGCGGCAAAGTATGCCTCTAAGATACCACGGCGGAGCGCGGCGCATGCGCCTCTAAGAAAAATTTATAGCTGTCAAAGCGAAGGGAATGACCGCAATTTGAAGTGATCAGAGCCTTCCGAGAGGCTTCAGAATTGCGCGACTTGGCGAAAGTAAAACTTTTTTTGAATCTTTTGAAAGAAATGGTGAATCAGAGTCTTTGCAGGACAAAAACTTCACCGCAGAAACCTGGCGGAGAGGTTGCAATCCGTAAAGTTTTGTTGGACACTATCGAGTCAAATTTGGCCCGGGTTTGCACCTCCCGGTTAACACGTGGGACGCCCGGACTGCAGCGCCCTAGCGGTGCGCTTCCCGCCAGAGTGCAAAAACAGACATGGCCCAAATTTTTCATCGCAGCACCAATTTCATCGCCCGGTTTAGTGTCTTTTCCAGCCTCTTCCTGCTCGGGCTTGCGCTGGTTGCAGTTTTAGCCGTGGCCCGCTCGCCTTACTTGACGAGACAGAACATCTCGCGCGAACAGCCGGTGCAGTTCAGCCACAAGCATCACGTCGGCGACGATGGCATTGACTGCCGGTACTGTCATACCGGCGTGGAGACTTCCGCGGTGGCCGGCATCCCCCCGACGAAGACCTGCATGAATTGCCATTCGGTGCTGTTCAATAACGCTTCCTACCTCGAGCCTATCCGCGAGAGCTATCGCAGCGACAAATCCATCGAGTGGGTTAAAGTTCACCGCTTGGCGGATTTCGCTTATTTCAATCACAGCATTCATATCAATAAGGGCGTAGGCTGCTCGACGTGCCATGGACAGATTAATCAGATGCCCCTGGTGTTCCAGGCCAACACCTTATTGATGCAGTGGTGCCTGGACTGCCATCGCGATCCTGAGCCGGTTCTCCGCCCGAAAGATCAGGTTTTCAATATGGACTGGAGGGCCCCCGAGAATCAGGCGGCGATCGGAGCTGACCTAAGGAAGGCGTACAACATTCGGACAACGGCCGAGCTCACTAGTTGCTCGACGTGCCATCGCTAATGGACAGAATGCGCGACGACAAACAACACGAACGCCTTGACGGCCATCACGATCCGGCCGCTGGGGCGAAGCTGCACGAAGGCCCGATGGACTTGGCCGCGGTGCGCGCCAAGCTGCAATCGAAAACGGGGAAACAATACTGGCGCACGCTCGAGGAGTTGGCCGAAGATCCAGACTTTGAGGAGTTGCTGCACCGGGAATTCCCGCGCCAGGCGCCTTCGGAATGGGATGAATCCGTTGACCGGCGCGATTTCCTGAAACTGATGGCCGCCTCACTGGCTTTTGCGGGGCTCGGCGGATGCGGTCAAACGCCGGAGCAGCACATCGTTCCGTACGTCAAGCAACCGGATGGTTTGATCGTCGGCAAACCCCAGTTTTACGCCACGGTGATGCCGTTTGGCGCCGACGCAATCGGCTTGCTGGTCGAAAGCCATGAGGGGCGCCCCACAAAAATCGAAGGCAATCCGGATCATCCGTCGAGCCTGGGCGCTTCGAACGTTTTTGCCCAAGCTTCCATTCTGAATTTGTACGACCCGGATCGCGCGCAAACGGTTACCAATCTCGGAGAAATCAGCACCTGGTCCGCGTTTTTGGACAACGCGCAGTTGGCGTCGGCGGCGTGTAAGGTTACAAAAGGCGAGGGTTTTCGCATTTTGACGGGCACCATCAACTCGCCCACGCTGGCCGCAGAAATTCAGACACTCTTAACGCTCTTCCCGCTTGCCAAGTGGCACCAGTGGGAGCCGGCTATCGGCGATGGCTCGCGCGAAGGCGCGAAGCTGGCGTTCGGCAGCTACGTCAACACCGTATACCGCGTGGAGAAGGCCGACGTCATCCTTTCACTGGACTCCGATTTCCTGGGCAGCGGGCCGGGACACATAAAATACGCCAGAGAGTTTTCGCGCCGCCGCAATCTGGATCAGTACGCGGAAGTCGATCGCCGAGGCAGCGAGATGAGCCGCTTGTACGTCGTAGAGCCGACGCCAAGCGTTACCGGTGCGACGGCGGATCATCGTTTGCCTTTGCGGGCTTCCGAAGTGGAACTCTTCGCGCGTGCCCTTGCGGCGCGACTCGGACTTGGCGGTTCTGCCGCAACTCCTGCAAGCGCGGAAAAGTGGCTCGACGCCGTCGCGAAGGATTTGCAGAAACACAAGGGGACATCGCTAGTGGTTGCGGGAGAGCATCAGCCCGTGGAAGTTCACGCGCTAGCGCATGCCATCAACGCAGCACTCGGCAACGTTGGGACGACGCTGTACTACACGGAGCCAGTGGAGGCGCGCCCGGCGAATCACCTTGAATCGCTGCACGAGCTGTACAACGACATTACCGCGGGGAAGGTTGATACGCTCCTCATCCTCGGCGTGAATCCGGTGTACACCGCGCCGCATGATTTCGATTTCGCTTCCCTGCTCAGATTCGACGAAAAGACAAAGAGCAAGAAAATCGGCACGACCATTCACGTCAGCTCGCATTTTGACGAAACTTCCGAACTTTGCGACTGGCACGTTGCCGAATCCCACTACCTGGAAACCTGGGGCGATGCCCGCGCCTTCGACGGCACGGTGAGCGTGATTCAACCGTTGATCGCGCCGCTTTATCACTCGCATTCCGCGCGCGAAGTTCTTGCGGCATTCACGGACAAGCCCGGAGTCTCGGATTACGATGTGCTGCGCGATCGCTTGAAAGCGACGAATCCTTCCGCCGATTTTGAAAAGTTCTGGCGCAGGACGTTGAACGATGGCGTCGTCGCTGGCTCGGCGTTGGCGCCCTTGGGCGTTACTCCGAAGTTTAATCCTGCGAGTCTTCCGGCGATGAAAGCGGCGCCCGCTGATGAAATTGAGTTTATTTTCCGGCCCGATCCCTGCGTCTACGACGGACGCTTCGCGAACAATGGCTGGCTGCAGGAATTGCCCAAGCCGGTCACCAAGCTTACTTGGGATAACGCCGCGCTGGTCAGCCCGAAAACCGCGGAGCAGCTGAAAGTAGCGCACAACGTGGCCTGGCGCGGCGGCGAGCACGGCAAGGTTTATTCGAATGTCATCGACATCGCGCTTTCGAACAGCAAAGTCACGGCGGCTGCGTGGATTTTGCCGGGCCAGGCCGACGGTGTCGTCGTTCTTCCGCTCGGATATGGGCGCAAGAAGGCGGGTTATACCGGGACGAACAAAGGATTCAACGCTTACGCCGTGCGTCATTCGAATGCGCTGTGGACTGCGTATGCTTCCAGCAGCGCGATAAAGAAGACCGGCGAGGACTATCCGCTCGCCTGCACGCAGTATCACTTCAACATGGAAGGCCGGCAGATTCTGGCCACCGGAACGCTTGAGGAGTATCGCAAAAATCCGAATTTTGCCAACGAGCACGCCGAAGCGCCGCCAAAAGAACTGTCGCTTTACAAAGGTGAAGCGGAGTTCCCCTACACGCGCGACAAGTGGGCGATGGCCATTGACTTGAACAAATGCAACGGCTGCAACGCCTGCGTGGTCGCTTGCCAGTCGGAAAACAATATCGCCGTTGTCGGCAAGGATCAGGTCATGCGCGGCCGCGAGATGCACTGGATCCGCATCGATCGCTATTACGGGAAGTCGGTCAAGTCCCCGACAAACGATCCCTCCAGCTACGACGAATCGCTCTTCAATCCAGAGACGTTCTTCCAGCCGGTGCCGTGCCAGCAGTGCGAAAACGCGCCCTGCGAACAGGTTTGTCCCGTGGGCGCCACGGTGCACAGCGCCGAAGGCCTGAACGACATGGTCTACAACCGCTGCGTCGGCACGCGCTACTGTTCAAATAACTGTCCGTACAAAGTGCGCCGCTTTAATTTCCTGCGCTTCCAGGATTGGGAGACGCCGCAACTAAAGCTGTTGCGCAATCCGGAAGTTACCGTACGCAGCCGCGGCGTCATGGAAAAGTGTACCTATTGCGTGCAGCGCATCACCAACGCGCGCATTGAAGCCGAAAAACAGAACAGCGAAATCCAGGATGGTGCGATCGTCACGGCGTGCGAGCAGGCTTGCCCGACACAAGCCATCGTTTTTGGCAATGCCAACGACAAGGAAAGCCGCGTCGCGAAATTGAAAGCGCAGCAGCGGAATTACACGCTGCTTGGCGAATTGAATGCGCGGCCGCGCACGACGTATCTTGCGGCTGTTCGCAATCCGAACCCTGATTTGGAGAAGGCATGAGCGACGGACAACCGCCACGCGATTCTCCGGAAATCCGCCGGCTCACTCCGGTGATCGGGCCGGGTTATACCTACGGGTCGGTCACGGACAAAATCAGCGCCATCGTTCTGACGCGCCCCACTTCCCTTGGCTGGTACATCGGATTTCTGATTGCCTTCAGCGTCCTGGGCATGATGACGGTCGCCATCGGCTGGCTGATCATCAAGGGCACCGGCATATGGGGCATCAATATTCCCATTGGCTGGGGCTTCGCGATCGTCAATTTCGTCTGGTGGATCGGTATCGGGCACGCCGGAACGCTGATCTCCGCAATTTTGTTCCTCCTGAATCAGA
>Ga0307471_100000902_pt1 | contig 15784 bp, 20 predicted proteins | sample atmos_gasesAM3C__2_FD_204566 | JGI IMG/M metagenome (GOLD analysis project Ga0307471, IMG submission 204566) | Hardwood forest soil microbial communities from Morgan-Monroe State Forest, Indiana, United States - atmos_gasesAM3C_515 | ecosystem: Environmental > Terrestrial > Soil > Temperate... | reverse complement strand
TGGGCGTGCTGGCTCTCGCCTACCAGGGATTCAATTATACCCATCAAGAAAAAGTTCTTGATGTAGGGCCGATCCACGCCACTACCGATAAACAAGATCGAGTTTCTATACCCCCCATCCTCGGCGGCCTGGTGTTGGCCGGGGGAATTGCCTTGCTCGTAGTTGGTGCTCGCAAGAAATCCTAGCTCGAAACTACGTCAGTGCCCCGCCGGAGAGTCGGGATACCCGTCACCCTCTCTTAACCTCTGACCTCGAAATGTGTTGAATGTCCTTCAACCCATTTGCAAGAAATATCTCATTCGCAAAGCAGTACCGACCATGGAGGTCACCGATGAAGCTGTCTTTAATTGGAGCAGTGTGCATTACCCTCGCAGGAGTTGCCGTGTTTGCAGCAGATCTGAATAAGGAGCAGGAGCGCCTTGAAAACTGTGGCGTTGTCATGCAGGAAGTGCTCAACATCCCCGACAACATTCCTCATGAACTATTGGAAAAGGCGGAATGCGTCATCGTTTTTCCATCTGTCCTCAAGGTTGCCTTTGGCGTCGGGGCAAGCTATGGACGCGGCGCGATGGTTTGTCGCCGAGGAGAGAAATTTAATGGCCCATGGGGCGCTCCGGCGATGTATGCGCTTGAGGGCGGAAGTTTTGGACTGCAACTGGGCGCAGAAGCCACAGACTTGGTCCTACTGGTCATGAATGACCGCGGGATGGAGTCAATTCTCAGTAGCAAGGTAAAGCTGGGCGGAGATGCTTCCGCGGCAGCCGGCCCCAAAGGTCGGGATGCTTCCGCGGATACAGACGCTTGGATGCGAGCCGAAATCCTAAGCTACTCGCGTTCCCGCGGTTTATTCGCCGGCATTTCCCTCGAGGGATCCACGCTTCGCCCCGACAACGAGGCGAGTGAACAAATCTATGGCCACGCCATCACCGCAAAGGCCATCGTAACCAGTCAAAAGATGGCTGTGCCCGCGACGGGCCGTCACCTTGTCACCGTTCTGGATAAGAGTGCGCCACACAACGAATCGAAGGAAGCAGCTTCGCTCAAGTAGTTGTTACCAGTTTGCCGGGGCATTCTTGCCCCGGCAAACTGCCAATCTTCAGAGAGCAGTTCCTCGACAAGCCGGACAGCCCACAGCCGAGGGGCCATCCGCAGCGGGCTGAATTGTCTTTTGCGAATCTGTCTCCACCGCGCGAGAATGAATGCCCGTTCGCAGTTTTTCAGTACCGATCTTTGCGGAAATCGTCATCTCTAGGTTGGGAGAATGCTGGCTTATTCGTGTAGGACAACGGTCAGCAATGATTTATTGACCTTGATCTTGCCGTTGTATTCGATGAAACCCAGTTTTCTGAATTTGTTCATGAAGAAATTCACGCGCGAACGCGTTGTTCCGACCATGCTCGCAAGCGTATCTTGGGAAACTTTCGGCAGGATGCGGTCCGGCTGTTCTTGTTCCCCGTACCTCGCGAGGAGCAGAAGTGTGCGCGCCAGGCGCTTTTCACTGGAGTTGAAGAGCTGATCGATCAGATCCTCTTCGACCCGGATGTTGTGTGCGAGCATATACCCGATGAAATGGTCGGATAACTCATGCTCCGCGTGAAGCACGCGGAGCAATTCTTCTTTTCGGATGACAAGAAGAGAGGTCGGTGTAATAGCCGTTGTCGTGCCCATCCGCCGTGGCTGGCCCGCCATGCAGCCCTCGCCGAAAAAGTCAGTCGGACCGAACATTGCAACGACGGCTTCCTTTCCGGAACCATTCACCACGGAAAGTTTTACGCCGCCCTTCTGGATGTACATGACCGTTTCCGCGGCATCACCTTGAGAGTAGATGGATTCTCCTCTCCGATAACCCATAACTTTTCTAGCGACGCCGGCGGTATCGAGAAAAGCTTGGGCATTGAAAGAGTCGCCATTTCGATTATCCTTGATTTTCATTGGTTTCATAGTCAGGTTTGAAGCACCGTCTGGGCACGGGCATTCCCTCCCACGCTCACCCTACCAAAAAGGTGTCTCCAAGACTGTGCAAAAGTGAACAGCAGGCACCCCGTAGAGCCATTAGCATACGTTGTTGGACGGCGAGGAAGAGCGATATTGGCCGGTCTGGGCGGGCCGGACGGTATCAACTCTCTCGCCGTTCTTCTCCTCTGGATCCTGGGAATCAACTTTCCAATCAAGCTGAGTGAGATTGGGGAACGGGCAAAACTCTTTCGAAGAAGATATCTTGTCGCGATTCTCAGGATTGCTTTTCGGAGCTGCCTCTGTTCCTACCACGTTCGGGAGCTCCTGGTCTGCTGGTTATTATTCAGCCTGTTGTTTGTCTCCTATTTAAAGGCGTTCCAGGCCATGCGCGCCGGTTTCGCTTCCGGTAACTTCGTCTATGGCCTTTTTATTATCAACGCCGCATTTGATTCCTCTGCGAGTTCAACTGCTTGAAAAATAATCACACCTGAAGCACGCGCAGCCGGTCCCCCACCCCCCCGGGGAGCCATGCCAACAGGGCCTCCCGTACTTAAGTTTCGGCTTCTCGCCAGCCTACGGCAACTTGTCAGCAGTTTCCGTTGTTCCAGCCCTTGAGTCGGTCCCCCGATTCAGCTCCAACAAGAGCATTCTGCTGTCAGAGTAGTAGGTCTGTCCGGTGGCCGTTTGCGCACTGAATACAGGCTCAGTGCATAGCACGTATTCCTCGCGAGTAAGTCGCTGTGTCTCTGCGAGATTCCCGGCGATGAAGTCGCGCTCCGCATCCACATCCGGGTCAATTCTGTGAAAAAGCCGAAACTTCACTAGTTCAATGGCAACGTCGTGCGTGGCCGCCCCTACCCACAGCGGCAAGCCGCCCACCACACGATCTGTTCGCCAGATCCGCAGGTGATGGCGCCGGGCTACGATTGACCGGGGGTCTGGCAATGCGTAGGAATAGTCCTGCGCCCTGCCAAATACATAAAGCTTGTCCATCGGCAATTTCGCGTAGTGCTCTCGTTGCCACATTAAATGCCCAATGATTTGCGGTGTTGACTTCTCCACTCTTACCCAACCGGTACGCGCAAAAGCCTCCTCCAATTCATCTGCCTTGGCCACAAAGATCAAATTCAACATATCGCCCTCGCGGCCTCCCCATTCAGGACACGCTGTGGCAGCAATTTGATCATCTCGCCGAGTTCAGAATCACTATCCTGCTTCATTGGCAGGTCTCTTACCTCAACCGAGGTATAGCTCTTCGTGTACGCCGTCACTTGCGTGCCTTTCAACACCGTGCTGTCCCGGCCACGCGACAGCAGGAATAACGGTGCGGCGGGCGGATAAATCGCCCCCGCGATGGCCATCTCGACTCCCATGCGTATGGTATGGGATCTTCCCTTGAATTCCTTGTGGGCATCTAGAGGGATCGTTCCGCCCGTAGCGAGCTCGACCGAATCGAGCTCGACGATCACGGCGCCTCCCATTCCCAGGGGACGCTTTCCTTTTACCCCGCTGACCGTGTCCTCAGCCAGCGCACCGGCCTGGATTACCGCGAACCCTCCGACCTCCACGTCCTCCTCAACTACAAATTGAAGACGATCGCCCTTGTGCGCATGTGCAGAAGAAATTGTTTGCGCCAATTGGAGTTTCACAGGAGTGCCGCTCTCCATCCCGAGTATCCCAACGCTGGCAGCGAACTCCTGACCGAGTAGTTTGGCAGGCAGCAGCAAAAGAAGTATGTAGAACGGTAGGGTTAGGTGTGCCACAAGGGTCATCTGGCACTGCCTTTCTCTTGAGGCCAAACCTCTGACTCACACAGCCTCGAGAACGGCGCCATTTGTCGCGCGTGGTTTTTGCGTGCTCAAGTTACGCGCGGGGTTGAAACCCGACTCGGCTATTTCTGAGTTCTCCGCGCGCAGCTAGCCTCACCCTACCAAGAAGTTCCACGCCAGACTGTATAAAAGAGAACAGCGCGCAACCTTGACACTCTTTAAGATGGGGTCTTAGAAGGCGAGAAAGAAAGATTGGGCGGCCGGAGGGTAACCGTAGTGTGCTCCTCTCTCTCGGCCGGTTTCTAAGAATGTAATTTCCTGGTACGTGGCCAGGAAACGAATGAGGGTTATATGTTTGTACGCAAAGTGACCATGCTTCTAAAGCCGAACAGCATTTCGAAATTCAGCCTCTTGATAGAACAAGAAGTCATTCCTATGCTCCGTAAACAGAACGGATTCGAGGACTTGCTCACGTTTTTTTCGCCCAGCGAGGATGCCGCGACCGCGATTAGTCTCTGGGATAAGGCCTCGAACGCGGAAACCTACAGCCGGGGAACATATCCAGCAGTACTGAAGACACTTGCAGCGATTATCGAAGGAACTCCTAAGATCGATACTTACGAGGTTGTGAATTCCACTTTCCACAAGATCGCCGCCGCCGTAGCCGCGTAAGCGCTGAACATTGTTTCGTCTGGAGGGGCAAGCCTGGTCAGCCCGAGTGTACCCAAATCGACCGGGCAAAGAGGAAAGTATGTATGTACTCGCTTGGATTTTCATTGGGGCGGTCGTTGGATGGGGAGCAGGAAGAGTTCTCCAGGGTGACGGCTATGGTCCGTTCATGGACATAGCCATGGGGATCGGGGGCGCCGTAGGCGGTGGATTCCTGATGGGCTCCGCAGCGATCGGCGGCTTTGCCGGAACGAGGGTTGCAACCATGGTGGCGGTAATTGGCGCAATAGTTCTAACTATCCTTGCTGGATTCGCGAACGGCCGGAGAATTTACGCTAGCCAACTATAACAACAGCGGAACGTGAAAGCACGCCAGCTTCAAAGTCAACCGGCGCTCTTGTTTTCATGGTCAAGGAAACTCAAATGTCAGTCAAATACGCAAGCGGAACCATTCTTCTGAGAGAGAACACACTCTTGCCGGCAGGCTTGGCGGTCGAGAGCGAAACTTTCTTGACCGGCTGGAGGATCGTCAGGAATCTCGATGGGTACGGACTCGGCCGAAGCATCGAGAAAGCGCACTGGACCTTTTTCTGTCTAGCCAGTGAAGTAGGAGCCACTGTCCTCGGTCGCAACAGACCTGAAACCTTTCTCCGGGCTGTCAAGCATGTGCTGGCGAAGCGGGAGGGGAAAAGGTTCAATTCTCTGGAGATTACACAAGTCATTCCAAAACGCTTCCTTGGCATTCCTTTCCTGAACGTTACTGCTCGCTCCCGACACGTCCAGGAGAGCAACCGTCTGGCCCCTGTAAGGGATCAAGTCTTGAGCGAGCCCGTTAGATCCGCACCGAGGACAGAACCGCAAAACGGCGAGCCGGGGCATGACGCGAAAGCGCTCACAAAGCCTCACGCGGCTCTGATTTCCAGTTCTTAGGAATTCGTAGGAGAGATGAAATGAAAACATTGCGCAGTTCGATGCTTTGCCTTGGTGCCTTACTTCTTACCGCTTCGGTACTGCCGGGGCAGGATTTCTCCAAGTATCGGGGCTTTTCACTCGGAATGAGTCTGACCACGGTGCTTCAGCGTACGGAGCAGAAACCAGCAGATGTGAAGTTGGCTCATGGCCGCCCCTTGTTGCTTCAGGAGTTGAATTGGTGGCCGCCGAACTCTTCCGGAACTCCTTCCCGGTCTAATAGCGTCGAACAAATGTTCTTCTCCTTCTGCAATGGCGAGCTCTACAAGATTTCCGTGACTTACGATCACAGTTCCACGGAAGGACTCACCGCAGGCGACATGGTGAAGTCCATTTCGGCGGAATACGGCCCGGCTACCAGCATTAATGCGGATGTCACTCCCCCGACGAACGAGCCCTATACCCAGAAGCAAAAACCTGTCGCTTCTTGGGAAGATTCGCAATCTTCCTTCAACCTTGTCCGCTCCGCCTTCACCGATCGTTTTGGGCTCATCATTTTTTCCAAGCGAATCAACACAGAGGCGGAGCTTGCCGTTGCCGCAGCTGTGAAACTAGAGGAACAAGAGGGTCCCCAGCGGGAAGCCCAGCGCCAGAAAAAGGAAGCCGACGACCTCGAAGCCACGCGAAGGAAAAACCAAAAGGCTTTTCGCCCGTAGTTTCGATTCGTAGTCACAAAGCGTTCTTGAAATGCATTGCCTGGAGGTCAAAGAAATGACGACGAATATCACACCACTGCATGACCGTGTTCTCGTACGCAGATTGGAAGGAAAAGAAACCGCGAAGGGCGGGATTATCATCCCCGACACCGCTAAGGAGAAGCCTCAAGAGGGCGAAGTGATGGCCGTCGGTGCAGGGAAGATGGAAAAGGGTCATCGCGTCCCGCTCGATGTGAAGGTGGGTGACCGGATCTTGTTCGGCAAGTACACCGGCAGCGAAATCAAGATCGACGACCAGGAGTACCTGATCCTCCGCGAGGAGGAAATCCTGGTGAAAGTCGGTGGAATTGCCAAAGCAGCATCCGGCAAGAAATAGGTTCCACCCGAACCGAAGATTTTCGGACGGGCAGAAGTGTTCGATCACCCGGGAGGGTGGAGTCTTATGGCAAAACAAATTGTAACTGGTGAGAATTCACGTCAGGCGATTTTGCGTGGCGTCAACATTTTAGCTGATGCAGTGAAGATCACGCTCGGCCCGAAGGGGCGCAACGCGGTAATTGAGAAGAAGTTTGGTTCGCCCATCATCACAAAAGACGGTGTGACGGTGGCTAAGGAGATCGAGCTGCAGGACCCGCTCGAGAACATGGGTGCACAAATGGTGCGCGAGGTCGCGTCCAAGACCTCGGATGTGGCTGGCGATGGCACTACGACAGCGACCGTGCTGGCCCAAGCAATCTTCCGTGAGGGTGTACGAACGGTTGCTGCCGGCGCGCGCCCGATGGCGCTCAAGCGCGGCATCGATAAGGCTGTGGAAGTTGCGGTAGAACAGATCAAGAAACTTTCCCGCGAAGTGAAGGGCGACATGATCACCCAGGTCGGCACAATCAGTGCCAACACCGACAAGCAGGTTGGCAACCTCATCGCGGAGGCCATGAATAAGGTTGGCAAAGACGGCGTCATCACCGTAGAGGAATCCAAAACGATGGACACCACCCTTGAAATCGTCGAGGGCATGCAGTTCGATCGTGGCTATCTTTCACCCTATTTCGTCACCGATCCGGAGCGCATGGAATGCGTCCTCGAAGATGTCAACATTCTGATCCACGAAAAAAAGATCAGCTCGATGAAGGACCTGCTGCCTTTGCTGGAGCAGACGGCCAAAATGAGCAAGCCGCTACTGATCATTGCCGAGGATGTCGACGGCGAAGCCTTAGCCACCCTGGTAGTGAACAAGCTGCGCGGTACTCTGCGATGCGCGGCGGTGAAAGCCCCGGGCTTCGGCGATCGCCGTAAAGCCATGCTCGAAGATATTGCTATTCTTACCGGTGGGAAGGCCATCACCGAGGACCTTGGCACAAAGCTCGAGAACCTCAAAATCGAGGAACTGGGCACCGCCAAAAAGGTGACCATCGACAAGGACAACACCACCATCATCGCGGGCGCCGGCAATGCCAGCAAGGTCGAAGGCCGCATCCGCCAGCTCCGCACGCAGATCGAAGAGACTACCTCAGACTACGACAGAGAAAAACTTCAAGAGCGACTGGCCAAGCTGGTCGGTGGCGTTGCGGTTATCAAGGTCGGTGCAGCAACCGAGACCGAGTTGAAAGAGAAAAAGGCTCGCGTCGAGGATGCCATGCACGCAACTCGAGCGGCAGTCGAGGAAGGCGTCGTCCCTGGCGGCGGCACTGCGCTTCTGCAGTGTTTGCCGGCCCTAGACAAACTCAAGCTCCATGACGATGAAGCCATCGGAGTGAACATCGTAAAGCGTGCGCTCGAAGAACCCCTGCGGCAGATTGCCCAAAACGCCGGGCACGAAGGGGCATTGATTGTTGAACGCGTGCGCGAATCGAAGGACGCAAACTTTGGATTCAACGCGGAGACCGGCGAATTCGGTGACCTGGTCAAGGCCGGTGTGATTGACCCAGCAAAGGTCACTCGTTTGGCGCTGCAGAACGCAGCATCCATCGTCTCCTTGATGCTGACTACGGAAGTCCTGATCGCCGACTATAAGAGAGATGAAAAAATGGCCGCGGCTGGCGCTGGCTATGGCGGAGGTATGAGTGGATCGTACTAATCCTTATTCGCTTAAGTGGCCTTGGCATTCTGTTGCCAGGGAATCGAACAAATGGCGCAAGCAGACAGGAATCGAATGTCACGGCCGAAGATAATCTCTGCAGTAGAAGGATCGTTCCTTATCGACGCTCCAGACAATTCCAAGGAGGTTGCTCTCTTTGGCCTCCAAGAAGTGATCAACCTTGATCCGCTCGTTGTGGAGGAAAAATCCATTCCGCTGTGGCCAATCCATCCTCGGCCCGTGCTGCCAAGCAGGGTCGCCATCGTCGGGAATTACCTTCCGAGGCAGTGTGGAATCGCTACGTTTACAACGGATTTGTGTGACGCGATTCACGCAGAATACGGCGCCACGGAGCTGTTGGCGTTGCCCGTCAACGATACGGAAGAAGGTTACAGCTACCCCGCGCGGATTCGCTTCGAGCTTTCCCAGGATGAGCTGGCTTCGTACCGCCAGGCCGCGGATTTCCTCAATTTCAGCAATATTGATCTGGTTTGCCTGCAACACGAGTATGGAATTTTTGGTGGACCGGCCGGCGCGCACATCCTGGAGCTCCTGCGGCGCCTTCAAATGCCAGCCGTCACTACCTTGCACACGGTGCTCCGTGAGCCAAATACCGATCAGCGCATGGTCATGGAGGAAATTGTAGCTTTGTCGGACCGCCTGATCGTCATGAGCCGGCAGTCGGCGGAGATTCTGCAAGAAGTGTTTCACGTGCCCATTTCCAAAATTGACTTGATTCCGCACGGTATTCCCGATATGGCTTTCACCGACCCCCACTTTTACAAGGATGGCTTCAGAACAGAAGGGAAGGACGTCCTGCTCACGTTTGGCTTACTCTCGCCGAACAAAGGCATCGAAAACGTCATCCAAGCTCTGCCGACTATCCTTTCGCGTCACAGCAACGTGGTGTACATGGTTTCCGGTGTCACCCACCCTCATATCCTCCGGCGAGAAGGTGACAAGTACCGGCAACACTTGCAGAAACTTTCGAGAGATTTGGGCGTGGAAGCCAACGTTATCTTTCGGAATCGTTTCGTGAGTCCGAAAGAATTAGTTGAATTAATCGGCGCCGCCGACATTTACATCACCCCATACAAAAACAAAGGGCAGGTCGTTTCCGGGACGCTCGCGTATGCCTTGAGCGCCGGGAAAGCGATTATTTCGACGCCTTATTTGCATGCGATTGAATTGTTGGACGAGGAACGCGGTGTTCTGGTTCCGTTCGACGATCCACAGGCCATTGCCGCCAAGACGATTGAGCTGCTGGACCATCCGACCGAGCGCCACGCCATGCGGAAACGTGCGTACCTCTACACTCGTGATATGGTGTGGGACCGAGTTGCCCAGCAATACATGGCCAGCTTTGAACGCGTCTACAACGAGCGCTTGCGCAATCCCCGCGCGACTTTTTCCGCCCAGAACACCGAAAAGGTTCTCGACCGCCTACCCGCGGTAAAACTCGACCACTTGCAGCGGATGACTGACCACACGGGAATCATCGAGCACGCCATCTTCGTGGTCCCGAATTATCCGGAAGGTTACACAACCGATGACAACGCCCGCGCGCTCATCCTTGCCATTCTCCTGGAGGAATTTGCCGCCGCCACTCCAAACGTGCCCTTCGATCTCGCCTCGATCTATCTCGCTTTTTTGTGGCTAGCATTCGATCCCACAACCAAGAGGTTCCGAAATTGCCTGAGCTATGAACGCCAATGGCAGGAAGCGGAAGGCTCCGAAGACAGCCACGGGCGCGCTTTGTGGGCACTGGGCACAGTTCTCGGCAGAACCAAGCACGCGGGGTTAAGGGGAGCCGCCGGCCGTCTGTTCGAGTTGGCCGTTCCCGCGGCGGTGGAGTTCAAGAGTCCCCGGGCTTGTGCTTTCGCTTTGCTGGGACTGCTTGAATATCTCGAGTCGTTCCCCGGCGATCGCGCTGCGCTAAATGCCTCGGACACGCTCGCCAATCGCTTGCTTGATTCCTACCGCGCCCACTCTTCTGCCGACTGGAAATGGTTTGAGAGCGTGTTGGCCTACTCAAATGCTCGATTGCCGCAGGCGCTCATACGCGCGGGAACGCGCAATGGAAACGAGGCGATGGTCGCGGCCGGCCTCGAAGCGTTGGAATGGCTAGCGACGGTTCAGCGTTGCGAGATAAAAGGCCACTTCGTTCCCATCGGATCCCACGGTTTCTACTCGAAGAAAACGGAGAAGGCTCGCTTCGATCAGCAACCCGTCGAAGCCTGCGCTGCCGTTTCCGCTTTCCTGCAAGCCTATCGCACAACCGGGAAGAGCCGCTGGCGCAAAGACGCGTGGACCGCTTTCAATTGGTTTCTTGGGGACAACGATTTGCAGGTTGCGCTTTACGATCCCACTACGGGCGGGTGCCGCGACGGCTTGCATCCCGACCGCGCCAATGAGAATCAGGGCGCGGAATCGACGCTGTCCTTTCTGATGGCACTTCTGGAAATGCACGAGCTGGAGGAAGCGGATACAACCGATAGTAAGACCTGACTAATGGGCACTCTTTTTTTATCTGGGGCGTTACGCCAAAACGACCTGGCACTCGCTGTCAAATTGTCCTTGAGAGAGATGATGATCCAACACGACGTACTGTTTCGCCGCTACGCTGGCAATCCCATCCTGACTGCAAAGGATTGGCCGTACTCGATCAACACCGTCTTCAATTCTGGGGCGACACTCTTGCCCGACGGCTCGACCCTTCTCCTGTGCCGTGTGGAAGATCGCCGCGGTCTCTCTCACTTGTGCGCGGCCCGCTCACTTAACGGCGTCGATGGGTGGCTGGTCGATAGCGAACCGACTCTCCTTCCCGACCCAGAGCGCTACCCGGAAGAATTGTGGGGCATCGAGGATCCGCGCATCACATACATGCCTGAACTCGAGCAGTATGCTGTCGTCTACACGTCCTATTCCCGCGGTGGCCCCGGTGTTTCGCTCGCACTCACCAAAGATTTCCGCGTCTTCGAGAGGCTTGGCGTCATCATGTCGCCAGACGACAAAGATGCAGCCATACTTCCCAGAAGAATCAATGGGCGATGGGCTCTGATTCACCGGCCCATGACACCCCTCGGAGCGCATATCTGGATTTCCTACTCGCCTGACTTGCGGCATTGGGGCACTCACAATCTCATGCTGGAAGCGCGGCGCGGTGCTTGGTGGGATGCAAACAAGATCGGCATGTCGCCACCTCCGATCGAAACGTCGAGAGGCTGGCTGATGATCTATCACGGCGTTCGAAGGACTCCATCCAGCTCCATCTATCGGCTCGGCCTGGCTCTCTTTGCTCTGGAACAACCTGAAAAATGCCTGATTCGCGGCGATTCCTGGATGTTTGCGCCAGAGGCGGACTACGAACGGCACGGAGATGTTCAAGACGTCGTGTTTCCTTGCGGCTATACGGTGGCAGCAGACGGTGACACTATCAATCTCTACTACGGTGCTGCGGATTCGAGCATTGCGTTGGCGCACGGTAGCATTCGTTGTCTATTGGCCTGGCTTGATGTGCATGGCCATTCCGAACAAGCTCACGACCGGCGCCAGAGGCACACCTAATCTCTATATTGGTGGTGCTGCCCGCTGGCGCAAGGCCTCAGCTTCACAATTCTTCTAGATCGCTTATCGCGAATGAACCGGACTAACGCACGCGCTCGGCGCCCACGATAGCCACGGCAACGATGCAATTTTGCGACGAGCGATTGTGCCAGGCGTGACGCGTCCCATTCTGGATCACACAGTCTCCCGCCTTTAGAAAAACTTCGGCTCCCTCATCCAGTTCCAAATACACTTCGCCGGAAAGGACTACATCGAAGTCCACTGTGTCGGTGGTGTGCATGCCGGGGTTCATCGGCTCCATGACTTCTACTAATCCCGGAAGCTTCTCTTGCAATTCGCCAAAGGCCGCGGCGAGATCCGTACCTTTGGGAAGCTTGTCGGTATTCGGAGGCACGCTGAAGAAGACGAAGCGGAAACCGCCCGGCGGAGGGAAATAGCGATGATGAGGCGGAGGCGTCCCGTCGCTTGGCAGCTTCGGAGTCGCGTCGCCTCCCCAGATCCGATGAAACGCAAAGCCCGGCAGCAAGCTCAGGGTCACGGGTTCGATGGCCGCGTCCTTCGCAATCACTGACTTTCCGGATGGGTTGTGCCCGGTCACCACGCATCGAATCTTCATCGAATAGCCTCCTTGCGATTCACTGGAGTTCCACGGTGCGGGAACTTGACGGTTTACTACTGTGAAGTCGCACTTTCTGGCATAGACATTCCACCGATGATGCGCCAATCCTTCCCGTCCCTGAGCAAGGTATGCGTGATGCGAAGGGTATGCGCCGCGCCATTGCCATCCTTGTCCAACCATTTAAAGGTGATCCAGTGACACGTCACCGCCAGATTCCCGTTCACTTGAATCGCAGCGGTCTAAATTCAACACTCTTGAACGTTAGGCCCTTACTGGTTTCAGCGGTAATCCGGTCCGTTATGTGGTCTTTGTGAACCGGTGCGGCATTGACCGAGGGCCAGCCAAGAAAATCTTTGTGCCAGAGTCCCCAATAGGCGGGCAGATCGTTGCCCTGAACGTAGTTCCAATAAGCGTGCTCCAGCTTCCAGAGCGTTTGTTCGCTCTCTGATGCTTGTGCTTCGATTCTCCCCGTTAAGGAAATGAGCAGGACCCCGGCCAACAAAGAAGTCGTCACGCGCGGCACAAGCCCTATCCGCCGGTTAGGCATCCCCACCTCCGTTGAATGGAAAGGATTGAACTCGAATCAAGATTTGCCGAGTCTATACCAGAAACCGACTTCCGACGCCTCACAAATCCGCCCTCATTTATGGCCGGTCGCTGTTAAGCAGTCGGTTTTTCTCGCTCAATCTGTTAATGGTGGCAAGCCAGTGATCAACGCAATCGGACAAATGGAGTGCTGATAACCCCGATTATCCGACCGGTTGCGGACACGGGATTCGTGTGGGTGTAGAATGCGGAGCATAGGCATGGTTTCCTTCCAGAGAGGACTGGGCATGAGTCCAGACGAACTGCGGCGGTGCCACACATTGTTGTTGGAGAAACAGCGTGAGTTGTCGTCTGCCCCAGGTGAGGCTCGCTCCCGGGTGCCATCGGCAGGGGGCTGGCAGGGAGATATGATTGACCAGGCCAATGCCGATACCGAAGCGGAGCTTCAGATCCGCTTGCACCGAACTGATGGGCGTCTGTCGCTGGCAATCGAAGACGCCTTAGCTCGGATCAAACAGGGTACCTACGGGATTTGTGAAATCTGCAAGCAGCCTATCTCTCAGGCTCGTCTGGAAGCAGTGCCTTGGACGCATCTCTGCCGTGAGTGCAAGGAGCACCAGAAGTCAGCCGGCTAACGGTCGAGTGGACCTATAGTCTGGCATTCGGTGTCCGGCAAGAGCTGCGTCACTAGCCGTATAATCAGCCCGGAGGTGCCGACATGGCCAAAACCAAACAATTCACAATCGCGGTTGACAATCAACCCGGTGCCGTCGCAGGAATCGCGAAGACACTTGGGAATGCCAAGGTGAATATTCTTTCTCTCTTGGGAACTGCCCAGGGCACGGCTGGGACGGTTCAGCTCATCGTTGACGATGCCCGAAGCGCCAAAAAAGCCCTCGATGCCGCGCGGATCGCCTACACGGAAATTCCCGCGGAACAGTACGATTTGCCCAACAAGCCGGGTGCGCTGGCACAATGCCTCGAAAAGCTGACAGCGAAAGGCGTCAACTTGATTTCCATCCACGCGACCGCCGCGAAGGGCAGCAAGAAGGTTGTCGTAGTCTACACCGTGGAAGCGGTCCCAAAAGCCGCAACCGCCACCGCGTAGGACCATCCCCTTCTTTCCCTTGTGATTCCGCTTGGCGATGAGCAGGCTGATCTAGACACTCTTGCGCTCTTGCGAACTTAAGCAAAACGCTGCAGGTGAAATGTCCGGTTTCGCGATTTTTCGAGAGTTGCGCGAACTGTCTCGATACGTGGCTTAACTATATTAGTAAAGTATGTAAAATACCGTAACTTTATACTTGACAAAATAAGTTAATTAGCTCATTCTTGTTAAGTACCGGTAGAGGCAAACGGCAATCTGAGCTGACGTGGGTTATCTGAAATTGCCCTGGGCCAACGTTTAATAAAGGTGGCTAAAATGAGAACAATGAATCGCTGGGAACAACCCTTTCGCGGGGCTACGACCCTGCAAGAACAGTTCAATCGAGTGTTTGGTGATGTGGTAGGACGTACGGCCGAGGAGTCGAACTTGACCCCTTGGGCGCCAGCCGTCGATATCTACGAGACCGAGCATGAGCTGGTCGTAAAAGCGGACCTGCCGGATATGAATCCGCAGGACCTGGACATCCGCGTCGAGAACAACATCCTCACAATCCGCGGCGAACGCAAGTTTGAGAAGAAGGTGAACGAGGAAGACTACCTGCGTGTCGAACGCGCGTATGGATCGTTCAGCCGCAGCTTTTCGCTGGCGAGCTCCGTGAAAACGGACGCGATCAAAGCCGATTATCAGAACGGTGTGCTAACGTTAAGCATCCCGAAGCGCGAGGAAGCAAAGCCGAAGCAGATTAAGGTAAATGTAGAAACAAAGGCAATATCGTCCGCGGCTGGGGCTCGCTGAAGAGAGCCAGACCGAAGACGAAGTTTTGGGGCGGGTGGCCTTCAGCTTAAGTCGCCCGCCTTTTTATTTGTCCTGAGCGGCGTTTCTCACGATCCGCGCAGCGAGCTGATCTACGTCACTCTTCGGCGGAATTAGCTTCGGAGTTTTCCTCTTTGGCTTCTTGGTTTCGCGTTTTCTTGCGTCTTTGTTACCCATGCTGGATAGCTTGCCACAAGTCGATAGTTATGGCCACCTACCAGCGGATTCGCTCTGAGCCATTATCGGCCGCGACGCCGCGGGCTAACTCCTATGTACTCGCAGAATCAGACAAACGCCTATGGCTCATTGGAGGCAATCCCGCTTGTCGGTATAACGCTTCACACCCTCTCCTCGAGGTTAGACAGAAGTCCCACTCTTTGGGCAGCTCGGTAATGATGTCCGGGTGCGTGCTACTGGTACAGTTCCGCCGTCGCCGCCCCGTTGCCGGTTCCTCCCGTCACGAGCACTGTTCCGTCATTCAACAGCGTCGCCGTATGCGATTCCCTGGTAGCACCCATGCTGCCGGTCGGCGAAAAGGTTCCAGCAGTTGGGTCATACACCTCGGCCGTCGCAAGTGGTCCGCTCCCGGCGTCTCCCCCCGTCACGAGGACTGTACCGTCCTTGAGTACTGTGGCCGTCTGGAGGGCGCGTGCGGTTGTCATGCTGCCCGTTGTGGCCGTGAACAATTGAGTGGCTGGATCGAACAACTCTGCAGTGGCGGTGGCTTTTCCGGCATTGTCCAACATCCCTCCGGCCACAAGCACCTTCCCGTCTGCGAGCAAACTCGCTGTGTGCCATTGACGCGCGGTTGCCAGGCTGCTGAGTGTCTGGGAAAAACTCCCCGTGGTTGGGTCATATAGCTCGGCCTCCGCAAGCACGGTCATGACCCCTCCGATCCCTCCCGTCACGAGCACGTTTCCACTCGTTAGCAACGTCGCCGTATGCGAGACGCGCGCCGCCATCATGCTGCCTGTCGCTGCGAAGGTTCCAGTGGATGGATCAAACAGCTCGGCTGTGGCGGGGCCCCAACCGGCGACG
>Ga0307471_100000901_pt1 | contig 15786 bp, 13 predicted proteins | sample atmos_gasesAM3C__2_FD_204566 | JGI IMG/M metagenome (GOLD analysis project Ga0307471, IMG submission 204566) | Hardwood forest soil microbial communities from Morgan-Monroe State Forest, Indiana, United States - atmos_gasesAM3C_515 | ecosystem: Environmental > Terrestrial > Soil > Temperate... | reverse complement strand
GGCGACTGGGGACACAGCAAATACTTGTGCGTGACGCTGAACCGTTCGTCGCCGGCGACGACGATTTCCTGCCGGTGACCACCGCCACGAGCGCGCTCGCGGTGTTCGTGCGACCGCGCGAGGCCTTCGACGCGATCGGCGCCGCGCCGCGGGTGGCGGCCGGGTTTGCCGCCGTCGCCGCGACGGGGCTCGTCTCCATGGCGGTCGAGCTCGCTGCGAATGCGATCGGCGGCGGCGGCGGTGCGGGTTTGGTGGTCTCCCTGATCCTCCCGGGGCTCTTTCTCGCCTACTGGCTGATCGATGCATGGCTCGTCGATGCCGGCGCCGGGATGCTCGGCCGGCGCGGCCGGCGCCGGGCCTACCTGGCGGTGAGCGGGTTTGCGTTCCTCCCACTCGTCGTCTACGCCCTCCTCTCGCTGGTGGAGGCGGCTGCCTCGAGATGGGGCGGTCCCGGACCGCAGGTCGCGTCCGGTCTCGCGTGGCTCACGCTGCCGGTGATCGCCTGGTTTCTGGTGCTCATGGTGCTCGCCATTCGCAGCGTGTACGGCGTTCCCGCCCTCAACGCGCTCTCGCTCGCGCTGCTGCCGTACGCGGCTATCTCTGCGGCATTGCTGGTACTCGTGCTGATCGTCAGCGCGCTTCATGCCACCGGGCTGGCCTAGCCACAACGGGGGTCAAACCGGGGTTTGGGCCCTATTCTTGGCTCATGACCGCCGAAGCGCTTCTGGTCAGCGTGGTCGTGCCCACGCGAAACGAGGCCGGCAACGTCGGACCGCTGTGGCAGCGGCTCCAGTCCGCGCTCGACGGCGTGGCGTTCGAGCTGTGTGTCGTCGACGACAGCGACGACTCGACACCCGCTGCACTCGCGGCGCTCTCGGCCGAACAGGCCAACGTGCGCTGCCTCTTCCGAACCGGCGCCGAGCGGACGGGTGGGCTCAGCACCGCGGTGGTCACTGGGATCGGAATGGCGACCGGGCGCTACGTCTGCGTGATGGACGCGGACCTGCAGCATCCCCCTGAGACCATCCCCAGCCTGCTCGCGGCCGCCGGCGGCGGCGCCGACCTGGTGGTGGCGAGCCGCTACATGCCCGGCGGCAGCCGCACTGGGCTCGAGGGAGGGCTGCGCCATCTGGTCAGCCGCGGCGCGACCCTGGTGGCGCGAATGCTCTTCAGGGAGGCGCGCCAGAGCACGGACCCACTCTCCGGATTCTTCCTCTGTCGCCGGGTGCTCATCGACGGGATCGAGTTCCGTCCGGTCGGCTTCAAGATCCTGCTCGAGCTCCTGGTCTGCGTGCCGGGCCTACGGGTTGCCGACGTTCCCCTCCGCTTCCAAGCCCGCGCCAGTGGCGAGAGCAAGGCGAGCATGCGTCAGGGCCTGCTCTTCCTCGGTCACTGCTGGTCGCTGTTCGCGCACGTCGCCGGCTCTGCGCGGATCTGGAAATTCGGCATCGTGGGCCTGTCCGGTCTCGCCGTCTTCCTGCCGCTGCTCTTCGCATTGAGCGGACCGGCGCACCTCAACCCGCTGCTTGCATTCCTGCCCGCGTTTACAATCAGCATCGGCTGGAACGGCGCGATCAACTGGCGGTGGACGTTCGCGGATCAGCGGCGTGCCGGCGGCGGCGATGGCTCGCGCCGCTACGTGGAGCGGGCGCTGGTCACCGGCGCGATCATGTTCGCCGCCTATGGGGCGCTGCTCGGCGGACGCGTCCCCACGGTGTTGGCGGGGCTGATTGCAGCACTGGTTGCGATGTTGATCAACGCCGTCGCCAACCGACGCTCGGTCCGCCTGCGCTCACCCGGGTGGGCTCGCGTCGCGGTCGACCGCGGCGTGCAGGCGACGCTGGCACGGCTCGCGGTCGAGATCGGCGCGGACCATGTCTTCGTCATCGGCCCCGACGCCGGCCGCCTTGTCGGCCTTCCGAGCGGGCTGGTCGAGCATGTCGTGAGCCGGCGCAAGCCGGCGCTGCTGACCGAGGCGGCTTCATATCGAGCGCAGCCTCGCAGCAACATCGAAAGCACGTCGCGCCTCCTGGTACCCGTGGTCAACGGTGACGTGGTGGTGGCCGTGGTGATCTGCGAACGCCGTGCGCATCGCGGCTTCGACGCTGGCGCCCTCGATACATCGATGCGCGCCGTCGCGGACCTCGCCCCCGCACTGTCGGAAGCCGTCGCGCCCGAGCTGACCGACATGCTGGCCCAGCCGTCGAGGGCGGGCCCGGCGACGTCCCCCCGGTAGCCGAGACAGACGGCGGGATGGTCGCGGTTCGATCGACGCATGGGCGCGCGGTCGCGGTGTCGCCGTGGCTGCTCGGGGCCGGTCTCAGCGCAGCTGTGGTGCTCCGTGGAGCCGTCGGCGGCGCCGACCCACCGTCGTCGATACCGGCGGCTGCGGTGTTCGCGAGCGCACTGTTCGCCCTGGCGCTCGCGGCGGGATGGCGACCCAGCCGCCCGTCGACCTCGGCGCTCCTCATTGGTGTCGCCGGTGGCGCGGTCCTGATCGCGCTGTCGCTCGCGTCGCGCCCGGTGGTGGTGCTGGGTGCCGGCGGCGCGGGTGCGCTGGCCTTTGCACCCGTGGTGGCCGTGGCGGTCACGGCTGAAGAGGCGCTGGTGCGCGGCGCGCTGTTCTCGGCGCTGATGAGCCGATGGGGAGCGGTCGTCGCCGTCGTCCTGACCAGCCTCGTCTTCGCGCTCGTCCACCTGCCGATCTACGGCGTGACCGCGCTTCCCCTCGACCTCGCGGTCGGCCTCTGGCTGGGTGGACTGCGGTTGCTCACCGGCGGGATCGCCGCCCCGACGGTCGCGCATCTGCTCGCCGACCTGTCCCCCGGATGGCTGGGGTGAGGCGCTCCGGTCTGCTCGCGCTCGCGGTGGCTGCGGGCGCGCTCGCCACGGTGTGGCAGGTGCTCCCCGCGGGTGCGCCGCCGGTGTACGACACATGCCTGATAGGGCCGTATCAACTGCTGGGCAGCAATCCGCCGCCGACGTCAGCGAGCCAGACCTTCCCTCCAACGACCAGCTTTCCGACGTCGGAGGTGCTCACAGACGAGAACCCGGCACAAGCGCAGATCCTGATGACCGACGGCACGTTCGTGTCCCCAACGTCGGCAATCACGGTGTCCATCACGCCCATTCCGCCGCCGGCGCGCCCGCCAGTTGGTGACAGCTTCGACGGCAACGTCTATCGAATCATCGCTGTCGCCACGTCGGGTCAGCAACTCAACCCACAGCACAGCCCGACGATCGTGCTTCGGGCCACCTCGACGACTGGTCCGCCACGGAAGATCGCCCGGCTGGACGGCACCACGTGGACAAAGCTGCAGACCTTCATCTCGGGATGCGGCGACGAATACGAGGCGGTCTCGACCCGTCTTGGTGACTTTGCGATCTTGAAAACGGGTGGCGGCGCACCCTCAGGTGGTGGTGGTGGCGGCGGCGGTGTGCCGGCGCCGCTGGTGATCGCGATCATCGTCGTGGTCCTGCTGGCGACTACGTTCGCCCTTGCCCGGCTGAACCGCGGGAGGGGGCGGCTCGCGTCCTGATCGCGGCGCCTTCACGCGCGCAGCCGCGGCACCCGCATCCAGCCTTCGAACTCGGCGATCCATCGTTCCCCGGGAGGTCCCATCCCCGCCCCGGGCATGCCCAGCCGCTGCAGCACGCTGCGCCGCGGCGCCAGCCGCGCGGTGAAGCGGTGTGGCAGTGCAGCGAGATCCTGCGCAACACCGAGCGCTGCATCCTCATCGTCGGCGAGCGCGTCGACGAGGCCGAGGTCGACGGCGTTCGCGCCGAGCCACACCTCGCCCGTCGTGACCCGCGCGATTGCCGAGTCGTCGAAGCCGCGCGCCGCGCGCACGGCTCCGGTGAAGCGCCGGAAGACCGCGTCGACGAGCTCGCGCTCCTTCTGGAGGTCGGCGTCATTCGGCTCGCGCCAGGGAGCGCCCAGGTCCTTGAACGGTCCAGTCTTGACCACGGAGATGCTGGTGCCGAGACGGCGCAGAGCCTCGACGGCCACCGGTCGCACGCTGATGACGCCGATGGAGCCGACGATCGCGCTGGGAAACGACAGGATGCGGGTCGCGCCGCACGCCAGGAAGTACGCGCCCGACGCGCCTGTCCCACGTATCCAGGCCACGACCGGCTTGATCGCGGCCAGCCGCCTAACCGCCATGTAGAGCGCCTCGGACGCGGTCGCCGAGCCACCTGGTGAGTCGATCTCGAGCAGCACCGAGCGGATGTGCGCGTCGCGACGAGCACGGGCGAGCAACCGGACCAGCTCCTCGGTGCGCAGCGCTCCGCCGATGACGCCGCGCACCGGGAGTATCGCGATGCGCCGCCGGTCGGTCAGCTGTGCGAGGCGCTCGCTCAGGCGATTCTCCGACTCCACCGAGGCCATGCTACGCGCGGCCCATCGCGCTCCGGACCCCGACCTTTAGAGCTAGACCTCGCTCCAGCCGGTGCCGTTCCAATGCAGGACGATGGTCCCGGTGGCATTGGTGGAATGGTTCTCATAGCGTCCGACCGCCCAGGCGTCACTCGCCGCTGTGGCGCTCACGCCGGAGAGCAGATTCGCCACATCAGGATTCGTCGTACCCCCGGGATTGGGGCTGGCCACCTTGACCCACCGGCTGCCGTTCCAGTGCAGGGTGAGGGTCACGCCGGACCCACTGTTGCTCGGATTGCCGGCTGAGCCCACCGCCCAGGCGCCGCCTCCCGGGGCCGTGCCCACAGCGGTGAGCCCGCCACCGGTGCCAGGGTTGGGGCTGGCCACGCGGCTCCAGTGGGTGCCGTCCCAGCGCAGGACGAGCGTTCCGCCGGCCGGCTTGGCTGGGTTGTAATAGCTCCCGACCGCCCAGACGTACGTCGCTGTCGCGGTGGGCGCGGGAGCGCTCACCCCGTAAAGGAAGTTCGTCGCCCTCGACGTCGTGCCGCCAGGGTTGGGACTGGCCACGACCCTCCACTTCGCGCCGTCCCAGTGCAGGGGGAGCGACTCTCGGGCTCCGGTGGTCGAATTTGTCGCCGACCCGACCGCCCAGGCGTCGACCGTGGTGGCGGCGTTGACAGCCTGCAGGACGCTCTCGTCGCTTGAGTTCGCTGTGCCGCCGGGGCTCGGGCTGGCCACCTTGCCCCAGGAGGTGCCGTTCCAGCGCAATGTGAGGGTCTCCGTGGCACCGCTGGTGGGGTTCAAGTAGTAGCCGGCTGCCCAGGCGTCGTGCGCCGAGGTGGCGCTCACCCCCTGGAGCGTGTTGAAGGCGTGCGGGCCCGTGCCGCCCGGGTTGGGACTGGCCACCCTGTTCCACGCGGAGCCGTCCCAGTGCAGGATGAGCGTTCGGGTTCCTCCACTGTTCGTGTAGGACCCCACTGCCCAGGCGTTGCTCGCCGCGATGGCGCTGACACTCGCGAGCACGTTGACGTCGTTGGTGCCGGTGCCGGCGGGGTTGGGGCTTGTCACCGTGCTCCAGGTGCTGCCGTTCCAGTGCAGGGTGAGCGTCTTGGAGAGCCCACTGAACACGTTGCTGGAGTACCCGACGGCCCATACGTCCGTCGCCGACTCAGCGCTGACGCCGTTGAGCTGACCCGGTCGTCCTGACGCAAGCGCTGACGATTCAGCGACCGTTCTGGGGACGAGGACAGCGAAAGTGAGACCCGCCGCTGCCGCCACCAACGCCAGGGTCCGCGCTCGCGACTTCGTGCGCTGCAGCCGGCGCGGCGTCCACGCGGACGTCGAGCAGACGCAAACCGCCGACAGGATCCGTTCGCCGTGTCCCATCATCATTCCGCTTCCCCGACTGCGAGCTGGTTGTGGAAACCATCCGACGCCCGCTCAGGGCAAAGACGATATCACTCGCGTTCGACGGCCGCTCGTGCCTGCAGCGCCTCGCTGTACGTCTGCAGAGTTGAGGCGCCGACGGTGTCGATCACAACACCGACCACGTCGCCGTCGGACCACACACACAGCGAGAGGCGTCCAGCCGCACCGGTCGCAGGACCGCAGGAGTACGCGGTGCCCGCATTGTTCAACCGAGACGCGGCCGCTGGGTCGAACGCGTAGCCCGCCTGCTTGAGGCCGGCTGCAAAGCCGTCAAGGAAGGCGTCGTCGTCGGCAGTCGCGCGCGGCGGACGGCCGGCGAGCAGCGTCAGGTGGCGCTTGCCATCGTTCCCGTAGACGCCACCGGTCACCTGGGTCCATCCCTGATCCGTGAGCGCGCGCTGGGCGTCGTTCGGCGCAGCCGTTAGCCACGTCATGTTGCCGATTGCAGTGGGCCGCGTGATGTGGCGCGGCGTACCGAACCAGCCGAACACGACGACCCCGGTGAGCACGGTTGCCACTGCGACGACCGCTGTGATGATGATTCGGCACACTCGGGGCGACAGCCCCCGAGTGGCTGATGCGCGCAGCGCGGTTGGCTCCTCCAAGGGGGTGTCGTCGACGGCGGGCGGTCTGGCGTCTTCGCCAGGCGAGCGCACGCTCCAGCCCGGGCCGCCGCGCGCCTCCAACTTCTCGGCGGACGGCGCCGGTGGACGTGGCCGGGGAATCGCGAGCGGGTCCGGATCCAACGGGGGACGAAGTGCCGGCACGGCCATGGCTCCATAGCAGCCTACGAGCGCGTACGCGAGTCGCTGAAGGAGTCGGGGCCATGTGACGGGTCCGTCATGTCTCAGCGAAAGTCGTGCGCGGGAGGCGTGGACGGCAGGTGTTGCGGTCGGTCACCGGCGCGCAGCGGATGCCCGTCGCCGTCGAGGGCTGTGACGCGAGCGACGACCACATTCACCCTGCCGTGCTCGACCTGCAGCGTCCCGTCGATCATCAACAACGGGTGGCGACTCACCTCGCGAGTGCGCTTCGCCACTGCAGGGCGAAACACCAGGTCGAGGTGGGCTTCTCCATCGGCCAGCGTGAAGAAACGGAAGCCGCTCGCCGACACCGGTGCCTGGCGGGTGATGACGAGTCCCGCGACTCGTATCGGCGATCCATCCGCCAGTTCGCGAGCGCGCGCGAGCGGAATGCAGCACATGCGATCCAGCTGCTCGCGGATGAATGAGACGAGGTGCGGCCCTGTGCTCACCTGGGTCAGCGCGTACTCGGTGGTCACCCGGGTGCGCTCATCCATGTGCGGCAGCTCGGGTGGCGGCGCGGGAAGATCGACAAGCGGCGGTGGGGGATCGCTGCTCGGGTCCCGCGGCCGGTGCGGCTCATCGCCGAATCGACGCCCGGCCAGCGCTCCGCTGCCGCGCGGTGGACCCGTTTGCACAGCTGCGGGCGCGGCTTCATTCACAGCATCGTCTTTCACGCGTCGTCGTTTCGGCAGCGATTCTTCAATTGCTTTGAGCTCCCAGAGCAGCTGACGGCGCGACCGGCGGTCGGCGACTGCATCGAACGCGCCGACGCGCACCAGGTTCTCCATCGCTGCGCGCTGCAGCAACGTGTGCCGCCAGAATTCGGCCACACTGCCATTCGCCCGTGCGACGACGGCGTCGTCGCACGCCACACGCGCTGCGGGTCCGAGCCCGCGCACGTACGCGAAGCCGAGCCGCACTGCAAATTCGGTTGCTGATGGCTGTGGTTGGGGACGGACAGGACACACATCCGCTTGCTCAGACAGTCCTCGTCCGCCGGCAACAGTCGTGCTATTGGCTCCTTTCTGCGCTTCGGCGGCCTGCGGAACTCGCAGCAGACGTGTGTCCTGTCCGCCCTGGACACGATCATCGGCAAACTCGACTATGCAGCGAGCTCGGCTTCGCGTCACGTCGACGGGCAGGACGCGCACGCCGTGATGGCGTGCGTCGTCGACGAGCACGGAGGGATGGTAGAAGCCCATCGGCTGCGCGTTGAGCAGCGCGCACAGGTAGTGCGCCGGGTAGTTGAGGCGCAGCCATGCGGTCTCATACGCGGTGCGCGCGAAGGCGGCGGCGTGGCTCTTGCAGAAGCCGAATTCGGCGAAGCCTGCCACGCTCTTGAAGATCTGCGCGGCGACCTCCTCGCCGAGATCGTGGGCGACGCAGCGCCGGATGAAGTCGTCGCGCAGCTCGTCCATCTCGAGACGCGAGCGATGCCGGTTCATGGCGCGGCGGAAGCGGTCGGCCTCGCCGGCGGTATAGCCGGCGATCTCCATGACGATCCGCAGGATCTGCTCCTGGTAGAGGATCACGCCGCGTGTTTCTGCCAGGATGGGCTCCAACGTGGGATGCGGATAGGTGACGGGCTCCAATCCCTGGCGCCGGCGCAGGTAGGGGTGCACCGCGTCACCCTGGATCGGCCCGGGCCGGATGATCGCCACCTGGACGATCAGGTCGTTGAAGCAGCGCGGCTGCGACTGCCACAGCGATTGCTGCTGCGCGCGGGACTCGATCTGGAAGAGCCCGATGGTGTCGACCCTGCAGATCATGTCGTAGACCAGCGGATCATCGAGCGGCAGCGCGTCGAGATCCGGCCGGCAGCCCGTGGACTGCTCGATGAGGTCGAGGCATTCCGCGACGGCGGAGAGGGTGCGCAGCCCGAGCAGATCCATTTTGATCAGGCCGAGGTCTTCGATGTCGTCCTTGTCGAACTGCACCACGACGCGGCCGGGCATGGTGGCGCGCTCCACCGGGACAACATCCACCAGCGGCTCGCCGGTGACCAGCATGCCACCGACGTGGATGCTCAGATGCCGGGGCGTGCCCTCGATACGTCGCAGGACGTCGACGAACTGACGCCACGGCAGCGCGTGCTCGGCCGACGATGTCACTCCGGCGGACTGCAGCGCCGCCTCGACCGTGCCCATGTACCAGCCGTCGACGGAGTGGGCGAGGCGGTCGAGGATCGTCTCCGGGAAGCCCATCGCGGCGCCCACCTGGCGGATCGCCATGCGAGGCCTGAACGTCACGACGTTGGCGACCATGCCGGTGCGCTCGGTGCCGTACTTGTCATAGACGTATTGCAGGACGCGCTCGCGATGGTCGGTGGAGAAGTCGATGTCGATGTCAGGCGTGCCCTGATGGTCCTCGTGCAGAAAGCGTTCGAAGAGCAGGTCGTGCGCGACCGGGTCGACGCGCGTGATGCCGAGCAAATACGCCACGATCGAGTCGGCGGCGCTGCCGCGGCCCTGGCCGGGTATCTGCTGCTCGCGCGCGAAACGCATGATGTCCCAGGTGATCAGGAAGAACTCGGCGAGCCCGGTCTTCTCGATGACCTCGAGCTCCCGCTGCAGGCGTGCGGCGACCTGCCGGGTCATCGGGCGGTATTTCTGCTGCACCGATTCCTGGCACAACCGGTAGAGCACCGAGAAGGGTGTCTCGCCCTCGGGTACGGGGAATCCGGGAAAGCGAACGTGACTGAAGTCGAGAGTGATGTCGCACTGCGCAGCGATGTGCAAGGCATTCTCGAACGCGGCCGGATACGCGCGCAGACGCTCGCGCAGCTCGCGTTCGCCGTGCAGGCGATGCTCGTTGTTGGGCAGCAGCAGGCCGTGTGCGGCCGCCTGGTCGAGCGTGGTCCGATGCTGAATGGCGGTGAGCACGTCGAGCAGTGGCTTGTCGTCGACGGTCGCGTGCACCGGGAGCGCGCTCGCCACCACCGGTACGGAAGCGCGCCGCGCAACCTCGACACACTCTGCGGACAACCACGGATCGGCGGGGTGCAGATGGTTGCTGAGCACCACGGCGACCCGGTCGCGCCCGAAGCTGTCGCGCAACTGCTCCACATGTCGCTGCGCACCGCGCCGGTCCCCGTGCACCAGCAGCTGCACGAGCCGGCTGTGCGGTCCGCCACTGAGGACGACGCAGTCGTCGAGACTGTCAGGGGTGACGACGGCCGGGGTTCCGTCTGCCAGGGGCGTCGTCGAGGGGAGACCGGGCCACCCGCTGGGAAACGGCCCGGCGGTCGGGCGCAGCGCAGCCGGACGCTCGGGGGGTGACAGCGTGGGGCGGCGGCGACGGGCCGGTGGCGCCGCACTCGGATCGGGCTGCGAGTCGGTGCGGCGGGCGGCGTCGCTGATGCCGTCGAGGTGCACCCGGGGCTGGCCCTTGACGCCGGCGAGCTGTGCCGCGCTCACCGCCCGGCAGAGTTGCCGGTAGCCGGTTGTGCCGCGGGCGAGCAGGCGCAGGCGAGAGCCGTCGAGGAGGTCGAGCTCGGCCCCGAGCACGGGCCGGATGCCGGCCTGGCGAGCCGCCCCCAGGAACTCGACTGCGCCGTAGAGGCCGTTGCGATCGCAGAGGCCGAGGACATCGACGCCCAGCGCCGCCGCCTGCCGCACCAGGGCTCGCGGTGATGCCGCGCCTTCCAAAAAGGAGTAGTGGGAGCGGGCGGCGAGCTCGGCGAGCGCCATTGACAACTACTACAGGCTTGTGTAACTATTCTGGTCCGTAGTACTGCCCCGTCATGGCCGCCGGTCCCCCTCGGCCGGCGGCCACCATCGCTCAGTCATGGCGCCGGCTCCAGTGCCATGTGCCGGTCTCAAGGTCCCGGTAGATGTCGACGCATTCACCGTCAGCGAGCAGGCAGCGCACGTAGTCGCGGCGCACCGGCGCACGCCACCAGTCGGTCTCGACGCGCCAGGTGATGGCGATCTCGCTCACCCCGCGCCATCCCGTGAGAGTGCCGAGCGCTGCCGGCTCCCCCGTGGACGAGACGCGCACTTCGGCTGCTCCGTCGATCAGCTCGGTCATCGGCTCGCAGCCACGGCAGGGCTCTCCCAGGTGAAGCGCCGCTCGGGAAGATCGCCGGGGTCGACGGCCAGCACCGGCCGGCGGACTACCGCATCGCCAAAACGGAGGCGCAGCCGCTGCGCTGCCACCAGGATCGTCTCGCGGGCGCCGTCTCCGGGTCGAAGCAGGTCGGCCTGGCGACCGCCCACCGGGGCCAGGCGGGTCACCAGCACACGCACCGCCGCAACAGGACCGGGCAGCTGCATGCCACCCAGCAGGCCGAACATCGCCGTCCACGCCTCTGCGCCGTTGCCCAGCGGCGCGGCCGGCACCACGGCTTCGGTGATCGCCCTGCCTTCCTCCAGCTCCAGGGCGACACCCACCTCCCCGGCCGCCAGGCCGGCGGCGAGCAAACGCCCGCCGAGCGCCTCGACGCATTGCTGGGCGGCGCGAAGGAGTGTCTCCAGGTCGCCGATCGACCCGTCGAACACCAGCCGCTCGCTCCACACCCGCAACCCGGGATCGGGGTGGATCCCACCCGCATCCTCGCCGCGGGCCAGCCGGTGGAGGTCGATCCCGCCCGCCCCGAACTGGCGCTGCAGATCGGCCGGCGACAGCGCGGCGACCGCGCCGATGCAGTCGAGCCCGAAGGCTGCCAGCCGCGCGGCGATCGAGGCCTCGATCGGCAGCACGTCCAGCGGCAGCGGCGCAAGGAACGCTGCCTCCGAGCCGCGCTGGACCCGGCGGATCCGGCCGGGCTGGCTCGCTCGCGCCGCCATCCTGGCGACAAACCGCGACCCTGCCACCCCGACCGCCGGCGGCTCGGCGTCGAGCGAGGCGCAGAGCCGGCGGGCAGCAGCCGACGCCCAGCCGGCCTCGTCGGCGTAGGCCACGTGGCTGCCGGAGAGGTCGCACAGCGACTCCTCCTCGCCGACCTCGACGGCGGGCGAAAGCTGGTGCAGCGAGGCGCAGAGTGAGTCGCGCTGCTGCGCCATCGCGCCGCTGTCGAGCGGGACGAAGGCGGCGCGAGGGCAGAGCTGCTGCGCCTGTCGCAGCGGTTGTCCCGGCTGCACTCCAGCAGCCCGCGCCGCGGCGGACGCGGCGATCACGGGCAGGCGCAGCTCGGGCGCGCCTCCCACGATGACCGCCTCCCCGCGCAACTCGGGATAGCGGCGCAGCGCAGTGATCAGCCCGAGGTGGGCGTAGCGGGCGCAGAGGATGCGCATCTCAACGCCGCGCTGCAGCCGCAGCTGCGGCCGGCGCCGGGGCGGGGCGCAGCGACGACCGCTCGCCGGCCGCGGGCTGCAGCCGCGGCGTGATCACCGTGGGCAGCCCGACCACTTCCGCGACCGCGTACGGACGCGGATAGCGGAGGAGGACGGTCGCCTCCGCTCCGGGTGCGCCGATCCTGCTCTTGACTGCGGTGAGGCGCACTCGCAGGCCGGACACATCCTCGTGGGCTCGCTGCCAGCCGGCCGGGGCGCAGGCGAGCGTGAGCGACGAGACGTGGGCGAGCGGGGTGGCCAGCGGCGCCGGCCCAGCGATGACGCAGACCGTCCTCCGCTTGCCCAGCGCCTCGGCGAGCGCAGCCAGGGCGTGCTCCCAGAGTTTCGGTGCGGGCCGGTCGGGCCCCAGGGCGATCCCCACCCAGGAAATGCCCGCGACCACCAGCGCCCGGGCCATGACCAAGCCCCGCTCCCAGCGGTCTCGACCCGGGGTGACCACGAGGCACGCGTCCAGGTCCGCCCCGAGGTCGGCGAGAAACCCGGGATCCACGCTCCCGGCGAGGTCGATATAGCCGACGTATCGGGAGCGGCTGGCCACTGCGGTGAGCGACTGCAGCAGCGTGAGCCGCCCCGACGGGCCCACCCGTGCTGCGGCAAGCACGGTCACCCGGCCTCGAGGCAGCCCACCCGGGGTGAGCTGTGAGTCGATGACCGGCACCCCGGTGGCCCAGCCCCCGGCGACCCCTGCCAGGTCTCCGCGGTGGAGCGCCTGAGGGCCGTACCGGCGTCTCAGGGTCGCCAGAGCAGCTGAGAGGGAGTCCGACATCGCTCCTCACTGGGAAAACCGCGCCTGTCAGCGGGGACGAGAGCAGGAGCGCCGAGGCAGGACCACAGAATAGCGAACGGATGTTCGCTTATGCAAGGCCCACAACGAACCTCGCCGGATTCCGTACGCTTCGCACCCTCCCAACCCACACCTTTGGAGAGCCCATGCGCGTCGCCATCACCGGAGGCACCGGCTTTGTGGGCACCCACACGACCCGGGCGCTCACCGCCGCGGGCCATGAGGTCGTCGTGATCGCCCGCGGCACCAAGCGACGGCCACAGCGGGCCAACGTCACCTTCGTTCGTGCCGACCTGACCGACTCACCCGCGCTCGCCGACACCTTCAAGGGGTGCGACGCGGTCGTCCATCTCGTCGCCATCGTCCGCGAGCGCGGCTCGCAGACATTCCAACGCGTGAATTTCGAAGTCAGTGAGCGCGTGGCGACCGCAGCGCACGCAGCGGGCGTTGCGCACCTCGTGCACCAGAGTGCGCTGGGCGCTGATCCCGATCCGCGCTATCCGTATCTGCAGTCGAAGTGGCTCGGAGAAGAGGCGGCGCGGGGCAGCGGCGTGCCGTACACGGTGCTCCGTCCCAGCGTGCTGTTCGGTCCCGGCGACGGTTTCTTCACGGTGCTCGCCAAGCTGATCAAGCTGAACCCGGTCATTCCCGTCGCGGGCGATGGTCGAGCCATGTTCCAACCGCTCTTCGTCGAGGACGTGGCCCGCTGCATCGTGCTTGCGCTCGAGCGCGGGCCTGACCATCGTGTGCACGAGGTCGGCGGACCCGAGCACCTGAGCTACGACGACATCGTCCTGACCATCAAACGCGGTCTCGGCCTGCACAGGTTTCTTGCGCACGTGCCGGTGCGCATGATGCTGCCGCTCGCGTTTGTGATGGATACGTTGCTGCCGAATCCGCCAGTGACGCCCGGTCAGCTTCGCCTGCTCGAGAAGAACAACATCACGCGGCTCGACTCGGTGCCTCGCAGCTTCGGCTTCGACCCGCAGCGCTTCGCGGACAACGTCGACTACCTGGCGGATTACTGACGGAGGAAAGCGATGGCCCAGATCGTCACCATCGGCGGCCAGACGTTCAAACGCCGAAACATCGTGGCGGTGTGGCTCGGCCTTCCGCTCATCACGCTCTTCGTCTATTACTTCGTCTGGTACTACAAGGTCAACAATGAAGCCCGGCGCTTTCTCAACGACCCCAGCATCAATCCGCTCGTGTCCCTGCTGGCGGTGCTGCTCGGCTGGATTCTCATCGTGCCCCCATTCGTCTCCATCTACAACACGGGCAAGCGCATACGCCGGATGGAGGAAGCGGTTCAACAGCCCTCTCGCGTCGAACCGGTTCTCGGGCTGGCGCTCTCGTTCGTCTATGGCTTGCACTCCCTCTACTACCAGAGCCACCTCAACGGCATCTGGGATCGCTACCTGATCGGAGCGACGCCTGCGCCGCAGCCGCTGGCACCGCCCCCGCTGTCACCGCCCCCCTCCTCACTCGCGCCGCCACCCGAACCTCCGCCACCGAGTCCTTGATGTCGGTCGAGCAGCGGCTCGCGGAACTCGGCATCGTCCCTCCTGACACGGGCACGCCGGTAGCGAATTACGTGCTCGCTCGCATCAGCGGCCACCGTTTGTACGTGTCGGGACATCTCGGCAAGCGCGACGGGACCGTCGTGACCGGCAAGGTGGACGAGAACGTCGGGCGCGATGAGGGGTATCAGCTCGCGCGAGCGGCGGCCGTCGACATCCTGGGCAGCGCACACACCGCGCTGGGTTCGCTCGAGCGCGTTCGGGGCGTGATCAAGGTCACGGGATTCGTCAACAGCAGCCCCGCGTTCGTCGAGCAGCCCGCCGTCGTCAACGGAGCGTCGGACCTGTTCGTCGATGTGTTCGGGCAGCGAGGGCGTCACGCGCGCAGCTCGGTTGGCGTTGCGCAGCTCCCCTTCGGCGCCGCGGTCGAGATCGAGGCGATCTTCGACATCGAGTGAGAGAATGACGTCACAACATCCAGGGCGACGAGACGTAGGAGGCCCGTAGCGTGAGCGGAGCACTCGAGTCCAGCACGGCAGTCGATGCGCCGGTGCTGAGCGGCACGGACCATGTCGAGCTCTGGGTCGGCAACGCTCGCCAGGCCGCGTACCACTATCGCAACGCGTTCGGCTTCGACATCATCGCGTACGGCGGGCCGGAAACAGGCCTTCGCGACCGTGCGTCGTACGTGCTGCAGCAAGGCAAGGTTCGCCTCGTGCTCACCGCGCCGATGCAACCCGAGGGACCCATCGCCGAGCACGTGCGGCTGCATGGCGACGGCGTGAAATCGATCGCGCTGCGCGTCGACGACGCCACCGCCGCGTACGAGGCTGCGACGCGGCGCGGCGCGCAGGGGACGCTCGAGCCCACCCGCGCCGAGGATGATCAGGGCGTCCTCACGTACGCCGCCGTCGCCACCTACGGCGACACCATCCACACCTTCGTCGAGCGCGACGAGTACGCCGGTGTGCACTGGCCCGGCTATCGGGAGGATCAGCGCAGCGGCGGTGGGGTCGGCCTTCGCTTCATCGATCACGCGGTCGGCAACGTCGAGACCGGGAAGATGGACGACTGGGTCTCCTTCTATTCCGAGGTGTTCGGGTTCTCGGTCTTCCAGGAGTTCGACGAGAAGGACATCGCGACGCAGTACAGCGCGCTTCGTTCCAAGGTGACGCGCGACCCGCGAACACAGATCACGTTCCCAATCAACGAGCCGCACGTGGGGCTGAAGGCGTCGCAGATCCAGGAATACCTCGACTACTACCGCGGCAGTGGCGTGCAGCACATCGCCGTGCACACCGACGACATCGTGGGCAGCGTGGGCGCCATGCGCGACCGCGGCGTCGAGTTCCTGACCGCGCCCGACGCGTACTACCAGGCGCTGGGCCCGCGCGCCGACGGCATCGACGAGGACCTCGACCGGCTGCGCGACCTCAACGTGCTCATCGATCGCGACGACGACGGCTACCTGCTGCAGATCTTCACGCGGCCCGTCGCCGACCGGCCCACGCTGTTCTTCGAGGTCATCCAACGCAAGGGTTGCAAGGGCTTTGGCAAGGGGAACTTCAAAGCCCTC
>Ga0307471_100000900_pt1 | contig 15792 bp, 13 predicted proteins | sample atmos_gasesAM3C__2_FD_204566 | JGI IMG/M metagenome (GOLD analysis project Ga0307471, IMG submission 204566) | Hardwood forest soil microbial communities from Morgan-Monroe State Forest, Indiana, United States - atmos_gasesAM3C_515 | ecosystem: Environmental > Terrestrial > Soil > Temperate... | reverse complement strand
CGCGAGGGAAATAACGAAGTTTCTCGAGAGACTCACTCTCCTCATTAGACACCTGAAGGCGCTGCGCAGGTTTCCAGAACCCGAACATTTGGGCGCCGAGATCAATGGCTCTGCAGGAGTTTCACTGGTTTTACCCCATTGTGTCACACTGGAATCGATGATTCGTAGTCTCACCCTGGTACGCCACGCATCGCCGGAGAAGTTTGAGCAGCTCTCGGCGTTGCTGCGTGCCCTGGGACTTGAGGACGGCAGCGACTGGAGCGATGAGCACAGCCGCAGCGCTTCATTCCTAGCTCCGGTAGGAAATCTGGAACTCGTTCAGGGCCGGACGGTCACGGAACCCGACATATTGATCGAAGTCCGAGACCTCGACACCGCCAACCAACTCGCGCGAAAGCATTTCCGTGATGCAGCGGGCGAGATTGAAGAAACTACATGGAAGTCGCGTATCTTCCCTCTTCAGCTCGATACAGATTTCTGCATCGGATTCTGGGCGTTCAACGATCCCGAGAAATCCGCGCCCAAAACATTAGACGGCGGACTGAACGCGAGCGGCATGCGCTTCGGAATCGTAGTCAGCCGATGGAATTCATTCATCACCGAGCGCCTGCTCCAGGGAGCCCTGGATTGCCTGCGGCGCAGCGGTGCGAAGTCCGCTGACATTCAGATCGTTCGAGTGCCTGGTTCGTTCGAGATTCCCTCGGCCGCGCGCCTTCTGGCTCAGTCGGGGACGATCGATGCTGTGATCACGCTCGGCTGCCTTATCCGTGGAGAAACAACTCACTACGAGCACATAGCAACCGAGGTTACTCGTGGCATCGGCCAGTCCGCGCAGGAGACGGGAGTTCCTCACTCCTATGGCGTGCTCACCTGCGAGAACCTCGAGCAAGCCATCGACCGGGCGGGTCTTAAGAGCGGAAACAAGGGCTGGGAAGCGGCAATTACGGCCGTCGAGATGGTATCGCTCAAGAGCAAACTCAAGCGCGGAGCCTCCGATGGCCGCTAAGTCGGGCAAACGCCGCAAATCCCGCGAAATGGCGTTGCAGATGCTGTTTCAATCGGACATGGGCAAGCAGAACGAAGACCATGTCCGCAAAACCTTCTGGGCAGAACGGTCCACCGTCGACCGGGAGACTCGTGAATTCGCCGACGACTTGTTTCGCGTGGCCCAGGATCGCAGCGCGCAAATTGACGAACTGATTCAGAAGCACACCGAACACTGGCGCATGGACCGCATGCCCGCCGTCGATCGCAACCTGCTGCGCCTCGGAGTAGCCGAGTTCCTGGGATTTCCAAAAACTCCGCGCGCCATCGTCATTAACGAAGCCCTCGACATCGCCCACCGCTACTCAAGTCCCGAATCGGTCCAGTTCATTAATGGCGTGCTGGATTCGGTGGGAAAAGAGCTGGAACACAAATAGCAGCATTCGCCACATAGATACTGTCATCCTGAGCCCCGCTTTGGGCGAAGGATCTCCCGCAATACATTGCACTTATTTGGCCTTTTCGCGGCACTTTCACCATACCTTCCACGATTCTCGTGTAAGAGCCGAGACACTGCATTCATGATTGATGCATTCCCGGGAGATCCTTCCGCCAACACCCGCCTCAGGATGACAGCGCTCAGAGGGCGCTATGACTCTACGGAGTAGACGAGTCTCGCACTTCTTGACCAAAGCGTTACAATGCAAATCGATTTACTAGGGGGTTTTTGCTTGCTTCCAAAAGTCGCTCGCTCGTGCTGGATTGGTGTACTAGTCGCTACCGCTTTGTTTGCTCAATCGAATCCGCAGAAGGGTTCGTCCAACCCTTCCATCGATCCCGACGTTGAAAAGCGAGTCGATTCCATCCTTGGCCGGATGAGTCTGGAGCAGAAGATCGACCTTCTGGGCGGCATTAAGAGGTTCTACATTCGCGGATACAAAGATCTCGGATTGCCCGAACTGAAGATGTCCGACGGCCCGGTGGGCGTGCGCAACTACGGTCCGGCGACCACGATGGGTGGCATTGGCCTGGCGGCCTCATGGAATCCAGAGTTGGTGGAGCGGCTCGCGAAGGTCTTCGGTGAAGACGCGCGCGCTCGTGGAGTGCATTTCCTTCTCGGTCCCGGCGTGAATATCCATCGTGCTCCCATGAACGGTCGCAACTTCGAGTACTTCGGAGAAGACCCGTTTCTCGCCGCGCGCACGGCGGTCGCCTACGTGAACGGGGTTCAGAGCCAGGGCGTAATCGCGACCGTTAAGCACTTTATGGGCAACAACTCCGAGCACGACCGTCACAACACTGACTCGGAGATCGATGAGCGCACGATGCGCGAGATTTATCTGCCGGCCTTTGAGGCTGCCGTGAAAGAGGGGCACGTGGGCGCCATCATGGATTCTTACAACCTGGTCAACGGCGAGCACGCCACGCAGAACGCATTCCTCAACAATCAGGTGGCAAAGAAAGATTGGGCCTTCGATGGCGTCGTCATGTCCGATTGGGATGCCACCTATGACGGCGTGGCCGCGGTCAACAGCGGACTCGACCTGGAAATGCCTTCAGGCAAGTTTATGAACCGCGAGACGCTGCTGCCTGCAGTCAAAGCAGGCAAAGTCTCGCAAGCGACCATTGACGAGCATGTTCGCCGCATCCTTCGCCAGGCAATTCGCTTCGGATTCCTGGATCACGAGCAGACTCAGCCATCCATTCCTCTTTTGAATCCCGAGGGACAGCGAACTGCACTAGCTGCGGCCAGGGAAAGCTTTGTTCTTCTCAAGAATGAACGCAGCATCCTGCCGCTGAGCAAGCAGGATGTGAAGACCATAGCTATCATCGGTCCGGATGCCTATCCAGCACAGGCAGATGGTGGCGGCAGCGCGCACGTACAACCCTTCCATGCAGTCAGCTACCTCGAGGGGATTAGTAAATACGTCACCGATTCTGGTCAATCGGCGAAGGTGTTCTTTCATCCAGCGTTGAAGCCGTATCGCGACATCGCGGAGGACACCGAATTCACCACTACTGAAAACGGCGGAGAGGCAGGTCTGCGCGCTGAGGAATTTGAAAACACCGATCTAAGCGGATCGCCCGCGCGCACTCACGTCGATCGCCACGTGAATTTCGGCACCGACAACTACGACACGCCTCTAGGCCGGGCTTCGATTCGCTGGTCCGGCTATTACACAACACATATCGGCGGCTCGCATGATTTCTTTGTGCTTGGCCCCGGAGAAAACGGTGGCTATCGCTTGTTCGTTGACGACAAGCTGGTGGTCGATAACTGGGAGCGTGCCACCGCTATCCTCAACTTTGCTACTTTGCAGCTTGAGCAAGGCAGCAGGCACCAGGTCAGGCTGGAATACTACCGTCGCAGCGGCTGGGGACCGAAACGGGTGTCATTCGGCGTGCTGCCAGCTTCCGAAGCCGTCAATCCCGAGGCAAAAACGATAGCCGCGCAGGCAGACGTTGTACTGCTCTTTCCTGGATTCGCTGACACCATCGAGAGTGAAGCCGGCGATCGCACCTTCCGCCTGCCCCCTGGTCAGGATGAACTTATTAAGGAAATCGTCGCGGCTAACAAGAAGACGGTCGTAGTGCTTACCGCGGGGGGAAACGCCGACATGACTGCGTGGATCGATCAGGTCCCTGCACTCCTGCACGGATGGTATTCCGGCGAACAGGGGGGCACTGCGCTGGCGCAACTTGTGTTTGGCGACTATAGCCCCTCAGGCCATTTGCCAATTTCCCTCGAGCGGCGGTGGGAAGACAACGCGACCTACAAGAGCTACTATCCGAATGACGGCCCGAAGCGCATCAAATACAACGAAGGCGTATTTGTCGGCTACCGCCACTTCGATCAGAACAAGATCAAGCCTCTCTTTCCCTTTGGTTTTGGCCTCTCTTACAGCACGTTCGCCTATAAGAACCTGAAAATTTCGCCTGCCTCTTCCTCGACTCACGATCCGGTGATGGTCAGCTTCGATGTGACCAATACGGGAACCCGGCCTGCCGCCACTGTAGCCCAACTGTACGTTGGAGACCCCCACAGTTCGGTCCCGCGTCCACCTAAGGAACTCAAAGGATTCTCGAAGCTGTCGCTGCAGCCCGGAGAGACCAAGCGCATTTCTATCCCACTCGACGCCCGTTCATTTTCCTATTACGACGTAAAGTCGCACGCCTGGAGGGTGGACCCGGGAGTCTTCAATATCTACGTGGCAAGCTCGGCGGCCGACATCCAACTCGAAGGCAACGTAGACTATCGCCCGGCACTTTAGTAACTAAGGAATGGGTAAAAGTAATACCGAGAACCAAGGCTAATATCCCCTATTTGTGCTGGAAAGCGCGCTGTTCATGGTATAAACCGAGATGCCTAACACGGTGCGCTGGACAAAATTCCCTCTAACAGCGGACCTGCCAAAGGAGATGACGTTTGTCTGACGCGAGAACAGGCAGAAGGTTTCCTCTCAATCTGCCGATAACCATCCGGGAGGGGGAGTCCGCCGACCAGACTTCAGGAACTACACAAAACGTGAGCGCCGCGGGGGTGTATATTCGCGCCGATGCGGAGCTGGAGGTCGGATCACAAATTGAATTTGAAATTACGCTGCCATCGGATGTGATCGGCGGCAATCATGACGTGCGGGTGAAATGCCAGGGCCGCGTGATTCGCCGGGAAAGCGATAAGAGTGCCAGTGGCGGCGTGGCCTGTGTGATCGACAACTATAAATTTGTTCGGGGCGCATAATAAGCGTAAGAAGATTTCCGGACGTTGCCGCGATTCTTGCGGCAGATGCACATGAGAAGGACGGCGGTTATCCGCCGCATAATACATGCTTAAGATTATTCTCGCAGACAGCCAAGCGATTTTCCGCGCTGGCGCAGCCAAAGTGCTGGCAGTGGAAGACGACTTTCGTATCGTCGCGCAATGCGAAAACGCCGAGCGCATGCTGGCGGCGGTGGAAAGCTTCCGCGCCAACGTTCTCATCTTCTCCACCGCGATGCACGTGGACATTCGCGCGCTGGTCGAACTGTCGAAGAAGACCAAGACACGCCTGATCATTGTGATCGAGAGCAACGATAACAGCGCGCAGTATCTACAGCTCGGCATTGCCGGCGTTGTTTTCCGTAACGTAAGTGGAACTTCGCTGGTGGAATGCGTGCGCAAAGTATCGCGCAACGAGACCTGGGTGCAGGACACCGGGGCCGCCGCCGAAGCCACCGAGAACGACATCGTCGGAGCCCGTGTGCGCGATCGCCTGACACCAAAAGAGCTGCGCATTGTGGCGCTGATCGTTCAGGGCTTCAAGAACAAGGAAATTGCGGTTCAACTTGGAACGACCGAGCAGGTCATTAAGAACTATCTGCGCAACGTTTACGACAAGATCGGCGTCTCCGACCGCCTTGAACTGGCGCTGTTCACGATTCACCATCGCATCCTGAATGAAGCTGCTGCAGCACTTGCAGGGACAACGACCAGCAATCAGCTGACTAACTAAGCAGCGATAAGCAACAAACACAAACGCCGGACTAAAGTCCGGCGTTTTCACTTTGAGCGTAAGAAGCGCCGTCGTAGAGGCGCATGCTGCGTCTCTACCATGCTGATGAGTTCATAAGGACCGCCGCGCGCCCTCGCGTGGGTTCTCGCCTCTCGCATGTTGTTTATTGGGGATCGCGTTGTGCAGGGGCCGACGCCTCTTCGGATAAATCGCCATCACCACCGAGGTAACGTCCTTGAAGTCGCGCGTAGCTTCCTTCATTCCCGCCAGTTTGTATGCAGCGCGCAGATACTGCCTGACGGCAGGATTCCGCAAGTCGGCCACTGACTTTATGGTGATATGACGGAGGCGGCGACCTGTCCCCTGAAGTAATCCTTTTTTGTTATCCAGTTCGTTGCCGTGATTGAAGCCTATATTCACATGCGCGGCATATACCGCGATGTGAACTACTCCGTCTTTGAGGCGCTCGCTCGATCCGTAGCCCAGCGCCACGGCGCTGTAGGCGTCGTACATGTTCTCGGCACAAGGTGCCATCTCTTCCAGCACTAAGGAGCGAGTGGCGAGCGCTAGTTCCCGAATCGGGCGATCATATGGCTCCAGGAACTGGAGCAGCTCTTTAGGTGGCGGGTGCCGCATGGCCGCACATCCTACAACATTCCCGGAATGTGTCGAACGTATTTGCAGTTGCGCCGGCATTGGCCCAAAACTGCTTAAGAAATCTGCGCCTTTCTGTATAATCCCGCAATTCCTCGGAGGACTCATCATGCATAATGGCCCCCTTACCATTGAAGTGCTGGATGGCGCGCGCATTGGCGAAATCGTACTGCGTCTGGCTGGTCCGCTGGTGCTGGATAACCTGTTTGATTTTCAGAAGCTGTGGCGTGCGCAGACTGCGCCCAACATCGTCGTCGATCTCACCAACGTGCCTTACGTGGATTCTTCCGGCATCGGATCGCTGGTAAACATGCATGTCTCGCGCCAGAAAGTTGGGGGTGGTATTCAGCTCGTGGGTGTTTCAGAGAGGGTGAAGACCGTTCTTGCGGTTACGCGCGTAGACAAAGTACTGGCAGTCAGCGCATAAGAGCGACGAGTGCTCGTCTCAAGAGTTATGCCGTGCCTGGTTTAGGGACGGCATCGGCTTCAGCCCTGCCGTAAGCTTGCAAGTAACGCACGCGGCTTTCTACGAAGGGCGCCGACGCTTTTGGTTTTCCTCGTCGCGTTCCTGGCTCTTGAGCAATTCGTTCACGATTGTGACGAGTTCTTCCGGATTTACCGGCTTTTCCAGATACAAATCAGCGAGTGGTTCGGCGGCTTGAAAGGCTTCAGCCACGTAGCCCGATACCACGACTACCGGCATGCTGGAGTGGTCTTTGGCGGCTTGCACTACCGCACGGCCATTGGCGTCACCGAGGCGCCAGTCAGTAACGACCGCGTCGTAGGCGTTGTGACGAAGTTTTTCGATGGCGTCGCGTGCTGAAGTGCAGGCAGTTACAGAGTGCCCGGCAGATTCCAGAATGGCGCGTTTAAGGGTTACAACGTGGGGCTCGTCATCCACGCATAGGATGTTTGCCATACCGGGGGATCCTTCCACAGCGTATCGGCGAGCGTAACTAGCGCCGGGTAGCGCCTAAGCAGCTATTCTCAGTCACCCTTTGGAATGTGTCAATTCGGGTGCAGACCCTCGGGACACACCCCATTGGTGCTCTTCTTGGCCGGCACCCTGTGCCATAATCCCCCTTTACCCTGAGGTTTCCATGGCTACCCCCACAGCCCTCACCGAACAGCTCAAGTTTGTCCAGTTCGACATCGCGAACAACATCGCTCGCATCACCTTGAACCACGCGCCCTATAACGTCCTCACCGTTCCCATGATGACGGAGCTGGCACAGAGCATCGAGGGGCTGAATGGTCGCGGGGACATCAAGGCCATCCTGGTAAGTTCGGCGCAAAAGACCTTTTCGGCTGGCATTTCGCTGGAAGATTCGCGTCCGGATCGCGTCTTTCAGACGCTGGAGGCATTCAATCGCGTATTTGCCGCCATTCGCGAGATCTCGAAGCCGTTGATCATGGTCGTCAATGGTCCGGCCATAGGAGCGGGATCGGAACTTGTGGCTTTCGGCGATATGGTAATCGCCACGCCAAACGCCAAGTTCGCGCAGCCGGAAGTGAAGCTCGGAGTATTTCCGCCGTTCGCGGCCGTGATGCTTCCGCAGCTGATTGGGCCTAAGAAGACCTACGAACTCATCTTGACAGGCGAAGCGCTAGGAGCAGAAGACGCCCTGCGGCTGGGATTCGTGAACAGAGTCGTTCCCGAAAAGGACCTGGAAAAGACCGTAGACGAAGTGCTGGCCAAGATCAGCGAATTCAGCGCCCCGGTGCTCGAAGTCACAAAGAAGGTGATTGGAAGCTCAATCGGCCTGCCGCTCGATGAAGCTATGAAGAAGTCGCAGAACATCTATCTGAACGAGCTGATGAATCTACAAGACGTCCAGGAAGGCCTGCGAGCAGTGCTGGAGAAGAGAAAGCCGGTTTGGAAGAACAAATAAAGCGGCAATAAGCAATTAGCTATAAGCAAAAATCGGAGCCCCGGGAGCCTCGCCCGGCGTTTTCATGTTTTGTGGGCCCACCTGGCTCTCAAGCAGCAATCGTTTCCACTTCACCCGATGACCCGATCACCCGATCACCCGATTCCTCAGTGAGTAGCGGCTTTCCCTTGCGCAGAACATGCTCCAGCCACGCTCCCGCGGCCTGAGATGTGATCACGGCCAGCAGAATCAAGGTCGTATAAAACGGGGCATTGATGATGCCAGCTGCATAGGCCACGCTGGCGAGTACGATCCCGGGCCCTCCGCGAGCGTTCGTTGCAACAGCAAGATTGACGCAGCTTGGAATCGAAAATCCTGCAAGCCTCGCACCAGCCAACACTGAGATCAACTTAATGACGCAGGCCGCGCCAAGGAAACCGGCGACCATGGTTAAGTTGAAGGTCTTGCCGAGATCGAGCTTGTAGCCGACAAGTGCGAAGTAGAGCGGAATAAAGCAGCCGAAGGCCACGCCTTTCACTTCACTCAGCGACTGAGTCATGCGCAGCGACTCGCGGGGAATGGCAAATCCGGCGAGAAACGCCGCAAGCACCAAACTCACGTTCATTGCCGCTGCCAGCGCTACGTAGCCAAACAGCAGCAGAATGAGATACGCCGTCGTGGAGTGCCGGATGAAGACATTCCAGCGCGCCTCGTGCAACCGTCGCGCTAGCCGTGGAAACAGCGCCAGACCTGCAACGAAGTAGATGAGTGTGAGAGCAACGCGCTGCGCAATCACGCTGGTTGGCAAAGCCTTCGATTCCACCAGAGCAGTGGCCACGGCGAGCACGGCCCAAAGCACTACGTCTTCCATGACGGCGACGCCAAGAATCAGCTTGGCGAACCGGGTGTGCAGAATGCGCAGGTCGTGGAATATGCGGGAGATTACGGGAATGGAAGTGACGGCAGTGCCGATGCCGATTACCAACACAAGTGCGATACGATTCTGTGCTGTTCCCATTAAGGGACTAAGGTTGAGCCGCGTACTCAACAGCAGCGCAATTACGAACGGCAGAACGGTCCCGACAATGCCAATCCAGGCGATCGGCTTGCGTTCTTCGCGGCGAAATAGCCCTTGCGTTTCCGCGCCGGAGAGAAACATGAGCATCAACAGGCCGATCCAGTAAAGGACATCCAGAGCAGGCTTAGTTAGTGCCGCTTCTGAACCGGCAGAGATGTTGAGCAGTGAAGGTCCGACAAGGAGTCCCCCGAGAATTTCTCCAATCACCCGCGGCTGCCGCAACCGCGTGAACAAACTGCCAAAGAGATGCGCAGAGGCAAGAATAATGAGAATGAAGAGAATCAACTGACCAATTGCGGATTCCGGCATTGGGGCCCTGGGAAAATAGACTCAGCACAGGCGGAGACCTGTGCATTCATGAGATGTTTACCAGAGCTGCTGTGCTGCCTGGGAAGGACTTTTCACTACTAGACACGGAGCACGGAGAACAGCCGGGATGGAGACCCCAAAAGAACACAAAGGACCACAAAATGAGCCTTTCCCCGGTGTGCTTCGTGCCCTTTGTGGTTAGTCTGGCTGCCTCCGTGTCTCCGTGGGGAAAAGCTTCTGCTTGGCTGAGAGCTGAGGGCGGACTGCTGAGTGCTGGTCCTTCGTCATCTCCATCGACCAGATTGAGCCTGGACGCATGTACATGCTGGCGCGATAGAGTCCGCGGGAGTCGTAGGCTTCCGGAGTACGGAAGAAATATCCGCGATCTTTCCAGACGACGTTGTATACACCTTCTGCCGTCTTAAACGCCTGATCGCGCATCCCCTCTGACAGCATGTGTGACGCGACGCCAAACGTAGTGCCGGTCCAGACCTCTTCTACCTGTTCGTTCTCATGCAGGATGTCACCGTTGGCAGCGATGCCATTCACTGCTCCCATAGTTCCGTTCTGGAACTTCATCACGTTGAAATCGAACACATGCTGAAGTGCGGAGTGACGCATCTCCGCAGGCACAATTTCTCCGAGGCCAGTGAGGTTCGCGTACCATTGGCCGGCGAGTTGCTCGGCCATGATGTCGGTCTTGTAATCGCTGCCTACGTCGTAGTTGAAGTAGGTTCCATTCCAGAGGTTCTTCACAAATGCAGACTGTGCGCGCTTGAACAGATCGTCATAGCTCTGAGCGGCTCCGTTGTCTCCCAGCCTTCGCGCGATCTCCGCGGTGCCACGCAAAGCGGCTAGATATAAGCTGCCGCTGTAGGAGCTTTCGCCGCGCGCTATCCAGTTGTCGTAGGTCTGGTCGGGAAAACCACCGTTCTCTATCAGCCCGTCGCCGTTCTTGTCGTACTGACGCAGGTGCTCCATCGCCATCTTCACGGCGCTCCAGGTGTAGCGCAGAAACTCCGTGTCCTTGGAGCCGCTGAAGACGTAGTCGCGCCACACCATCAGTACGTATTTGCTGTTCAAATCGCGCCAGTTGGAAACGTCCTGATAGTTGTATTGATTTACGTTGACGAATGGATCCTCTGTCGGTGAGCCCAGATCATGAGGCGCCGAGCCGGTTGTCTTGCGGTGCATGAACTCGAGGGTGTGCTGGTGATTCAGCTTCCATACCCAGACGTACTCCTGCGGATTGCTCTCGGCGATGGTGTCCGTATACTGGCGCATCTCCTGCTTTTCGATCTCCGGCCAGAACTTCATCAAGGGGAACGAGCCGTAGAAGCGGACATCGGACGTTCCGTAGTACTGGTAGTCGAAGCACTCGAGGTAGCTGAAGCTGTCGGCCATCTGCGCGGAACGATGCCTGGGATTGCCCACGCCGTCGAGTTCATGGCCCCACAGCGTTCCACCATCGGCGAGGATGTAAAGTTCGTTAAACAACTCGCCGCGATACCAAAGCGGCTTGGATTCGTCATCGATGAAAAGCTTCTGCCAAGCGTCGATCTGCCGGTTCCAATCCTGATCGTTTTCCAGCGCTGTGCGCGCGATCTTCCAGGCGTTCGTTCCCGACGCTCCGAAGAACTTTGTGTAGTGACGCAACCACTTGCGCCCGCCGCCGAACTCCGCGATAGGCAAATCCCACGAGAGCGCCATGGGAACGACCTTCTTCTCGTTAGGAGCCAGAGTGAAGCGTACCGCAATGGCCGCCGCCATTGGCTCGCCGGCGCTCGCCAGCTTTGGGGCCCAATTCGGGAGACGGCCGTCGGTTGCAAACGGCTTCCAAACGTCTTGACCCGTTCCATCCGACATCCAATTCGTGATGTATGTGACTTCAACGCCCGGACTAGCAAGAGCAGCGATGGCGAACTGTCCGTCCCATTCTTCCTGTACCGCTCCGCTGCGCAGGCGGTCGAAGACGATGCCTTGCATACTCCCATTTTGAATCTGCTCGGCACGGTAATAGTTTGTGTTCTGGTTATTCAGTACTCCGCTGAAGCCGCGTGTGGAATCGCGAAACCACCCCACCATGTTGGCCCAGGAAAAGAGGATTGATACCGTGACCGGCTTGCCGGTGGGATTCTGCGCATACCAGTTGTAGATCGCCACGGGATAGCTGGTCTCTTTGTAATTGTCGGGAAGGACAGGGGAGAACTGTTCAACCGTCAGCTTGATCGGCAACTGCGGGGACTGATACGCAAACCATGATTTTGGATAAAGCGCGGCGTACTCACCCGATCCTTGTGGATAGCTCCAGTTCCAAGCCGAGAGTTGCTCGTTCTTCGGCTTGCCGGTGGCGAGCACCTGCGCGACTGCCGCTCCGCCCTCAGGCTGTACGAACACCGCAAATTGGTTCGCGGATACGTCCTCATACTTGTGCACACCGGCTTTCACATGCCAGCGCTCGTAGTGCCCACGGTAAGAACGCGAAAACGTTCCCGCCCCGAACCCGCCAACAGGCGCGCCTTGCCAGTAGCCATCGTCGATGTTGCTGATCTCCGGCTTGTGTCCGCCAGCATTCGCAGGAGGCTGTCCTATGGGAATGCGCCAGGCAGCGCGGGGAATATTGTCGTCCGCGCTAACAACGGCTGACGAAAACAACCCTAGTAGAAGAGCGCACCAGGTGACCGCCGATAGTGTCTTCATAAATCGATTTAGTAGAGGCGAAAGGAGTGTACTGCCGATTGGCGCGCGTGTAAAACGGGGTTCGCCAGGGAGGTTGGCCTCGCGATCAGCGATACCGAATCACGCCACCTTCCCTCGCGTCCGCCACCTTCACTCGGCTGCTGCGCGTTTTGCGGAACCCAACGGTCATGTCCAACCAAAAGTTCCTCATCACCTGTGTGTCTTTCGTTTCGAGAGTTGCTGGCTCTGTTGGAGGTGAAATGAATTTAGAATTTTGGAATGCGCAAGTTATTTGCGTTCAGTCTTGTGTTGTTGCTGGCCGTTGCCGCTTGGATGGGCTTCTGCCTGGCGGTTCCTGCGGGATCTGCGCAGCAGACCCTCGTGGAGTTCAAGGCAGGCTCGTCGGCGCGCCACATCGCGTCTGAGCTGAAGCAGGCGGGAATCATCCGCAGCCGCTCGGCCTTTCTGTTGCTGCATGTCTTCCGCCATGCGTCGTTGAAGGCGGGCGAGTACGAATTCGACCATCCCGAGAGGCTTACCGAGGTCTATCGTCACATCGCGCACGGAGACACTTATGCCCGAGTGCTGGTAGTTCCCGAGGGCTACAACATCTTCGACATCGCGACAACCGTGGAAAAGCTTGGAATCGATTCGCAGCAGAACTTTTTGGAGCAGGTTCGGTCGCAAGTAGCCCTGGTGCGTGACATTGATCCTCAAGCTCCGACGCTCGAAGGCTATCTCTACCCCGACACCTACCGATTTTCTCGCAAGCAGAAGGCCCCAGACGTCATTGCAGCGATGGTTAAGCGCTTCCGTCAGGAGGTCCATGCGATCGGACTGACTGGCGACGTGCATCGCATCGTAACCATGGCATCGATCGTGGAGAAGGAGACTGCGGTTCCTGACGAACGTCCGCTGGTAGCGGGGGTCTTCTACAACCGGCTGGCTCAGCACGTTGCCCTCGATACCGACCCTACTGTGATCTACGCTGCACTGCTTGCGAACCGCTATCGCGGCACTATCTACGCCTCTGACCTGCGATACACCTCACCCTATAACACCTATCGCAACCCTGGCCTCCCCCCGGGACCGATCTCAAATCCGGGAAAGGACTCGCTGACTGCAGCAATGCATCCGACCAGGACCGACTACCTGTACTTCGTCAGCGATAACCAGGGACACCACCGCTTCGCCAAGACTTTGGAAGAGCACCAGAAGAACGTCGCCGCCTATCGGCGCGCGGTGGGCGAGGGTGGCTAGAGCTCGGCAGTAAAAGCAAAACCAAACCAAAAACTCACGCGGATTTTTTGGGAATCAGGTTTGACTACTTTGTTCCTCCAGGATTCAATTCGTCGAGAAGTCGGCGCGGTTGAGGATGAGCGCACCAGTAACTCTTCCTGCTGCAACGCCACTACAGACATCCCTCAAGAAACCCGCGTTAATCCGCAAAATCCGTGTTCATCCGCGTGAGCTTTTAGGGTTTTTGCTTTGTTATTTTGCTTTCTTATTCCTCTCCGACCACGTGCCTGAATCCCGCGTGCGTTCAACACGTCTTATATACTGGGGGGATTAAATAACACTTCTGTTCTTTTCATGCAGATACGATCCGCGGTACGAGCCCTGGGAATAGCTGTTCTGGTACTCTCGATCTCCGGTTGCCTGGTTCACACCCGAACTCTCGAACGGCGTCAAGTCAACACCTCCAACCTCCTCGTTGCCGATCTGCCGCAATTGGTAGAGCGCATCAACGCCGAAGCACGCAAGATTCATTCCTTTAGCGCCACGGTCGAGATCGCAACTTCTCTGGGAGGGGCGAAGAAGGGCAAAGTCACCGACATCGAGCAGATCAAGGGCTACATTCTGGAAAAAGATCCAGACATGCTGCACGTAATTGGCCTGTTACCCATCGTCCGCAGCCGTGCGTTTGACATGGTGAGCGATGGCAAAACCTTCAAGCTCTCGATCCCACCGATGAACAAGTTCATCGAAGGCCCTGCTGAGGATTCACCTCAACCTTCAACCAATACTCTTGAGAATCTGCGGCCTCACGTCTTTTTCGATTCGCTGCTGCTGCATGAGATCAGTCCCAATGAGGTTGCAGTGCTGGAGCAAGGCACCGACGTGGTGCAGGATACGACTAACAAGAAGAAAAGCTGGGAGCTGCCAGACTACATCGTGAACGTAATCGTGCACGACGGAGACCAGTGGCGTTTGCAGCGAAAGATTACCTTCTCGCGTATCGACCTGAAGCCTCACCGCCAAATGATCTATGACCGCAACGGCGCGGTAGCCACAGAAGCCGTTTACGACAACTTTTCCGACTTTCAGGGAGTGAGCTTCCCTTCGCAGATCACCATCAATCGTCCAAAAGAGGAGTACTCGATCCAGATCACGATTGAGAAGATCGAGGTGAACAAGCCCCTTACCGAAGATCAGTTCGTGCTTGCTCAGCCTCCAGGCGCGCAGCTAAAGGTCCTGAAGTAGGCCTGTCATTCCGAGTCGGCCTACCGCAAGAATCTTAGGATTGTGATGATTATTTCGTCTTGGGGCGAGATTGGAAATGTTCCCAGCCTTGCGGCGTTAGAACTCTTCTCTTCCCATTGTGAATCAGATACATTTTCTTCTCGCTGAGAACCTCACCTATCCTGGTGATCGTTACTCCAGCGATCCGTTTGGGCACACGTTTTGACTTTGCCGCGGTGAACAATAACTCGTAGTCTTCGCCGCCGTGAAGCGCCAATTCCAGAGAAACGCCCTCGCCGGGCCCGCGGTGCTCCGCTTTTTGCAGCTTTCGCGCCTGCGGGTGGATGGGAATTGCTTCCTCGTCGATAGCTGCTCCTACCCCGCTCTGCTCGCAGATGTGACTAAGATCGGTTGAGAGGCCGTCGCTTATATCGATCGCCGACGTTGCGATTCGTTTCTGAGCCAGCCATTCGCCCACTGCGATTCTTGGGTGGGGGAAAACATCCTGTTTTTTCGCCTTTCCTGAGGTCAGCCGATGCAGTGCGGCGGCAGATTCGCCCAGAGATCCCGTCACATACACTACATCGCCGAGTTTAGCGCCCGAACGCAGCAGCGCTTCTCCACGCTTCACGCTGCCGACAACCATGATGTCGGCTAGTACTCCGCTCACAGACTGTGCGGTGTCTCCGCCTGCAAGCTCCACTCCATAGGCGCGCGCAAGTCTTAGGAGGCCAGTTAGGAATCGATCTGTCCACTCTTGGGGCAGCGTGGCAGGCAGGGCCAAAGACAGAAAGGCGGCGAGCGGTGTGCCTCCCATGGCGGCAATGTCGCTAAGTCCGCGGGCAAGGCAGCGATGTCCGATGCACTCCGGAGATTGCCAATCGCGCCGGAAATGAACTCCTTCCAGGCTGAAGTCGGTTGTAATCAGCGTCTCACGGCCGGCGGGGAGACGCAGAACAGCGCAGTCATCTCCGATTCCCAGTGCCACTTTGGGATTCTTTATGCGCGACGCACGCCGGAGGCGGTTGAGAAGCTGGCGTTCAGGAAGGGGCACGAGCTAGGTTATAGGCTAACGGCAATCAAAACGCCACGACCTCGGGAGTCGCGGCAATCAATGTCCTCGTGTACTCATGCTGCGGCGAAGACGTAACCTGCACCGCGTCGCCTATTTCCACGATTTCACCTTTGCGCATCACGGCGATTCGCGTGGAAAGGTAGCGCACAATCGGCATGGAATGCGAAATGAACAGATACGTGAGGC
>Ga0307471_100000899_pt1 | contig 15803 bp, 14 predicted proteins | sample atmos_gasesAM3C__2_FD_204566 | JGI IMG/M metagenome (GOLD analysis project Ga0307471, IMG submission 204566) | Hardwood forest soil microbial communities from Morgan-Monroe State Forest, Indiana, United States - atmos_gasesAM3C_515 | ecosystem: Environmental > Terrestrial > Soil > Temperate... | reverse complement strand
GTCGCTCGAACATCAGGTTGGATGGTGAGGGCGGAGCTCGGGCGACGGACAACAAGACGCGCTATCTGTCCACTGGGTTGGCGTTGTTGGTGGCGGCTGCCGCGGCTCGTCCGGACGCGGAGCACGGGACGGTGGATCAGGGTGGCGATCCCGGCGTGCGAACCGCCGCCGGCGGATCTGGATTTCGGTTGGTGGGCGCTGTGGTGAGTCTGGCGGCGAAATCGACGCCGTTGTCCATCGCCCTCTCGGCTTACGGCGCCTCCGCTTCGGTCTATTCGAATTTTCTCTCGCGCGGGCGCGACGTGATCTTGCCCAAAGACACGCCGCTGAAAATCAGCTTTGGCGCGCCGCATCCCGTCACGAAAACGCCGTAGCTGGAGCCTTCTGTTCCATAGATAAAGACTCACACTAGAGTTACTAGGCCGATTGGCTGTGCGGGTCCCCCCTTCACTCCTCCAGCTCTAGGACCCGGCGGGGTTCTGGTAATGTTCGCGGCGACCCGCAGATCCTGACCCTGCCCTCCATCAGCATTGTAGTTGCGCAACGACCGACTCTTTACCGAACACAGATGGCCGAACGGTTGACTCGAGAGATCGCGGCGAGGGTCTGGTCGTCAGCGGACGAGCAAGAGGATCGACGCAATCGGGCATCAGGGGGCCATCTCGGTCAACGGGCGTGCGATCGGAGTTCTCGGTACCGGCGTAAACGTCTGCTACCCCAACGAAACCAGAACCTCTACGAGAAGGTGCTGGAGTGCGGGGCGCTAATCAGCGAATTCCCGCTTGGGTACACCCCCCGACACCCGAAAACTTCCCAATTCGGAACCAAATTGTAGCGGGCATCCGGCTCGGTGTCGTCGTAGAAGGCGCACAATAGAGCGGGTCCTTAATTACGGCTCGGCTGGCCATGGAGTTTGGCCGCGAACTCTTCGCCGTCCCGGGGCACGTGACCCAGCAAGTAAGCTTCGCGCCAAACCACCTCATCAACCAAGGCGCCAAGCTGGTGACGAAGGGGGAGGAGGTCGTGGAAGAGCTGCCGACCCCGATTCGCGCCGCCCTGGTGAAACCCGACCGTCCGGACGGCGAACCGCCGAGCCTCTTGATTGCCTTCCTCAACTCCGGCGAGAAGAAAATCTTCGAGCTACTCAAGGTGGACGAACCGGTGCATATTAATGACACCGTGGCACGATCCGGCTTGAACTCATCCGAGGTTCTGGCTACGCTTTTTGACCTGGAGATGAAAGGGATCGTTCGGCAACTGCCCGGCAAGCAATTCAGCAAGACTTGGCTCTAGCTTCACAATCTGCTGAAACTAAGGCGGTTAACTTTGCCACCTCGAGGGCGATGAATCCCGAGAGGGGTTTCCTGCATCTGCTTAGGGTAGCGAGAAGGACACAAGGCCCTGCCGCGAAACCTTCCAGCAGAAGATTCCGGAGTTACAAAGAACAGATGGCACGTTCGCTGGTAATCGTCGAATCGCCTGCGAAGGCGAAAACGATCAATAAGTATTTAGGGCGCGACTACACCGTCAAGGCGTCCATCGGGCACGTGATGGACTTGCCTAAGAAGACGATCGGTATTCGTCTGCCCGACGAGCCCAAGAAGAAAAAAAAGAGGGGCAAAAAGGGGAAAGCCGTAGCCGAGGAAAAGCCGGCCAAACCGATCACTCTGGATGACGCCAAGATTTTCGAGCCCACACTGCAGATCATCACCGGCAAGGGTAAGGTCATCAATGATTTAAGGAAATCGGCCGCCACCGCCGACCGCGTCTATCTGGCGGGCGACCCGGATCGCGAAGGCGAGGCGATCTCCCAACACCTCGCGCTGGTATTGTCAAAACCGACCAAATACGAGGAAGCCGAGGCGCCCTCGAACGGAAATGGCACTGGAAACGGGAAGGATGCCAAGGCGCAAGAACAAGCTGAGGCTCCAGCCAAGGGCAAGAACGGCAAAAAGGCCAAGGTCACCAAGGGCAAAGATAAAGACGAGATCAGCGTCCCCGCAATTGACCCCAAGAAGATTTTCCGCGTTACATTCAATGAGATTACGCCCAAGGCCATTCGTGCGGCATTTGAGAAACCTCGCGCCGTGGACTCGAACCTGGTGGACGCGCAGCAGGCGCGCCGCGTTTTGGATCGCATCGTGGGCTACAAGATTTCGCCCCTCCTATGGAACAAGGTTCGCCGCGGATTGTCCGCCGGCCGCGTGCAGACCGTTGCACTTCGCCTCATCGTGGAGCGCGAGCAGGAAATCCGCGCGTTCGTCCCGCGGGAGTATTGGACCATCCACGCGATGCTGGATGCCGGCCAGCCGCCGATCTTTGAAGCCAAGCTCTCCAAGCACAAAGGCGAAGACGTCGAGATCAACAACCAGGAAGCGGCCAACGCCGTACTGGCTGCCGTAGAAAGGGCGAAGTGGCAAGTCGCTTCGGTCACCCAGAAAGAAAAGAGGCGGAATCCACCTCCGCCCTTCACGACTTCCAAGCTACAGCAAGCGGCGTACAACCGGCTACGTTACACCGCCAAACGCACCATGGGCATCGCGCAACGTTTATATGAAGGCGTGGACCTGGGCGAAGAGGGATCCGTCGCACTGATCACCTACATGCGCACGGATTCAGTCAACGTTTCTGCCGACGCCTTGGCGCAAGTGCGCGAACTGATTCCGGAGCGCTTCGGCTCGAACTACCTGCCGGAGAAGCCGAACTATTACAAGTCCAAGAAGGACGCGCAGGAAGCGCACGAAGCCGTGCGCCCGACCGACGTTTCGCGCACGCCCGAAGATGTTCGCAAATACCTCGACGACGATCTCTTCAAGCTCTATCAGCTGATCTGGCAGCGCTTTGTTGCGTCCCAGATGCTGCCTGCGATTTTCGATCAAACGACAATCGACATTTCCGCCGGCGATTACACCTTCCGCGCAACCGGTTCGGTGCAGAAGTTCGACGGCTACCTGCGTGTCTATCAATTGCCGGTTGCCGCCGCCGACCGCGAAGACGACGAGCGCGACGACGAGGGCGAGGGCAAAGCTTTGCCCCGCGTCGACGAAGGTCAGGTCCTGCGCCTAGATCAGATTCGCCCCGATCAGCATTTCACTGAACCTCCTCCGCGCTATACCGAAGCCACGCTCGTGAAGGAGCTCGAAGAAAAGGGCATCGGCCGCCCATCTACGTACGCCTCTATCATTTCCACGATCGTCGAGCGCGAATATGTCCGCAAGGATCAGGGCCGTTTCACGCCGACCATGCTTGGCGAGCGCGTCAGCGTCCTGCTGGTCAAGAGTTTCGACGACGTCTTCGACGTCACCTTTACCGCCCGCCTGGAAGAAGAACTCGACGAAATCGAAGATGGCAAGCTCCCGTGGCGTGAAGCGGTGAAGGAGTTCTGGGAGAAGTTCATCGTCGACCTGGCACGTGCCGACGACGAAATGGTTTCGTACAAGGCCGGCATCCCGACCGGTAAGAAGTGCGAGAAGTGCGGCGAGGGCGAGTTGCTGGAGCGCATCAGCCGCCACGGATTCTTCCTCGGCTGCTCGCGCTATCCGGATTGCGATTTCATCCAGGATATGGCGCCGGAGCTCAATGACGACGCTGAGAGCAAGGCCGAATACTGCGAGAATTGCGGCAAGGAAATGCTGCTCAAGCGCGGGCGTTTTGGCGCGTTCCTCGCGTGCAGCGGTTATCCGGATTGCAAGACGACCCGGCGTCTGGTCGCCGGTACCCGCATCGCGCATCAACCCGACGAACCGCTGGACGAAAAGTGCACACTGTGCGGCAACGGCCTGGTGAAAAAGCACGGTCGCTTCGGCGAATTCATCGGCTGCTTCGGTTATCCGAAGTGCAAATACACACGGCCGATCACCATGGGTATCAAATGCCCGAAGTGCAACGAAGGCGAATTTGTGAAACGCGGCAGCGCTGGCAAGGGTGGACGCGGACGACCCCGAACCTTCTATGGCTGCTCGCGATACCCCGACTGCGACTTCACGACTGCTCACATGCCGATTGCGGAGCCTTGCCCAAAGTGCGGTGCGCCGTTCATAGTCGAGAAGCGCAGCAAAATCGGTACGCTGCACGCCTGCATCAAGGAAGGCTGCGATTGGGAGCAACTAGCACCGGAACCTGCGGCGCTACCGCAATCCCAGCCCGAAGAAGCGGTTACGCCGGTTGGCGCCAAGCCATAACTTGATTTTCCGATTTCCTGGTCCATCCACCGGCTTCACGTTCACTCATCGGGCCTCTGGATTTTCCGTCAGCGCATCCAATTCATTGGCGCCGAAAGACAGCCTCTGATCGATGAAACACGCGATCGACAAATTCATGCAGTATCTGCGATCCGTCAGGAATTCCTCGCCGCACACAATTTTGAACTACGGCAAAGACCTTTCGCAGTTCGTGGCCTTTCTCACGCCTCCCGGAACGGAAACGCCGTCTTTGCTGCAAATTTCGCACACCATGATTCGAGAATTCGTCGGCCATCTGCACGACCAGGGATTGGAGAAGAGCTCAATAGCCCGCAAGCTGGCCGCGCTGCGTTCGTTTTTCAAGTATTGCGTCCGTGAGGGCCTTTTGAAGGAGAGTCCTGCGCGGCTGGTCCCGACGCCAAAGTTGCCCAAGCGCGTGCCTTCAGTGCTCTCCGCCGAGGAAATGAACGGCTTTCTTAATCAACTGGCAGAGATGGCTTCGCCGGAAGCAGGCGGAGCGAACGCAGCCGGCGTGTCGCGCAAACGTGCTCGAATCGCGGCGTCGCAAACCGCGCAGCGCCCCAAACGCGGCAAGTCACGCCACGACGCCCTGCTGTTGCCTCGCGATCGTGCGCTGCTCGAGCTCCTCTATGCCGCCGGTCTGCGCGTCAGTGAGCTCACCGGCCTGAATTGGGTCGACATGGAGCAGAACGATCGCATGTTGCGGGTCCGCGGCAAGGGAAACAAAGAGCGTATCGTTCCCTACGGCGCCAAGGCGCAGGAAGCGCTCAACAACTATTGGCCGCTGCGCGAACAATTGCTGGCGCAAGCGCAATCGTCGCGCCGAAGCCGCGCGCCAAGAATAGGGCGCTCTGGACGCAGCATGCCGCATACCGAAGCCGTGTTCCTGAACTATGCCGGCCGCCGCCTCACCCAGCGCTCCGTCGGGCGCATCGTGAAAAAGTACGTTCGTCTGGTCAATGTCAACTGGGATTTACATCCGCATTCCCTGCGGCACGCGTTTGCGACCCATCTGCTGGCCGATGGCGCCGACCTTCGCGCCATCCAGGAACTGCTGGGCCACCAATCGCTATCGACCACGCAAAAATACACGCACGCCTCCATCCGCCAGCTGATGGAGATCTACGACAAATCGCATCCCCACGCCTAGTCTGCAAGCGACGCTCGTCTTCGTTCCAAACAGCCCCTCGATCCTTCCGACCGGACAAAGCCCTCGCTAGCACTCTCTCGTCTCGCCGCCCAAAAAAACGCGGCGGCCAAAACCTCAGCCGCCGCGTCTCGTCTTCTGCCTCAGATCGTGCTCAGAACTTGAACCGCACGCCGATCTGTATCTGCCGCGATGAGTACGCGAAGTTACTGTTCGCATTGCTCACGGTTCCGAACGGAGCGTTATAGTTCAAGCACGGCGCCGCAGTGCTGCACGGAACCGTACCGTTGGAGTTGGTGATCGTGCCGGTGGTCTGAACGAGGTAGCCGGTCGTGTTTACGCTGGTCACGTTGACGTGGTTGAAGAGGTTGAAGCCCTCGCCCAGAACCTCGAAGCTGTAGCGCTCGGTGATCGGGATGGTCTTCGAGAGCCGGAGATCCACAACCTGCGTGCGCGGCAACGTGAACGAGTTGCGTCCGATGTTGTCGAGCCCCTTGCGACCGTTCGAGCCGTTGACTCCGCTGCTCAGGCCGCCCGGCGCGTTCCCGGTGGTGACCAGCGAGTACGGCAGTCCGTTCTGCACCTGATAGATCGGCGCTGCTTCCCAGCCGCCGACCAAGTAGTTCAGCCAGCCGCTGGCGTGGAACGGTGAGGTAATCACCGCATTGGCCACAAACCGGTGCTGGATGTTGAAGATGGAGTTCCCGTATTCCAAACCGATATTGAAAGGATTCAGCAGGTCGTTGGTATCAGTGAAAGTCGCGGCGTTCACGCCCGTGTCCAGCGCGTGAGAGAACGTGTAGTTCGCGCCGAACGACAGGTTATGCGCCATCCGGTGATTCACTTGCGCCACCAGTGCGTTGTAGTTCGACCGCGCCCCGCTAAACAGGTTGGTGATCGACCCAAATCCCGAATTCGGCCGTGGGCCTTTGAACAGCGTTGTCGTATATGTCGGATCGGTCTCGGGCCCGCCGCTAGCCACGGCATACGTGATTGTCGACGTCGAAGGCCGGATGTTGCTGTCCACGAATTGCGGCAAGCTGTGTCCAAAGCTGCCCAGGTAGGTGATGCCCACCGCCGTGTTCCATCCCACTTGCCGCTCGATCGTCATGTCAGTTTCATAGATCAGCGGCGCCTGGAAGTGCCGATCGAAAAAGACCGCCGTCAACCCACTTGATGGCGGCGGCGCGCTGGCCAGCAGTTGCGGGAACGTCGTCGGATGTGGATTCGTGGCCGACGGCGTGAAGAAGAACGACAGTTGGCCGTTCGGATTGCCGGTGTTCACCAGCGCGTTGTAAACCGCCGAAGTGATGATGTTGCCGTAGTACATGCCGAACCCGGCGCGCAGCGAGGTCTTGCCGTCGCCGAACACGTCCCACGCCACGCCAACCCGCGGCCCGAAATTGTTCTTATCCGCCGGCAGCCGCGTCGTTCCCGGAATCGCCTGGTTCACCAGATTGTTGAACACGTGCGGCATCATGGCGTAGTCGTAGCGCAACCCCAGCGTCAAGGTCAGCCTCGGCATCACGCGCCAGTTGTCTTCGCCGAACACTGCGTACGTGTTCGTGTTGAACTCAAACGCCAGTGGCCCAAACGCCTGTTGGAAGCTGTTGTAGCACGCCTGGTTGTGCGCAGCCCCGCAGCTGTTCGGCTTGTACAAGTCGGAGAAATAATTCACCAGCGAACCATAAGCAAACGATCCGTACTGGAAGCGCAAGTTCTGCGCCAGGTCGTTCGTGTGCGCATAGTCCACGCCGAACTTGAAGGTATGGGCTCCGTGGCTCCACGAAATCGTGTCGGCAAACTGCGTGCGCCGCTCATCCGGAAACGCCACGCGCTGCAGGAACGTCGGCACACCGAAATCGAATCCGTTTGTGATATTGACGTCTGGCGCCAATCCCAGCGGATTCGTATAGCCCGGAGGATTCACCAGGTTTGCCACTTCGTACGGCGATGACGGCTGCGCGAATTCGAATTCGAAATCGCGCCCATACTGGAAGCGCGCTTCGTTCGACAGGTTGCTGTTGAAGAAGGTGTACAGCTTGGCTACGCCCCACGTATCGCGCACGTAGTCGTTGCCGAAACTCGCGACACCGAACGGCACGCTCGCCTGCGTCTGAATGCCCGCCGGTGAAACCCAGCGCATGCGATTCACTTCAAATGTGGCGTGATTCTTCGAATTGATGGCCCAGTCGATCTTGGGAAAGAAGATCGTCTGCTGTCCTTTGCGGGGTACCTGTCCTAGTTCGCTTGCCAGGCCGTTCAAGCCATTGGTGTAGTCGGTCTGCGCCTGGGCCGTGGAAACGCCCAGGTTTGCTGCCAATGTTGCGATGTTCGCAGCCGATGGAGTTCCGAAAAAGGCGCTCGGGCTAGTAGCCGCGGCGAAGCCCGGGAAGTTGCGGTCATAGCGGTCGAAAGCAAAGAAAAAGAACAGCTTGTCCTTGATGATCTTGCCGCCTACGCCGAATCCATACATCTTGCGCACATCGTTAGGCTTGAAAAGCGCGGACGTAAACACGCCCGGTGAGGTTTGTGTGGTCAATCTGGTGAACGGATTGGTCGCGCCCCAATCGTTGTCCCGGTCGTAGAAATAGACCTCTCCGTGCAGCGCGTTCGTTCCGCTTTTGGTCACCGTGTTAACCACCGCGCCCGCTGCGTGCCCGTACTCGGTCGTGTAGTTCGAGCTGTTGACTTGAAACTCCTGCACCGCTGCCTTGGCGCTGGAATAGCCCGCGCGTGTGCGGCCTCGCTCCTCGGAGAAGAATGCTTGGTTGTTGTCGGCGCCGTCGACGGTGTTGTTGTTCATCAGCGTGCTCTGCCCGCGGAAGCTCAGCAACCCGAATCCGTTCGAGTCATTCACCACTCCTGGTGTCAGTAGCGCAAAATCCGACCAGCGCCCGCCGTTGATCGGCAGATTGCTGATTTGCGTCTGATCCACGATGGGCGCGAAATCCGCCGAGGTCGTATTGATCTGCGGTACCTCCGAGGTCACCAGCACCGTCGCGCCCGTCGATCCCACCTGCATGTGAATCGGCAGGTCCGTGATCGTGCCGACCTGAACGACCACCTGCTCGGCACGGAACGGCGCAAAGCCGGCAGCGTCGACGCTCAGCGTGTAGGTGGCGGGTTGCAGCTTGGTCACGCGGTAGAATCCGTTTTCGTCGGTACTATCCTCAAACACGGCGTTGGTCCCGTTATTGCGCACTACAATCTTTGCTCCGGGCAGCACCGCGCCGCTCGAATCGTAAACTGTGCCGCCGATCGCGCCGTCCGTCGTGGACTGCGCTTTCCCTTCCGGTGTCGCTAGGACAAAAAGCGCGGCCATCACACACAAGAGAAAAATACTCAACGTCCTCTTCATTGAGGAGCCTCCTTGAATACGAGCTGCCTGCGCACCAGGATTTTTGGCAGAAGGGAAAGCCGGTCGAGCGGGGTTGCTTCGACTCGGCCCAGTGCCGTCTTCTGCAGCAAGGCTCGCTGCGAAACACGTGCCGAGAGTATCGGTGGGCCACATTTCTAGCAGATGAATGGCAAGAAATCAAATGGTTATAGACTTAAGTTCTTAAGCAAAAATCACTTATCAAGGATCGGTTTACTTGATTTGCCCTCGAGCCCTTTCAGGGTACCCTCATGTGTTGTTTTCTCGGCTTCAGGATCGTGAGAACCCGGACCATCCTTCGCGCGGCTTTCTATCTGCATGGCTTGTTTGGCCTTGTTGCCGGCGCTGTCCGCGCCCAGGACAATTATGAGATTCAGGTCTATCCCTACGAAACCGTCGAGGCGCACCACACCATGGTCGAGCTCCACAGCAACTTCACGATCGATGGTTCAAAAACTGTGGAAAATGGCCTGCTCCCGTCCAATCACGCCCTTCACGAAACCATCGAAATCACCCATGGGTTCAACGACTGGTTTGAGGTTGGCTTCTACATCTTTACCTACGAACGGAGCGGCTTCGGCGTCCAATGGGTTGGCGATCACATCCGGCCCCGCGTGCGCATTCCCAAAAAATGGAATTGGCCGGTTGGTCTCAGCCTCTCGCAGGAAATCGGCTACCAACGCCGCAAATTTCCCGTTGATACCTGGACGTGGGAGATTCGCATGATCGCCGACAAGCAGATCGGCCGATGGTATTTTTCGCTCAATCCAACGCTCGACCGCTCCTTCCACGGCGAGAGTGTGAAGCAGGGCGTAGTTTTTTCGCCGAACTTCAAGTTCAGCTACGACCTCACGAAGAAAATTGCCGGCGGTGTGGAATACTACGGATCGGTCGGCCCGATAACCGGCTTCCTTGCGCTCGATCAACAAGAGCATCAGATCTTCCTGCCATCGACCTCAACGTCTCGCCCAAGTGGGTGATCAATCTTGGTCTGGGCGTCGGCTTGACCCGCGCCAGCGAACATTTGATCGCCAAAATGATTCTCGGTTACCGTTTCGACTTCTGAGCCGCATGGACGGAGGAATCCACTAATGACCAGCTACCATCTCGCGCAAATCAATGTCGGACGCTTGATCGCTCCCATCGACGATCCCAAAATCGCCGAGTTCGTCGCTGCTCTCGAACCGATCAATGCCTTGGCGGATCGCGCGCCCGGTTTTGTGTGGCGATTGCAGTCCGCTTTGGGCAACGCTACCGATATCGCTTACAACGACGATCCGACGATGTTCGTAAACATGTCGGTGTGGGGGTCGCTTGAGGCGCTAAGAAACTACGTTTATCGCTCCGATCACGCTCGTGTCCTTCGTGATCGCGCTAAGTGGTTCGAGAAGTTAAGTAAGCCCATTTATTGTCTGTGGTGGATTCCTGCCGGGCACACGCCAACCGTCGCCGAAGGCCGAGAGAGGATGGAGCACTATCAGAAACACGGCGCCACGCCTTTTTCATTCTGGTTTTCGCAGCACTACCCGCAGCCTGCGGACGAAACCATTGGTGTCTGAATTTTCTCTTCCGAACAAAAAAGGCCGGCAGCGTCTGCTGCCGGCCCGTTTGACTCTCTCCAGGTAGTTCGCTATCGCTTAGCGGTGTCCGCCGTGGAAGCCGCCTCCGCCGTGGAAACCGCCTCCGCCATGGAAGCCGCCAACGCTGCCGCGCGCTCCGCCACCTACGAATCCGCGGCTATACGCTCCACCGCGACCCGCGAACCCGCGACCGTTAAATCCCGGTCGGCCGTAGAAACCCCGTCCGCCGTAGAACCCACGACCGTAAAACCCGCGCCCATAGAATCCGCGTCCATAGAAGCCACGCCCGTAAAAACCACGATGAAACCACGGACCCGCTCCGATGAACACGCCTCCGACAAACCAGTCAGGGCCGTAGTAGCCATAGGGCGCACAGGTATATGGGTAATAGCCATAATAGCCGTATGCGCAAACCGGAGCCGGCCCATACGGGTAATAACCCGGACCGTAGCCCACGCCAACCACAACGCGCTGCGCGCTCGCTTGGCCCGCGCCAAGCAAGCAAATGCCAAGCAACAAACCTGCTATTCCTGCAATTCTTAGGTATCGCATGAGTTCGGACCTCCCTTCGAGATCCTCAACTTCCGGGCTTAACAGCAGGCTGGGGAGACCCGCCGTACCTGAAGCCCTCGCTTAGTCTAACCCCGGCTCGGTCCAAAAGTTGCTACTTCCTTCTTTTGCCCTGAATTTGCGCGATTTGCGCGTTGACGGGCCGCGCATTTCGCCCGTATAATTAGGGTTTGCCTGTAGGCTCGGAGGAGCGATGTACGCCGTCATTAAGACCGGGGGAAAGCAGTATCGCGTCGCGCCCGGCGACACCATTCGGATTGAGCGCGTCAGCGGAGACGTGGGTGAAAAAGTGACCTTCGGGTCCGTTCTCGCCATCCACACAGACGAAAAGAAGATGCTCCATGGCGACGATGCCTCCAAAGCGACCGTCACGGGCAAAATCGTCGCGCAGGGCCGCTCGAAAAAGGTCACCGTTCTCAAGTTCAAGAAGACCAATCAGTACAAGATTTCTCGCGGCCACCGGCAGAATTACACCGCCGTGCAGGTCAGCGATATCAAGCTGTAACAACGGGCTACGCCTGGCTATCATCAGCGGAAAAAAGGAATAGGTCCCATGGCACATAAGAAGGGCGGCGGCTCCTCTACAAACGGCCGCGATTCGCACGGTCAGAGGCTGGGCGTAAAGCGCTTCGGTGGACAATTGGTCAATGCCGGCACGATTCTCGTTCGTCAGCGCGGCACCAAACATCAGGCGGGCGTCAACGTCGGACAGGGCAAGGACGACACTTTGTATGCCCTGGTCACCGGCTACGTCAAGTTTGAAGACAAAGGCCGCGGGGGCCGCTTCATCAGCGTGACGCCTGCCGAGCAAGCCGCAGCCGCCAACTAAGCACCAGTTTCACCCGGGCGGTTCGGCCTTGGCCGGACCGCCTTTGTGTTTCTAGGCCGACGTAGCGGCGCGCACGACGAGCCGGCCGTGCATCACCCTTTGCCGCCATCGGAAAGACCTGTCATTCTGAGCGCAACCAATAAGAATGCGAAAAGAATCTCAGCACCGAAATTCGCTGGCACTTGCTGGTGACCTGATTTTGCAGTGTAACTGGAGACTCCTGCTGTGTTCGTCGACGAAGCCAAAATCTACGTGAAGGCCGGAAACGGCGGCAACGGCTGTGTGGCGTTTCGTCGCGAGAAATTCGTTCCGCGCGGTGGCCCGTCCGGCGGCGACGGTGGTCACGGCGGCAGCATCTTCGTCCAAGCCAATCCCAACGACAACACGTTGTTGCGCTATCGCTACAACCGCGAATTCAAAGCCGACCGCGGGCGCCACGGCGAAGGTTCCAATTGCACCGGACATTCCGGCGACGAAATGGTGCTGCAGGTTCCGGTGGGCACGCTGGTCTTCGACGATCAGACCGGCGAAACCATTGCGGACCTCGCGATTCCCGGCCAGCGCGTACTGGTCGCGCAAGGCGGCCGTGGTGGTCGAGGCAATCAGCATTTCGCGAAACCGTGGCATCAGGCTCCACGGGAACACGAACAAGGCCACGCCGGCGAAGAGCGCCACCTTCGCTTTGAATTGAAATTACTTGCCGATGTTGGCCTTGTCGGTTTCCCGAACGCCGGCAAGTCCACGCTGATTTCCGTGATCTCGGCGGCTCGTCCGAAAATCGCGAACTATCCGTTCACCACGCTGGAGCCGAATCTCGGCGTGGTGAACGCTGATGGCGGGACCGGTCGCGAAGGCCGCGAATTGGGCCGCACATTCGTTGTGGCTGACCTGCCAGGACTGATCGAAGGCGCTCACGAAGGCGCCGGCCTCGGCATTCGCTTCTTGCGTCACGTGGAGCGCACACGCCTGCTTGTGCACCTGATCGACACGAGCGACGCTTCTGACGCGGATCCCGTTCATTCCTTCGAGGTCATCTCCGGCGAATTGCACGCCTTCAGCGAAGCACTGACCGAAAAGCCACTGATCATCGTGGCCAGCAAGCTCGACGCGACGACCGATCGCACGCGACTCGAAGAGCTATGCGATTTCTGCATCAAGCGGAAGCTGGAGTTTCACGCGATTTCTGCGGCCACAGGCGAAGGCGTCCGCGAACTGGTTCGCTCCATCGCGGACGCTCTCGACAAGATTCCCAAGCCTGCCGCGGATCACGCCGTTGACTTCCCGGGGGAATCCGGCGACGACGCCGGGCTGACCGCACACTGACGTTCCTGAGGCCATCCAGCAACCACCCGACTACTTCTCGGCAGCGGCCAGGATCGCTTCGACGTGGCCTTTCACCTTCACTTGATCCCACATCTGTTCGACCTTGCCGTCAGCCCCGATGAGGAACGTGCTGCGGACGATTCCGGTGAAGCTGCGGCCCATGAATTTCTTCGTGCGCCACACGCCGTACGATTCCAGCATCTTGTGTGAAGGATCGCCGACCAACGGAAAATTCAACTTCTGTTTCGCACGGAAGGTGGCAAGCGCTTTTTCCGGATCGCCACTCGCGCCAATAACGGATACGCCCAGCTTGTCGAAGTGCTTCTTTGCGTCACGAAACTCGGACGCTTCGGTCGTTCAACCGGGAGTGTTGGCTTTCGGAAAGAAAAACAGAACGACGCGCCGGCCTTTGTAGGCTTTCAGCGAAAGCTCGCCGCCCTCGTCCGTCTTCAACGTAAAATCCGGTGCCTTGTCGCCGACCTTGAGCATCGAGTTCTCCTTGGGGCTATCCCGCCAATGCCGGTGAACGTGCGATCGTTGAGATTCTTCGGCGATTCTCGTCCGATCCGCCTCAGAATGACACCGCGTGCGAAAACGTGTCACTGAGTCTCTGACAACAATTTTCGCAGAATGTCGTTCACGGCCTGTGGATTGGCCTGCCCGCGGGTGGCACGCATCACCTGGCCCACGAAGAATTTGAAGACGCCTTCGTTGCCGGACTTGAACTTGGCGACATTGTCGGAATTCTTCTCGATAACTTCGCGGGCGGCCTGTTCGATCGCGGAAGGGTCAATGATTTGCGCGAGGTCTTCCGAGGCGACGATTTCGGCAGCGCCTTTTCCGGATTCAAACATCGCGGCGAAAACCTTTTTTCCGATCGCTCCGGTGATTTGACCGGATTCGACGAGTTTCAGCAGGTCCGCGAGGGCGGCAGGTGGCACTGGGCTGGCTTCGATTTCCTTGCCGGAATCGTTCAGGCGGCGCAGCAGTTCGGTCTGCATCCAGTTGGCGACGTTCTTGCCGGAGCCGCCGGCCTTGACGACCACTTCAAAGTAATCGGCCCGAGCTTGCGTCGAAGTCAGAACCTCCGCGTCGTAGGGCGTGATGCTGTACGCCGCGACGAAGCGCTCCCGCTTGGCTTCCGGCAATTCCGGTACGCTTCGGCGAATTTCCTCGCGCCACGCGGCGCTGACGTGCACCGGGAGCAGATCCGGCTCGGGAAAGTAGCGGTAATCGTGCGCTTTTTCCTTCGAGCGCATGGAAACGGTGCGGCCCTCGGCCTGGTTCCACAGCCGCGTTTCCTGCCAGATGCGCCCGCCACTTTCGATCACGCCGATGTGGCGTTCGATTTCGTACTCCAAGGCCTTTTGCAGAAAGCGGAACGAGTTCAGATTCTTGACTTCGACCTTGGTGCCGAATTGCTGCGCGCCGCGCGGACGGACGCTCACGTTGGCGTCGCAACGCAGCGAGCCTTCTTCCATGTTGCAGTCGCTGACGCCGGTGTAAAGCAAAATCTGGCGCAGCGTCGTGAGATACGCATACGCCTGTTCCGGAGTGCGCATGTCCGGTTCGGAGACAATCTCGGCAAGCGGCGAGCCGCAGCGGTTGTAATCGATGTAGGCCTTCAGATCGGAATGCGCCAACCCTTCGTGCAGGTTCTTGGCGGCGTCTTCTTCGACGTGCAAGCGGGTGATGCCGATGCGCTTGTTCGCGCCCGCGAGTTGGATCTCCACCCAACCTTCGGTCGCAAGCGGCAACTCGTATTGCGAAATCTGATAGCCCTTGGGCAGATCGGGATAGAAGTAGTTCTTGCGAGCGAACCGCGAATGCTCGTGCACGGTGCAGTTCAGAGCGAGCGAAGCGCGCGCAGCCATTTCGATGACCCGCTTGTTCAGGACCGGCAGAGTGCCGGGCAACCCCAGGCAAACCGGGCAGGTGTTGGCGTTGGGAGCGTCACCGAAGCGGGTGGAACAGCCACAGAAGATCTTCGTGTTGGTTAGCAGCTGAACGTGGACTTCCAGGCCAATGACGGGCTCGTACTTGGCGAGGACTTCAGGGCTCACGGAGGCGGCTTCGGCGGATCTGGTCATTCTAAAGAGCCAAAAGTATAGCACCGCAGGGAATCAGGGCACCCACCCCCTGCTTTTCGCTAAGAAAATCAAAACAAAGGACTTGTTCGAAATGATCGCGTAAGAATAGCAAACCAAGGCAGTTACGGGAGCTAAGTGGGCGATCGGGAAGTCTAGACGGATAGAAAGTAGGGAAGGCACTTCGACAGAATGGCAGACAAAGTTAAACAAATTAATAATTATACACTATATAAACACAGGGAGGTCAGCTGCGCCATTTGCCGTCCTGCTCGACGCTTTCTTTGACGCGGAAGGCGGTGATCTTGCGGATCAGCGGCAGCGGGAGCGGGGTGACCAGCGGGAATTGGATCGAGCCTTTGGCGAAGGCGTATTTGGAAAGTTCCCTGGCGAAAGCTTTCACGGCGGATGGCGTGGGATAGAAGCCGATGTGGCTCTTGTGCAGAGCGAACATCACCAATATTCGGCGATAGGAAAAGGAAGGCATGCTCCACTTCAGACCTTCCTGAGCGCCGGGGGCGGCTTTGCGGATGCAGGCGCGAATTTCGCGCAACTTCTTCTGGGCGTCCTTGGGGGCGGCAGCGATGTAGTCGTCGATGGATGTGGGGCGGGATGGTTTTGCGGGCATGGACGCATTCTAGCCCCGCGCCCGCGAGCGGTGCACTTGTTTTTGGGGAACCGGTGGC
>Ga0307471_100000898_pt1 | contig 15822 bp, 17 predicted proteins | sample atmos_gasesAM3C__2_FD_204566 | JGI IMG/M metagenome (GOLD analysis project Ga0307471, IMG submission 204566) | Hardwood forest soil microbial communities from Morgan-Monroe State Forest, Indiana, United States - atmos_gasesAM3C_515 | ecosystem: Environmental > Terrestrial > Soil > Temperate... | reverse complement strand
ATCGTCGAGATCGGCCGCCACGCCGAGCTGCTCGCGAAGCGCGGCATCTACGCCCGCCTCTACGAACTGCAGTTCGCCGAGGCCGCCGGGCCGGCGCGCGACAGCAACATCTACCGCACCGGCTAATCAGGGACAGACCACGTTTTCCCGATCGCCGGCGCCGGATAGCGAAGCCTGGGAGACGCTCCTGCTCGAGGTTGCCGCTTCGAAGCTCGACCGGGAGCAAACTACGGCGCGCTTGCGCCGCCTCGTCCCGGCGCGTCGGGCACGGAAGAAAAAGCGATGACTCCGCTCGCGATCGTCCACACCGAGTCCTCGCTGGGCTGGGGCGGGCAGGAGATCCGCATCCTCTCCGAGTCGCAGGGCCTGATCCGGCGCGGCCACGACGTGAAGCTCCTCTGCCCGCCCGAGGCGCGCATCCGCGCGGAGGCGAAGACCTGGGGCGTGACGGCGATCGCGCTGCCGATCGCCAGGAAGCGCCCGCTCGGCGTGAAGGTGATGTTCGAGTGGCTCAAGCGCAACCGCTGCGACGTCGTGAGCACGCACAGCTCCACCGATTCCTGGCTCGCCGCGCTTGCGCTCCTTGCCCTCGGTCGTCCGGTGCGCATGGTGCGCACGCGCCACATCTCCGCGCCGGTGCCGCGCAACCTGTTCTCGCGCTGGCTCTACACGCGCGCGACCGCGCGCATCGTCACCGCGGGGGAGTCGTTGAGAAGGGAATTGATCGAGAGGAATCATTTTGCGGCCGAGCGCATCGACTCGGTGCCGACCGGCATCGACGCCAGCCGCTTCAAACCCGGCGAACGCAATACAGCCCGCGCCGCGCTGAGCCTTCCCGTCGACAGGACGCTGGTCGGCATCGTCGCCACGCTGCGCAGCTGGAAAGGACACCGCTATCTCGTCGAGGCGGTTGCGCAATTGCCGGACAGCATCAGCCTGGTCATCGTCGGCGACGGGCCGCAGCGCGAGGCGCTCGAGGCGCTGGTCGACGAACGCAACCTGCGCGCGCGCGTCCGGTTCGCGGGCGACCAGCGCGACGTCGTGCCCTGGCTGCAGGCGCTCGACATCTTTGCGCTGCCTTCCTACGCCAACGAGGGCGTGCCGCAGGCGCTGGTGCAGGCGATGCTCGTCGGCCTGCCTTGCGTGACCACGAACGCCGGAAGCATCGCCGAGCTCGCTACGCATGAGTTGACCGCGCTGGTGGTTCCTGCACAGGACCCGGGTGCATTACGCGATGCGATCGACAGGCTCGCCGCAAATCCGGACTTCAGGAAAAATCTTGGCGCTGCGGCGCGCCGGCATTGCAGCCAGCATTTATCCTACGAAACGATGCTCGATCGCATGGAAGCGATCTACCGGCAGGTGAGCGGGAAGCGCGGATGACGGCAAGCCGCGCTGCCGGCCGCTTGCGCGTGCTGCCGCGGGCGCTGGCAAACCGCCTTTTGCCGCGGCGCAGGCCCGAGCAGCCGAAGCGCGTCCTCATCGCGCATCATCTGCTCCTCGGCGACGTGGTGATGCTCGCGCCGCTGCTCGCCAAGCTGCGCGAGCGCTACCCGCAGGCGGACGTCGCCATGACCGTGCGTCGCGCACTGGTGCCTCTCTTCGCACGGCGGCCGTACGGCGTGCAGGCCATTCCTTACGACCCGCGCGAGCCGTCGACCCTGGACCGATTGTTCGACGAGAAACCGTTCGATCTGGCGCTCATCCCTGGCGACAACCGGTATAGCTGGCTCGCCGCGGCCGCCGGCGCCCGCTGGATCGTCGCGTTCGCGGGCGACCGCCCTGCGTACAAGAGCTGGCCGGTAGACGAAGAAATCCCCTATCCCGATCGCCCCGCGACCTGGAGCGACATGGCGGCGAACCTCGTCGCGGGCGCGGCGCCGTCCCCCTACCGCGGCGGCGATTGGCCGGCGCCGCCATTCGCGCCGTTCGAGCGGCCTTCGGCACGCTATGTCGTATTGCATGTCGGAGCCGGCTCGCCGCTGAGGCTCTGGCGCCCCGAACGCTGGCGGACGTTGGCAGATCATTTCCAGGAGCGCGGCTACCTGGTCGCGTGGAGCGCGGGTCCGGGCGAGGAACCGCTTGTCGAAGAGATCGACCCCCAGCGAAAGCACCTGTCGTACGCGGGAAAGCTCGATCTCGCCCAGGTGTGGCAGCTCCTTTCCAACGCCGCGCTATTGGTGAGCCTGGACACCGGGATCGCCCACCTGGCGAAGCTCGTCGCAGCGCCGACCGTCGTGCTGTTCGGGCCCGGGTCGTCGGTTCTCTTCGGCCGCGGCGAATTCTGGCGGGACGCTCCGTATCGCGAAATAACGATTCCCGACTTCCCCTGCCGCGACCAGCGCACATTGTTCAAGCGGCGCATCGAATGGGTGCGGCGCTGCCAGCGCTCGACCGACGAATGCGCCGAGCCGCGCTGCATGCATGCCATCGGCGTCGAGCCGGTGCTCGCGGCCGCCGCTGCTCTGCTCCGGTGATATGACTTTTCCCGCTGCAGTGAATCAAGGACTCGCGTGGCTCGTCGCGGCCCTGTTCGCCATCCTGCCTCTCGCCCACGTTCCCGCGCTGCGCAATCTTCTCTCGCTGGCGGCGGCGATCCTGATCACAGCAGTGTTGATGCGCGAACGGCGCATGCCGCCGCTGCCCGCGTGGCCGATGTCGGCGTGGATTGCGCTTGGTGCGGCGTCGGCGCTGTGGTCTGCCGACCCGGCGGCAACGCTGCACGGCGTGCTGTACTCGATGCTGCTGCCCGCGGGTGTTTTCCTGGCTGCCTGGCGCGTGGCGGCGAACGATCGCGCGTTCGATCGCCTGCGCTGGGCGGCCGCCGCCGGCGTGTTGTGCCTGGGCATCATGGTTGCGCTGGTCTTTGCAACCGGACGGCCGGCGGCGACGTTGCTGTCGGATGCCGGTGAGTCAAGCGTCATCTACTACTGGCCGGGGGTGGGCGTGTCGAGCACGTTCGCCGCGCTCATCGTCCCCTTTGCGCTTTTCGCGATCGCCTCGGGACGCCGAGCCGAGCGGTATGCCGGAGCGGTGAGTCTCGCAGCGGCGATATCGGTGGCGATGGTGAGCCAGAACCGGATCGTCTGGCCGAGCATCCTGGTTTCCTGCGCTGCCTTCATAGCCTGGCTCTGGCCCGCTCTCGCGCCGGCGTCACGGCGCCTCGCGCTCGCCATACTGTGCGCTGCCGCCGTTGCCGCCGCGGGCGCCTTCTACTATGCAAGCCTCGAGCGCCGTATCGCCGTGCCCGAGCTCGGCAGCGATATTCGGGTGCAAGGATGGCGCGAGTGGACCGGCATCGCTTTGCAGCGGCCGCTCCTGGGCCATGGATTCGGCAGGGTGCAGGTGCACCTGGAGGGCGAGCGGGGTCTTGCACAGTCGACCAAGCAACGCGAGCCCCACCTCGCCTCGCACGCTCACAACCTGTTTCTCGATATCGCCGTCCAATTGGGGGTCCTCGGCCTCGCCATTTACCTGGCGCTCCTCGGAGTCCTGCTGCGAGAGTATTGGCGGCTGGGAGGCGCCGGCGCGCCGGGTCGCTTGCGCCTGCTGGGCGCAACCGCGTTTTCCCTGCTCGTGGCGATGATCGCCAAGAACAGCACGGACGATTTCATGGATCAGGCGGGCGTGATCGCCTTCTGGGGTTACGCGGGGATGCTGCTCGGGCGGCTCGATCCCAGCAGCCGCTCGTAGCCTGCGTAAGCTTCGTCGACACTGATATCGGCCGCGTTCAGGCTTGCCGGCTGCAGCAGGACGTGCGGCACGCCCCACGGCCGCCAGCGCGTCGCGCCCGAATTGCCGAAGAAGCACAGGATCGGCTTGCCAAGCGCGGCCGCGATGTGCATGGCGCCGCCGTCGCTGCAGATCACCCGCTCGCAGACCGACAAGCCGGCGATCAGCGCTTCCAGCCGCTCGCTTGGATGGGCAACGACCGGCACGCCGGGCAGCTGCTCGAGCACGGCGCGCGCCTTGTCGTCATCCCCGGGGTGCCGCGGGTTGCGCGAATCGCCCGGCGACCAGAAGAGCATGAACGCCGCGTTTCGCTCGGCGTGCAGACGCCGCATGAGCTCCACCACGCGCTCGACCGGCCAGCGATTCGTCGGCTTGCGCGCGCTGATGTGAACCGCGATCGGCGCGCGGATGCCGCGATCGTGGATGGCGGCTTCGGCGCGAGCGCGCTCCTTCGCATCCGGCACTACGCGCGGCGGCGGCGGGGCACCCGTGATGCCGAAAGGCGCGAGCACGCTGTACACGTCTTCGACTTCATGGCGCGGTGGCTCCCAGTCGTGCGGCACCGGCATGTCGACGCCGCGGATGCTGCGGCCCGCCGGCACGTGGCTCGCGATGTGGCGCGGGCGCAGCAGCCGCGCAAAGGAGAGGGCGCGCGGCACGAAACCGCAGCTGCCGATCACCGCGTAATCGATGCGCAAGCCCCGCAGGTGCCAGATCAGGCTCAGCCTGTGGGCGTAGACGCTCCAGAGGCTCGTCCCCGGCTCGCGATGCTTGCCCTTCGTGTAGGCGAACGTCCGGTCGATGAATGGGTTGTTGTGGAGGACCGGCAGGTTGTAGCTGTTGGTGAGTGCGTAGATGCGCGCCGCCGGGAAGCGCTGCCGCAGCGCCTCGAACAGCGGGGTGGTGCAGACCAGATCGCCGATGTTGTCGCGCCGGATGACGAGGAAGCTGGCGCGCGTGTCCGGCGGGATCAAGGTATTGCCGGATTGCCAGAGCGGTATTACCATTGAGTCATGGAGCTCGTGTCTTTCAAGCTGCCGGCCGCGTTGCGCCGTCGCGTCGCTGCCGAGGCGCGCCGCCGCAGGGTCTCGCAGGCCGCCGTCATCCGCGAGTCGCTCGAATCCGCCCTCGTGGAGCGCCCGGCGGCGAGCGGCGAGCTCTCCTGCGCCGACCTCGCCGGCGACTTGATCGGCTCGGTGCGCGGCGGTCCGCGGGACGCTTCGACCAACAAGCGGTATCTGGACGAGGCGATTCTCGCCGATTACCACAAGCGTGCCAAGAAACGTCGTCGTTGACACCGGGCCTATCGTCGCATCGCTCATGGCGGCCGACGCGCGCCACGAGTGGACCGGCGAGCAGTTGTCCATCCTCAGCCCTCCGCTGCTGACGTGCGAGGCGGTGCTAAGCGAGGCCGCATTCATCCTCGAGCGGCTGAAAGGGGACCCTGGCGCGGTGGCGGCGCTCGTGCAGAAAGGCGTGCTCAAGATCGCGTTCTCGGTTCAGGACCAGGCAGCCCAGCTCCATGCGTTGATGCGCCGCTACCGCAACGTGCCAATGTCACTCGCCGACGCGTGCCTGGTTCGTATGACCGAACTGCTCGACGACGCGGTGGTCATGACGTTCGACGCTGACTTCCGCGTGTATAGGCGGCACCGCCGGGCGGTCATTCCGCTCCTCGCGCCCGAGGGCGTCTAGCCTGGCGGTAGTATCCGGCGCGATGCGCATCGCTGTCACAGGGAGCTCCGGCTTCATCGGCAGCGCTCTCGAGACCGTGCTCATCGCACGCGGCCATGAGATGCGCAAGGCGGGCCGTGGCTCCGCCGCTCTCAACGAAGTTCTGAGCGGCTGCGACGCCGTCATACACCTTGCCAACATCGCGCACGCGCGCGCAAACCGCGCGTTGCTGTGGGAGGTCAACGTCGCGGGCAGCCGCCGTCTCGCGGAAGCGGCGGCAGCGCAGGGGCTGCGGCGCATGATCTATCTCAGCTCGATCAAGGCGCAAAGCGCAGAGCCAGGCGATCGGTATGGAGCAGCGAAGCTTGCCGCCGAGAAAGCGGTGTTCGAGGTGGCGCGAGTTACGGGGCTCGAAGTGATCGTCCTTCGCCCGCCCCTCGTCTACGGTCCGCGGGTGAAGGCGAACTTCCTCGCGCTCGTGACAGCCATTGCGCGCGGATGGCCGCTGCCATTCGCCAGCATCGCCAACCGCCGCAGCATCCTCTACGTCTGCAATCTCGCCGATGCCATCCTGAGCTGCGTCGAGACGCCGCGAATCGGAGGGAAAAGCTACGTTGTCACCGACGGCGAACCCGTCTCGACGCCGGATCTTTGCCGCGCGCTCGGCGAGGCGCTCGGGCGTCCTGCGCGGCTGTTCCCGTTTCCGCCTGCCTTGCTCGAGGTCGTTCCACCGCTGAGGAGCCTGACCCGATCGCTCGTGGCCGACGACAGCGCGATCCGCCAGGAATTGGGTTGGCAACCTCCTTTCAGCTTCGAACAAGCGTTGGGCGCCACGGCGCAGTGGTATCTGGCCCGCTAAAATTCAGCCATGCCGGATGCAGCCATGTTGGGAGGCTTGGCGCTTCTGTCGTTCCTCGGAACGTTCGCTGCGGTACGGCTTCTCCTCTTGCCGTTTAGCCGGTTCGCGCTCGACGAACCCAATGCGCGCTCGCTGCACGAGCGGCCGGTTCCGCGGACCGGGGGCATCGGCGTGCTGCTCGGCGGCGCGATTTCGCTCGGCTTCGGCGCGGCTCAACTGTGGCTGCCCATGAGCCTCGCGCTTTGTCTCGCGGTCGTCTCGCTCCTGGACGATGTGCGCGGCATGCCTACCGGCGTGCGGCTGCTGTCGCATTTCGCCGCCGCGGCGCTGCTCGTTTGGTACACGCTGGCTCCGATGCACCTGGCAGAGCTGGCGGTGCTGATCGTTGCCGTCGTCTGGATCACCAATCTCTACAATTTCATGGACGGCTCGGACGGTCTGGCGGGCGGCATGGCGGTGATCGGATTCGGTGCATATGCTGTGGCTGCGTACGCTGCCGGCAACATGCCGCTGGTGGCGCTTTCTCTGGCGCTCGCCGCTGCGAGCGCTGCATTCTTGATTCACAACTTTCACCCGGCGCGCATCTTCCTGGGGGATGTCGGCTCCATCCCGCTTGGATTTGTTGCGGCTGCGCTTGGCATCGTCGGTTGGCGCGACGACTCGTGGCCGCTTTGGTTTCCGGTGCTGGTCTTCGCGCCCTTCATCGGCGACGCGACGCTCACGCTCGTCAAGCGCCTCCTGCGCGGCGAGCGCGTCTGGCAGCCGCACCGGGAGCATTACTATCAGCGGATGGTGCGCATGGGCCTGGGCCACCGCGGCACAGCCTTCGTCGCATATGGCGTGATGGTCGCGTGCGCGGTCGCCGCGCTGTTCGGCAGAAGCCAGGCGGAGGCGGTGCAGGCAGCCGTTTTTCTCGGGGCCGCCGTGGCGCTTGCATCGATGGCAGTGTGGGTCGATATCCGGTGGGCACGGTTCATTCGAGCCTCCGAGCCGCAGTCATGAACGCTCGCAGGCTGGCAGTCTTCGCGCATGATCTCCTCGCCGCGGCGCTCGCGTGGATCGCCGCGTTCTGGCTCCGGTTCAATCTCGACATTCCTGCCGAGTACCAGGCGATCATGTGGAGCCGGCTGCCCTGGGTGGTGGGCATCCATGCCATGGTGTTTTCGGCCCTCGGGCTCTACCGCGGGCTCTGGCGCTACGCCAGTCTCCCGGACCTGAAGCGCATTGCCATGGCGGTGGGCATCGCGGGGCTTGCGGTTCCTGCCGCGCTCGCCCTCCTGCGCATCGGTTCTCCGGTACCGCGCACGGCGTATGTGCTCATGCCGGCGCTGCTGGCGCTGGCCATGGGCGGCAGCCGGCTCGGCTACAGGGCATGGAGGGAGGGTCGGCTGGGGCCGGTCGTCTCGAGGCCTCAGGCAACTCCAGTCCTGGTGCTTGGCGCAGGCACGGCGGCGGCGGCTCTCCTCAAGGAGCTGGCTGCAAGTCCTCAGTGGCGAGTCGCCGGCCTGGTCGACGATGACTCGGCGAAACGGGGCGGGGAGGTATTCGGCGTGAAGATTTTCGGGGGCATCGAGCGCGTGCGGGAAATCGCGGAGAGCTTGGCCGTGACGCAAGCCATCATCGCCATGCCGGGCGCGACCCATCAGGAGCGAAAGCGCGCGGTCGACCTGTGCAACCACGCCGGTCTCTCCGTCATGACGGTCCCTGCGCTGTCGGACATCGTTTCGGGCAAAGTGAGCGTCTCGGCGCTGCGCGCCATCGAGCTCGATGACCTGCTCGGGCGCGATCCGGTCCAGCTGGACGACGCCGGCCTGCACGCCTTTCTCGACGGCAAGACGGTTCTGGTCACCGGCGCCGGGGGGTCCATCGGCTCCGAGCTCTGCCGCCAGATCGCGCGCTTTGCGCCCGCTCGCATTGTGTTGTTCGAGATCTCCGAGTTCGCGCTGTATTCCATCGAGCAGGAGTTTCGCGATCGATTTCCCGCGAACTCCGTGGTGGCGGTCATCGGTGATGCGAAGAACGAGCGCCGCCTCGATGAGGTTTTCGGCCGCTATCGGCCCCAGGTGGTGTTCCATGCCGCAGCGTACAAGCACGTGCCGCTGATGGAAGACGACAACGCCTTCCAGGCCGTCGTCAACAATGTCACTTCGACTGTCGCTGTGGCCAGGGCCGCGGCGAAGGCGGGTGCCGCGAAATTCGTCCTGATCTCGACGGACAAGGCGGTCAACCCGGCGAATGTGATGGGCGCTTCCAAGCGGCTCGCCGAGATGAGCTGCCAGGCGCTCCAGGCGTCGAGCGCCACGCAGTTCCTCATCGTCCGCTTCGGCAATGTGCTCGGCTCGACCGGCAGCGTGGTGCCCCGCTTCCGTGATCAGATCGCGCGCGGCGGGCCGCTGACGGTCACCCATCCGGAAATCCAGCGCTACTTCATGTCCATTTCCGAGGCAGCGCAGCTCGTGCTCCAGGCGGCCCTCATGGGCAAAGGCGGCGAGATCTACGTGCTCGACATGGGCGAGCCGGTGAAAATCGCCGATCTCGCTCGGCAGATGATTCGCCTGTCCGGTTTTTCGGAAAGCGACATCCAGATCAGGTACACGGGGCTCCGCCCAGGGGAAAAGCTCTATGAGGAGCCACTGGCCGATGCGGAAAAGACCCTTCCTACACCGCACCCGAAGCTCAGAGTCGCCCAGGCTCGGGTTCCCGGCAACGGCCAGCTTCTGGACGAAGTGCTCGGGTGGCTGGCGGCTCCCGGCAATTCGAGCCCCGACGCGGTGCGCGAGAAACTGCGCGGCTGGGTGCCGGAATACAGAATGCGATAATCGGCCCATGCTGCTGGTGACCGGGGGCGCAGGCTTCATCGGCTCCAACTTCGTGCTCTCGACGCTCGCGGAGACCGGCGAGCCCATCGTCAATCTCGACAAGCTGACCTACGCGGGAAACCTGCGCAACCTCGATTCCCTGCGCGAGGACCGGCGCCACGCGTTCGTGCAGGGCGACATCTGCGACCGCGAGACGGTGCGCAAGCTCCTGTCGAAGCACAAGCCGCGCGCGGTCGTTCACTTCGCCGCGGAAAGCCATGTCGACCGCTCGATCGCCGGCCCGGCCGCCTTCGTGCAGACCAACGTCGTGGGCACCTTCTGCCTTCTCGAGGAGTCCCGCAGCTTCCATGAATCTCTCGCGGGCTCTGAGCGCGAGCGTTTCCGCTTCCTGCACGTCTCGACAGACGAAGTGTACGGATCGCTTGGCCCGAACGACCCGGCCTTTACCGAGACGAATCGGCACGCGCCCAATAGCCCGTACGCAGCATCCAAGGCCGCCGCCGACCACTTGGTGCGCTCGTACCACCACACCTACGGATTGCCCACGCTCACCACGAACTGCTCCAACAACTACGGCCCGTACCAGTTTCCCGAGAAGCTCATCCCGCTCATGATCCGCAACGCCCTGGCCGGCAAGCCGCTGCCGGTCTATGGCGACGGCAAGAACGTGCGCGACTGGCTTTTCGTGCTCGATCACTGCGAAGCGGTGCGGCTCGTGCTCGAGCGCGGCAGGGTCGGGGAAACCTACAACATCGGCGGGAACAGCGAGAAGCTCAACAACGAGGTCGTCAAGACCATCTGCGATCTTCTCGAGGAAGCGCTGCCGCGCAAGAAGGGCAAGTACGCCGACCTCATCACTTTCGTGAAGGACCGATTGGGCCACGACCGGCGGTACGCCATCGACGCCACCAAGATCAAGCGCGAGCTGGGCTGGGCGCCGCGGGAGACCTTCGCCTCCGGCATCCGCAGGACCGTGCGCTGGTACCTCGATAACCAGGCCTGGAGCGACGCGGTGTCGAGGCGCGCGGCATGAAGGGCATCGTCCTCGCCGGCGGCGCGGGAACGCGCCTTCACCCGGTGACGCAGGTGATCTCGAAGCAGCTCCTGCCGATCTACGACAAGCCGATGGTGTATTACCCGCTCTCCACGCTGATGCTCGCCGGCATCCGGGACATCCTGGTCATCTCGACCCCCCAGGACACGCCGCGCTTCGAGGAGCTGCTCGGCAACGGCACGAAATGGGGCATCCGCCTGCGTTACGCAGTGCAGCCGAAGCCCGGAGGCATCGCGCAGGCATTCCTGGTCGGCCGCGAGTTCATCGGCGATGACCGGGTGGCACTGGTGCTCGGCGACAACATCTTCTACGGCCACGACCTCACCGAACTGCTCAAGCGTGCCGCGGCGCGCGGCAAGGGCGCCACGGTGTTCGCCTATCCGGTGACCGACCCGCAGCGCTACGGCGTCGTCGAATTCAACGCTCGCGGCAAGGCGCTGAGCATCGAGGAAAAGCCGAAGCAGCCGAAGTCCCGGTATGCCGTCATCGGCCTGTACTTCTACGACGGCAGGATCGTGGAAATCGCCTCGCGGCTGAAGCCGTCCGCGCGCGGCGAGCTGGAGATCACCGACGTCAACCGCGCCTACCTCGAGCGCGGCGAGCTGGAAGTGATTCCAATGGGCCGCGGCATGGCGTGGCTGGACACGGGAACGCACGAGTCGCTCCTCCAGGCGGCGCAGTTCATCGAGACCATCGAGCGCCGGCAGGGCCTCAAGATCGCCTGTCCGGAGGAAATTGCCTATCGGATGGGCTACATCGATGCGCGGCAACTGGAAGCGCTTGCGAAGCCGTTGGAGAAGAGCGGCTACGGCGAGTACCTGCTGCGGGTGCTCTCGGAGCGGCTTTTCTGATGAAGGTCATCCGCACGGGAATTCCTGAGGTCCTGATCCTCGAGCCGAAGGTGTTCGAGGACCCGCGCGGTTTCTTCCTGGAAAGCTACAACCGCAAGGCGTTCATGGAGGCCACAGGGCTCGACATCGAGTTCGTGCAGGACAACCATTCGCGCTCGAGCAAGAACGTTCTGCGCGGTCTTCACTACCAGATCGGTCGGCCGCAGGGAAAGCTGATTCGCGTCACTTTCGGCGAGGTCTGGGATGTCGCCGTGGATTTGCGCAAGAGCTCCAGCACCTTCGGCAAATGGGCAGGCTTCCACCTGAAAGGCCTCTCCAAGCAGATGGCGTGGATTCCACCGGGGTTCGCGCACGGCTTCGTCGTGATTTCCGAGGTCGCGGACGTGCAATACAAGACCACCGACTATTACTCGCCGCAGGACGAGCGGGTATTGCTCTGGAATGACCCCGAGGTGGGAATCCGATGGCCGGTGGCAAGTCCCATCTTGAATGAAAGGGACCAGCGAGGCACGCCGATACGCCGCGCGGAGGTTTTTCGGTGAGGATTTTGCTGACCGGCCGGAACGGCCAGGTCGGTTACGAATTGGAGCGGGTTCTCTCTGTTCTTGGCGAAGTGCTCGCCACGGATCGCTCCGGACTCGATCTCGCGGTGCCGGACGCGATACGCCGGGTCGTGCGCGAAGCAAAGCCCGACCTGATCGTCAACGCCGGAGCCTATACCGCGGTTGATCGCGCGGAATCCGAGCCGGATACGGCGATGCGGGTAAACGCCGTGGCACCCGGAATTCTTGCGGAAGAAGCCAGGCGCCATGGCGCACTTCTTGTACATTTTTCGACCGATTACGTCTTCGACGGTACGCAGGGCTCGCCGTATGCGGAGAGCGACGCGCCCAATCCTCTTAACGTCTACGGCAAAACGAAGCTCGAAGGAGAACGGCGTCTCGCAGCCTCCGGCTGCCGGCATCTTTTGTTGAGAACGAGTTGGGTCTATGCCGCGCGCGGAAAGAACTTCTTCCTCACGATCGCAAGGAAAGCTCTGGCGGGAGAGCCGCTGCGCGTCGTGAGCGACCAGCATGGCGTGCCCACGGAAGCGAGATTTCTTGCGGAGAACGCGATCGCGTTGCTGCAGCGTGGGGAGGAAGGAACGTTTCATGTGGTGCCATCCGGGGCGACCACCTGGTACGGATTTGCAAGCGCCATCGTAAGTCAGCTCGATTCCACGAGTGCGGTGCAGGCCATCCGATCGGATGAATATCCAACTCCGGCGCGTCGCCCCAGGTACTCCGTCCTTGATCACGCCAAGCTATCAAAGAGCATTGGCACGCCGCCCCCCTGGGATGCGCTGCTTGATCGCTGCGTCAGGTCGTGGACGCCGGCGTAGCCGACCTATAATGGCGCTATTTCACTGCCGTAGAGCTTATGCACGTTCAAACTTATTTTGAAGAGGTCGTGAAAGTCGCCCGCCAGATCGATATTGCCGGCATCGAAAGACTTGCCGGTGAACTGAAGGCGCTACGCGAACGCAACGGTCGGCTTTTTTTTCTAGGCGTGGGCGGCAGCGCGGGAAACTGCGGGCATGCCGTGAACGATTTCCGCAAACTGTGCGGTATCGAGGCGTACGCGCCGACCGACAACGTGTCCGAGCTCACCGCGCGCACGAACGACGAGGGCTGGGACACGGTGTTCGCCGCCTGGCTCCGCACGAGCCGTGCAAACAGCAACGACGCCATCTTCGTTTTCTCGGTCGGGGGCGGCAATGTCGAGAAAAACGTCAGTCCGAACATCGTCGCCGCGTTGAAGGAGGCCAAGGAGCGCGGCGTGAAAGTTTTCGGTGTCGTGGGACGCGATGGCGGGTATACGAAGAAGGTCGGCGATTGCGTGGTTGTCGTTCCCACTGTCGATGCGAGCCGCGTAACTCCGCACACCGAGGCCTTTCAAGCCGTAGTTTGGCATTGCCTGGTCTCCCATCCGGCGCTTCAGCAAATCGCGACGAAGTGGTAAGCGGCGCGGCGCCGAGACGAGCAGTCTTCCTCGACCGCGATGGCGTTCTTAACCGGGCATTCGTTCGGGATGGCAAGCCGTATCCGCCGGGTAGCGTGGCGGAGGTCGAAATCCTTTCCGGCGTAACCGAAGCTCTGGAAGCGTTGCGCGCTGCGGGCTTCGCGAATGTAATTATTACCAATCAACCAGACGTCGCGTTGGGGAAACAGCGACGCGAAGTCGTCGACGCGATAAACCGTTATCTCTCCGAGCGACTCGCGGTCGATACTGTAAAGGTCTGCTACCACGCGGATGCGGATAACTGCGCATGTCGAAAGCCCAAACCAGGAATGCTGTTGGAAGCAGCGGAAGAGATGGGGATCAATCTTTCCAGCAGCTACCTTGTTGGAGACCGCTGGCGCGACGTCGAGGCGGGCCACGCCGCAGGCTGCCGCGTGTTGTTTGTCGACTACGGATACCGGGAAAGGAAGCCCGAGGAGCCGTACCTTTCTGTAAAATCCCTGCCCGAAGCAGTCCGCATTATTCTGGGGGGCTCTCTTGAGCGACATCAAGGCTCTTAAGGTCAAGCTATTTGCCGACGGTGCGGATCTCGCCGGCATGAAGGAAATGGCGGCGAATCCGCTGATCAAGGGGTTCACGACGAACCCGACGCTTATGCGCAAGGCGGGCATCACAAACTACAGCGCATTTGCGCGCGAGGTCCTTAAAGCGATTCCCGACCGTCCCGTTTCGTTCGAGGTCTTTGCAGACGATTTCGGGCAGATGGAAGCACAGGCGCTGGAGATCGCGTCCTGGGGAGCGAACGTCAACGTGAAAATCCCGGTTACGAACACGAAAAAGGAATTCAGCGGTGCGCTGATCGAGCGTCTTTCGAAGGCCGGCGTCAGGTTGAACGTCACTGCGGTCATGACGCTGGAGCAGGTCAAGCTGATTACCGAGCGCCTGGCTGCTAAGACCCCGGCGATCATATCGGTGTTCGCCGGGCGGATCGCCGACACCGGGCGCGACCCGATGCCGATCATGCAAAAAGCGGTGCAGGTGATGAAGGCCAAGCCCAGGGCGGAGCTCATCTGGGCGAGCCCGCGCGAGTTGCTCAACGTGTTCCAGGCCGATTCGGTCGGCTGTCACATCATTACCGCTACCAATGACATCCTGAAGAAACTGTCGCTGGTGGGCAAGGACCTGGAGCAATACTCATTGGAGACGGTCGAAATGTTCTACAAAGATGCGCAAGCGGCTGGCTACACCATTTCTGCCCGTAAAGCGGCGTGATATGCGATTCAAGCATGTACTGATTACGGGTGGCGCAGGTTATGTCGGCAGTCTCCTCACGCCTCAGCTGCTGGACCTTGGCTATAACGTCACGGTGTACGACATCATGTTCTTCGGCGACGATTTTCTACCGAAGAAGAATTCGAACCTCAAAGTCGTCAAGGGCGACATCCGCGAAACGGCCAAGCTTGCCGACGCACTCAAGGGCGTCGAGGCGGTAATCAACCTGGCCTGCATCTCGAACGACGCGAGCTTCGAGCTCGACGAGAAGCTCTCGACCAGCATCAATCTGGACGCCTTCGAGCCGATGGTCGTTGCGGCGAAGAGAGCGGGCGTGCAGCGCTTCATCTATTGCTCTTCGAGCTCGGTATACGGCGTCTCGGAGTCGCCTGACGTCACCGAGGATCATCCGCTGTTGCCCCTCACGCTGTACAACAAGTACAAGGGCATGTGCGAGCCGCTGCTCTGGAAGCATCAGTCGCCGGGATTCGTTTGCGCGACCATCCGGCCGGCGACGCTTTGCGGTTATGCGCCCCGTCAGCGGCTCGACCTCTCGGTCAATATCCTGACCAACCACGCCATCAACGCCGGCAAGATCACGGTCTTCGGCGGCTCGCAGAAGCGCCCCAATCTGCACGTGCAGGACATGTGCGATCTGTACAAGCTGCTGCTCGAGGTGCCGGACGAGAAGATCGCTGGACAGACGTTCAATGCCGGCTTCCAGAATCTGTCGATCATGGAGATCGCGCAAATCGCGAAGCGCGTGGTGCAGCAGGAGTTTCCCGAGAAGGGCGACATCCCGATTGTTACAACGCCTACAAACGACATCCGCTCCTACCACGTCAATTCCGACAAGATCCGGCGAGTGCTTGGGTTCCACCCGAAGCACAACGTCGAGGACGCGGTGCGCGATCTGTGCAAGGCGTTCAAGGCCGGCCGGCTGCCGAAGAGCATGGACGACACGTTCTACTTCAACGTCCGCCGGATAAAGGAACTCAAAGCTGCATGAGCTCCCGTCCTGTCGCCGTCGTCACCGGCGGCGCCGGGTTCATCGGCAGCCATATGGTGGACCTCCTCATCGACAGGGGGTATGCGGTGCGCGCCATCGACAACATGATGGGCGGACGGCGTGAAAACCTGAGCCAGCACGCAAGCAACCCGGATCTGACGCTCGAAGAACGCGACATCCGCAGCTACGCAGCCGGCGACGCGCTGTTCGGCGGCGCAAAGTACGTACTCCACTTTGCTGGTATTGGCGATATCGTGCCGTCCATCGAGCGCCCGGCAGAGTACTTGTCCACGAACGTCCAGGGTACGGTCCACATGCTGGAATGCGCGCGGGCGGCCGGCGTCGCAAAATTCGTCTATGCCGCCTCGTCATCCTGCTATGGGCTGGCGAAGGTGCCGACCGCGGAAAACCATCCGATCGTGCCGCAGTATCCGTACGCGCTGTCGAAATACCAGGGCGAGCAGGCCGCCTTGCACTGGCACCAGGTCTATAAGCTGCCGGTGAACTCGATCCGGATCTTCAATGCCTATGGCACGCGCTCTCGCACCTCG
>Ga0307471_100000896_pt1 | contig 15832 bp, 12 predicted proteins | sample atmos_gasesAM3C__2_FD_204566 | JGI IMG/M metagenome (GOLD analysis project Ga0307471, IMG submission 204566) | Hardwood forest soil microbial communities from Morgan-Monroe State Forest, Indiana, United States - atmos_gasesAM3C_515 | ecosystem: Environmental > Terrestrial > Soil > Temperate... | reverse complement strand
GGTGAAAAGCTTTCTTCCCTGCTCTTCGGAGATTACGGCCGCTTGCAAATCCGCAGTCAAAATGGCGATATTCCGAGTCGTGAACCCCAAATTGACATGCCGAAGATTGTTCAGGCTTCGAAAACACAGCCCAACGCCAATAAACACCAATGTGCAAACCGCCACTTGCGCTACCACCAATGAGTTTCGAATTCTACCTTTGCGCGTACCGCCGACTGCGATTTCTCCGCTGAGCGCCCCTGCCAGGTTCGGAGTCGAAGAGTAAAGACCCGGAACCACACCGGTGGCCAAGCCAACAAGCAAAACCAACGCAGCGGTCGCGGCCATGACGGAAGTGTCCGGGCGAAAATCGACCGTGAGGGGAAGGAAACCCAGGCCGGGTATGTAGGGCTTGAATTGGAGTAATTGCCGTAGCCCGAGAGATGCAAGCAAAAATCCGAGTAAGCCACCGCCACCCGCAATGAGGGTGCTATCGACAAGAACTTCGCGGATCAATTGCTTTGGCGTGGCTCCCAGCGCCGCGCGCACGAGGATTTCGTGCCGCCGCGCACTGGTCAGCGCCAGGAGAAGGTTCGCGACGTTCGAACATGCAGCAAAAAGAACTAAACCTACGATCAAAAAAAGAACCGCCGAGATGATCTTTGCGGAGGACACGGAATCCTCCGGGAGCATCCTTGTTTCCGTTACCTGAGCGATCCGGTCTTTGCTCGTTTTCGGGTAGGCGGACGCGAGTTGCCTGGAGATGGTTTGAAGATTCGCAAGCGCTTGTTCGCGTGTGACGTTAGGTTTTAGCCGTCCTACCAGGCGAAGTGGACGCGCGGTGCGGTCCGTCCGCCAATCTTGCCCCTGCTGATTTCTCGTTGCGTCCATAGACAACGGATACCACACATCCGGCAGGTCGCTGAAAATCGTCCCGACAAAGCTTTTTGGCATCACTCCGATCACTGTAAGCGGGATGTTGTTTAGGCTTATCGCTTTTCCGACGATATTCTGGTCGGCTCCGAGCCACTTCCAGTAGGAATAGCTCAAAACCGCAAGCGTCGAAGGTTTGTCGTCTTCGCCCCGCGCGAATACTCTCCCAAGCAAGGGCGGCACTCCGAGAACCGAGAAATAGGTATCCGACACCGCGTTGCTCAGTCCTGCTTTGGTGCGATGCTCAAATGTGATCGGGGTCAGCGAGATAGAATAGGGGAATGCCATCAGGCTCGAAAAGGCTCCGTTGTGGTCACGATAAAAGGTGTAGTCGTCGTAGCAAAAGCCGCCGAATTCCTCCACCGGTGTTGAGCTATAGACAGTTAAGAGTCTGTTTGGGGCGAGAACCGCGGGAGGCCGCAACAACAGCGCGTTGAAAACACTGAACCCTATCGTGCCCGCTGCCATCGCTACGGCCAGCGAGGAAACGGCGATAGTTGTCAGCTTCCAATGCTTCCTAAGAATGCGCACGGAAAAGCGGATATTGGCCCAAAGCGCCATGTTGCCTCCGTTCGCGAGGCCCATCAAGATTGAGAAGCGAATTTACCATGATTCTTTTCAACCGTTACGTCCTATCCGTAGTTTGACCGCAACCTGAATACCGGCGAAGAGCAGGCCCGCGCGACGCGCATGGTCAAAGCCACCAACATGATTTTTCACGACAAAGCGCATCCTTCGGCTCTGATTGTTCCGATCGTGCCGTGAATACTCGCATTCCGAAATTGGTGAAAGAGGATTCGAAACGATAGCGGGAAAAGCTATATTTCAAAGCCCATGAGGCGCATGAGTTCGAGCGCGTTGCTCTTGGCGATGATGCCTTCGCGCAATTTGTAGTCGAAATGCATTTTCCCGTCTTTGACCTGATCTTCGAAATGCATATTCCGTATGTGGCCGTTGGAAGAATCCGCGATTTCCGTCAGCGCCAAGTCGTGAGTGGTGACGACACCAATCGCCTGCCGGTTCAACAGGCCCTTCAACAGGCCTTCCGCCCCGATTCGTCGGTCCTTGCTGTTGGTTCCCTCCAACAATTCGTCGAAAAGGAACAAGAGAGCCGTGGAATCCTCTGTGAGTTGGAATACCCGGCGAATCTGAAGTATCTCGGTGTAAAAGCCGGAGCGGCCCTGTTGCAGAGAGTCAGCCCTTCGAATGCATGTGCCTGTATTCAGAGGCGAAAGACGAAGAGACTTTCCTCGAATCGGTGCGCCCGCCATGGCCAGAACCGCGTTGACGCCAATGGTGCGAAGCAAGGTGCTCTTGCCGGACATATTCGAACCGCTCACCAGCATCACGCGTGTTTCGCTGTCGAGCCGCACGCTATTTCGAACACACCTGGCATCGGGAACGAGAGGGTGCCCGAGAGCTTCCCCGATGAAGGTTCCCGAGGAGTCTTCGGCGAAATCGGGAAATGGGTCGGCGGGATGCTCGAACGAATAGGTGGCCAGGGAAAGCAAAGCCTCCATCTCCGCCGCTACGTCGACCCAGGCGCGCATCTTGGCGCCCCAACGACGACGCCAAACCTCAGCGGCGAATCCAACTTGGAGCGTATAAAGAAATGGAATGTCAACGAGGTGCGCCAGCAGGCTGTGCCGCGCGTCAATCCAGTAAACGATGTGCGCCAATTTTCGAATAACTTGTGATGCCGGTTTTGGATGCTCCTTGAGCGGTGCACAGAGCTTCTGCAACTGCGGCGACGTGAATGGTTCTTCTTCGAGAAGTTCTAGAATCTTCGCGAAAAGGACGAGACCTTCCGCATTGCAAGCTACGCCGTCGAGTACGACTTCCGCTCTTTTTCGCAATCGCTGGCGAATGGATGCTTCCAACGTCAGAACGAGAAGGAGAGGCCAGACGATTGAGCTGAAGTAGTAATAGACACCAGCGGCGACGGCCGCGACTGCCAGAGCCAGGGAAAGAACCCTCCAGATGTTTCCGGGCATGCCCGGCGCCTGCTCGGACCAGCCGACCAACGACTCTGGATCCAAACGAGCGCGCAAACTTTCGCCGGCAATCGCAATGCTTTCACGAAGGTCAAGCTTTTGGCGCAGTTCCGAGACCAATTCCTGCCGGGCAAGGACCACTTGTTTGAGCGACGGCCGGCGGAGCCAATCTGCCAAACGATTCTCTCCCAAAGGAAGGCGCGCGGTTGAAAGCAGCTCGAACAAGCTGCCCTTGCCAAAAAGATCGAGGTCTTCCGCATAAACATGATCCTCGGCCCGAAATCGATCGCCACTCTGGCCTGTTCCGGCCCAACGGTCCTCTATGCGCGCAATTCCCTTGCGGTAATAGTCTGCAGCCGTGGCGGCTCGCCCTTTCGCACGAAGGACAAGTTCATGCAAGATCGCGAGCGTCAAATAAACGGCAATGAAAACAAGCAGCCAGAATGGCCGGAATAAATTCCACGAGAAAGACAAGTACGCAAACAAAAATCCAGCGACAACTACCACCAACTTCGCGTTTCCGATGTTCTGATGAAGATGGTCCTTGGCCGATAGGGTGTTCAGGTGGGAATCGAGCTTGTTCGAATACTCAAGACGCGGGTCGAGCACGCTTGGCCCTCTCAGAGGAACAGGAAGAGTTTACCTGTTCTCCCAGGCCGCGCGTGGATCAAGAAAAGAGGGGAAGGTTGACGCTTGCGCCTTCGAGCGCCAGGAGTTTAGCTTTCGTAGCGGGGCCACCGAGAGCGGAGAAGCCGCCGAGCTTTCCACCGGCGGCGGAGACGCGATGGCAAGGAACGATGATGGGAACGGGGTTCTTCGCCATGGCCTGCCCAACTTCTTGAGCAGCGCCGGGCCGGCCGGCCACTTTTGCAATTTCGCCGTAAGTGCGCGTTTGCCCCGGCGGGATTTCGCGCGTAGCTTCATAAACCTCGCGAAAGAAAGGCGCGGCACCCTCCAGACCAACCGCAACATCGCGAAAGTCCTGCACCTCCCCCAGAAGATGCTTGCGGATTTTCTCGATGACTCCCGCGATTTGCTTCGGAGGGATGCCTGGTTGATTCGAACCGGCCTTGCGCGCGAGGCGCGATTCGGTCGTTTGCGAAGTCGCCTCCGGAAGCTGAATAGCAGTCACGACAGCTTGCGAACCGCTATCCCCAGTTTCGCGCCAAGCGATGCCGCACGTGCCGAGCGCCGTTTCAAAAAGGCAGTAAGCAGCATTCTTCATAAGGAGAACCCTATCTCAAGGGCATCATACTCATCGATGCTGGCTTCGCGCTATCCGTTATTTGACGCCAAATCGAAACTCGCAGGAATCAAGGTTAAGGCCATCTCGAGCAGCGCTGTCTTGACAGCAGGGAATTCGCGTTGTTAACTCTGCCTCCGCAAGGAGGTTGCCGATGATACCGAAAGCGCGCCTTATTAGTTTGACCGTGGCTGGTGCTTTTGCCGCGGGGTTGATCCTTGGCTCTGCCCCGCAACTGCGGGCGCAAGACGCTTCGCGCAAGCTCACCGCAATGGACGAGTTTCAAATCCAGACTCCCACCGATCCGCAGATCTCCCCGGACGGCAAGAAAATTGTTTACGTGCGGCGTTTTGCCGACGCAGCAACCGACAAACGCTATTCGAACCTGTGGATCATCAATGCGGACGGCTCGGACCATCGGCCGCTGACCACCGGCAACCACGGCGATTCTTCTCCGCGTTGGTCGCCGGATGGAACGCGCATCGCGTATCTTTCTGACGCCGATAGCAAGCAGCAGATTTACATCCGCTGGATGGACACCGGGCAGACGGCGCGCATCACCAATCTTGACAATTCACCGGACGCGATTAACTGGTCGCCCGACGGCAGAATGCTTTCTTTTTCCGCTCTCGTTCCGGGCAAGTCTCCGCACCTGGCGGACCTGCCCAGTCCGCCCGCAGGCGCGAAGTGGGCTGATCCTCCGGCCGCGTATGACCGGTTGGTCTATCGTTTCAACGGCGCCGGGTATCTCAAGCCGGGCTACATGCAGGTATTCGTCGTCAGCGCGGAGGGCGGGGCGCCGCGACAAGTCACCAACGGGAACTTCCCAAATGGCGGCAACGAATGGGGCCCGACGCGCGCGGAGTGGACTCCCGACGGCAAGTTCCTGATTGTTTCCGCGAACCGGCACCCGGAATCGGATCACGCCTACTTCGACAGCGAAGTCTACGAATTTAGCGTGGCCGATGGTGCGTTGCGCGCGTTGACCAACCGCAAAGGCCCGGACAATTCGCCGGCGGTCTCGCCCAATGGAAAGTCGATCGCGTACACGGGCTTTGACGACCGGCTTCAGGGCCACCAAACCACAAAGCTTTATCTGATGAACCGCGACGGCACCGGCTCGCATTCCATTTCCGACAAGCTCGACCGCGACATCCAGGGGCCGCAATGGGCGCCCGACAATACCGGTGTCTATTTCCAATACAATGATCAAGGCGATACGAAAATCGGCTTCTGCTCCGCCGACGGGAATTGCAAGAAAATCACCGACCACGTTGCCTCCGCCACCAGCGCCTACGGAGGCGGTTCGTTTTCCATCGCGCGCACGGGCCTGATCGCCATGACCTATGGCCGCACCGATGATCCCGGCAACGTCGCCATCGTTAGCAACGGCGCGTTGAAAGTGCTTACGTCGCTGAACGAAGAGTTGCTGGCGCAGAAAAAGCCTGGCCACGTGGAAGAGTTCTCGTATGAATCGTCGAAAGACAAGCGCAAGATTCAGGGCTGGATCGTGCATCCGCCCGACTTCGATGCTGCAAAAAAATATCCCCTCATCCTGGAGATTCACGGCGGCCCGTTCGGCGATTATGGCGACCGCTTCGATTTTGAAAAACAGGTCTGGGCCTCAATTGGCTACGTCGTGCTCTATACCAACCCGCGCGGCAGCACAAGCTACGGCGAAGAATTCGCAAATCTAATTCATCACGCGTATCCCGGCGACGACTTCGACGATTTGAACAGTGGGGTGGACGCTGTTGTGGCCAAGGGCTACATCGACGCAAACAATCTTTTTGTCACCGGCGGCAGCGGGGGCGGCGTGCTCACGTGCTGGACCATCGAGCACACGGACCGCTTCCGCGCGGCAGCCTCACTCTATCCAGTCATTAATTGGTACAGCTTCGTGCTGACTTCCGATATTCCGTTCGTGGCGCAATATTGGTTCCCGGGCAATCCCTGGGACAACACGGAGCAATACATGCAACGCTCGCTGACGAATCTGGTGGCCAAGGTCAAGACGCCGACACTGGTGATGACCGGTGAAGCCGACTATCGCACGCCCATTTCAGAAGCAGAGCAGTTCTACGAAGCTCTGAAGCTTCTGAATATTGATACCGTTCTCGTGCGCGTTCCAGAAGAGCCGCACGGCATCGGTCGCCGCCCAAGCCACCACATCGCGAAAATGCTATACGTCGCCGGCTGGTTCGACCAGCACAAGGCAAAGTAGGCAGCGTCTTGCGCAACAGCGAGAATTCGTGCCGTGTAACGTGCTGTAGGGGGGGCTTGCCCCGCCCGCAAGGTCAATCGAGGAGAACAGAGGGCTAAACGTGCAAACAACCGGCGTTTATGTTGCGTTTATGTTTTGAGGTTTAAAACTGGTGTGGCTTCGCAGGTTAAGGCCCTAAACCCCTAAATCAAGGACTGCAAACTCAAAAAGGATTCTTATGCGCAATAAAACAGTCTTCGTCGCATTGGCAAGTTTGGCTTTAGCGGCATTGTTTTTCTGTTTCGGATCGCACTCGCTTTCCGCAGCGCCTGCACCCGGCGCTTCCGGCTACAAGGTAATTAAGACGGTCCCGATCGGTGGTGAAGGCGGCTGGGATTACGTCTACGTGGATAGCGCCGCCCGCCGCGTGTACATTTCACACGGCACGCACACTGTAGTAATGGACGCAGATTCCTACGCCGTGGTCGGCGATATTCCCGACACGCAAGGCGTGCACGGCATCGCCATCGCTTCCGATCTGGGCCGCGGATTCACCAGCAACGGCCGCAGCAACGATGTCACGATTTTCGATCTGAAGACTTTGAAGGCCATCGGCAACGTGAAGACCGACGTCAACCCCGACGCCATCCTTTACGAGCCCGTCACCAAACGTCTCTTCACCTTCAACGGGGGCAGCAGAAACGGTGGCGGCGGCAAAAACGCCACTGCCATCAACGCCGCTGACGGTACCGTACTTGGCACGATTGATTTGCGCGGCAAGCCCGAATTCTCGGCCGCAGATGGTAAAGGTTCCGTCTACGCGAACAACGAGGATAGCTCGGAGATTCATCACATCGATGCGGCGACCCTGAAGGAACTGCATCACTGGCCACTCGCACCTTGCAAATCACCTTCCGGCCTGGCCATGGACGTGAAGAACCGCCGCCTGTTTTCCGTCTGCGATGAGAAAGTCATGGCCGTGGTCAACGCCGATACCGGCAAAGTTGTCGCCACGCCCGCCATCTGCGAAGGCCCGGACGCCGCCGGTTTCGATCCCGCCACCGGTTACGTCTTTGCATCCTGCGGCGACGGCAATCTCACCGTCATTCACGAGGATTCCCCGGACAAATACACCGTCGTGGAAAACGTTCCCACCAAGCGCAGTGCCCGCACGATGGGACTGGATTTGAAAACTCACAACATCTTTCTGCCTGCCGCGGATTTCGATCCGCCAGCTCCCGGCGAACGCCGCGGCAAAATGAAGGCAGATTCGTTTGTGATCGTAGTCGTCGGTAAGTAGTTTCCCGAAGCCAGGGGGTGGCTAAAACAATGGCCGCCCCTTTTTGTTGGCATTCTGATGAAACAGATGTTTCAACCGCCGGCTCACTGTTTTCTCGAAACTGTCCCGCAAGTCGCGCCCCTGGTGGCATTTGCGGCTTGACCTAATCTGCAAACGCTTTCGTACCATATCCGCCTTGCCAACAAACGTTTCCATTCTTTCGATGCAACAAATTAGTTGTTGACAGCCCTTGGCGTCCGGGTGTAATTGCTCACCCACAGTTTGTGCGAGTGGGTAAGCGAGTGGAACAACAGCACCGTCTCTCTCCGGCTGCAGGTTCATTCCTGTCTCTAATCCAGATGTGTGTTTCAAGCGGCGTGGTTCTGTCCATGCCGCTCGAGAGCGTTGGTGTTCTTGTATCCCGCGGACCTGCGTTTTCAGGGCGCAGGCCCGTCTGAACTTCATCCCATTTCACCAGCTCACTTAGTGGGTGGAGGCATCATGAAAATCTTCAAGAGCATCGCGATCGCGTTTGTCTTGCTTGCCGCGTTTCTTTCGGCCGAGCCGGCCTGGGCCCAAACGGCGAACACGGGCCTCGTCTTTGGAACTGTCACCGATCCAGGTGGCGCTGTCGTCCCCGACGCAAAAACTCAACTCACCAATGTCGCTACAAACGACACCAAGGAGGTGATGACTAATGCCGCGGGGCAGTTCACCTTCCCAGGAGTTGCGCCGGGCAAGTACAAGGTGACGATCACGAAAACGGGTTTTGCCACCTTCGTCGTGGCCAACCTGGTCGTCGATGTGAACAAGAGCTACACTGTGGATGTCAAGATGGAGATTCGCTCCGGGAACGAAATCGTGGAGGTCTCCGCGAGCGCCCAGGTGGAACTCGAGACGGCAGATGCGGTCGTCGGCGGCGTCATTGGCGGCGAAATGCTGTCGCGCCTCCCCACGCTAAACCGTGACGCGACGGAGCTCCTTACTCTGCAGCCTGGATCCACTCCCTATGACGACTCGACAGGATTTGGCAATGGCGGCGGTACCGTTGCTGGCGCGCGGAGCGATCAGAACACTATCTCCCTGGACGGCATCGACATCACAGATAATGTCATCACGGGCGGCGCCAACGAGGCCCCTATCATTCCTGTGGGTGTGGACGCCGTGGATGAGTTCCGCGTCGGCGTGACAAACAACAACGCCTCGTTCGGGCGCTCCGCCGGCGGCCAAATCACTTTGATTAGCCACAGCGGCACCAACAATTACCATGGCACAGCCTATTGGTTCCATCAGAACGACAACCTCAACGCAAACACCTGGGACCTCAATCACACACCGGTTAAAGATGCGCTCGGCAATATCAAGACCCCCTTCACTCCGAAGCCGGAGCAGAAAGATAACCGCGTCGGCCTGAGTTTCGGCGGGCCCATTCGCAAGGACAAGACCTTCATCTTCGGAAACTACGAGGTTCGGCGATTTCCCCAGGCACTGTCGTTTACTCGCTTGGTTCCCAGTGACACCCTAAAACAGGGGAAGTTGATCTTCAATGGTACGACATATGACTTGGCTGCTCCGGCAGGTACCGGAGGTTGCGGAGCTTCAGGAACGACCGACTGCGATCCTCGTCACCTCGGGATCAGCCCCACCGTCAAGGCGCTTTGGGGCCTTATGCCTACTGGCAATGACAATACTGTGCCAGGGGCCGACGGTGTGAATATCCTCGGCCTCCGTGGGACCGTCCCTGGGCAACTCAAGAACGACGGCGTTGGCGTCAAACTGGACCACAACTTTACAGATAAGGTTCACTTCTTCGGTCGCTACTCCTATGCCCGCAGCTTGAGTCCCAACGGCGGTCAGATTGACCTGCGGGGCACGCCGAGTACACCTAGCGTCTCTCAGCTCCGCGGCGATTCCATCATCAGCGGGCTCGATTGGCAACTTCGGCCAAACCTGTTGAACAGTTTCCGTGGCGGCTGGGTCCGCAGTCGTCAAGATTTCAGTGTCATCCGGCCCAGCGCTTCCGCAGCGCAACTTGCGCTGCCGGGAACGGCTTCGAGCGCCTCACAGACCGGCTTTATCTCTTTGGCTCCGGGACTAGCCACTGGCAGCGGTTTTCTGGACACTGTCGTGGACGTGGACACTCAGCGGGCGCGGCACCAAGCCATCTACGACAGCAACAAGCAGTACAGTGACTTCGTTACTTGGACCAAGAGCAAGCATACGATTGTGGGCGGGACCAACATGCGTTGGCTCCCCACCATCCATGATCGCGATGACAAAGTCATTGGATCGGTCAACTCCCTCGTTGCAGCCCTAGACGGAGACCACACCTTTGGTGTCCCGGACGTGAACAGGCCGCCAGGCTTAGCTGCTGGCGATGTAACTCGTTGGGATCGCTTGTATGCCGCGTCGCTCGGATTGATTGACAACGTCGGCATCCTCACGGCTAGTGACGGCAATCTCAATCCTCTTCCCTTCGGCACTACGCTTGTGGCTCATACCACCCTGCGGTCCTATGATTTCTTCTGGCAGGACACTTGGCGTATGACGCCCTCCTTCACGATGACCTATGGACTTTCCTATGGCTGGCAAACCACACCACAAGAGAGGGACGGAAAACAGGCGCTGATGGTGGATGCCAGCAACGGAAACAAAATCCTTACTGCCAGGGACTACCTGGATGCCAAGGCAGCGGCGGCAGCAGCTGGGAATTTCTACGATCCCACCATTGGCTATATGCCAGTCCGCAGTTCAGGCCGCAGCAACGTATTTAACGTGGACTACGGCGATTTTGCGCCGCGCTTTTCCATTGCATGGAATCCTTCGTTTAGAAGCGGCTTCCTCAGCCATGTTTTTGCCGACCGGAAGACCGTTGTCCGCTCCGGCTATGGCATCTCCTACGACCGGATCAATACGGTCGGCAGCGTCATTATTCCCATGCTCGGAGTAGGCTTCGCTCAGACCCTCAGTGTTTCAGCACCCTGCATTCCGTCCATCGTTCCGGCAAATTGCACCCAGGCAATCAAAGCCGACGCGGGAGCTTCGGTCTTTCGTGTCGGCGTCGACGGTTCAATCCCGACTCCGGCTCCGCTTGGCAAGCAGCAGATACCCGTGGTTCCGAAAGGCTTTCTGGCAGAATTTCTGAGCTTCGCGGATGACCCCGACTTCAAGGTCGGCCGTAACCACATGGTGGACTTTACGATCCAGCGTGAGATGCACGGCAACATGTTATTGGAAGTCGGGTTTATCGGGCGATATGCGCGCGACCTGCTCAACAATGTCAACTTCAATTCCTCTCCGACCATGTTCAAGGACAAAGTGTCCGGTCAGACTTTCGCCCAAGCTTATGATGCGATGTCCGCCCAAGTGCGGGCAGGCGTCACACCATTTATCAATGGAAATCCAAATCCAGCTTTTCAGGTCCAACAGTGGTTTGAAAACCTGCTTCCCGGATTTGGCACTGGCTGCGGACCGATCGACACAGTCACGATGAAACCCACGAACACCACCTCCAGTGCGTGCGTCGCCACGAGCCTTGCTGGAGATTTCACGTCCTTCAATGTGTCTGATCTCTTTTTGAACATGGATGCTTTCCGCCTGTTCGCTCTAGGTGCGCCAACATTCAACAACCTGAATATTCTCGACATGTTCATGCGTACGCATCGCGATTTCTCGAACTATAACGCTGCCTTTCTCGCGTTGCACAACCGTGGTTGGCACGGCATGCAGTTCGATTTGAACTACACTTACTCGAAGTCCCTGGACCAGATCGGGACGGTACAAAACTCGGCGAGCTACTTTGCGTCGAGCTTTAACCCCGCTTATGAGTACGGCCCATCGTTCTTTGACCGTCCCCATATCTTTAACGGTACTTATAGTTATGACCTGCCTTTCGGCCACGGGCATCTTTTGGGGAGTTCCTCCCACGAGTGGTTCAACAAGATCATCGGCGGTTGGTACACAGCGGGGGTGGTTCGTATTGCCAGCGGCCAACCGCTCACGGTCATAGAAGGCCTATCGGGAAGTTCTTTGGGTGGCGGACTCATCTTCGGCGTTGCCCAAGGAGCTATACCAACGGTAGACCCCAGCTCGCTGGGCGGCGGCGTTCACGGTGGAGTCTGCGCGGGGCCGGGGACTCCGGGCTCTCCCAATCCCGGCTCGACCGGCGATGGACCTAACTGTGCGTCGCTATATCCCCCGGGCACACAACTCTCCGGTACGGGAATCAACTACTTCAAAGATCCGTCGGCCGCCATCAAGGATTTCCGGCCCATCCTTCTGGCTACAGACGGTAGAACGGGCAGGAGCCGGCCGATGCGCGGCTTCGGCATACGAAGCTTCGACATGCGTATCGGAAAAGAGACGAAATTCCGTGAGAAATACGGCTTCGAAATCTCGGCCGATATGTTCAATGCCTTCAACCATCCGATTTTCCTGAATCCAAATCTTGACCTGACCAATCTCCCGACGTTTGGAGTCGTTTCGTCTACGCTTATTCCAGCCAACCGGACCTCCAGCAGCCGCTGGATTCAGCTTGGCTTGCGCATCAACTTCTAGCTCATTCGAAACAAAATTAAAGAGGGGAGAGCGCAGGCTCTCCCCTTTTCCTTTCTGCCGCGAAATTCCGTCTGCCGGGCTCACTCTGCGCGGTTGGCAAGAATGGGCGTGCATTACCGCGCACAGCAAAACAAAGCGTCCCGGCGGGAGGGTTCGCCGGGACGCTTATGGATTGAGGCAACTAATGGGCCTTCAGGAAACTCTTCAAATTGATCAGAACTCCAACCTTGTTCGAGTTCTGCGAATCTTGCCTGCCTCCTTCAGCAACTTCGGGCAATGAACTCTTTCAGCGGCGCACTTTGCCGCCGACACTCTTCGCTAGTGCGCGATTCCCATGTTGTGCGCGCCAGCGGCAAACGACATGCCGGTTCCCATCAATTGTGGAATCCACCACAACTTGCGAATGGCCGGATTCTGGCTGACCATCATGCGCTTACCCAGGTAGTCCATGACCGCCGGGCTCACCTGCGTGGCGGCGTAAATCGCGTTGGAATTCGCAAACGGCTTCAGGAACGGATTCGCTTCCTGGCCAGCCCCACTCGAGATCGCGCGGCGCGTGGACCACGCGTCAAACGCAGCTCCAGCATGGCTCACGGCCATCAGCTCAAACCACATTTTCCGTTGACTGGGTGTTTCGACCGGTCGCGGCCGAACGGGCAGAAAAGGTTGCGCCGCCGCGGAACGCAGAGGCGCGGGCGCCACTTCCGGCTTGACTTTCGGTTCCGGCGCAGAAGGCAGGACCGCTGCGGCGGTCGAATCTTTGGACGCGCTGCCGGAAAGTGCTGCCGAGAGAACTTGCCTATCAGCATTCGCATTCGATGCGCTTGCGACCTTCGCCGCATCGTCGCCCTGCGGCACGGCACACAGTAATAGAAGTGTTGCGAGGACCATTTACCACCTCAGTCTTGCCAGTGGACTTGCAAGTCACGCCCCACTCGCAATGTCCTCACTCTACTGGCCGAAAGGGCAGCAAACACTGGTCCTTAGGTCACATTTTGAATAGTACAACCCCCTAGACCCTCCGTTTACCAATGGGGAAACCCGAGTACTAGCCCGTTTTTGTGAAAGCATTTTCACATTTGCGGTAACGCGGTATCGTCCGGAGAGTTCTTCCTCGCGGCATCCCAGTGGTCTGCCTGCGACGCGACCCTTTTGCGCCTAGAAAAAGATGCGCGCGACGGCCCGCTGCCGACAGCTAGGCTGGCTCTCCCAGCCTTCAAGAAACGCACAGAGCGCGGCAAGCTGCGCACAATCGTTGGGCTAAGCGAGCGCATCGCTGGCGAGCGGCTCGAGCACGCCCACGCGCCAAGGGCAACTCTGCTATAATCTCGCGCATTGCGCCGATTCGATCGGGCGCATCCAACGATGCCTGGCAACGACTCCTCGGCCGCCAAGCGCGCGCTGGTTCCGCAGCGCGGCGTCCAGCCTCCCCGCTTTATTGCCATTGAAGGGCCGCTGCGTGTGGGCAAAAGCACGCTGGCCCGCATCCTAGCCGAACGGCTCCACGCGCGCCGCATCTACGATTGCGAAGACAATCCCTTTCTCGCCGACTTCTACAAAGCCAAGCCCGGCGCCGCGTTCCGCGCTCAGATGTACTTTCTCATCGATCGCCAGAAGCATCTCCGCGAGGGTTTGGCGGTCGAGGCTCCCGGCCTCCTTCTTTCCGACTTCCTATTCGAGAAAGACCGCATCTTCGCCAATCTCAACCTCAATGATGACGAGCTCAAGCTCTACGAGCGCTACTACGAACTGCTCTCCACTGGTCTTCCGGCGCCGGACCTCGTGATTTACCTGCAAGCCAAGCCCGAAGTGCTGCGCGCGCGCATCGCCAAAAAAGCCTCCCGTGACGAGTCGCAAATCTCGCTCGAATACATCGAGGAAGTCGCCCGCGCTTACGAACATTTCTTTTTCCGCTACTCGGCCTCGGACCTCCTGGTCATCAACACCTCGGAAATAGATTTCGTCGAGCGCAGCGACGACTTGCAGCAGCTTCTGCGCCGCCTCCAGGATCCCGTCAAAGGCACGCAGTATTTCCTCCCCCTCGGCGCCTCGGAGTGAACATAATTCTTCTGCGTATTTGCGCTCTGCCGCCTGCGCCAAGGCCATGAAATCCTTTTGTTTTCATCATCCCAGGTCGAGCGCCACCTTCAATGCCTTGTCCGCCTCAGCTTGTTTAGCGGCGCGGAGCGAACCGACGTAATGAGTCAGATCGGACTTGCGCAGGCTCACCAGGTTGTCACACATGATCCAGCTCGCGTGCTTCAGCCCTTCCTCAGGGCCGATGGCCACTTGCGTCGCTAATCCCTCTCCGCCGCTGTACACCGGCGCGCAAATCACGGTTGAGAATCTCGAATCAATCAACGCCTGCCGGCTCACAATCACAAACGTCCGGTACTGCTTCGGGTCGCCGCCCGGTTTGTACACCCGATAGCACTCTCCGCGTTTCATGAGGGCCCCTTCCTAACAGCACACCGCTTAGGGAGCTTGTTGAAAAGCAAGTGGAAGCGAGGCGTCGCGGTCCTTACCGGGAGGCCCGACATCTTCAGCTTTCAGCCGCAATCGGGAATGAAGGCGCTGTCACTCGCCCGTCGCCTGGTATTCCAACACTTCTTCGGCTTCCCGGTTCAATCGGTCGGCCGCTTGATTGAGCAGCTCCAGGTCCCGAGCGTGAATGCTGGCCCGCCGCCGGTCCTTGAAATACTTGCGAAGCACGCGTTCAATGAAAGCCGAGCGCGACTGCTTCGACCCCGCCAGCCGGTCCACGCTGGCCAACAGGTCCTTCGACAGTGTGATAGAGGTCTTCTCTTTCATACCACCATTATACTACTTTTTTCTTCCCGTTTCTAATCTTCAAACTTCGGCTGACCTGGATCATTTGAGTCGCTCCGGAGTGGAGACGGGGGGAGCATCGGTGCCACAGGGATTGGAGGTGTAGCCGTCGTAGCCGTCGGGCGCGACAGGCTTGGCGGCGCGAGTGGCGAGCTCGGACTTGCGGTTGAGATAGTCGCGCTCGGGGGAGATGACGTCGTCGCGCTTGGGGCGGGGGAGGTCGAAGATAAATTGCTGGGGCTGGTCGGATTCCTTTTCGGCGGCGACGTGAGTGTGCAGGAGCTGGGTCGAGATGTAGGCCAGAACCGAAGCGCGGCGGGGTGAGACGCGGCCCTTGGCCATTTGAATGAGGAGGCGAGTCAGGAATGCGCGAAGGTCTTCGGCGGAGGAGAATTCGATACCGCGGAGGAGTTCGGTCGAGAGGTCGGAGGAGTCATCGGTGGGCGGCAGGCCTGCGGCGATCCTTTGGCGGAAATGGCTGGGACAAAGGCCGAACTGAGGTTCGGAACCCGGGAGGCGGCAGCGCTTGCCATTTTTGTAACGATGCTGGCAGCGGGGGCCGTCCGGTGAGGCGGCGGATTGCGTATCAGGGCTGATGGCTTCGGGGCCGAAGGTTTCAGGGCCGATGGATTCCGGCGCTGAAGCTTCTACGTCTGGGGCATGTGTGGTCATGGTTAGTCATCCTTTTCTATTGGCTGAGTTGGTTTCTATTGGCTGGATTGGAGATGGGGTACCTGTGATCTTTCAAGAGGTTGTCCATTCGATTTGACTCGGAGAAGCTGGTTGTGACGAGCAACTAGGTTTCTTTGGAGGAA
>Ga0307471_100000895_pt1 | contig 15851 bp, 17 predicted proteins | sample atmos_gasesAM3C__2_FD_204566 | JGI IMG/M metagenome (GOLD analysis project Ga0307471, IMG submission 204566) | Hardwood forest soil microbial communities from Morgan-Monroe State Forest, Indiana, United States - atmos_gasesAM3C_515 | ecosystem: Environmental > Terrestrial > Soil > Temperate... | reverse complement strand
ATCTCGTCAAACCGCTGCAGGAAAATGTGGTTATCGCCAGCCTGGAGCGCGCCCTGCACAAGCGGCATCTCGAAGAGCAAGTCGAGCGATACCAACTGCATCTCGAAGAAATGGTCGCGGAGCGCACCGCGCAACTGCAAGCGGCATTCCAGAAGATCGAATGCAGCTACGAAGACACGCTGCAAGCGCTGGGCGCGGCCATCGACCTTCGCGACAGCGAGACGGCGGGGCACTCGCAGCGCGTTTGCCTGTACTCGCTCGAAATTGCGCGCGCGCTGGGCTTGCCGGAAACCGAGCACAAGAATCTCGCGCGCGGAGCGTATCTGCACGACATCGGGAAGCTCGGAACTCCCGACGGCATTCTGCTGAAGCCGGGGACGCTCACGCCGGAAGAATGGAAAGTGATGCAGCAGCATGTCCGCATCGGGCATGAGCTGGTCAAAGGCATTCCATTTCTGGCCGATGTCGCCGAAATCATTTTCACTCACCATGAACGTTGTGATGGCCGCGGGTATCCGCGTGGCCTTACGGGCGACGCGATTCCCATGGGCGCGCGGATTTTTGCCGTGGCGGATACGCTCGATGCCATCACCTCCGACCGGCCGTACCGGCGCGCTTCCACATTTGAGTCCGCGCGGGAGACCATCCGCAGTTTGTCGGGCCAGCAGTTCGACCCGGAAGTCGTGAGGGCGTTTCTGGGAATTCCCGAAGAAACCTGGCCGGCCATCGCCAGGAAGCAAAGAGAAAGTGCCGGGCTCCCGCCCGTGCTTCCTGCCGACGATCCCGCTCCTCGCCAGAGTATCGTCGGGGGTCGGGAGGTAGTGAAGTAGAGATGGCTTGGTGCCCGTTGACAGGTTGCAAGGTTTGAAGGTTGGAATGTTGGGAAGGCCGGAGGTGCCCCCGTCTTTTTTGTAAGTGTTGCATCTAAAGGGTTTAGCTGTTCTGTAAATGATTTAGAATCAACACTTATGGGCATTCCTGTATGTGTTGCTTGTAAAGGAGTTAGGGGGATGGCGCCTGTTGGCAAGTTGCAAGATCCCGCAACCTCATCCGGGATGCAAACTGCGCATTTGCAAGTTGGAATGTTGGGAAGTGCCCCCTGCCCCCTATGGTTTTCGTAACGATATGTAAGGACAGAGTTTAAGAGGTGGGGGTCTGCAAAGGATATGATTCCATGGGAGTTAGGGAATAGGAGGCGGGGGATGGAGTTCCGGCCATGGAAAAAATCAAAAGGTCTGGGCGAGCGCATGGCGGCACTTCGAGGCTCAGTGTTAACAACTACGGGAGAAGTATAGCACGTTAGTATCGAAAGGTTAAGTGTTTTGCAGTGAATGGCAGAAAATGAGGGTTGAACGGTCGCCTGGGCGCGTTGAACGGAGTCGCGGCACGAGAGTCAAACAGGGGAAAGCACAGTCAAAGGCCCCAGGTGCAAAACCGGCACCCGGGGCACCAGGCCACACGTAGGACAGGGGACGGAGACCACCAGTTCTGGTGTCAGGTCTTTCAGTTTCATAGCAAAGAGATACGGCTACCTAGTCCGGAAAAACTGTTCACTATTGCACACTTCGTCGGCGGGTATTTTGGTAGAACTACGTCCTGAGATAAGGCGCTTTCAAACCTCGGAATGCATTCTGCTGGCTCAGGAGAGAACAGAAATTACAACCCGGGAAGAAGATCGAAAGGAATATTTCCATGACAAACAGCAACTTTATTAAAACCACGGGAGTAATCACGGCATTTGTTGCAATCGTTGTCGCGGGAATGGTGACCAGTTCGAGACGCGTCAAAGCGCATGACGACGATGACGAGAGAGATGAAGCAAGAGTTCGTCGAGGATTCGAGATCGCACCGGTCCCGCTTGACCTAGTCGGGAAAAACAGGCACCTGGTGGGATTGGGCAGCTATATTGTTAACGCAGTGGCTGACTGCAATGGTTGCCACTCGGCCGGACCACCAACGGAATTTGCCGCGGGCGGTAATGCCTACTTTGGCCAGAAGCCCACAAAAATCAATCCAAAGACGTACTTGGGAGGGGGTGACGACTTCGGTCCATTTCCTGGGCCGGGACCTTTCCCACACATTATTTCCCGCAACCTGACTCCGGACAAGACCGGGAGGCCCGAAGGAGGGAACACTTTTGCCACATTCGAAGCCATCCTGCGCACCGGCATCGATACGGACAATGTGCATCCAACTTGCACAGGGGCCCCCGACGGGAAATGCCTACCGCCTCCGTTCGACGGGAGTCGTCTCCAGATCATGCCGTGGCCGATCCATCAAAACATGACGGAGCACGACATCCGCGCCATATACGAATATCTAAGCGCCATTCCTTGTCTCGAGGGTGGTCCGGGCGAACCTGCCAACCGCTGCAACTAAAGGTAAGTAGAGCTCAGGCAAGCCGCTCGATTTGCGCGGCGGCTTTTCTTTGCATACACAACGAGCGCGCGTAAAATGGCCGGCCCGCCGGGCGATCCCACTCCTCGCCAGAGTATCTTCGAGGCTCGGGAGGAATGAAGTAGAGATGGCTTGAAAGAGGTGATCCGCAGAGGGCCGCTTTACTGTTAGCTCCGCTCCCTTTCTTGCGCACGAAGATAGGCCTCAATTTCCGGGCGGCCTTCGTGTCTCGCCCAGTCGGCGGGGGTACCCTGCCAGAGGATATCCTTCAAATCCAGTCTTGCGCCGCGTTCGACGAGGAGGCGAACCAGTTCGACATAACCAGACGCAGCGGCTTGATGCAAGGGTGTCGAATGGGAATGACCTCCTACTGGGTTGTAGCGGTTTGGATCTTCGCCCGCGTCAAGCAACAATCGAACGATTTCGACGCGGCCAAACTGCGAAGCCATGGCGAACGCCAAGTGGCGGTCGCGACTATCGGCGTTTGGAAGCAAGCGGCGAAAATCCTCGATGTATCCCAGAGCCGCCGCTACGGGCAAATTGACCCGAGCGCCTCGCCGAATTAAAGCGTTCACCGCTTCCAACTCGCCATGCAAGGCCGCTGCCTCGATGGCGCTGCCTGGATCTGCTCCGTGATCGCAGAGGAGATCGATCAGCGGAGATTGCACGCGACATTCACGCGGCACACTGCCTGTCGCGACGAGCATTAGCGTTTCGTTCAGCGCGGATTGTTCCGCACCAGCGTCGAGAATGGCTTTAGCGAGCTGAACAATGTTCTGCGGAAGAGCGCCATGGCGAACTGGGTTCTCCGCCACAAATTCCAATAGCGCGGGATTGCGAAAATAGTTCCCGCCTTCAAAAACGACACGCTGATGCGCGAGATTCGGATGCTGGTTCAAGTGTTCCTGCAAACCCGCGAGGTCGCCTGCATCGAGCAGTTCGACGGCACGGCGAAATGTGGCGTCTTCAATTCGCTCGTGGTGCGGCAAATTCAGCCGATCGGAAAGAGATGGTTTTTCGATATGGCGTTTCAGCCTCGTCCAGCTCGGAAATCCATACTCGCGCGCGATGGTGAGCTGAGCGTCACTGAGGCTTAGCGGGGCGTCGAAAATTTCAGCGTCCGTAGCCCCATTGAAACGCGGATGAAATTCCCTAATCCGCTGGGCCAGTCCAGGATTGCGTCCAGCATGGTCGCTGAACAAGTCTTTTGCTTGATGCTTGAGATGATCGAGATTCGGATTCGATGGAAGGCGTTTTACCGGCATGACGAACTTCCTTTCGTGAGCCCAAGGTCCGCATTTACGGGCAGAAAGTTAGTTCGCAAAAACGAATTGTGGTAATCAGGTGGACTTCTGTCCTTTCCGCGGACCGGATGCGCCCTTTGCGCACCGGGATCTTACCACGAAGATAGAGGGCGCGGCGCTGCGGCCATGCGGCAAGATATGGTTTTGTTAGGTTAGACCGCGGGGAAATGGATATTCAACTTATAGCAAACGAACAGAACCAGAATCGCGCCCAGCGTGGAAAAAATGAGGCCGGCGGGATGATACCGTACGTTTGTGGGGCGCGAAAACATGTGGGTAACAGCGCCGCCGATGATCCCTCCGATGATGCCGAGCACGATCGTCCAGAAAATCGTTATATGCACGTGCATGATGTCTTTCGCGATAACCCCCGAGATTAGCCCAATAAGAACGTACCAGATCATGTGAAACATGTTTTTTCTCCATCCTTTGCCTTCGGAACGTCGTCGAGTAATAGGCCGGGTTGGCAATTAACCCGGAACTTCCAATTTGGTGCTCTGGCCTTGCAGCGTAGAGGCTGTCGAGGATGCGTACTGTGCACTTCTATACAGTTTGTGGAATTTATGAATCGGGGCATCTTTGATCAAACGCGTCAGGATCTCCTCCCCACGATATAAGAAAAGCGGCAGCTAGGCTGCCGCACCAAAATTAAGCGTCGAGAGGGGGCTTGATGTAGGCGGCGCCGTGGCGGTAGAGGCCGGCGGTGGGGATGGCTTGGGAGAAGACGATGCGGATGGGAACGAAAATGGCGCCGGTGCCGGGAGTAAACGGGACGGCGACTTCGACGCGGGAGCCTTCGGCGTATTGATTGCGGCTGCGGAAGCTGAGGCCGCCTTTCGATAAATCTTCACAGACGGCGATTTCTTCCTGAAAGCCGCGGCGGCGAATGCAAGCGAGAACGCGAGCCTTGATGCGCGTGCGGTTGCGGCGGGGAATGACGCGCTCTTCGACGGTGGGCTGGGCCTGGCCGGCGCCGTTTTCGCCCGCGCGAACCTCGGACATGGATTCAATCCAGATGGAGGGCGCGTCGCAATGACGGCAGTGGCGCGCAACGCATTTGCGAACTTCGAAGGATTTCAGTTGTAGCTCGTTGAGATAAACGACTTCGCGGCGCTCGCAAAAACTGCATTCCATGAGCAGGCGCGCGAGAGCTTCCTCGGCCTTGTGAGGGGAGGGGAAGTCAATGTCCCAGAAGTCGGAGCGCGGTTCAAGAAGATGAATGGCGTAGAGGAAACCGTCGAAATCCTGATCGATTTCGGCGACAACGCGGGCGCGGGCATTTTTCCAGTGGTCGCCTTCGAGGCTGCGTCGGAGGTGAATCTCCTGGCCAGGGTCGAGTTTTTCATTGAGGCGCAGGACGCCGCCATTGCGGCTGACCAGCAGCGTTTCGGCCGTTTGCGTGAAAGTGGCGCCGGCAGAAGTAGCCCACGAAGCCTCCACGGGCATGCGGAAGCTGACGCGGTCACTTTGCCGGAGGCCGTCGGATTCAGTGGTCATAGGGCGAATTGAGACAAGAAGCTCACTGTCAGGCTAGCACGCAAAAAGAGGATGGGCGGAGCGGCGAAGCGCGGATTTGTCGTTCCGAGTAATAACGCGAGGGGGACAAGCTGGCGGGAGGCGCGCGGGCTGGTGTTATCTTTTTCGCGGTTTCGGGCGACTGAATTTTTCACGGCGCGAGTGGTTTGGGGCAAACTTGGGAGTACCGGATTATCCTTCCGGAATAGCAACAGGTTTCTGCAACCCGGCGTAGACGCTTGTGGGCGAAATTATCTCCATGGACGACCGAACATTGAAAGGCGACTCCCGCAGCATCTCTGTGCGCGATCGCCGCTACTGTATACGCTACCCGTTCGCAGCGGATGTCGTGCTGCTGGATATGGAATCCGGGGCGCGGATCGAAGGCGTTACGTCGGATATTTCCATGGGCGGGATTTTTGTGTGTACCAGCAAGCCGCTGCCTTCGAACGCGCGCGTTAGGGTCACGCTTTCACGGAAAGACCAGAGAATTGAAGCCCTTGGCGTGGTGCGAATCCTCAAACCGCGCATCGGCATGGGCATCGAGTTCATGGATGTGGAGGCGCCTTACCATGATGTGCTGCGCGTCTGGGTAGAACAACTCGCCAAAACACGCTGAAGTTTTAGTTTCGACTACACTGAGATCATTGCAATTGCAACAGTGCACAGCCCCTTCCTCCGTCAGGGCAAGCCCTTCCCGCGTCAGGGTAAACAAGAGTGGCTGTGCTACTACGGCCGAGTATCGAGAGGATGTTTGCTCTTCTCGTAAAACTCGGTCTGCAGCTTGAGGCTTTGCTCGTCGGCTTTCGCGGCGCGAATGGCTTCGACGGTGAGAGCGATCCAGTTCTTCACGTTCCATTCGCCGAGTTCCTTGGTGGCGACGGAGCCATCGCCGGAATAGTGATTGGGAAATCGCGCGTACCACCAGATCCCCGTATAAATGGTTTCGGGCAGGGGCGCGCGCTTCTGGTCGGCGCCAGATTCGCTGGAGGCGCGATCGAGGTGGACGAGTTCGGGATGGGTGGCGATGGTGTTGGAGGTTTCGTTCTCGCCGGCGTGGTAGTCGATGCCAGTTGATTTTTTGGGCGGGCCGCCGGGGCGGCTGCGTTCGCCGTCGAGGACGTAAACAACATAGTCGTGCGGACGGTCGAGCTGGGCTTGCGCGAAGAACGGAAGAAGGTGTTCATTGCCGCCGTGGCCGTTCACGATGATGATTTTCTTGCAGCCATTGCGAGCCATCTCGTCGGAAGTTTCCTGAAGCAGCTTCAATTCCAATTCCATGCTGTAAGCGACCGTGCCTGGCTCATGCTTGGCTTCGAAAATTTGGCCGAAATAGTATTCAGGAAAGACCACGGCGTATTCCTGCTCAGCCGCGTGCAGGGAGGCATAGCGAACGTTCAGCAGATCGGTCCCGAGTGGCAGATGCGGCCCGTGTTTTTCGAGAATGCCGAAGGGCAGCAGGCAGGTGCCTTTGGATTGCTGAATCGCCAGGCGAAAATCAGCGGCGGTCAGTTCTTCCCACTTCACGGAGAGTTTGGACTGGCCAAAGGTAGGAATAGCTCCGAGCAACAATACGATCGCAATCGTGAAACTCGCACGCTTCATGACGCCTCCTCGAAAACTGCGAATGGCATTCTAATTCGAATGTGCGATTTCGACATCCCAAATCGATTCAAGATTAAGAGCCGGCTGAAGGAGTTCGAAGTTGCGATGAAATTCGAATTGCAAGGCACATGCAGAGATGCGTCTTTTAGGTATAGATAATAAAGAATCGGTTTATGCACAAGCAGGGGTTGTCGGAGTTGTAGAAATGAACTAGAATCGCGCGCCAGCGGCGTTCCGCCGGACTTGGGACAAGGGAATCAGGTTCGTCCCTCCTCGCGCGGTGTTCAACTTATGGTGGCCCCGCCATTTGTGCGCAAGCGAGTGCATTCGGCAATGGAACGGATGAGAAACGCGTGAAGCCTAAATCAGAAAGCAAGAGCAATCAGCGAACCACAGAGAAGGTGCCGCCTGAGCAGGCGGAGCATACCACCATTGTGGCGATAGGCGCTTCAGCGGGCGGCATTGAAGCCCTATCGGATTTGATGAGTCACCTCCCGGTGGATACGGGGATGGCTTTTGTGCTGGTGCAACATCTGGACCCGAAACATCACAGTATCCTCACGGAATTGCTGGCCAGGAAGACGGCCATGAGCGTAGCGGAAGTGTCGGATGGCATGCATGTCGAGCCTAATCACGTATACGTCATCCCGCCAAATGCCACGATGTCCATTACCGACCACACGCTGCATCTCGGTCCCCGGGAAGAGTCCCGCGGTTTGCACATGTCGGTGGACCACTTCATGCGTTCGCTTGCGGAGCAAGATGGGACGCGGGCCATCGGCGTCATCATGTCTGGCTCGGGGTCGGACGGGACGCTGGGGATGGCGGAAATCCAGGCGCACGGGGGCGTAACGTTTGCGCAGGACGAAGCCTCGGCCAAATATGATGGAATGCCGCACAGTGCGGTGGCGGCGGGCTGTGTTGACTACGTGCTTCCTCCCAAAGGGATCGCCAAGGAGTTAGCGCGGATCGCCCGCCATCCGTATCTCGCCCGCAAAGTTTCGCATGGCGCAGCCGAAATTGCTCCAGCCCCCGGCACCGGGCTGAACATGATTTTTCAGATTTTGCGAAGGACTACGGGAGTGGATTTCACGCATTACCGGCAAACGACCATTTTGCGGCGTATCCAGCGCCGCATGGTGGTTCACAAGATCGACAAAATCGAGGAGTACGCCAAGTTCGTGCAAAGCAAGCCGGTGGAGATCAAGGCGTTGTATCAGGACATGCTGATTAACGTGACCAGCTTCTTCCGCGGTCCGAAGGTATTCGAAGCGCTGAAAACTACGGTATTTCCGGCCATTCAGAAAAATGCGTCGCGGGAGAGCGGTATTCGCATCTGGACTCCGGGGTGCGCCTCTGGGGAGGAAACGTATTCGGTGGCGATAGCCCTGCTCGAATACCTGGGCGACAAAGCGTCGCAAATGCCGATTCAGTTTTTTGGAACGGACGTGAGTGACTTAAGCGTCGCGAGAGCGCGAAATGGCGTCTATCCGGAAAATATTCAAGCGGACGTATCGGCAGAACGGCTTCGGAGATTTTTCACGAAAGTGGAGGGCGGCTACCGGGTCAGCAAGACCATCCGGGACATGTGCATTTTCGCGCAACATAATGTCCTGAATGATCCTCCCTTCTCCCGAATGGATGTTCTTTGCTGCCGGAACCTGCTCATTTATCTTGAACCGATCCTGCAGAGTAAAGTTATTTCGCTGTTTCACTATGCGCTGCAACCACACGGCTTTCTGGTACTGGGAAGCTCCGAAGGACCCGGCGCAACATCAGGATTGTTCGCAGTGGAAGACCGCATTCACAAGATCTTTTCGAAGAAGGCCGGAGCGGTGCGCCAGGCGGTTGCTCTGTCACTCCCTTCCCATGCGCAGCTCAGCCAATACGGCGTGGCCAGGATGGCGCCCAAGCTGGCGGATTCCAGCTGGAACTATAGTGAAGCGCAAAAGGAATTCGACCGGCAGCTTCTGACACAATACGCTCCGGCGACGGTGTTCGTTAATGAGGAAATGGAAATCATTCACACGCGGGGAAATGTGAACCGCTATCTCAAGCTTGCAACGGGCCGGCCTAGCCTGAGCCTTTTGAAGATGGCGCGGGAGGGACTGGGCGTCGAGCTGCGGAACGCGCTGAGCCGGGCCAAGAAGGAAAACGCCGTCGTTGGGAAAAAAAACCTGCAAATCAAAATTGAAAATGGGGATGGTAACGGCGAAGGATCAGCGGCAGCGGTTTCGACGCGATTGGTGAACTTCGATGTAATTCCGGTCACGCTCGGAGCCACGAAAGAGTTGTACTTCATGATTGTCTTCCAGGAAGCGCCGCAGGAGCCGCCACGGGAAGCCGGGACGCGCCATACCCCTGCCAGCGAAGCGACAAAATCGGCCTTGAGACGAACGGCGAAACTCGAGCAGGAACTGGCAGCGACGAAGGAATATCTTCAATCGGTGATCGAGACGCAGGAAGCTACGAATGAAGAGCTTCAATCCGCGAACGAAGAGATACTTTCGAGCAATGAGGAATTGCAGAGCACGAACGAGGAAATGGAAACGGCCAAGGAAGAGCTGCAGTCCGCCAACGAGGAGTTGAATACGGTTAACGACGAACTTCGCAGCCGCAATATGGAGATTACGCAAATCAACAATGATTTGATCAATTTGCTCTCCAGCATCGATATCGCGGTGATCATGATCGGCAGCGATCTAACCATCCGGCGGTTTACGCCGAAAGCGCAGAAATTCCTTGGATTAATTCCCGGCGACATCGGGCGCCCGCTCTCGAACATCAATCCAACGATTGAAATCGCAGATCTCCAGTCGATGGTTTTGCAGGTTGTTGCGGATTTTCACACCATGGAGAGAGAGCTGACGGACCGCATGGGTGTCCATTATCAGTTTAAGATTCTGCCGTATCGCACGATAGAGAACAAGATTGACGGGGCAGTGATCACCATCGTTGATATTGCTCCGGACAAAGCAGGTGGCAGAACCTAGGGACTCGCGCCGCCCACCACGAACTGATAGGGCTACCTAACCACTACTTTTAACAAAGCTATAGTAACCCAGCCAGAGATTGACTAACTATCAATATGGATGTATAAGGGCATTACAGAGTGCGTAGCATTGCCTCTCACGGGGAACGGGCAAAAGGCTATGGCAGCGAGGGTCGCTTTCACCGCAAAATACTGGGGATTCGCCGAGGACTCATGGCGTGGAGCCGGCAACCGCGTTGATGGGACAGGACGCTCGTTAACCAAGCTCCTTCACGATTCAACGGTTGGAGTGGCCTTTTTCGACCGAGGTTTGCACTGCAGAGCCCTGAACGGAGCGCTATGCCGGATGATTGGAGTCGCCGGCAAAAAGAATATCGGCAAGCCCCTGGATAAGGTCTTCCCACGAGAAGCTCCCAAACTGACGCCTGCCTTGCAACGTGTTTGGGGTACTGGCAACTCCGTTTCGAATGTCGAATGGAAAGCGCAATTATCTCCGAGGACGGAAACGCATCATTGGCTGGTGAACTTCTATCCTATAAAAGACGAATTGGGGCAGGTCCGGCTGGTTGCCATTGCTTTTTCCGAGGTCACCAAGAGTCGTGGCGTGGAATTGAAACTCGGTCGAATCCAAAATAAGTTTCGCTCTGATGTCCTTCGTGAGCCGGCTTTTCTCGGAGAGGATTTCTCCGAGCTGTCGGCGCAAACCTTTGAGTTGGTCGGGCGTTCGGTGGAGCTTCTGAAAAACTCCATGTCGTTGCGGTCCTATGTGTCCGAGGTACAACTGGAAGCGGGGTTGGAGAGACTTGCCTTGTCATTGACCGTGGGCCGGCACGAAGAGCCGGTGTTGCTCCCGGCGCCGTCGCCCACAGAGTACGAAGCCGGGCAGTCATCTCAGTCACCGCTTCGAGAGCCACCGGAGGAGAGCGAGTTGCCCGCTGGCGGCCCCAGTTTCAGAGAACGACAGGTTCTCCGCCATCTCGCAGACGGCAAATCCAACAAAGAAATTGGCGTGGCTCTCGATATCAGCACAAGAACCGTGGAGAGCTATCGAGCGCGGATCATGATTAAGCTTGATCTGCACTCAACTGCGGCGCTTGTGCGCTACGCGATTCGCAAGAAAATCGTTGAAGCTTAAAACACCCGCTTTCGCGGTATTGGTTCGCCCTCTCAATCTATTCCCGTCCTAACCAATTAACGTACGTATATCTACGGTATTGACGGTCCGTGAACAGCGGGATATTTCTGTGCCTCCCTCAAGGAGGCTACTCATCCATGGACCACTATCTGCTCTGTAAGAACCCAAGCTGCCGTTTTATACTCGACCGCCGTGTAAACGGGAAATCGCTGGACTCCTCTCAGCTCCTGAAGAAGTGTCCGGTCTGCGGAAGCGCATGGTCATCCACATGCCCATCCTGTGGCCGGCCCCTAAGAGTCAGCTTTGCTGACGGATTCCCGCACTCGGCGTGTTGCGGACAGAGGTTGCGCGGCGAAGCCCAGGCCGCGTAACTCGGGCTCTTCGTTTCGTCGAGCCGCGGCTGACTGGGGACTTTCCCAGCCTTGCTCGTGGTTTGAAGTTTATCTGCTATCGGGACGCCTTCTTCAACGACAGTTCAGCTGTCAGTTGATGGAGTTTAATCCCCGCTTGCCGTTTCCTGCATTACGCTTCAAACGGGCGCAAATGCGCCACGAAAACAGTGATTCTTGTGGTGTGCCTCGACTTGCCCAATGGCTCAACCAGGAGGAATCTTCATGCCGAACGTACTGATTGTCGATGACAACGCAAAAGAGTGCGGAATCCTTCGTTGTCTTTTTGACGCGCAAACCGATTTTGTAGTCTGCGGGGAGGCTGAGAATGGGTTTGAGGCCGTGGAGAAGGCCAGAGAACTCTCGCCGGACCTGATCGTTTTGGATCTGTCCAGGCTACTCTTAGGCGCCCTCGAAGCCGCGCAAGCCCTTAAGCTGGCGAGACCAGACGTTCCACTCTTCATGATCACTGTGGATTACACCGTCGCGACAGAACGCGAAGCCCTGTCTAAAGGAATCAGCGCGGTATTTGCGAAAGACGACGATCTGAAGAATTGTCTTCTACCGAATGCGAGGGCCATCTTTCAAGCCGCGCACGAAGCTGCGGGAGACTAGTCTCGGCTGCGTTGTTGGGCATCACCTCGCGGGCAGACTCAATATGAAAAATCTTCGAAGAAATCACTTGGAGATGCCTCTTTGTTTTCATGCCGGAGAACTTTTGCAGGTGATGGAAGGGAAGTGTCCGAACTTCCGCCTACCTAGAAAAGTGGTACATTCGGGACGCGCCGAACACCTCAGCCGGCAAGTGCTGGCGGCGCAAGCGTCTGGCGACTAACTCCCCCGCACTTGGGCAAAGCCGCCCGCTAGGGCAGCTTTGCTGTTTCACCAAAGAAGTGTTGAATGGAAATCCAGTCGCGCCGCCCAACCCAGTTGGCCCATCCCAGTCGTGTCCACCCCCGTTTTACTGATCTAAATCTCTACAATATTTGCGGCCGCCGTTCGTCTACAGGAATGGATGAATGAGCCGGCGAGCGTCACCTCGATGACCGAGCGAGACCGTCAAATCTCCAAAATCATCGCGGAAGAACGATCCCGGCTGCGCAATTTCATCCGCCGGCGCGTGCCGGATTCTTCCGATGCCGAGGACATCGTGCAGGAGGTGTTCTACGAATTGGTAGAAGCCAATCGCCTGCTGATGCCGATCGGGCACGTGACCGGCTGGCTTTTTCGCGTGGCGCGCAATCGCATCACGGACCTTTTTCGCAAGAAGAAGCCTGTGGCTTTCAGCGATGCAGGGGTCGTGGACGAAGATGGCGAGTTGCTGCGGATCGAAGATCTGTTGCCATCGCCCGATGCCGGGCCGGAAGCGCTGTACTTCCGCAACGTGCTTCTTGAGGAGCTGGAACTTGCGCTCAGCGAACTGCCCGACGAGCAGCGTGAAGTGTTTCTCGCTCACGAATTGGAGGGGCGCAGCTTCAAGGAATTGTCGGCAGAGAGCGGCGTGAACGTGAACACACTGCTCTCGCGCAAGCGCTACGCCGTGCTTCATCTGCGCGAACGATTGCAGAGCATTCACGACGACTTTATGAAGAAATAAGGAGATGAACATGGGAAAGAAATGGATTTTTATGGCCCCGCTGGCGATCGCGGCGATGGTGCTTTTCACCTGGATCGGCGGGGAAGTGGTGATGCAATTGTGGAACTGGCTGCTGCCGGTGTTATTCGGATGGCGGCAAATTACTTTCTGGCAGGCCCTCGGGTTATTGGCGCTTTGCCGGATCCTGTTCGGAGGTTTTCGTCTTAGTGGTCAGGGCTCTCCTCGCTCCGGGATGCGGCAACGAATGGGGGAGCGTATGCGTCAGCGAATGGAGGAGCGCTGGGAGAAGATGACGCCCGAGGAACGCGAGAAGTATCGCCAGAGCTTTCGGGGACGCTGCGGCCCATTCGAGCCGCCGAATGCCGAGCCGACAGCGTGAGCGCTGGGCGGCGGGCCGGTCGCGCACTCCAATCCCCGCCCCAGGACGTGGAACTTTCTAGAGGCCTTCGCCCTGGATTTGGAACGACATGCCATGGAGAACAGCGCATAATCTTGATTTGAATGGCGAGGACGATGAGGATGTTCACTATGTAAAATGGGAACCGCGATGAAGCTAGCCGGCTCGCTTGCTGCTCGGGCGCCGGAGCTTCGGCTTTGGCTTCAGCCTGCTCTGAACCTTGAGATTGAGCGCCACTGCAGCGCGAATGAGTTCTTTCAAGGCCGCCTCATCGATCTTCTCGCCTTCGTGGATGTCGATGGCGCGCCTGATATTCCCATCGAGGCTGGAGTTGAACAGGCCTGAAGGGTCCTTCAACGCAGCTCCCTTGGCAAATGTCATCTTGACGGCGTTCTTGTACGTCTCTCCCGTGGAAACGATGCCGCCGTGGGACCAGACGGGAGTCCCCCACTTCCACTCTTCGAGGATCTCAGGGTCTGCGTCGTGCATGATTCCGCGCACTTTCGCGAGCGTCTTCCCGCGCCAGTCCCCAAGTTCCTTGATCTTCTCGTCGATTAATGCAGAGGCGGATTCCGGCGGGACGGGCCTTTTCATGTGTAGCTCCAATTCTCGCACCTAATTTAGCTGCGCTTAGCGTAACCTGCAACCTTCGCAACTTCTCGTGTAAGCTACGTAACCTTAAATCTGGAATGAAAAAAGTGGAGCGACGATGAGATCGGGGCTGCTGCGATTCAACGGCGGTGTCGAGCGGGATCCCGCCATCGATGCGTGGATGAAAGAGCATGCAGGTGAATTGGGATCCATCGCGCATCAGTGGTTTGAGGTGATGCGAAAATGCGGGGACGAAGTCCGGGAGCTTTTGCATGACGGCTGCCCGGTTGCCTGTTTGGGAGATGCGCCCTTCGGCTACGTCAATGTATTCACTTCGCACGTAAACGTGGGCTTCTTTCACGGCGCAGCGCTGCCGGATCCGGCTCATTTGTTGCAGGGCAGCGGCAAGTTCATGCGCCATGTGAAGCTGAGACCGGGAACGGACACAAACGCCGCAGCGCTAAGCAGGCTGATCGACGCGGCGTACTCGGATATCAAGGGGCGCGTCGAGAACGGTTAGCTCACAGAAAAACGCCTCGATGGTCCGAAAACCAGGCGGCTAGGAGTTATTTGCAGCATCTTGCTGGGCCGATCTTTTCGAAGACAATTTTCGAAGGAGATGGCCTTTCCACATCCATAATCCCGTAAGGACCATTACAGGAAGGAAGACATACCGAGTTGGCGGGGCATAGTCTGGAAGTTTTTCAAACGGACTATAGATGTAGCCGAGTATCGGAATGGCAAAGACGATGTGAATCCAGCGAAAAATCGAACGTTTGGTGGCATCTTTCATGATTGGTGCGATCCTCCTCCTTCAACTCAGGGTTTGTAAGTACAAACCCAAAACCGCGATTCACGACTTTTCCGCCGCCTGTGGCGGCCAGTTGGGGGTTTCAATACCGAACTGTTTGGCGTACTCCGCGTTCAGCCGTTGCCAGCCGCCGAACTTCATCGCCTCGGGGCCAACCATGCGGCCAATCGGAGTTCCGCTGAGAAGGTGATCGAGCACATCGAAACAAATGTGCCACCCGGCAGCACCCATCGAAATGAAGCGGTGACCGATGTTGGTCCACAGCGTCAGGCGCGTGCCACCACCCAAGTCTTCGAGTTCCCACCGCATATCGAAGCCACCCCAGTTGTATTCAAGCGACTTGGGAGCGTCGGCTCGCGTCACGGTTGTTTCGGTGACGCGCGGTGCGGGCGCGCCCACCGTCGTGAGCTTCACCGTGGTTCCAACGGTACCCAGGTTCCCATCGGCGTCGAAGGGAGCCCACTCGCGCAGATGCGCCGGGTCGGTTAGGGCCTGCCAGACTTTTTCCGGCGCGTGGCGCAGTTCTCTCACAAGAATCAGCGTCCACTTCTCTCCGTCCTTTTGTACCTGCGCCCCGCTGGCCGGACCTGGAGTGTACTGCGCGCGATCTGTCATCCAACTCCTCCTGTTGATCATCCGCCTTACCAGCGTGCCAGTTGGGTGAGCTGGATAAGGTTGCCGCAGGTGTCGTTCAGCATCGTAATGGTTGAGCCGGTCACGTCCTTGGGCAGCATCGTGAACTCGGCGCCGCGCGCCTTGATGCGCTCGTAGTCGCCCTTGACGTCGTCGGTGAAGAACATCGCCGCCGGCTGGCCCTGTTGAAACATCGCCTGCTGGTACGTTTTGGCCGCGGGGTTGTTGTTCAGCGCCAGCTGCAACTCCGCGCCGTTCGGCTCCTCGGGCGAGGCCACCGTCAGCCAGCGATAGGGGCCCTGGCTGAAATCGGTCTTCTTGGCAAAGCCCAGTACCTCGGTATAGAAGCGCAGGGCCTTGCTCTGGTCGTCCACGTATACGCTGGTCACTTTGATTTTCATTTCTTTTCTCCTTTGTCACGTTCGCGGTTTGCGCCGCGTCGTTTTCTCCTTGTCTTTCTTTTCGTTGGTGTTAAAGGTCCCATG
>Ga0307471_100000893_pt1 | contig 15866 bp, 11 predicted proteins | sample atmos_gasesAM3C__2_FD_204566 | JGI IMG/M metagenome (GOLD analysis project Ga0307471, IMG submission 204566) | Hardwood forest soil microbial communities from Morgan-Monroe State Forest, Indiana, United States - atmos_gasesAM3C_515 | ecosystem: Environmental > Terrestrial > Soil > Temperate... | reverse complement strand
GGTCGGATTAGTACCGAGAAACGCTTGTATTCACTGATCTGGCTAACTTCCCAGTGGCCCACACGTAAGTTACAAGCGGACCGCGCGGTGGACGACACGGGTTCGCTATACTCTCCAGGATGAAGCATTCGCAGATTCTTCTCGGAACTTCATCGTTCACAGCCACAGGCTGGCAGGGATCGTTCTACCCGAAGGGTTTGCGACCCGCCGACTACCTCAGCTACTACGCGCAGCACTTTGACACTGTCGAGATTGACTCAACCTTCTATGCAACTCCGAATGTGAGCGTGGTGCGCTCCTGGAATGCCAAAACCCCGGAAGGATTTCTTTTTGCGGCCAAGGTACCACAGGAGATTACACACAAGAGGGTTCTCAAAGATTGCGATGAGGAATTCAAAGTCTTTCTAACGACAATGGAGGCTCTAGGCGAAAAGCTCGGGCCCTTGTTGTTTCAATTCGGCAAGTTCGACAAATACGCGTTCAAGTCTCTGGACGATTTTCTAGCCAGACTAGTTCCGTTTCTGAAAAGGCTTCCGAAGGAGCACAAGTTTGCCGTCGAGATTCGCAACAAGGACTGGCTGGTTCCTAAACTCGGAGATGTCTTGCGGGAGCACGGCGTCGCTCTCACGCTGATTGATCAAGGCTGGATGCCGCGGCCATGGGAGATGAAGGACAAATTCGATCTAATCACGTCTGACTTCACTTACGTTCGCTGGTTGGGGGACCGGAGAGGGATCGAGGAAAAAACGACAACTTGGGACAAGGTGATTATTGATCGTCAAGGCGATCTTTCCGAGTGGGTCAGTCTTCTCAAGAAGGTCCAAGAGCGGCGCATCATGATTCTGGCTTTCGCAAATAACCACTACGCGGGGTTCGGTCCTGGGACCGTTGATCTCTTCCGCAGACTCTGGGGCATGGAAGCGCCGCGTGTGGTTCATCCTCCGCAGCGAACGGGACAGCAACCTTCGCTGTTCGACTAGGATGTTAGATGCCACGCGCACTCGGCACATTTCTGAAACTGCGGGAAAATGAAAAGTTAACACGCTACCACTACTATCTACAGCTTCCCGACCAATTAATGGACGTAGTTGAGCGAGACCCTTCCGCACCGCAGGCTGAGCGAATTGCTGAACTACCGCATTCGTTCGCGCATGACGTGCTGACGCTTGCTGTGTTGGCGTCAAGGTGTCTCTGGTACGAAGCTCTCACACCCGACATGAGCAGGTCAGGGGATTTACCAGCAGTGAGCACCGACCTTGAATCGTATTTTCTGTTTCTCAAAGCAGCCTGCGATGTACTCGCCGAGTTGGCTGTGGAACTTGGGTTTGAATCGAGGATGCGTGGCCAGGCTCCGTCGGGCTCATTTCATGACCTCACAAACTGGGTAAGGGATAACCCTGCAAGAATTGATTCAAGATTTCACTTTCTTGCTGCGGAGTTGGACTGGTTCAATGAACTGCACGGGATTAGGACAAATCTTGCCCATCGAGGGTACGACACCCTGGTTTACACCAACCGCGTGGTGCTGTCGTTTGGCGTCGGACCCTTTGGTCGCATTGAAACAAGGATTCTGCGAGAGAAACGAGGCCAGCCTCAGGGGGAATCCCACAAAATCAGCCTGACTCCCCTTTTGCCATTTATTAAGAGACTTACTCGTGCAATGTTGAGCGTCTCAGATCAACTTGCCGTTGCCGTTGCTGCTTACCGAGGTCTGGGGGCAGCCTCGGAATCTCATGCAATCTGTGGTGTGTATGTACCTGCGCTACATGCTCTCGACTCATATGAGCCCCCCGTAGAGTCGCCTACACTGAAGATAGTTGCGAAATGTTTGCGGAAATGTGAGGACTACGTCACGGCCAGCGCGTTCACGTTCCCCGATGGTTACTGGTGGCAATTCCTGGTGGGGCTCATGGGACATTTCGGTAGTATTCCGGTGTACTTAAGCCAGTTCGAGGAAGATTCAGCCGGTGCTGTTGTGGATTGGAAAATCATTTTTGTTGCAGACGGGCAAAGGTTAGGGATCGTGGCGCTAGATCAAGTGAACACGGACAAGACCTCGCTTGAAAACTCTCGACACTCGCTAGAGGAGTTCGGCGCAAACAACCAACTTACCAAAGCTATTTTAGTGTCACGCTCTGTAAATGACCCGTCAGGAGTATCGCTGACGGTCTTGCCTCTAGTTTTCAGCGAGCAGCCTGCCGATGCCGCTTTCAAGGCTTTTGAACTCCTCACAAAGTAGAGTCATCGGTTTCCTTCGTCGTCATGCATAATACGGTCAGGAGATTAGAGCTAGACCTTCTGAATTTTGCCGAAGAAAAAAGATCCCGCCGCCGTCAAGCTTGGACGGAAGGGTGGGAAGGAGATCGCCAAGCGAGGCTCTGAATACTTTAGCCAGCTGCAAGCTAAACGCAAGAAGCGGAAGGGCGGTCGGCCTCCCAAGTCCAAGAAGTCCCGCTGAATAGTTCGTTGTAAAACAACGAGCGCTCGTTGTATAATCCTCATGTTCAAGCGGAAAGTCGGTGCCCCGCATGACTGAGTCGCGCAATTCCATGCAAGAAATTCTCCATAAGCTCGGGAAACGTATGCGTAGCCTGCGCGAAAGAAAAGAAATGTCGCAAGAATCCTTCGCTGATGTTTGCGGCCTGCATCGCACGGCGGTGGGACTGCTTGAGCGCGGGAGGAGCATACCGCGGCTCGATACTCTGCTGATCATCTCTGAGCACCTTGGAGTGGCGGTGTCAGAGTTGCTGGAAGGGCTGAAGCATTGAACGCGACTCGTCCCTGTGAATGCTCGGCTTGTCGCAAATCGTTCGGACTTGCGACTGATGTGATTTGGGTCTAAAGTTTCGTTAAAAGTGTCGGATATGACCGCAGAGAGGTAACACGAGTATGGTGATTGCTGATCGCTTGCGGGCGCTGCGGGAAGAAAAGAAGCTCTCTCAGGGAGACATAGAGAAGCGGACTGGACTGCTGCGCTGTTACATTTCCCGCGTTGAGAACGGGCATACGGTCCCGGCTATCGAAACGCTGGAGAAAATGGCCCGCGCCATGGAAATTCCCATGTACCAGCTCTTCTACGACGGCGAGGAGCCGCCCAAGGTGCCGAATCTTCCCAACCGGATGTCGTCTGACGATGTCGCATGGGCGGCAAAGGCAAGGATGCGCGTTATCTGAGCAAGCTCCGACGTTTGTTGGGGAAGACGGAAGAAGGCGACCGCAAGCTGCTTCTATACATGGCCCAGAAAATGGCCGGAACGAGGTCTCGTCGAGGTGCGGCGAGCAACTAATTGCTCGCCGCCGGGTTTTTTGGTGATAAACGTCACCAAGAGTTGCGAAAGGATGTCGAAAGGTAGTCAGAAAGGATCACTAGCCCCACCGGAGTGGGGGCGGCAAGGGGTGACAAGATGGATTTGCTCTGCCCGAAGTGCAATAGCACTAACCTCAAGAAAGTCTCGTTGGCATATGAAGAGGGGCTTTACCGCACGGATGCACGTACCCGGCTAAGCGCCGCTGTAGTAGGGGGGAATGGCCCCGACCTGGTAGTTGGCCGCGCGGCGACACGGCGATCTCAACAGTCAACGCTATCCAAAAAGCTAAGCCCTCCAGTGAAGTGGTCGTACCGCAAGATCATTTTCCGGTCGAGCCTTTTGTTCCTAGGAGTCGGCTGGCTCGTTTTTTACCTCAACACTATTACGACGAATTCTTCGAGCGTGCTCTCGCCCCCGTTGACACTCTTTGGTCACGTGTCTGCAGGCATCTTCGTTTTATTGCTATTTTTCATTTGGAGGCACAACCACTCCACCTACCGACAGAAGTACGCTCAGTGGAACGGGTCTTTTATATGCGAGCGGTGTGGAACGGTCAGCCGACAATCCCTCGAACCTTAGTTGGCGGCCCGATGCTTGAGATGAATTCTGCGGAGTTTTCCATTGGAAGGAAGATACCGTAGCACAAACGGCCTTCACAGCGGAGCGAGCTTCTGTAGTGCATCTCAGCCTCGCGTGGAAATCAAGGACTGATCCCAACTCTTAGGTTGTAAGATAGTGTCGCCTCATTGATCGGGCCTATCTTAATCCATAAGCCCTTGTTTTTCTGCGGTTTCCTCGGTTAGCCACCAGTACTCACAACATTAAGCCGGCAAACTTGCCGGCGAAAGCAAATATTTCCCTTGACATTGCGGTCGTTTTCGTGTGACCATTCCTATGCCGGCAATATTGCCGGCATAGTTTGGAGGTTTATGATGCTTCAAAATGCGGGCTTCGGGAACATGAGAGAGGACCTAAGACGTCGCTTTGTGGCTCCATCGGGAGAAACAGGAGATGGAGAGGCATTGGGACAGGCCCCATTGCTGCTGCAGTTGAAGATTACGGACCCCGAAATATCGACTGCACTTCGGGCGCACTCAGAAGGGGAGCCTCGTGATCAATACGCCCTGGGGGCCCTTCGCCTCGGTATTCTAACGTTGCGAGCAGCTGCTGGCCAAATCGACACTGGTGAAATCCGCGTTGCTGGGCAGAAGCTGATGGCCGATATGGCATCGCTACTCAACGACCATTCGAGCGAAGTAACTGGGGAAATCGCCAATGCCCTAAAACAGTACTTTGACCCGCAAACTGGATTGCTGGCGCAACGGATTCAGTCCCTCATTCAGAATGATGGCGATTTGGAGAAACTGCTGCGATCTCACCTTGCGCCTCAAGATTCAATGATCTCTCGGACCCTGGCCGCACACCTCGGCGAGGGAAGCCCAATTTTCAAGATGCTCTCCCCGACCGACGCTAACGGGCTGCAGGCCCACGTGGCCGGCGCCCTGGAACAGGCTTTAAACGAGCAACGCCACCAGATACTGCGCGAGTTTTCGCTCGACAACCAAGACTCAGCGTTGTCGCGGTTGGTCGCCAAAATCACGGCTAACAACGGTCAACTCCAATCCGAGCTGCAGGACCAGGTTGTTGGGCTTGTGAAAGAGTTCTCGCTGGACCAGGAGGATTCTGCGCTTTCCAGGCTCGTGTCTAGGGTTGAAGCTGCTCAGGGTGCCATCGCAGACCAATTTTCTACCGATAACGAGCAGTCTGCTATGACCCGCCTCTCCAAGATGCTGCAGAATACTAGCGACCAGATCGACAGAAACCTCACGCTGGATGACGACAACTCTGCTCTTTCTCGCCTAAAACGTGAACTGCAAGGCACCCTCGACAGTATCGTCGAGAAGAATTCCGCTTTTCATCTGGAGGTACGCTCTACTCTTTCCGCCCTTCAGTCCCGTCGCGAAGAGGCGGCTCGTTCAACACAGCACGGACGCACTTTTGAAGAGCAACTCGGAGAGCTACTAGTCATAGAAGCACAACGCCAGGGGGATCTTCCCGAGGCGACGGGCTCCTCAACAGGTCTCATCAAGAATTGCAAAATTGGCGACTATGTTGTCGAACTGGGTCTGGACAGCGCGGCTCCAGGAGCGCGGATCGCTTGGGAGGCGAAAGATGACCAGAGTTATGACCTGAAGCAGGCTCTGGCTGAAATCGAAGAAGCTCGCAAGAACCGACAGGCACAGATCGGGGTCTTTGTCTTCTCCAAAAACGCGGCTCCAGTTGGTCAGCAACCGTTCGGTCGGTACGGTCATGATTTGGTCATCGTCTGGGATCCAGAGGATTCCACTTCCGACCTTTATGTGCGAGTGGCGTGTAGCGTAGGCCGGGCCTTGGCGATACGCCAAAACCAGGAGAAATCGGAAACGACCGAGTCCGTTCAAGAAATCGAACGCGCCACACGTGCCATCGAAAAACAACTGCAGCATCTCGATGAGTTTAAGAAATGGGGGGAGACCGTGAAGTGCAACGGAGAAAAGATTGCGGATCGTGCGGAACGAATGAAAAAGGAGCTGCTCCTAGAAGTGGAAGCGCTCGATCAAGAGGTCTCCGCACTAAAAGCCGAAGTGGCGTAAGCGTAGAAAGGGAGCAGAGTAAACAGACATGTCGCAATTTTCATTCTTCCCGGCCTCCGGCCCCAGCCCCTCGGCAGAAAAAGCTGGGTTTCGCGGTGGCCTCGTAGGCACACACACCAGTCGAACGATGATGTTGGCCGAGCTGTCGGCGATCTTCGCAGCTGTGCCGGCATCGGCAGGCCGCAAGCAATACGTGGAGGCTGTTGTTGAGGCAAACTGCCTGTCCAAGCCAACGACTTCCACGCGGCGGTTGACGCTTCAACGTCTCACTGAGCTATACGCATTGGATCCAGAGGTTCCCATTTTCCGAATTCTCCGCAGACTGTGGGATGGAGATGCGGAGTCACGTCCGGTACTGGCGCTCCTGGCAGCGCTTGCTCGTGACCCACTCCTGATGGCCAGTGCGCCTGCGATCTTGTCGCTCGCACCTGGGACCGAAATGTTTCGACAGGCCATGAGAGATGCGCTTCGTTCAGCCGTAGGTGACAGGCTGAACGACGCCACTCTGGACAAGGTAATTCGGAATGCAGCGAGTTCCTGGACGCAGTCTGGGCATCTTGCGGGCCGAACCTTTAAGACTCGTCAAAAGGTCCACCCAAGCGCTACCGCGATTGCATTTGCTTTGTACCTTGGGGTGGAAGCCGGTTTCCAGGGGAAGGAGGTCTTAACGTCCGGCTGGGTCAAAACCCTTGACAGCCGTCCATCGGAAGCGCTTGATGCTGCGCTCAACGCCAAGAGAATTGGGCTTCTTGATCTCAGAGTGTCGGGGGACGTATTCGACCTGAATCTTCAACGCCTTGATCCAAAGGCCAAAGGAGTTGCTCGATGAGCCGCATTCAACAACTGGCCAAAATGTATGGTCAGCACATCGCAACGGCATGGCAACGCACGATCGCCGGCTCTCAGCGCGTGATCATGATCGTTTACGACAAGGAACTCGAACGCGACATAATGGCTCACAAGTCGGAATTTGAAATTGTAACGAAGCAAGCCAACCATGATTGGTTTGAGGTAGATGTCGCCTCGACGTTTGCTGAATGGATCGCGGCTGCCGATTACAGTGACGCCTACTTCGAATCACCAGACGACTTGCAGCTAAAGCTCGAAGCTGAATTTACACCTTTCGTTGCCGCAAGAATCCGTTCCGTCTTGGAGCGCGACGAGGTGACGCAAAGCTCAGCTGTGGCAGTGTCGGGTGTTGGTGCCCTGTTTGGATTTACACGTGTGTCGCAGGTCCTGAAATTGGTTGAGCCGTCTATTCGAGGTCGCCTTGTTGTTTTTTTTCCGGGGCAATACGAAGAGAACAACTACCGTCTGCTCGACGCTCGTGATGGCTGGAACTACCTGGCAGTCCCGATCACTCTCAATAGTGTAGGAGTATCCTAAATGTTGCTCAAAGACGCTCTCCTTCGTGATCCATCCCAATACGACCTGGTGAATAACGGCCAGGCGCGCATCCAAAACGAATCCGCCGATGAAAAGATGCTGGCGCAGCTCCGGGGCGAACTATCAAGTTTCGTCTGCGAGGGGCAGTACGCCGACGGTATGGCCCGGATCCTTGAGTCCTTCCTAAGGGGACGCACGCAGCCAAGTCAGCAAGCAGCGTGGGTAAGCGGGTTCTTTGGCAGTGGAAAGTCTCACCTGCTCAAAATGTTATGCCACCTCTGGCAAGATACCGAGTTTTCCGATGGCGCGACCGCCCGCAGCCTCGTTCCCGATCTCCCGCAGGATGTCCGCAGCGCACTTCTTGAACTCGACATCGCGGGCCGCAAATCGGGCGGGCTATTGGCGGCAGCAGGTACATTGCCAGCTGGCACAACGGAAAACGTTCGTCTTTCTGTCCTCGGAATTCTTCTTCGTGCAGTCCAGCTTCCCGATCAATACCCGCAGGCACATTTCCAACTGTGGCTCGAAGAACACGGTCACTTTGGCAAGGTGAAGTCAGCCGTTGAGATTGCCGGTAAAGACTGGCAGAGGGAGCTGAATAGCCTCTATGTCAGCCCGCTCATTGCCAAAGCACTCATGTCATGCGACGCGCACTTCGCATCGACTGAAGCCGAAGCTCGAGAAACGCTTCGGAAACAATTCCCGCCGCGCATGACGGACCTCACATCAGACGAATTACTGACCATGTTCCAGCGCGTTCTCAGGCGTCACGGGAAAGGCAAGTTACCTTGCACGATTCTCATTCTTGATGAAGTGCAGCAGTACATCGGGGACTCAGAAACTCGATCCACGATCATTACTGACATTGCGGAAGCTCTTGCCAAAGAACTCGACAGCCAGGTGATGCTAGTCGGTGCGGGTCAGTCCGCCCTGACGGGAGTTCGATTGCTGAATAAGCTGATGGGCCGTTTCCTGGTCCGAGTCCAGCTCTCTGACACAGACGTTGAAACTGTTACCCGAAAAGTGCTGTTGCAAAAGCAGCCCGCGGCCCGCGCGGAAGTGCAGAAGCTGCTCGATCAGAATGCGGGGGAGGTCTCGCGTCAACTCCAGGGAACCAAGATCGCGGAACGTACAGAAGACCAGACTATCGTCGTGGATGATTATCCCCTTCTACCGGTGCGCCGCCGATTCTGGGAAAACTGCTTCCGTCAGGTGGATACTGCGGGAACGCAGAGCCAACTCCGTTCACAGCTCCGGATCATTCACGATTCGGTAGCCAAGCTGGCGAGCAAGCCCTTAGGGGCCCTCGTACCTGCAGATGACCTATATGAGGCGCTCGCGCCCGAGATGGTCACCACTGGGGCGCTGCCACGCGAAATCAACGAGCGGATTCTTGCGCTTGGTAAAGCCAACACTGCCGATGGTCACTTGCGTCAGCGCATTTGCGGATTAGTTTTCCTGATCGGCCAACTCAAGACCGAGGCAGGCGCAGACACTGGGGTACGAGCCACTGCCGATCACATCGCCGACCTTCTCGTAGAGGACCTGACCGCTGACAACGGCAAGCTTCGCGCAGACGTTGCGGTCCAACTCGACAAATTGGCCGACGAAGCGGTGCTGATGCGTGTTGGAAACGAGTTTCGCCTGCAGACAGAGGAAGGAAGAGCTTGGGATGACGAGTTCCGCAAACGGGAGACAAAGTTCAAAGCCAATGTAGCCGATTTTGACGAACAGCGGGATCAACTGCTTTTTGCGGCTGTTGCCGAAAGCCTTAAGGGCGTAAAGCTAATTCAGGGGCAAGCTAAAATCTCCCGCTCACTGGTGATTCATCGTGGTCAGGATGCTCCAGCAGTCTCAGGTGAAGCAATTCCAGTCTGGATTCGTGATGGGTTTTCCTCGACGGAGAAGGCCATGACCGATGCGGCGATTACAGCTGGGATGGACAATCCGATCATATTCGTATTTATCCCTAAACGGTCACGCGAAGACTTGTTGAATGCGATGGCCGCGTACCATGCCGCAGAACAGACCATCAATACTAAGGGCACCCCGGCGCTACCGGAAACCAAACAAGCCATGCTCAGCCGCAGGGACATGGCAAAGGAAAAGCAAGAGCAACTCATCCATGACATCGTCGGAGCCGGCAAAGTCTTTCGTGGGGGTGGAAGTGAAGTCTTTGCCGTAACCTTGGACGCAAAGCTGAAAAGTGCTGCGGAAGATTCTCTCGTGCGTCTCTTCCCGGAATTCGATAAGGCTGATGCGCCAGCGGCGGCATGGGAGAGTTGCATCAAGCGTGCCCGTGCCGCTCAAGAGCAACCCTTCCAGCCACTCAAATACGAAGGACCTATCGAACAGCACCCGGTGTGCCAGCAGGTTCGCAAAACGATTGGGTCCGGTAAGACTGGCACCCAGATCCGCAAGGAACTCGAATCCTCGCCTTTCGGGTGGTCGCGAGATGCGATAGACGCCACACTGATTGCGCTGCACAGCGGCCAGCAGGTCATCGCCACTCTTAACGGCGCTCCTGTGGAGCGCGGCCAGCTAGATCAGAACCGCATTCCCAAGACAGAGTTTCGTCTAGAGAAGACCACCATATCCCTGGAAGACCGGCTCAAGTTGAGGAAACTCTTCCAGCTTCTGGACGTTGGGTGCAAACACTCTGAAGAGGGGCTCAAGGCCCCGGAGTTCATTCGCGCGTTACTCGTGCTGGCTGCGAGTGCCGGTGGAAATCCACCAATTCCTGCGCCACCGGGGACTGCTTATATCCTCGATATTCAAAACCAGGTCGGTAATGACCAACTGGCCTCACTCCGAGACCAGATCGACACCATCACAGCCTCCATCGCTTCTTGGAAGAATGCGAAGGCGCTAATCGACAAGCGACTACCGGCGTGGCAGGTATTGGAACGGCTCTCGTCGCATACTGCCGGGATTGAAGACGCTGGCGATGCGCGAAAGCAGATCGACGCTATTCGCGCGCACCGCCAACTTCTGGATGCGACAGATCCTGTGCCCCCTCTCCGAACGACCCTCACCGAACTCCTACGTCAGTCTTTGAATAATGCTCATGGGGCTCACGAAGAGGCCCATGTAACCGGCCTTGCGCAACTGGACAGCAACGACACTTGGCGGAAGCTCACGGAGGCACAGCAACAGAAGATCCTCGCCGACGTAGACCTGACAACACCGATCAAACCGGATACAAGCACTGACACGGCGATCGTAGCTGCTTTGGAGAGCCGCAACCTGGCCACTCGTAAGGCTGAGGCTGATGCTGTTCCTGGTCGTGTAGCCAACGCGCTGAGGGCGGCGGCAATCCTGATCGAACCAAAAGTTCGGCCGGTTACCGTCGAGAAGATCCTTCTGAAGACGGCCGACGACGTCCACCAATGGACGGCTCGTCAGGAAAAGCTGCTGCTTGCTGCCATTGAGAAAGGTCCTGTTCAGGTTCAATAACGATGGCTTCACTAATCAAAGAGCTCCGCCGGCAACTCGAAAGGACCGTTGCCGAAGCCCGCAAGATTGCGGAAGAAGGCGCTGAGCAATCACTCAAGCGCCTCGCAGTCGATGCCCCACGTCCGCATGACGCACTGACAATCGAAGAAAAGAAACTCCGCGTCAGCTTGCGTGCGCACGCCAAACAGTTGGGCGACCGACTGGATGAGCGGCCGGCCCGGCTCATTCAGGCCGTAGCGTATGAGCGTTGGCACCAACTTTTGTTCGCTCGGTTTTTGATTGAAAACGACCTGCTCCTTCATCCCGAACATGGGGTTGCGCTCTCGCTGGACGAAGTTAAGGAACTTGCGCTCGGCGAAAGTCGAGAATGGGTGGAGGTAGCGGTAGAGTATGCGCAGCGCATGTTGCTGCGACGGGTGTTCCAGCCGGAAGATCCAGCCTTACGTGTTTCATTACCGCCTGAAAAGCGTCTTCAACTTGAAGCCAGGCTGAATTCTTTGCCACGCGAGGTGTTTCTAGCAGATGACAGTCTTGGTTGGGTCTATCAGTTCTGGCAGCGGGATGAAAAGGATCGAGTTAATAGGTCTGAGGTGAAGATCGGGGCCGATGAGCTCGCTCCTGTCACTCAGCTCTTCACCGAGGATTACATGGTGGAGTTCCTCCTTCACAACACGCTTGGCGCGTGGTGGGCAGGAAAGATTGGAGCGATCAAGGCTGCGACTGAACAAGAAGCGAGAGCACGCGCGGGCCTACCGGAACGCGACAGTGTTCCCGAAATCGCATGGGCGTATTTGCGTTTCGTGCAAGACGAGGCGACAAACACTTGGCTTCCCGCCGCAGGCACGTTTGACGGATGGCCAAAGTCGGCAAGTTTGATTCGCCTGCTCGACCCTTGCATGGGCAGCGGTCACTTCCTAGTATTTGCCCTTCCCCTGCTCGTTCGTTTGCGCATGGAGGAAGAAAAACTTAGCGCGCAGGCGGCAGTTGTCGCGGTTCTCAACGACAATATCTACGGCCTGGAGCTTGACGAACGCTGCACGCAGATCGCTGCATTTAATATTGCCCTGACCGCGTGGAAACTCTCCGGATACCAGGCATTGCCTCCGCTCCATCTCGCTTGCTCTGGTCTTGCACCCAGCGGAACCGAAGCCGAGTGGATCGCGCTTGCGGGCAAACATGACCGTGCGCGGCGCGGCATGATGCGTCTCCACAGCCTCTTCAAAGACGCCCCCATGCTCGGCAGCCTCATAAACCCCCGCGCTCAGGGCGGAAATCTCATCGAGGCCGAGTTTCATGAACTCGCGCCACTGCTGGAAAAGGCGTTAGCGCCGGAGGCTCAAGACGACGCCGCGAATGAGATGGCCGTGACCGCGCGCGGGCTGGCGAAGGCTGCAGAAATTCTCGCCAGCCAGTTCACGCTCGTCGCGACCAACGTACCTTACCTCGGAAGCGGTAAGCAAGATGATGTGCTCAGAGATTATTGTGAGCGCATTCACCCCGAATCAAAGGCCGACCTTGCCACCTGTTTCGTCGATCGCTGTCTGGATTTCTGCGTCCCTGGTGGAAGCAGTCTCCTGGTAACGCCGCAGAATTGGCTGTTCCTCGGAACATACAAGAAACTGCGAAAACGGCTGCTTGTAGAAGATCAGTGGGAGTTTGTCACACGACTCGGCGAACACGCCTTTGACAGCTCGCAGGCGGCGGGTGCATTCGTCGCTCTTCTTGGCTTCACTCGCGCCGCACCAGACGGGGCGCACACCTTCGTTGGCCTCGATGTAGCAGAACAGTCGAAGCCGGAAGCCAAGGCCAGTCAACTCCGAGCGGGGGAAGTCAGGCGGGTTCTCCAATTGGGACAGTTGGAAAACCCGGACGCAAGAATTCTGCTCGAAGGTGCGACGGCTGGGCCACGTCTCAACGTTTTTGCCGACTCGTTCCTTGGACTTGGAACGGGGGATTTTCCTCACTACGGGCGGTGCTTTTGGGAGCTTGCCGCATCTACTAGCAGTTGGGCCTTTCACCAAGTATCTGTTTATCGAACCCTAGACTATGGCGGTAGAGAATTCGTCATCGCATGGGATTTCTCGATTGAACGTGCACGCGGAATGGATGCGGCAGAGCGTGAACAAATCCACAACCAGGACCAGAGCGGACAACAAGCGTGGGGTAAGAAGGGTGTGGCTGTCGCATTGATGCGCGAACTGAAGGCGACACTCTACACTGGCGAACGATACGAGAAAGCCTTAACTGTTTTGATCCCAAAGAACCCGATGCACCTGCCGGCAATCTGGGCGTGCTGCACAGCGCCAGACTTTAACGAGCAGGTTCGGAAGCTCGATCAGAAAGTCATCGTCGCCAATTCGACAGTTGCGAAAATCCCATTTGACTTAGTTCATTGGCAGCGGGTCGCGGCAGAGAAATATCCGCACGGATTGCCGAAGCCTTTTTCAAATGACCCGACGCAATGGCTGTTCAACGGGCATCCCAAAGGTTCAGACCAGCCGTTGCACGTGGCTGTAGCGCGATTCAACGGCTACCGGTGGCCCCGCCAAACCGGGTCCAGTTTTCCCGATTGCCCGGCGCTCAGCCCGGATGGCCTCGAAAGACACAGTGAGGCGGACGGCATCGTCTGTTTGACTTCTCTTGCCGGCAAAGCTTCGGCCGCGGACCGACTACGCGCCTTACTCGCCGACGCCTACGGGAAAGAGTGGTCGGCGACGAAATTGGCCGAGATTCTGGGTGCCTCGCCGTCGCTCGAAGTATGGTTGCGCGACCGATTCTTTAAGGAACACTGCGAGATCTTCCATCAACGACCCTTCATCTGGCATGTCTGGGACGGTCGCAATGACGGATTTCACGCTTTGGTGAACTACCACAGACTCGATCACAAGACGCTCGAAAAGCTTATCTATTCCTATCTTGGAGACTGGATCAGTCGACAGCGTCAGGACCTGTCAAGCGGTCTGGAAGGTGCCGATGGCCGGCTTGTCGCTGCTGAGCACTTGCAAGGCGAGCTGAAGAAGATTCTCGATGGGGAGAAGCCTTATGACGTGTTCGTCCGGTGGAAACCGCTCAAGAAGCAACCGATTGGGTGGGACCCAGACTTAAACGACGGCGTGCGGATCAATATTCGCCCGTGGATCGCGGAGGCGCGGCTGTATCGCGCCACCAAGCCCGGAATTCTTAGAGTGGTCCCAAACATCGAGTTTGGGAAAGATCGCGGGAAAGAACCGGCTCGCGACCCACAGGAATTCCCCTGGTTCAGGGACACCGCAGAGCGCAACAGCGACATTCATCTCACACTTGAAGAAAAACGACGCGCGCGAGGGCTGGCATGAAGCTGCTGGACCGAATTCGTGAATCTCTCGCAAAGGTGTTGCGAGTGCCGGAAGGTCAGGTCCCGCCCGTGGCTATCATTTGGACGGATGCGACAGGGGAATGGCTACCTCTTGCACCCATTATGCGTGAACTTATCCCGGAGTTTTACACGCTGGGAGCTTTTCGTCCAAAAGAACGGACCGGGCCGGCGATCTGGCTCAAGTGCGTCGTGGATCGAACAGTCCCCGAGGCTCCGCCGCCTGGAGTCGTCCCCATTCTTTACCTACCTCACGTCAGCCGCCAAGTACTTCGCGCTGCTGCCGACTGCCCGGCCCACCTCACTTCGCTTATTGAGTTGCAGTACCGTGGCCGGGTCTGGGAATACAAGGGCCGAGACTGGACAGTGATGGCCTTCTTGATGTCTGCCGAAGGTCTGGGCCTAGACATCGCGCAAGACCGGCGCACGGAGGAGGCACTCGGCCGAGCGCTACCGCTCTTGGTTGATGTAGACGCGAGTAGTCTTGCTGGGCACCGGCTCGACGCGGACGATTTTGACCGGCTATCCGTCGCTGACCCTGTGCGCGATTTCTTGCAATGGCTGAACGCACCCGAGCGTTTCGAGCAGACGCAGGCCGAGCGTTGGGTCGCGTTCAGGAATCGGTGCCAATCAGAGTTTCAAGTTGATCCGGCGGACGGACCCGATGTAGCTGCAACGGCGCTCGCCCAGGGGCGGACGGCATTAGACCCAGTTTGGTCCCGCTTCTGCGAGTCGCCGGCGGCATATCCGGGGATCGCAAAGAGGTTGCGTTCGCCCTCAAGCTTGGCCATCGAAGCCGATCGGAATCCGGCGGTAAATGATGCTGAGGAGGGGGACCTCAAGAAAGCCTTGGAGTCCCTGGCCGGTTTTGAACAAGCGTCGGCCGCCGCGAAAGTATTGGCACTAGAAAGCAAACATGCTGAACGGCGCAAGTGGGTTTGGGCGCGCATGGGACAGAGTCCTTGGGCGATGGCGCTCGAACGATTGGTTGCGCTCGCAAACCTGTCTAAGTCGCCAGTAGGTGGAGCCACCGTCGAAGCTGCCGCCTCAAATTACGCGACAGACGGGTACCGCTGCGACCAGGCTGCCCTCGACGCTCTGTCGCGGTTCAGGGAAACTACGCCCGACTCGCTAATCATGAAGCGAGTTGTGCGCGCGCTTTATGAGCGCTGGCTCGATTCGTCCGCGAGACACTTTCAAGATTTGGTTCAAAAGGCCGGCAAACTTTCGCCGGCACCGATTACCGGTGAACGAGATGTTTGTGTGTTGTTTGTTGATGGCTTACGTTTCGATGTGGGTGCTCTTCTAGCAGCAGAATTGGAACAGCGGGGCCTCATTCTGCGTCTTGGCTACAGGCTGTCTACTCTTCCTACAGTCACTGCGACCGCGAAACCCGCAGCGATGCCCCTCGAAATTGAGTTGCACGGAGAATCGGGAGAGGATTTCACACCCTTCGTCGGTACCAAACTGGCCACGTCTTCAGTGTTGCGCGATGCAATGGAGCAGCGCGGGGTCGAGATCCTCGATGGAGCTGAGAATCGGTTCTCAAGTGGGGCGGAAGCCGGTGGCTGGGCGGAGTGCGGGCAGATTGACGCCTACGGTCATGCTCACCCGGATGACTTGCCAAAGCGTTGCCTAACCGAAGTCATGAACGTTGCCGACAGGGTCGTTCAACTCCTGGAGGCCGGCTGGAAGAGAGTGTCTGTCGTGACGGATCACGGATGGCTCCTC
>Ga0307471_100000892_pt1 | contig 15869 bp, 35 predicted proteins | sample atmos_gasesAM3C__2_FD_204566 | JGI IMG/M metagenome (GOLD analysis project Ga0307471, IMG submission 204566) | Hardwood forest soil microbial communities from Morgan-Monroe State Forest, Indiana, United States - atmos_gasesAM3C_515 | ecosystem: Environmental > Terrestrial > Soil > Temperate... | reverse complement strand
ACGATCGCCGGGTCCTCGCGCAGCCTCCTGCGCGCCTCCTGCAGCTCCCTGCGCGCCCCCGAGCGCGCCGCGCGCGCCGCCGCCAGCGCGTCCTTCATCTCCTGGGAACTCGGTCCTGGCGCGCGTCCTGGCGCGCTCGCGCAGGATCGCCTTCTGCGCGAGCGTGTAGGCCAGGTCGCAGCCTTGGTATCGGGACAGGAGCGCGGGGACGTCGCCAGCGGCCGACTCGGCCGCGCGGACCGCGTCCCGCCGGCCGCGCTCGATCTCGATGAGCGCGTTGCGGTACCGGTGCGCGAGCTTCATCTGCTCCCGCACGACGGACTGGTTCTCGATCGGGGCCCGCAGGCCGTATCGGTAGACTCGAATCATGATACCTTCCTTGGCGTCTCGACTGGTAATGGGTCGAGATCTAGCTCCCGTCTCGTTCCTCTAGTCGCAACTTATGAGGTGTTGCGATACCGCAGCGAGTCTCGATTCGCTCTCGTCACTAGGACGCCGAGGTGCCGTCTACTATTCAAACGGATCCACTTTTAGACTCTCAACCATCTTATCGAACTCCGTCGGGTCCTGCTCGACGACGACGAACCGCCGGCCGAGCTTGCGCGCGGCGTGCGCCGTCGTCCCCGAGCCGGCGAACGGGTCGAGCACCCACTCGCCGGGATCGGTGTGGACCTCGATCGGCACCTCCATGAGCCGCCGCGGCTTCTGGTTGACGTGCGTCTTGCCGCGCAGGATCTCCGTCACGTCGGTCCACACGTTCGTGCGCCGCAGGTACTCGCTCTTGGCCGGATGGTCCGGGTCGTAGCCTGCGTACCCGCGCTTCTCGTCGAGCAGCGGCACTGCGAATTTGCGCGGCTTCTTGTGGTCGCCGAGGACGAGGTACGCGAGCTCCTCGCGGGTGAAGAGGTAGCCCCACTGGATGCCGTACGCGCGCCTCTTCTTCCACGTGATCGGCGTCGAGAGGCTGTATCCGGTCTCGAGCTCCACGTCGACGAGGTAGCGCAGGAACGGCCGGAACGGCGGCGTCTTGCCGTCGCGCGGCAGCCCCACTCCTCCCCAGACATATAGGGCCGAGCCCGGGAGACTCATGTCCTCGATGCATCTGGTCCAGTGGATCATCCACTGCGCGAACTGCGCGTCACCGTACTTGATGGTGTCCCACGTCTCGTCGACGATGTTGCCGTACGGCGGGTCGGCGATCGTGAGCGGCAGCGGGCCGGACGCGTCCGCGACGATGCGCAGGACGTCCGGGTCCGGGAAGGTCCCGCGGACGGCGATCCCGTCGCCGAAGGAGACGCGCATGGGGGCGGTCATGCGCGAGACCTCGGTGCGGGTTCCAGCGTCGTCCACCACGCGTGACCGCAGTCGACGCACATGACGTGCGTGAGCGTCCGCAGCACCTTCCCCTTCCGCGTCGCGCGCCAACCCTGTCGCCGTAGCTCGGTGCCGCGAACGCCGAGCTCCTGCGGCGGGCAACCGTGCTTCCCGCGCCGGCACTTCGGGCACTTGGTGACGATGGGGCGACCGGTCGTCATGCGCGAGACCTCGAGACCATGCGCGACCAGTCCACCGTGTGGCGGCGTCGGCGGAGCAGGTCGGCCGGCGCGCCAGGCACCCAGAAGAGGGTGATGGATCGCAGGCCGGCGCCATTCGCGAACCGGCGCGCCGATTCGAGATCCAGGAACCGTGGCCTCCCGCGCGGCTCGGTGGCCCACGCGCCCACGGGCCTCCACGGTCTCCTCCTCGCCGGCCGGCGCGTCGTCATGACTTCGCCTCGCGCGATCGACGGTCGCGCTCAGCGAGGTCGATCACGGTCCGGAGCCACGTCACCCGCTCAGCCTTCGGAATGACCTCCCACCTGAGGCCGAATCGCACGCCGCACCGCAGGTAGCACGGATTCCGATTGTGCTCGCAAACGTCTGCGCGACTCGCCTGGAGGCGCGCGGTGATCTCCAGCGAAGGTGGATCGTCGACGAACATCTCTCGCAGCTTGGACATGGTGATTACAGCGCCTCGATCGTGTTGTCGTAGGTACCCTGCCAACCATCAGTCGTCGCGACGAACCGCGCGTGGACGGCCTTGGTGACCAGGACAGCGTCGTGCTTCGTTCCAAGGCTCCTAGAGCCGACGCACCACTGCCCCTCGGGACACGAAACGAAGAAGCACGCTGAGCACTGCGGGCACTTCCACCACCTCGGGTGGCCCGCGATGCCAGCACCATCTCGCACCGACGTCATGACTTCGCCGGCTCCGGCAGCTTGAGCATCCTGCGGATCGCCGGCTCGTCCTTCAGTTCGAGCGCCAGCGCGGCCTGATCCTCCGCGTCGGCCGTCTCGTCGAACTCGCCGTCGATGACGCGGGCGGCGACCGTGTTGAGCGACGCGTTCCGCAGCGCGTCCACGAGGGCGTACTTCGGTGCCGCGTGCTCGCTCTTGAAGTCGTGGAACTCGCCCCTCCTGGCGCGCTCGCAGATCGATCGGATATTGGCGGCCTTGGTGGCCCCGCACGACGGTAGTAGCGCCTCCAGCTCCGCGACGAGGTCGGTTCGCGTATCCTTCACTTGCACTCCTTGATCTGCTTGAGGATCGTCTTGATTGCGGGGCACGCGTCGCTAGGCAGCGCGGCGCCGGCCCTGTACCTGACGGCCGACACGCGGCACCGGATCAGGATGTCGATCATCTCGTCGATGTCGCCGATCGAGGTCGCGATCGGGAAGGACTCGTTGCCAACGACGACGGTGACGTCCGCCTCCCGCTTGGCGCCGCAGGACAGGGAGACGTCGATCTCGCCGTCGTCCGTCTCCCACTCGGTGTGGAAGTCGGGTCGGGACACCGCCGCCGCTGATTTCTTGTCGCTCATTTTCCATCTCTCGCGCGCCGCGTAGCCCAGCCGACGCTGAGGACGACGCGCCGTCGCGCGCACGGCGCCACGCCGTGTGACGCGAGGTCGGGCCGGAAGAAGATGACGCGCTCTCCCAGTCGCCAGATCGACCGACCGTCGAACCGAGCGCCGCCCGTCGCCAGGACGAGGTTCAGTCGGAAGTGCCTCGCGAACGGGACGGCGTCGATGTGCGGCGGGATGCTCGCGCCGGGCGCGTAGTCGATGAGCCACGCGTCGAACCCGAGCAGGTCGAGGCCGTCGCCGAGGTCGACGTGGGCCAGGAGCATCTTGCGGTAGCCGGATCCGAGGCGACCGGCGCGCCAGCGCAACCACTCAGCCATCGAACACCTCCACGCCCGCGCGCTCGGCGAGCTCGCGCAGTCGCTCGAGGGCGTCGAGCTGATCGTCGAGGAGCGCGAGCGAGAGCCTGGTGCGGGACCGCGAGTCCATGATCCACAGGTGCGCGCCGTCCCAGTGCAGCTCGTGACCGAGCGCCCACCCTGGTATCGTCGCGGGCGCCGCCTTGATCTCGGTCATGCGCCGCTCGAAGCGATCGATCGCGTCGTCCATGCGCTCGATCGCGGCGCGCATGTCCATGGCGATCTGCCGCGCGCGGGCGATCTCGGGGTCCGCCCCCGGCTTCTTGGGCGTCACCACAGGTCCTCGCTCGTGAGCACGCCCCGGGGCTCGCACCGGAGCTGGTCGTGCAGGTGCGCGCTCACGAGCGCCTGCTCTCGACTGAGGAAGCGGCCGTCGAGGTCGAGAAAGCCCTGCTCCTCGCCGCTCACGCTGGCGACGTCGGGGTTCTGTCGCAGGATCTCGGCGATGACGTGGTGGTGCCGGTTCGGGGCCGGCAGCGCGTAGACCGCCCCGCGGAAACGGATGGCGACGTGCGTGATACGCGATCGATCGATCACGACCCACCCCCGAGAAGCGGCGGCATCGAGACGCCGCGCTCGTACGCCTCGGCGATCTGGGGGATCGCCAGCTCGCCGAAGGTCTTTCCTCCGGGCACGACGATGTGCGACAGGAACTCCTCCTCGAATGTGGTGATCCCGCTCTCGACGGCCTCGAGCTTCGCCTTGATCACGAGGACCAGTGCGCGCCAGCGGCGGCGCGCCTCGGCCTCACACGCGCGCATGCGGTCGCGCGATTTGGTGAACATCTCGTCGCCCACGGATGGCAGCGGAAGGTCGAAGCGCAGGCGTCGACCTTCGGCCTCGAACAGGATCGTCGCCACGCCCTCCGACCAGCCAGAGACGAAGCTCGTCGCGCCGTAACGAATGAGGAGCCGCTCGATCTCCGATCGCGACTGCGCGGCCGGTACCGCGGTGTCCTTGGCGAACGCGCGTGTCACCGCTCGACCCTCGGTCACGGCTGCTCCCGGATGCACTTCGCGCCGGCCGCCGCGATCCTACCCAGGTACTCGGTGGCCTTCTCGTATCCCCAGGCGTGGATCATCCGATCGTCCTTCGTGACGTCCTCGGTCGCAAACAGGTCCTCCGCGACGACGACGACGTCGCTCGCCGACCAGTCGATCACGATCACGTTCTTGCGCCAGCCGACCTTGATCACGCCGAGCCGCGTCGTCACCAGGAGCCACACGCGGTGCGGGCAGCATTTTGGGCCGCAGTATTCGTTGTCGATCTCCCGCACGTAGATCGGCGCGAGCCCGGCGGCGTCGAACATCTCGCGGGCGACGCGCAACCATGTCCTCTTCCACTCGACGTTGTCCGGGTGCAGGCGCGCCGACTCTGCGAGCAGGTCCCGCTCGAGGTTCTGCATCGCATTGCCGATGACGCGCTTGTCGCTCTCGGTGAGCGGTCGGCTCAATGTCACGCGCAGGTCCACACCGCAAGTGGACTGCCCGCTAGACAGGCTGTAGTGGACTCTTTGCCACGCGAGACCCGAAACGGAGGATTTGTCGCGCCAATGACGCATCGACTCGATGTCAACGGCGTCGACTTCGTTTCCACGACTGCGAAGGTAGGCGCAAACTTTCGATCGCTCCTCGCTGCGAAATTGTGCCGCGACGCCGCCCGTCGCGCCGCCCGGGATCTCGATGTCGGATGCGTCCTTGATGAAATCATTTCCCCATGCGTCGAGCATGTCGCGCAGGCGCTGCGACTTCTCGTCGAAGGTCATAGTCTCGCCGGCTGGACCCAGGGCCTCGTCGCAGCGCGCGCGGGCCTCTTCGATCGTGTACCTCGACATCGTCCGCATCTCCTATTCTGAACTGACGGTCGAACGGATCCTCCGACGAACGGACAGTTCGACGGCGACGGCCATCGGTGTGCCGCAGATCGGACACGGTCTACTGTCTGGCAGATCCGTCGGCAGATCCGCCCTTCCCGTCGACCGATCTTCCGCATCCCAGTAGCGATGGAGCGCCCGCAGGTGACGAGCGGCGACCTCTTCAGCACTCTTTCGCCGTCTGCGCTCACTCCGCCAAGCTGGAACGAGGAAGGCGATCGCGAGAGCGCAGCCGATGTACACCATCAAGAGGATGACGCCGGCCGCCAAGTTCATCTGGATCATCGCTGGACTCCGTCGAGCGAGCTCGTGTCGAGTCCGCGGTGGGCGCGCGCCTCGATGCGCGTGGCGGCGTAGGTCGCCGGCAACTGGTCGAGCGATCGCAGGTACGCCACCACCCTTCGTCGCTCGCCGCGCACCCCGAGAAGGGCACCGAAGAGGATGAACGCCAGCGGGAACGCGAGCGCGAGCGCGCACGCGGCGAAAGACAGGAGGACGGTGGCGGAGCTCACAGCGACTCACCGCTCTTGCGGTCGAACGCCCGGCGCAGCAGCGCCGTGAGCCGCGCCCAGCTCTCTCGGCTACCGTCGTACCGAAAGACGCGCGCGTGGCTGCGTGCCCCGTTGTGGTAGGCGTACCCCGTGTTCCACGGTTGCGCTACGCAGACGACGAGCCCGTTCGGTCGCTGCGTGAGCCACGGCTCGAAGTACTCTGGCCAGTCGTCGACGAGGACGCGTCCGTACACGAGGGCCTTGTTCTGTGTGACGGTGACGTGTGCGCCGGGGAGGTGCTCCTGCGACCACTGGAGCTTCTCGCCCCACGCGCCGGGGGCGTCTCCTGGGCCCTTGGTGAGCACCATGAGGGAGAAGCCGACCGTCTTGAGGTGTTCGACGATCCGCATTCCGAGCGGGTGCTCGGGCAGGCTGCGCCAGAAGCCTGGGATCTGCTGGATCAGCTTGCGGCGCGCCTCCACGTGCGGCGGCTCGTTGTCGCGATCGTACGCGGGCTCGTTGGGCGCGCGGAGCGGTGCGAGGCGCGCGAGGATGGCGCGGTTGTAGTCGGCGACGGTGCCGTCGAGGTCGATGAGGGCGATCTTGTCCGAGCTTACGACCTTGCGCCTGTGCGAGCACGCGCACGACTTGCTCGCGCGATGCGGATTGAGCGGCAGGTAGCAGCCTTTCCCGTCCGGACCGACGCAGATCGGCGTGTCCCACTCCATGAGCCCGCGCTCCTTGAGGCAGTAGCCGCACTCACACTCGCACTGGTCGACGCCAGCGCAGGTCCCGTGCGTGCCGCAGCAGTGCCAGCCGTTACCCATGGTGCACCATGGTCCTAACTCGCTCGAGGACGTCCCGCGCGAGCGACAAGTCGAACCGATCGTCCGTACGCACACCACTCTCCATGTCGATCCACGTGACGGGGTCGCCGAGTCGGACGCCGCGGACGAGGTCCGCCACCGTCGACGGGGTGATCCCGCCGGCGAGTCCGACGGACACGTTGCACAGGGACAGTCCTGGCCAGTCGGCCGGGTAGAAGGTCCGGCCCCGGCCGCCCGACGCGTCCAGGAGGACCGACGCGACTGGGTCGGCCGCAGGTTTTTCCTTGGCAACGATTTTGGCTCGGCGAGCCGCCAGACACTCACGGCTAGCGCCGTCGCACACGCTGGAAGGCTGACCGCACCCATCGCAAAAACGTTTAGCCACGTGACGCCTCCCTTTCTCAGTCCCTAGATCCAGTCTGTGGGGAGTCTCGAAGGCTCTGGTGATCGCGCCAACAAAATTTCCGCGTCCCGGAGCCACACTTGGGCGGCCGTGTCGACCTTGGGGTCTTGATCCTCGAAGAGCTTCCTGGCCCGGACGACCATGGCGTGCATCTCGGCGTAGGCGTGTGTCACGGGTAGTGCTCCTTGCTGTACCTATTGGCCCACTCCGGGTGTCGCCGGAGCGCGAACGCGATTCGGTCGCGCACGTCCCGCGTTCGGATCGTCATGTAGCCGTGCTCCAGCGCTCGGCGCGCGGTCCGCCGGTCGCACTTCGCGTCGGCCGCGAGCGCGGTCTCGATCTGCGCGTTGGTCATCGACCGCCACCCAGTAGCGCGTCCATCTTCGCGTCTGCTCTTTTCACTACCGATCGCGGGACAAAATCGTAGCCGCAGAACGCGGAGACGCTAGTGCCCAGCATCTGCCAGAACTGCGCGATATCGTACCTGTTCATCGAGTCCATGTTCTTCGTGACGTCGTTGAGGTCCACTCGACCCGAGTCGACGAGCCACCTGACGATCGCGTTCGCGCGAAAGCGTACGATGTTGTCCCCGTCGACGTAGATGGGTTGCATCGGCGGGCGACGCTGTTTTCGCAGGTCTACTTTGCGCGTCGGCGTGCCTGTGACCACGGGTCCGTCGTTCTTTCGCTCGCAGGTGTGAGTGAGTCCAGGCGCGGAGCCCGTGTAGAACTGCGCTGCGCACGCGCCGCACTCAAGGTCGATGCCCACGTTGCGGCAGGCGACGACGATCTCCTCGTGGGTGAGGCCGTTTGACGGTTTGGCAGAAGTCGACGGAGTCGACTCCCACTCGTGGACACCGGATCCGCCGAACTCGTCGCACGGTACCCAGTGATTGCAACGGTCCTCACCAGGCTTCGTCGTGCTTGGAAAAAATGGTTGAGTCATTTGGACGTACTCTCGTCGTTCGGCTCGGACCGATCGCCCCTCATGGCCGCCCCGCGCGCCTTGCCGCCCTTGCGACCGATCTCGGCCATGTGCTCTCGGGAGTGCGCGGCGCCGCCCTTCCTGCCCGCGGCCTTCGCCTCCTCGCTCGAGAACGCGTGCGCCTTGCCGCTGTCGTGCGCCGCCCGACCACCCTTGCTCGCGATGGCCCTCTGCTTCTCGGGATCCATGCCCGCGAAACCCCTGTGCGACTTCGTCTCGTTCTCCACTTCAGACCTCCGTTTTGATCTGTGCGGTGATAGTGATGCTCGCCTCTGCGATCGTTCGCAGATGAATGGACACTCGATCCCATTGTGCATGTCCGCGCGGTTCATCACTGTCCCAGCGTGGAATCGCTGCCACTAACGCGTCAGTTCGCGCGCGCTCCGCGATGAGCTCACGCTCCACATCAGCAAGACGCCGACGGATGGAGTCGTCGCCCGCAGCCACTCCCGCAACCCGCGCCGCCGCGAGCTGCTCCGAGGAGGCGTCTTTGATGAACTTCACGCCGTCCGCGCGGGCCTCGCGCAAAAGTGCACGTAGCTCGGCCCAGTAGACGTTGACCTTGGGCCGGTGCTCGAAGAGCGAGGCCAGCTTCGGGTACGCGGACCAGTCGGGCTCAAAGTCGGTCTCTCTATCGTCGGCGTCCGCGGCCAACTTCTGGGCGTCCTTGCCTGGCTGGTTCTTGGTGGCCATGAGATCAACTTTCCTTCACGAGTGTGGCTTGAACGGCCGCGACGCAACTCGGGCACAAGTGCATATCTTTGGTGTGGACGCGACGATCGCCAAACCAGAACCACCCGCTGGCCTCGATCGTCCGACGCGCCAGCTCCTTCTCGCTGGCGGTCATCTCCTCTCCGGAGAGGAGGACCAGCTTCACCCTGTTACTGCAACCTCCGCACACCGCGTAGGCGTAATGCGCATGCTCGGACTCGATTTCGATCATGATGTCTCCCGGACGAAAGCGACTTAGCGACCGCCGATGAGGTGCACGAGGAGGCCAACGAGGAGACTAAACGCGGGCAAGAGGAAATTTGTCTCCACGATGCGTCGCAACTTGCGAGCCGTGGTCCACACCTCGATCTCCTTCACGATCGGAGGCGGGATGCGGAGCATGGCGATCGCCACGTCGATGCCGCAGGCCTGCGCGTAGCCGATCGATCCGAATGCCGACGGGGCGAACCATCTCCACATGAGGAGGAGGCACCATCCGCCCCAGACTACGGCCAGAGGCACCAGGAGCAGGCCGATCAGGGCGAAGAGCGCGTCGTCTCGCTTCTTGATCTCGGGACCGGGCGCCTCTTCTTGATCTGCGTCGCGCGCATCGGACGTCATGACGTCCTCTTCGGCAGGTTCGCACGCGCGTCGTCGACGAACTGCGTCGCGGCTAGCCAGGCGTCGTCATCGTAGTCCGTCGCCGAGTCGAGGATGTCCTGCAGATGATCCACCGCGGACGTCGTGAGCCTCACCTGGGCGTCGTAGGCCGCGAGGAGCGCCGCGACCTCGAGATGCCGGTCGCAGGTGCGGCACTCGCGATCGACTCTCGCGCGGATGGCCTCGACGGTCATGGCGCACGCGTGCTTCTCGTCTCGAGGGAAGAGGGCCCCGCAGGTGCCGCACTCGTACCGACCCGCTGACGAGTTCACAGTGCCCCCTTCTCTTCGAGCTTCGCCTGTAGCTGGAAGATCGTCCCCGACCGCACCTCGCGCCCGGCGAGCACGTTGAGGACGGCGAGGCGGGACAGACCGAGCTCCTCGGCGGCCTTCTCGAGGCCTCCTTTCTTCCGGTCGTACTTCGACACGAATCGCTTCAGCGCTGCGACGACGGCGTCGGGAGCAACTTCGCCTTGACTCATGAAGTAACTTGTAACATGGTACTTCCGTCGATGCAAACGAGATCTTCGACGGCGCCGCTGGCGAGTCGGCCCGACGCCAGTAAGGATCCATCGTGTCTGATAACTCCCCTTCTCAGACACGAGAAATGAGGCCACCGTGACCCCTCTGGACCCCGAAATGACCCCCTCCACTCCTCTAGAAGACGCCCCCGACGTCCTCGACGCCGAGCTCGAGGAGGCGATCGACGTCCTCGACGGCCGAAAGACGGCCGAAGAGGCCCATTTGCTCCGCGCGCGGGCGGCTCAGCGCGCGCCGGACGGCGATTCCGACCCCGGAACCCCCCTTCCGAGGGTCGATCTGGTCGTCCGCGCGCCCGCGGAGATCACCGCGGAGCAGCAGAAGCTCGTCGACAACGCCGACGAGTACGCCGACGACAGCCGCGCGAAGTCCACGCGGCGCGCGTACGCCTCGGACTGGAAGACATTCACCCGCTGGTGCGCGAAGAACCGGGTCGCGAGCCTCCCCGCGACGTACGCGACGGTGCGCGTGTACCTCGCGCAGATGGCGACCCCCGTCCAGGAACCCGAGGAGCCGGAGCCGAAGAAGCCGAAAAAGGTGAGCACGATCTCCCGCGCGTTCGCGGCCATCCTCTACCACCACCGGCGCGCGAGCCACCCGTTCGACCCGAAGCACCCGACGATCACGGAGGTCATGGAGGGCGTGCGAAACCGCCACGGGGTCGCGCCCACCAAGAAGCGCCCACTGCTCGACGAAGACCTCCTGCGCGCCGTCGAGCCCCTCGGGGATAGCCTCTTCGACCGCCGCGACCGCGCGTTTCTCTGCGTGTGCTGGATCGGCGCCTTCCGCGGGAGCGAGCTGCTCGACCTGGACGTGGAGGACCTCACGGTCGTCCCGCGCGGGTACGCGGCCCTCGTCCGCCGGAGCAAGACGGATCAGGCGGCCGAGGGCCAAATCAAGGCCATCTCGCGCGGTCGCGACCCGCGGACCTGCCCCGTCCAGGCGATCGACGCGTACCTCGCGACCGCGGGGATCACCAATGGCGCGATCTTCCGAGCCGTATCCCGGTACGGCGCGCTCGGCGAGCGCCTGTCCGACCGCGGGATCTCGCGGATCGTCAAGCGCGCCGCGGCGCGCGCCGGGCTCGACCCGGCGCTCTTCGCCGGTCACTCGCTGCGCGCCGGCTTCGTCACGACGGCCTACCGAAAAGGCCGAAAAGTCGAGCAGATCATGAAGCAGACGGGGCACAAGGAGTACGCGACGGTGAAGGGGTACGTGCGCGTCGACGACGCGTTCGAGGACAACGCGGCGGTGGACCTGCTGTGACGCCCGATTTGTCCTATGGACCCGTCGTCTTCGACAGCTGCAACGGTGAGCCGATCGGGTGGGGATTTCGCTCATCTCTTGACGAGCTTCGCTCGCTCGGCGTTCGTGGCGATCTGCTGCGCACGCGTCCACTAGCTCGAGAATGGATCCTCGTGACGAGGTGGCTGACTCCGCGGGAGGCTGAGGAGGCTTGGGGTCTTCCAAAACTGGAGCTTGGCCCTCGTGGTGGATTCCGGTCCGTCACCTACGGCGAAAAGCGATTTTTTAGCCAAAAATTAGACCCAAGAGACTCGCTCTGATGCTCCTCGAGACTCTCATCGTTGGCGTCATTTTTGTGACCCTCGGGTCGATCGCCCTCGCCGACGCGATCGACCGGCGGGAGCGCGAGGAGGACGCGCGAGCGGAGCGTGCCGAGCGTGAGGCCGAGAGCGCCCGCCGAGCCGCGGAGCTCGGCTACGAGCTGCTGGACTTCATCGGCGATGACGTCAAAACATGTCCAAAATGCGGCGTTTTTAGCGGGTGGGTGTACATGGCCGACAACAAGCGAGAGTACCGGGGCATGTACAAGCCCGTGGCGTGCGGGCCGAAGATCAAGTGTCCGGCCAAGGGCGTCTCCCACCTGCACGGAGCGTGCGCGTCCTGCGAGTCGACCTGGATGATGCACACCGCCGACCGCGGCTAGTCCAGCGATCGGACATGACGCGACATCATTCGCGCTGAAAACAAGGAGAAATCAACCGTGAGCGACGAAGATAACGACCAGCCGCAGCGCCCCCGAAGCCCGCTCGAGATGCTCTTCCAGGGCCCGACGCCAGAACAGGTCAAGGAGCAGAAGAAGCGGAGTCTCGAGTGCTACAAGGCGGTCGTCGGCTTCGCCCGCGTCGCGGTCCCGATCCTCAAGCAGATGCAGGAGAAGGCGCGCGAGCTCGACGCCATCTACTCCGAGTCGGAGAAGGTGTCCGGGATGCTCGGCGGTCCGATGTCCCGCAACGAGAAGGTCCGCAAGCACCTGGCGCTGATGCTCGACACGTTCGAGGGGCTCTCGAAGGAGGGATGACGATGACACCGTTCGAGTGGACGATCAGCGGCTTCTTCGTCGGTCTCCTGGTGGGTCGCGCCTGGCAATACGGGCCCACCCAGCGCGACCACGCCGAGGCCCTGCGGGCGCTGCACGGGCTCATGAAAATAAGCCCCCAAAGGGCGCTGGAGCTGTTGGATGGTTTGCTGAAAACGAGCGTCCGATGATCGGACGGTTCGACGCTGAAAAAGGCGCGATTTGCCTGGAGATGACGCCGGACGAGGCGATCTCGATCTGGCGCAGCGTCGACCGCATCAACGAGTCGATCGCGGCCGAGGATCGCATCCTGCGCGGAGGCGGGCCTGGCGATCATCTGTGGCGTGCACGCGTTCCGCGAGTACCAGGCGCTCAAGGCGCTCCGCGGACCGGGCGAACCGTACGTCCACATCTCTCCAAGAGAGGAGTCCGAGAAATGAGCACCGACGAACGAGTCCCGCGCGAGGTCACCGACGTCCGCGCGCGCTACGAGTGGAAGAAAGTCGAGGCGCCCAGGACGTGGCGCCCGCGCGCGAACGGCGAGGAGCTCGCGGGCTTCTACGGCGGGAAAACCAGCAGAAACGGCGAGTACGGCAGTTACGACCTCGTGATCGTGCACGTGCCCGCGCGCGGCTCGTACCTCATCTCGGGGACGCGTGCGATCCAGCTCTTCGACGCCGCCAACCTCACGATCGGCTGGCCCGTACGCGTCGTGTGGCGCGGCAAGATCGCGATCCCCGACAGCGACAAGACCATGAAGAACTTCGACGTGTACGTCGCTGAGGGCGATCCGTGCTCGCCGGAGGACCTGCCGCTCGTGAGCGGCGTGACGGACGGCGCGCAGTGAGCGCGCGCCCGCCGCGTCCGTGCGATCGGTACCACCTCACGACGTGCGGCCTCAACGTCATCAACGCGGCCAAGGCGCTCGTTCGGTCCCGAAAGGCTGCGGCGGCCATGGATTCGCCGTGGTCGCGCGGCTCGTCGGCGTCGACGTGGATCTCCGCGCAAGAGAAGCGGCTCGAGCGCGCGGTCGAGGCGCTCAAGGCCGAAGAAAACAAGGAGCGCGACGAGCGACGCCGGAGGGAGCGATGATCGGCGTCGTCGGCACGCCCGGCCCGACGGGCGAGCAGCTCGCGCGGAACATTCGCCACGTCTGGCGCTGCTGGTTCGCGCACGCGACGATGGAGCAGATCGTGGCGGAGGGCATCGTCGCGCTCCTGCGCGCGCACCCTGAGAGCGACGAGGAGCGCGAGCACCGCGAGCGGATCTGGGACTGGGACGCGAGATTTTGCGCGGAGGAGAGGTAAGCCGTGGCCCGTTACATCGTCATTCGGATCCCGATCTTGGACACGGCGCCCGAACCGGGCGAAACCGCCAGGTTGGCCATCACCGCGATCATCTGCGAGGGCGCACGTCGAATCTTCGACAAGCTCAGCACAGCCGCCGGTCTGCTCGACGTCAACGCGGTCACCGCGTCGTTCGAGCCGTCGGTCGCGGAGTGTCAGGACGTCGCGCGGCTCTGGGAGAAGCAGGCGAACGACGCGCTCGCCCTCGCCAAGGAGGCGCTGGCGAACGCCCAACAGTGGGAGAGGCGATACCGCGAGGCCAGCGAGACCGCGCGAGAGGCGATCGACCTCGCGAGGCGCGCCCCATGACCAACAGGCACGGCCGCAACTGGATCTGGCCCGCGCGACGCTACGCGATCTACGCGCGCGACGGCCATCGGTGCCTCTACTGCGGCAAGGGCCGCGGCGACCCCGACGTCTCGCACCTGACGATCGACCACCTGATCGCGCGCGACGCGGGCGGCGGCAACGCGAGCGCGAACCTCGTGACCGCGTGCGATCGATGCAACTCGCGCCGGCAGCACAAGACGCTGCGCGCGTGGCTCGCCGACCTCGCGACGACCGGCGTGGACGTCGACGCGGTCCGCCGTCGGATCCGGCGCGCGCGGCGAGCCAAGGTCGACCTCGCGATGGGGCGCCGTCTCGTCGCGAACCAGCGACAGACGAAATGCGAAGCGCGGGCGCTGGCCAGCTGGCCGATCGATTCCCCTGTTGACGGAGCACCGTCGTGAAACCTCACCGAGAACGATCTGCGCGCACTGCGGATCCTCGCGGAGCAGCGTTGTCTCGTGGGACCGCAGCACTTCGGTACGCTCCTGTGGCCGAACACGGATTACCGCGGGAGCAACTGCTCGGCGCCGTTCGCGCGGCCCGCGGGAAAGGTGCTCCGGCGTCTCGAGCGCGCGGGGTACGCGAAGTACGTTACGGAGCGCCGCGGCCGCGACGGACGAGCGTCGAGCTGGGGCTGGTGCGCGACGGACGCGGGGCGAAAGAAAGTCGCTCCCGAGGAGCCGTTACCCACGTGCGCTGTCACGGGCGCCATCACGTCGATCTGCGACTGCGGCGACCATCTCGCCTCGGAGTGAATATGGCCCATTACACCGAACGTTGTCTCGTGTGCGCCGAGGAGAGCGCGATCCGCGTCGACCCTCGGTTCGCGGCCGACCGCGGCCTCGCCGCGCACCCGCTCGGGCTCGACGTCGTCGGCGCGGCCGACGTCCGGCGCCACTGCCTCACCCTCGCCGCGCGCTGCGTGGCGGAGGCGCGCCGGTACCTAGTGAAGGCCGATCGGTGGAGCGTCCAGGGTGGGAGTGCGCACGCGGAGCACCGAGCGGACGTCCGGTCGCGGATGCTCGCCAGGGCCTGCGCACAGCTCGCGGCCGCAGAGACCAACAGACGGCTCGCGCGGACGCTCCTCGCGTCGGGGGCGCCCGGATTCGCGCTCTGCAACGCCCGCGGGCGCGACGGGGAGCTCCACTGCGCGCACCTCGCGACGCGCGCCCACCCGGACCCCGACGGTGCGATCCCGATGTGCGAGCTCCACGCGTGCGAGGAGTGCTCCGGGCCGCACGATCCGGAGGATCCGACGTGGGCGTGGGCGATGCCGGCCGCCGATCGGTTCGTCGGGTGGCGCTGGTTCCCGGGGCCGGAGGTGCGTCAGCAGTGCCCGTTCTGCCTGCAGCCCACCCCGTCCCCCTCCGATCCCGCGTGCTGCGCCGGGTGGGCCGACGTCCGGGCGTGGGGCCGACCTACCGAACGGTCGCCAAAGTACGGCGACTGCACCGAGACGACCATGCCGACGACGCGGGAGATCCGCGAGATGGTCCCGCGCGGAGCGTCGAGGGCTCGAGAATCGACCGCCCCGGCTCCTGCGCGCCCTCAGGACGGCCGATCGCCGTCTCCGGGAGCCCCCCGGCCACTCCGGCGCGTCCTGGGGCGATCCTGGACCTCGGCGCCGCCTCGCGCGATGCCTGGGAGTCGGCGTACGACATCCTGCGCGAGCGCGGCGAGGACGTCGAGGCGCTGCTGCTGGCCGCCGCCGAGCGCGCGGACGCCTGGCGCGCCGTCTCGGCGGCGAACGGCCTCGCGCGCCAGTCCGCGGACGCTCGCGAGCGCGGGGACCGCGCGGCCGCGGCGGAGCTGTTTCACCGCGCCGTCGAGGCGCACCTGGCCGCCTTCGCCGCGCTCCCGCCCACCGCGCCGATCGTCGAAAACAGCTTTCCCTGGGCCGCGAGGGTGCTCAGGGAGGCGATCGGGTACGCGAAGTGGGCCCTGCCTCCGCTAGACCTCGCGGGGGCGGACGTTCGGGAGATGGAGCGGGCGGTGGACCTGCTCGAGGGTCGCGGGGCCCCTGGGCCGTCTTCGCCGCGATCCGACCGACCGTCGGTCGCGCGCCGCGACCTCGAGCTGGAAGCGCGGCGGCGCAGGACGATCCACCTGGACCCCATCGCCCGGT
>Ga0307471_100000891_pt1 | contig 15870 bp, 8 predicted proteins | sample atmos_gasesAM3C__2_FD_204566 | JGI IMG/M metagenome (GOLD analysis project Ga0307471, IMG submission 204566) | Hardwood forest soil microbial communities from Morgan-Monroe State Forest, Indiana, United States - atmos_gasesAM3C_515 | ecosystem: Environmental > Terrestrial > Soil > Temperate... | reverse complement strand
TTGTCTAGATAAGGCAAACGCGATGCCAGCTGTGCGGGGCGTGGTGCGTCGGCGCAATGTGCCTGAAATGTATGAGATCGTGCGGTCGGCCGTCACGGATTCGACGTCATCGTGCCGTCGCTACAAGGTAAGTCTTACGTCGTGCAGATGACACGGCCGGCGACCGAGCCCATCCGCGCCGAGCTGTTGAGCGTCGAGCGCCTCGAGGACCTGGCCGAGACGATCGCGCAGCATGGCGTGTCGGAGCGCCGCAGGCCTGACGCCGCCCTGCTGGCCCGCGTGAGGGACAACGGCCGCGTACTGCTCCGCTGCTACCGGACGCTGGCGAGCGTCGTCAACGAGGATCGCACCCCGACGCCGGCGGCCGAGTGGCTCGTGGACAACTTCCACATCGTCGAAGAGGTGCTCAACGAGATTCGCACGGACCTGCCTCCGGGCTTCTATCGGCGCCTGCCGACCCTCGTCAATGGCCCGCACCAGGACGCGCCGCGGGTCCTGGAGATCGCCTGGACATTCGTGGCCCATACCGACAGCCGCTTCGAGGCGACGACGCTGCAGCGTTTCGTCCTCGCCTTTCAGCGGTCCGAGCCTCTGGGCATCGGCGAGCTATGGGCGCTGCCGATCGCGCTCCGCCTGACGCTGCTCGAGAACCTGCGCCGGCTGGCGGAGGAGATCATCGCGGTGCGTGCCGACCGCCTCGCGGCCGATCGGCTGGCCAACGTGGTGCTCGGCCAGACCGACATACCGGCCGACCCGCTCGCGTTTCGCGCGTTCGGCAACCAGCCGCTGAGCACGGCCTTCGCCGTGCGACTGGCCCATCGCCTGCGGGATCACGATCCGGTCAGCACGCCGGCCGCCGGCTGGCTCGAGGAGCGCATCGCGGCGCTCGGCACCACCTCGCAGGAGCTCGTGCGGGCGGAACACCAGCGCCACGCGGCCGCCAACGTGTCGGTGCGCAACGTCATCACGAGCTTCAGGGTGATGGCGACGTTCGACTGGCGCGACTTCGTCGAGAAGGTGAGCCCGATCGACCGGGTCTTCCGTGACGAGAGCGAGTTCGGCGCGATGGATTTCGTGACCCGCGACCGCTACCGTCACGCCGTCGAAGATCTCGCGCGCGGCTCCGGACGCACCGAGCTGGAGGTCGCGCGGCAAGCCCTGGCCCTGGCCGGCGGCCAGCCGCGCCGGACCGACGATCTCGGCTATTACCTGATCTCGCGCGGGCGACCGCGGCTCGAGGAAGCGCTCGGCTACCGGGTCTCGATGCGGCAGCGCCTGGTCCGCGCGTACATGGCGTCGGCGACCTGGGGCTATCTCGGATCGATTCTCATCGTCACGGCATTTCTCCTGGCCCTGCCGATCGTGCACACGAGCGCGCTCGGCCTGAGCCTCGTGGCCCTCGTCCTCCTGGCGCTCCTCGCGGCCTTCCCCGCCTCGGACGCGGCGACCGCCCTCGTCAATCGCGCGGTCGTCGAAATGTTCCCGCCACGGCCGCTGCCACGACTGGAGCTGCCGGAAGGCGTCCCCTCCGAGCTGAAGACGCTCGTGGCGGTCCCGACGCTGCTCACGAGCCAGGCTCAGATCGCCGAGCAGATCGAGCGCCTGGGCGTCCACTACCTGGCCAACGCCGACGGCGAGCTGCGCTTCGCGTTGCTGTCGGACTGGACCGACGCCGCCGAGGAGCACGCGCCGAGCGACGACGCCCTGCTGGCCGCCGCCCGGCGCGGCATCGACGAGCTGAACCGCCGGCACGGCGTCGCCGGCGACGGCGAGGCGCGCTTCTATCTCTTTCATCGCCGGCGGCTCTGGAGCGAGAGCGAGCGGCGCTGGATGGGCTGGGAGCGCAAGCGCGGCAAGCTCCACGAGCTCAATCGCCTGTTGCGCGGCGCGACCGACACGTCCTTCATCGTGGACGGCCGCGTCCCATCGTTCGTCCGTTTCGTGATCACGCTCGATGCCGACACGCAGCTACCGCGGGGCGCGGCCGCGCGCCTGGTCGGCACGCTGGCGCATCCGCTCAATCGGCCGCGCATCGAGTCGCGCGAGGGCCGTGTCGTCGAGGGCTACGGCATCCTCCAGCCACGGATCACCCCCACCCTGCCCGCGGAACGCGAGGCTTCCCTGTTCCGGCAGGTGTTCTCCGGACCGGGCGGGATCGATCCCTACTCGGCCGCGGTGTCCGACGTCTACCAGGATCTGTTCGGTGAGGGTTCGTACGCCGGCAAGGGCATCTACGACGTCGACACGTTCGAGCGCGCCCTGGCCGGGCGGGTGCCGGAGAGCGCGCTGCTGAGCCACGATCTGTTCGAGGGGCTCTTCGCGCGAGCCGGGCTGGTGACGGACATCGAGCTCTTCGAGGATTTCCCGTCGCACTACGATGTCGCCGCGCGACGGCAGCACCGCTGGGCACGGGGCGACTGGCAGCTCCTGCCGTGGCTGATTCGCGGCACGGCCGGCGACGGCGGCGCGCGGGCCCGCATCCCGCCCATCGGACGCTGGAAGATGCTCGACAATCTGCGGCGAACCCTGTCCGCCCCCGCCGCGTTCGCGACACTCGTGCTCGGCTGGACGCTACCCTCCGACGCGCCCTTCGTCTGGACCAGGCTGGTCCTGCTCTGCCTGGCCCTGCCGGCGCTCGTCCCGGTCTCGATCGAGATCATCCCGCAGCGGCCGGGCTTCTCGAAGCGCGCGTATCTGCGCGGCATCGCGCGGAGCCTTGCGATGGCCTGCGTGCAGTTCGCGCTCACGCTCACGCTCCTGGCGCACCAGGCTTGGCTGATGGCGGATGCGGTGGGCCGCACGCTCTTGCGCCTGACCGTCACGCGCCGGCGCATGCTCGAGTGGATCGCGGCCGCGCAGGTGAAGTCCGACGCGCGCCTCGATCTCCCCGCGGTGTTCGCGAGCATGAAGGGCGGGCTCGCGCTCGCCGTCGCCGCCGGTGCGGTGGCCGTGCTGAGCGGCGGCCAGAGCTGGATCATCGCCGCCCCGTTCGTGGTCCTCTGGTGCCTTTCCCCCGTCATCGCGCGACGCATCAGCCGGCCGCCGGCGGCGCGGCCGTCCGAGCACGTGACCGACGAGGACCGGCAGACGCTCCTGGCGGCAGCCCGCTCGAGCTGGCGGTTCTTCGAGACGTTCGTGACGCGCGAGGATCACTTCCTGCCGCCGGACAACTTCCAGGAGGATCCGCGGCCCGTCGTCGCGCACCGGACCTCGCCGACGAACGTGGGCGTCTGTCTGCTCTCCACGATGGCCGCGCGCGATCTCGGCTGGATCGGCACTCTCGAGGTCCTCGATCGCCTTGGGGCCACACTGGCAACCATGGGCGAGCTCGAGCGCTTCCGGGGGCACTTCTACAACTGGTACGACACGCAGTCGCTCAAGCCGCTCGAGCCGCGGTACGTGTCGACGGTCGATAGCGGCAATCTGGCCGGACACCTGAGCGTCCTCGCCGTCGCCGCGCGCGAGTACCAGCAGCGGCCGCTCGTCAGTGTCGACGCGCTTCGCGGCGTCGACGCCGCGCTCCTCTGCCTCGGCGAGGCCTTACCGGTCGGCGGACGGGGCGCAGCGGCGACCATGCTGCGACCGGCGGTCGCCGAGATACGCAACCGTCTGGCCGACGAGCCCACCACGATCGTCGAGTGGGCGATCCGGCTGCGCGAACTCTCGGCCGCGACTCGAGACCTCGCCGACAAGGCGCGTGAGGCCGACGGCGCGCCCAGCGCTCCGGCATCGGTCTGGGCCGAGGCCGTGCAGGCGACCGTCGCGAGCCATCAGCGCGATCTGGGGACGCTCGCGCCATGGCTCGACGCGCTGGCCGACGCGAGCCGCCTTCTGTCCCCAGCCGATCGCACGCAGGCGAGCGCGGTCGAGCGATTGCTCGGGACGCCGCTCCCGCTGGCGAGCCTTCCGGAGCAAGCGCGCGCGGCCGCGCGCGAGGTCGAGGAACGGGGCGCCCGACTCGACGCCGGCGCGGTCGCCAAGCTCGTCGAGGCGCTCGAGCGCTCCGCTGTCGCGGGCGAGGCGACGCTGGAGCGGCTCGAAGCGGTGACGCGAACCGCCCGCGGCCTGTTCGACGACACGGATTTCCGCTTTCTCTTCGATGGGCTGCGGCAGCTCTTCGCCATCGGCTACCGCGTGGCCGACGGATCACTCGACGAGGGCCGCTACGACCTCCTGGCGTCGGAAGCGCGGCTGGCGAGCTTCGTGGCGATCGCCCGCGGCGACGTCCCGGCCACGCACTGGTTCAAGCTGGCGCGGCCGATGGCGCCCGTCGAGTCGGGAATCGCGCTCGTGTCCTGGTCGGGCTCGATGTTCGAGTACCTGATGCCCGGGCTCGTCATGCACGCGCCAGACGGCAGCCTGCTCGACCAGACGTGTCGCCTGGTGGTCAAGCGCCAGATCTCGTACGCGCTCGGCCGCGGCGTGCCCTGGGGCATCTCGGAGTCCGCGTTCAGCGTGCGCGATCTCGACCTGACCTACCAGTACTCGGGCTTCGGCGTTCCCGGGCTCGGCCTCGCGCGGGGTCTGGGCGAGGACCTGGTCATCGCCCCATACGCCACGGCTCTCGCCGCGATGGTCGACGCGCCGGCGGCGGCCCGGAACCTGATCGCGCTCGAGACCACCGGCGGGCGCGGTCCCTACGGTTTCTACGAGGCGCTCGACTACACGCGACGGCGCCTGCCCGAGAACGCGCGGCTCGTCGTCGTCCACAGCTACATGGCGCACCACCAGGGCATGACCGTGGTGGCCCTGGCCAACGTGCTGCGCGCCGGGCTGATGCGCGAGCGCTTCCACGCTCAGCCGATGATCCAGGCCACGGAGCTCCTGCTCCAGGAGCGCGCGCCGCGCGACGTGCCGGTGATGCGGCCGCTCTCGCGGGAGGTCCCGAAGCAGGCGGACCCGCACGAGCTCGGGGCTCCGACCTCCCGGCGGTTCACCAGCGCGTTCGATCCGGTGCCGCGCACGCATCTCTTGTCGAACGGACGCTACGTGGTCATGCTGACGGCGGCCGGGTCTGGGTACAGCCGGTGCGGCGCGCTGGCCGTCACGCGCTGGCGGGAAGACACCACGCGCGATGCCTGGGGCACGTTCATCTTCCTGCGCGACGCGAAGAGCGGCGCCGTGTGGTCGGCCGGCATCCAGCCGTCGGGAATCGAGCCGGACGCCTACGACGTGACGTTTCTCGAGGACCGCGTGGAGTTCCAGCGCCGAGACGCTGACCTACTGACGCGGCTCGAGGTGCTCGTCTCGCCCGAGGACGACGCGGAGATCCGCCGCGTCACGCTCACGAATCTCGGCAGCGAGGCGCGCGAGATCGAGGTGACCTCGTACGCGGAGCTCGTGCTGGCGCCACCGCGCGCGGAGGCGTCCCATCCCGCGTTCTCGAATCTGTTCGTCCAGACCGAGGCGGTGGCGGAGCTGGACACGCTCCTGGCCACGCGCCGGCTCCGCGAGCCGGGCGAGGAGCGGGTGTGGGCCGCGCACGTCGTCACGGTCGAGGGCACGAGTACCGGCGGCTCGCAGTACGAGACCGACCGCGGTCGCTTCCTGGGCCGGGGGCGTGGGATCCGGACGCCCATGTCGATGATCGAGGGACGGCCTCTGTCGAATACGACGGGCGCCGTGCTCGACCCGATCTTCAGTCTCCGGCGGCGCCTGCGTCTGGCGCCGGGCGCCAGCGGGCGCGTCATCTTCTCGACCGTGATGGCGGGGTCGCGCGCCGCGGTGCTCGGCCTGGCCGACAAGTTCCGCGACGCCGCGACGTTCGAGCGCATCGCCACGCTCGCGTGGACGCAGGCGCAGGTCCAGCTGCATCACCTGGGCATCACGCCCGAGGAGGCGCACCTCTTCCAAAACGTGGCCAACCGGATCCTCTATTCCGACCCTCGACTGCGCGCCCCCGCGGCCACGCTCGCGCGGAACACGCTGGGCCCGTCGGCGCTCTGGGGCCACCGGATCTCCGGAGACCTGCCCATCGTGCTCGTCCGGATCGACGACGTCGAGGATCGGCAGGTCGTGCGCCAGCTCCTGCGCGCCCACGAGTACTGGCGCATGAAGGGTCTGGCCGTGGACCTCGTGATCCTCAACGAGAAGCCGGCGTCCTATCAGCAAGAGCTGCAGGGAGCGCTCGAGGCCCTCGTGCGCGCCGGGCGCCCGACGCTGAGCGTGACCGCGGAGGGCTCGGTCTTCATCGTGCGCACCGATCTCCTTTCCTCGGAGCAGCTCACCTGTCTGGAGGCGGCGGCCCGCGTCGTGCTGCTGAGCCGGCTGGGAACCCTGGGCGAACAGGTGGCGCGGGCAGAGCACGGGGCGGTGGCGCGCCGCCGCGAGGCGCGACCCGAGGTCGCCGAGCCGCCGGTCCCCGAAGTGCTTCCCGAGCGGCAACGGCGAGAGTTCGACAACGACCTGGGCGGCTTCATTGACGAGGGCCGCGAATACTCGATCGTGCTCGACGAGGGTCACTGGACGCCGGCGCCGTGGATCAACGTGATCGCCAACGAGCGCATCGGCTTTCAGGTCTCGGAGTCGGGCTCTGGCTACACGTGGGCGCTCAACAGCCGGGAGAACCAGCTCACGCCCTGGTCCAATGACCCCGTGAGCGATCCGCCGGGCGAGGTCATCTACGTCCGCGACGACGAGAGCGGGCAGCTGTGGGGACCGACGCTCTTGCCCATTCGCGAGGATGCCTGGTCGTACCAGTGTCGCCATGGCCAGGGATACAGCCGCTTCATGCACGACTCGCACGAGATCGCCCTCGAGCTCTGTCAGTACGTGCCGTCCACCGATCCCGTGAAGATCTCGCGGCTCAAGATCACGAATCACTCGCGCCGGGCTCGGCGCCTGACCATCACGGCCTACGTCGAATGGGTGCTCGGCGCCTCGCGGGCGACCACGGCGCCGTTCGTCGTCACCGAGCTCGACCCCGTCAACGGCGCCCTGCTCGCGCGGAACGCGTGGACGCTGGACTTCGGCGGGCGCGTCGCCTTCCTGGATCTCCGCGGAGCCCAGACGGCCTGGACCGGAGATCGCACGGAGGTGCTCGGCCGCAACGGCACGCTCGATCATCCCGACGCGCTGGAGCGCGGCGCACGTCTCTCGGGCCACGTCGGAGGCGGGCTGGATCCGTGCGGCGCGCTGCAGGCGACGGTCTCGCTCGCCGCCGGCGCCGAGACCGAGATCGTGGTGCTGCTCGGCCAGGGAGAATCGGCCGGGGAAGCCCGGGCGCTGGTTGAGCGCTATCGCGCCGCCGATCTGGACGAAGCGCTCCAGGTTGTCGTTACTCAGTGGGACGACCGGCTGGGTGCCCTGCAGGTCGCCACGCCGGATCGATCGTTCGACCTCATGGTGAACCGCTGGCTCCTCTACCAGACGCTCTCGTGCCGCGTGTGGGGCCGCGCCGGGCTCTATCAGGCGAGCGGCGCGTACGGCTTTCGCGATCAGCTGCAGGACGTGATGGCGCTGACCGTCGCGGCCCGCGACATCACGCGCGCGCAGCTCTGCCGCGCGGCGGCGCGGCAGTTCCCGGAAGGCGACGTGCAGCACTGGTGGCACCCGCCGTCGGGGCGCGGGGTGCGAACGCGGATTTCGGACGATCGGATCTGGCTGCCCTACGCGACGGCCCACTACATCGCGGTGACGGCGGACCGCACCGTCCTCGACGAGGAGATCCCGTTCCTGGAAGGGCCGAGCCTGGCCGACGACGCCCTCGAAGCCTACTTCGAGCCCGCGGTGTCCGGGGAGCGGGCGTCACTCTTCGAGCACTGCGCCCGGGCGCTCGATCGCAGCCTGGCGCTCGGCCGCCACGGGCTGCCCCTGATGGGCACCGGCGACTGGAACGACGGCATGAACAGGGTCGGCCACATGGGGCGAGGCGAGAGCATCTGGCTCGGCTGGTTCCTGCATGCGACCCTCGCCGAGTGGGCGCCGATCGCGGAGGCGCGCGGGGACACCGCGCGAGCCAAGGCGTGGCGCGAGCACGCCACGCTGCTCGGGTACGCGCTCGAGACCCACGGCTGGGACGGCGACTGGTACCGGCGGGCGTACTTCGACGACGGCACACCGCTCGGCTCTGCCGAGAACGCCGAGTGCCGGATCGACTCGATCGCGCAGTCGTGGGCCGTGCTCTCGGGCGTCGCCGCACCCCCGCGCGCGGTCCGCGCCATGAACGCGGTCGAGGAGTACCTCGTGCACCGAGAGCAGGCGATCGTCCTGCTCTTCACACCGCCGTTCGCGCGCACCTCGCGAGATCCGGGCTATGTGAAGGGCTATCCGCCCGGTACCCGGGAGAACGGAGGCCAGTACACGCACGCGGCGATCTGGGCGATCATGGCGTTCGCCGAGCTCGGCGACGGCGACCGCGCGGGCGAGTTGTTCGCGCTCCACAATCCCATCAACCACACCAGCACACGGGCGGGCCTCTACCGCTATCGGGGCGAGCCCTACGTGGTGGCCGGCGACGTGTACGCCGAGGCCCCGCATTCAGGGCGCAGCGGCTGGACCTGGTACACGGGCTCGGCGGGCTGGATGTACCGCGCCGCGGTCGAGTGGCTGCTCGGCGTCCGCCTGCGCGGAACGTCGCTCTTCGTCGAGCCGTGCATCCCGCGGACGTGGAGCGGTTTCTCGATCACCTTTCGCTACCACTCCGCCCGCTACGAGGTGCGCGTCGAGAATCCTCACGGCGTCACGCGTGGCGTCGCGCGCGTCGAGGTCGATGGCGCCCCCCTCACGCCGGTGTCCGCGGGGGTGCCGCTGGTCGACGACGGCGTGACGCACCGAATCCAGGTCTGGCTCGGCTGAGAAAGGAGATCAATCATGTCGACACCTGCCAGCATCGCGCGCCACCCGATCCACCCGATCCTGGTCGCGTTTCCGATCGGGCTCTGGGTCTTCTCGGTGGTCGCCGACCTGATCTATCAGCTCGGATGGGGTCGCGCCACGTGGAGCGACGTGGCGTTCTATTCGATCGGCGGCGGGATCGTGGGCGCGCTCCTCGCGGCGGTCCCTGGCTTCATCGACTTCCTGTCGATCACGGACAAGCGCGTGCGCGCGATCGGGATCTACCACATGGTCGCCAACCTGCTCGCGGTCGCGATCTTCGGGGTGAGCTTCTGGCTTCGATGGATGGGCGGGGCCGGCGCGGGGCCGGTGGCGGTGTCCGTCGTCGGGCTGGTCCTACTCGGGTTCGCCGGCTGGCTCGGCGGCGAGCTCGTGTTCGTGCACAGCATGGGCGTGAAACCCCCACGCGCCGCGACCCGGGAGCAAAGCCCCCGCAGTCGCGTCGCGTGAGTCGTGCTCGCCAGCGTTAGAGGCGTGTGCCCCTGGCGCTGGCGATCAGCAGCGCGACGCCCCCGACGAGCGCCACGGCACCCACGATGGGTGGCAAGGGAATCGTCTCCTTGCTTTCCTTCGTGGCCGTCAGCGGCCCGACCTCGAGGACCTTTTCCCGCTTCGTGTACGTGATCCCTTGATACGCCAGCGCGATCACGCCCAGGACGATGAGCGCAATGGCGACGATCCTGAGACCTGACATGTCCGCCCTCCTGGTCGTGCCCTGACTTCGATCTCTCCTGTGCTCTGCTCTTCTATGCGCTGCGCCCGGTGTCGCGACGGCCCGGACGCTGTGTTGTCCCCGCTTCGCTTAAATCGCTCCCGCGTCCTTCATCGTTCGCAAGCGGCGTGCCGAGATCCGCGCGCGGGTCGCACCCACGGAACTCGCGCGCCACGACGCGACGTTTGAGCCTTCGAGACCTCCGCCGGCACCGTAGGGACGTCTCGCGCCGCGTAATTCTTACCGGGAATGAATGACTCGCTCCCGCACCGCTTCCGTCCGGGCACATGTCTTGCTCGATCACGCTGCCGTGCGAAACCGAACGAGCAGGTAGGAGGAGCAGCAATGTTGCGACGCAAGGCGGCGGCGATCGGGCGCGCGGGGCTACGCGGAGCCCGGCGCCACTGGGTGCTGATTACTGTCCCCATCGTCCTCCTCGTCATCGCCGCCTACGTGCTCGCGTTCATGCTCGACGAGCCGCTCCGGCGGATCACCCAGGGCAAGATGAACAACGCCCTCAAGGGCTACACCGCGAACATCAAGACCCTCGATTTCCATCCGTTCGGATTCTCGCTCGACCTGCGTCACGTGACGATCACGCAGGACGAACATCCCGACCCGCCGGTCCTCCTGGTCGAGCGCCTGAGCGCCAGTGTCCACTGGCGCGCGCTCCTGTCCGGTCGGCTGGTCGCCGACGTCGAGATCATCCGGCCGGTGGTTCACGTCAACCTGTCGCAGGCGCGCAAGGAGATCACCGATGAAGTGCCCGTGAAGGACCGCGGCTGGCAACAGGCGCTGGAGGCCGTCTATCCGCTCAAGATCAACCACTTCGAGATCCGCCACGGCGATGTCACCTACGTCGACAATGGGCCATTCAAGCCGCTCCATCTGAGCGAGCTGAACCTCGTGGCGACGAACATCCGTAACGTTCGGTCGAAGGAGCGAACTTATCCCTCCGAGCTGTGGTTCTCAGCGCGCGTGTTCGACGCCGGCCGGGTAGCGGCCGAGGGGCAGGCCGACTTCATGGCCGTGCCCACGCCGACGTTCCGCGGCCGCGTCGATCTCGCGGGCATCGAGCTCGACTACTTCAAGCCGATCACCAACCGCTACAACCTCGTCGTGAACAAGGGCATCGTCTCCGCTAGCGGTGAGGTCGAGTACGGCCAGGAGGTGCGGACGGTGGATCTGAAGACGGCGATGCTCGACGGTGTCCACGTGGAATACGTCCATTCGCCCCGGACGGCGGGCGCCGAGCGCGAGCGCGCCGGCCAGGTCAAGAAGGCCGCCAAGAAGGTGGACAACGCCCCGGACGTCCTTGTGCGGATCGGCGAGCTCCATCTCGCCAACAGTACCGTCGGCTTCGTGAACAAGGCCAAGACCCCGCCATATCGGCTCTTCGTGGAGAACCTCGACGGATCGCTGGTGAATCTCAGCAACCACGAGACCCAGGGGCCGGCGGTAGCCAAGGTGACGGGCAAGTTCATGGGAACCGGCAGCGCCGCTGCCGACGCCAAGTTCCAGGCCGAGAAGAGCGGGCCGGCGTTGAACGTCGCCGTGCGAATCGAGGAGGTGAGCGTAACCAAGCTCAACGATCTCCTGCGAGCGTACGGCCGCTTCGACGCGACCGCGGGGCGCTTTTACTTCTACTCCGAGCTATCGGCCAAGGACGGCCAGATCACCGGCTACGTCAAGCCTCTGTTCAAGGACCTGAAGATCTACTCCGCTCAGCAGGAGGAGGGTAAGCCCGCCCTGCGCAAGATGTACGAGGGCGTGGTGGCCGGCGTCGCCAAGCTACTCAAGAATCATCCCCGCGACCAGATCGCGACGAAGGCGGAAATCTCCGGGCGCACCGACAACCCGAACGTCAGCACGATCGACATGGTCACTCGCCTGGTCCAGAACGCCTTCTTCAAGGCGATCCTCCCGGGATTCGACCTCGAGGCTGCGCGGGCCGCTCGACTCAAAGGCTGACCCGGCGGGCAAGACTTACCCGGTAGGAATGCCGAAAGTTTCCTGGCACTCCTCTTGCGTACACCTGAAGCAGAGAAGGTCGGCACGCACTGCCGACAAAAGGAGGACGGGATGGTCAGATTCATCCTGGGCATGATCGCCGGGGGGATTGCAGTCATGTACTGGGGCGATCAGCTCCTCGAGCTCGCGGCAAAGAAGACGCGGAACGCTCGAAAAAGCGCCGCCGACACGCTCCAGGCGGTGGACGACAAGGCCGGCAACGTGCTGGACATGGCGAAGGACCAAGTCAGCTCGGTGCTGCAGTCGGGACAGGAAGCGATCAGGCCGAGCCCGACCCGCACACGCTGAGCATCGAGCGCACACGCCGAGCATCCAAGGGAGAATCGCTCATGCCGCGAGGCAAGCACATGCGAGGAGTCAGCGCGAAGGAGCAGCGCCAGTACGAGCACATCAAGGCGTCGCGAAAAGTTCGGGCCGCTACGGCCGGCGCGCCAAGGAAGTCGCGGCGCGGACCGTGATGAAACGGCACAAGGCCAAGGGGCACGCGAAGGGCAAGTAGACGACCGCCCTGACGACACGGCGGCGCCCGCCGGGCGCCGCTGAGTCCCCGCCTTCCCCCCGTCCTCGTTTCCCAGCCTGCGCGAAGAAAAAGTTACCTGGTAGAGATTGCTGCGGCAGTGCCGGTTTTTCTCGATGGTTCAAGCGGCACCACGTTTTTTCTCCCTGGCACACTGATTGCCCTTACCAGCGCCAGGAGGATCCAGCCTGCGTGATTGACCGCGATTCCACGGCGCGCCGTTCCTGGCCCCAGCCGATCGTCCTGGCCGGCCTCGTGCTGGCCGTCGCGTGCCTTTACTGGGCGCGCCTCGTATTCATCCCGATCGCGCTGGCCATACTCTTCGCCTTCCTGCTGAGCCCCGTGGTGGCACTGGTGCGCCGCACCGGACTGCCGCAGGTCGCGGCCGTCCTCGTCGTCGTCGTGCTGGCCTGCCTGCTCGCGGGCGGATTCGGATGGGCGCTCTTCACGCAGTTCAGCGCGCTCGCGGACGATCTGCCGGGCTATCGCGCCACGCTCATCGCGAAGATCACCCAGATCCAGAAGGTCGGCCGGGGCGGCGCGATCGAGAAGGTCGAGGACACCGCCAAGGACGTCCTCGAGCAGATCGAGAAGACCGGTCCGCGGCATCAGAAGCCGCTTCCCGTCATCATGTCCTCGCCGCATCCCTTGTGGCAGCTCCCCCGGGTCATCGAGCCGCTCGGCAGCGCCGTCCTCGTGCTCGTGCTCCTGATCTTCATGCTCATCCAGCAGCGCGACCTGAGAGCCCGGGTGATCAGGCTCTTTGGGGAGGATCGCCTGGCCGAGACCACGCGCGTCTTCGACGAGGCCGGCGAACGGATCAGCCGCTATCTACTCACGCAGACCGGGCTCAATACGTTCGCCGGCGTGGCGATCGCCACGGGCCTCTTCTTCCTCGGCATGCCGTTCGCGCTCGTCTGGGGCTTCCTGACGACGCTCCTGCGCTTCATTCCATACGTCGGCGCCTGGGTGGCGGCGCTCTTGCCCATCCTCATGAGCCTGGCCGTCCTGGATGGCTGGCTGACGCCGCTCCTCATCGCCGCGCTGTTCATCGTCACCGAGGTCACCACCGCCTTCGTGCTCGAGCCGCTCTTCTCCAGCCGGAGCGCGGGCGTCTCGTCGATCGCCCTGCTGATCGCCGCCGCCTTCTGGGCGTGGCTCTGGGGACCGATCGGGCTTGCCCTCGCGATTCCGTTGACCGTGTGCCTGGTGGTCTTCTCGCGCACCGTGGAAGGCCTCGGGTTCCTCGAGATCCTGGTGGCCGACGAGCCGGGCCTGCCGCAGCACGCCATCTACTACCAGCGCGTCCTCGCCGGCGACACCCAGGACGCGGCCGCCCTGGTCGCCGAGGCCGCGAAGGCCACCTCCAGCGAGGGCGCCTACGATTCCGTCCTCGTGCCGGCCCTCGCCCGCGCCCGTCACGACCGCGAGGCCGGGCAGCTCACGCCCGACGAATACACCCGCGTCATCGACGCCACGCGCGAAGTGCTCGACCGCACCGGCCGGGGCGCGCCCGACAGCGCGCCTGCGGCGCCCACCGAGACGCCCGCGGCAGCGTCCATCGTGGTCGTCGGCTGCCCGGCCCGCGACGAGGCCGACCGGGTCGTGCTCGAGATGCTGGGGCGCCTGCTCGAGCCGGCCGGGTTCGCCCTTCGCGTCGCGCCCGCCGGCGGCCTCGTGTCCGAGATGCTGACGCGGATCCGGGCAGCACGGCCGAGCCTGGTCTGCCTCGGCTCGCTCGAGGGAAACGGCCGCGCGCGACACCTCGCCAAGCGACTCCGCACGGCCTGTCCGGGTACGCCGATCGTCGTCGGGTGCTGGGGCCACCGGGGCAATCCCCAGATCCGTGCCCAGTTCGACCTGGTCGGGGTGGACGAAGTTGTCACCTCGCTGGCCGACGCCCGGAGCGCGGTTGTGCACCTCGCTGCGCGGAGCGCCCCATGCGACGCGGCCGAGAACACATCCGAGGCCGGCTGGGGTGAGCTCGAGCCGGCGATCGAGGATCTCAGGAGACATCTATGACGTCATCGCCCACGACCCACTCGCTGCTCGATCACGAGGCGCGCTCGCTCTCGACCGTTGAGCTGGTGAGCCGCCTCGTCAAGGCCGGATCGCTGCTGATCGCGAAGGAGGTCGAGCTCGCCCGCGCCGAGATCAAGGCCGACCTCCAGGCGGAGCTCGGCGTGCTGAAGCTTCTGATCGCCGCGGCCGTCGCCGCGGTGCTCGGCGTCAATCTGCTGCTCGTCTCGGCGGTGTTCGCGCTCACCCACTGGCTGCCCGGCTGGCTGGCCGCTCTGGTCCTTGGCGGCGTGGTCCTCGCGATCGCGGTCGGCCTCGGCCTGATCGGCTGGGCCCGCCGGGTAAGCTCACCGCTGGCCGTCACCCGAAAAACCGTGAAGGAAGACATGCAATGGGCGAAGGAACGACTCGCGTAGTAGGCGCCAACGGGTCTGGAACACGCGTGCGCGAGCTGGACGAAGAGATCACGCAGGCGCGAGGCCGGCTCGACGCGCTCGTGGTCGAGCTGGACCGCCGACGCCACCGGGTGACGGACGTGAGGCGCCTCGTGCGCCGCCACGCGCGCACCATGGCCGCCGTCGGCGTCCTGATCGTCGCGGCGCTGGCGGTCACGCCCGCAGTGCTGGCGCGTACGCGCAGGCGACAGCGCACCTGGTCGTACAAAGCCGCGGGGCTCCAGGACAAGGCCAATCGCCTGGGCCACGCGCTCAGCCGCGTCGCGCACAATCCCGATCGTCTTGCGTCGCCGCAGCCCCCGATCTTCGGAACGAAGACGCTCTTCGCGATCGGGCTGAGCCTGGCGCAGATCATCCTTCCACGGCTTCTCGCGCCGCGGGCGGATCGGCGGCCCGCGACGCGCCAGGGGCTTGGCGCATGAAATCCCGGGTTGCGACCCTCTGCCTGCTCGCTGTTGTCGGCCTCGGCCTGGCGACTCTGGCCTGGGGCTGGTGGACGCTCTCGCTGCCGCACGGCGCGCCGTCGACGATCACGTACCTCGATCGTGATAACCAGGAGATCGCGTCGCTTCTGGGCCAGAACGGGCGCCTGCAGATCTGGACGCCGCTGGACCGGATTCCTCCGGCGGTGGTCGCGGCCGTCCTCGCGGCCGAGGACCGGAGGTTCATGAGCCACGTCGGCGTCGATCCGCTCGCGGTGGGCCGGGCCGCGCTGGTCAACGCGCGCGAAGCCACGGTGATCCGCGGGGCGAGTACCATCACGCAGCAGCTCGCGCGCGGGCTCTTTCTTAGCCGGGAGCGCACGTGGTGGCGGAAGCTGCGCGAGGTCGGTATTGCCCTCGCGCTCGAGATCCGTTACTCGAAGCGGCAGATCCTCGAGGCGTACCTGAACACCGTGTACCTCGGCCAGGCGCGCGACTCGGCGGTCCTCGGCGTCGCGGCCGGCGCCCGCCATTTCTTCGGCAAGCGGCTCGATGCGCTCGGCCTTGACGAAATCGCCCTGCTCGCCGCCGCCATCCGGGCGCCAAACCGAGTCTTCACCGACGCGCCCGAGCTGGTGCGCAGTCGCCGCGATCGGGTGCTCGAAGCGATGAACCGCGAAGGCGCCGCCGGCGACGCCGAGACGCGGGCGGCCAAGGCGCGCCCGGTGCGTCCGACGCGCGCCGTTGCCTCGCGCGCACCGTGGTTCATGGAGCTCGCCCGGGACGAGGTGGGGCGCCGCGGGGAGCGCCAGACCGAAGGTGGCACCGTCGTCACGAGCCTCGATCGCCGTCTGCAGGAAGCGGCGGAGAAGTCGGTGA